>Ga0081455_10001567_pt1 | contig 28070 bp, 26 predicted proteins | sample TabmetS3T2R1_FD_70207 | JGI IMG/M metagenome (GOLD analysis project Ga0081455, IMG submission 70207) | Tabebuia heterophylla rhizosphere microbial communities from the University of Puerto Rico - S3T2R1 | ecosystem: Host-associated > Plants > Roots > Rhizosphere ... | reverse complement strand
AGCGATACATCCTCGGGTGCAAAAATCTCATGCTGAAGGACGTCTTCGATATTCTCAGCACGCTCACCGGTGTCAACGCGCCTTCACTCCGGATCCCTCGCACAGCCGTGCTGCCTCTCGCCTATGTGAACCAATGGATGGCTCACTTGACAGGCCGGCCTCCGCGCATTCCGTTGGAAGGGGTCAAGATGGCCAAGTATCGGATGCACTATGACTGCAGCAAGGCCATCCGTGAGCTCGGCATCCCGCAGACGCCTCCCGAAACGGCGCTGGAAAAGGCGGTGCGCTGGTTTCGGTCTCACGGCTATGCCTGACACCGATGGAAGTGAGAAAGGTGTTCAAGTAGCAATCGGCATCAGGGAGTTTGTATAGTGTGGTGAGCTAGGTATGAAGGCGAAACTGCTCGGGGCGGTCGTCATTCTCATCGTAGTCGGCCTCGGCCTATTCGGCTGGGTCGGTTATCAATTGTTTACCACCGGATTCAGCGCCAAGACGGAACCCCACGCGTTGGAAGTGCTGATGGCGCGGCAGATCCGTCGGCTGGCCATCCCGATTGAAAAACGGAACACCGCGAATCCGGTACCACAGAGCCCGGAAGTGCTGACAGAGGGACGTGCACATTTCGCCGATCATTGCGCGATCTGCCACGGGAACGATGGAGGCGGGCAAACCCCGATCGGCAAGAACGTCTACCCCAAAGCTCCCGATTTGCGGCTGACTGATACACAGTCCATGTCGGACGGAGAACTGTTTTGGGTCATCCACAACGGAATTCGCTTCACGGGCATGCCAGCCTGGGGAAGCGGCGACCCCGAGAAGGACGTCGATAGCTGGAAGTTGGTGCATTTCATCCGTCATTTGCCGCAGGTCACGCAGGAAGAATTGGACGAAATGAAAACGCTGAATCCCAAGACGCCGAAAGAGCGTCTCGAGGAAGAGGCGTTCGATCAATTTCTCCAAGGAGACGACGCGGCGGCCGCGAAGGCTGAAGGTCATCATCATTAGTATTGAATCATAGATGAGGAATCAGGAAGGAGCGATTGTCCATGTTGTATCGATTAGTTTTGGCAGCATTGTGTATGGCCTTGACGTCACCCGCTTTTGGGCATGGGACAGGCCAACACGTGTTGGGTACCGTGGTCGCCATCGACGCAAAACACCTTGAAGTCAAAACCCAAAAAGGAACGACCGTGGAGGTTCAGATTAACAAACAAACACGGTTCAAGGAAAAGGATCATCCCAAAAGCACCAATCTACCGGCGGTGGGAGACCGCGTCGTGATCGAAGCCATCAAGGACGATAAGACGCTGACCGCGACCGAGGTGCATTTTTCTTCGATGAAAAAGCCGACGCCGCCGCCCGCGCTTACTCAGCAACCTCCGGCCGCAACGCCTGCTCCGTAAGGAGGCCCGTGCGCATCGTTCATTACTCACAGCAGACGCAGGCGACACCCTTCGGCGGGGGGATTCAGGCGGCGGTGGTACGCCTCTTCATCTCTGGCATTGCAGTGTTTTTGGCCGTCGCTACGGTGCCAGGCATTGAAGCCGATAGTTTAAGTGCGGGAGTGGCCGCCGTGCTGGTGCTCACCGTCTTGAATATGTTGCTACGGCCTCTCTTGATGATCCTGACGCTGCCGCTGATCGTGTTGTCACTCGGACTCTTCCTCGTGGTCCTCAACGCGCTGCTGTTGGAACTCACCGCCTATGTGGTGAAAGGGTTCACTGTCACAGGTTTCTGGCCGGCAGTTGGCGGCGCTCTCGTGATCAGCATCGTCACCAGTGTGCTGAACCTCCTGACGGGAGATTCTCGCCAGGTCGAAATCCGTACGGCGGACCCACGACAGCCGAAAATCATCAATCCTCCGGAATAAGCGAGGTTTCGTTGAATTGCCTTTAGTGCCTCGCTATAATGCGCCACTTTTGCACCAATACCGATAGATGACACCGACCACCCAGCACAGCAAGCCGCCCTCTGAAACTCAGCTTCAACGGACGCTCACTTCGGTCCTGAATGATTTGCCGGTAGACTCGGCGCTGGCCGCCATCTTTCACCGAGAAAGCGGCCCGCTCGTCGGCCACGCGGCCCGAGGCTTTACGGCACGCGATGTCCAGGCCATCCTTCGCACACTGTCTGCGCCGGCGACTGTCGCACCAAGCACTCAAGATCAAGACGGATCTCGTACCATGCGATTGCGGATGGTCACACCAGGGGCGAAGTCCCTGCTGGGGATTCCTCTCAAATACCGTAACCGGACATACGGCTTTCTGGTCATTGGACGCAAGGAAAGCGCCGCTTTTACTAAAAAAGAACGCGGTCTGATGGATCAAGCCAGCGACGACGTGACGAAGGCGCTGGACCGTGACAAGCTCTTCGATATGAACGCGGTGCTGAGTCGTCCGCTCGTCAATCAAGAACCGCCCACGGCTAGCGCTCCCCCAGCCTCGATGTTCACCGCGCCCGTCTCGCAGCTCACCCCGCAACTTCAGGAACCGATGACGGCCGTGCTGACCGATGCGAGTCAGACAGTGTCTTATGACCGGGCTTGGGTCTGCCACTATGATCCGATCGCCGGTAGTGTGGAGGTACTGGCCATGGCCGGCGACCTCAAAGGCGATCACAAGGACGGGAAAAAAGAAATGCGACCCGGGCATCGCCTGGGGTTGGACAGTTCTGCCGCGGGTTGGGCGATTCGTCATCGCAAACCCCGGGTCGATCACGATCTCGCGTCGACACAAGGCCGCTTTTTGGATCATAAGCAGCTGTTCAAAGACCGGTTTCAGTCTTCGTTGGTGTTTCCGTTCTTCGTCAGGGGACAGGTCGGCGGCACCGTGACGCTGGCATCTCGGGAAGCAGACCGCTATCAACCCACGGATGCGCGGACGCTCGAGCCGCTCATTCTCAAACTGGCCGATCTGCTCCAGGCTCCGTCGCCGACGCCGGCTGCGCCTGCCCCAGCTAGCGATGAGGCCGGTGCGTCCGCCGCTCCCGCTGAACCGCCTTCCGTGGCATTGGAACCCATGATCCGCAAACAGGAACGCCAGGCGGCGATCGGAGAATTCAGTGCCTTTCTTGCGACTGAAGTGCGGGAGCCGTTGGGTTCAATCCGCGCACAATTGGAAGAAGTCACCGGAGAAGGCGTGCTGGATTTCGATCCGCAAACGCGAGTGGAAAACGCCATGCGTGATCTGATCCGCGTCGAGGCGATCCTCAATGAAATCCTGGATTTCGCCAAGCCGCTCGAATTGAATCGGCGTCTCGTCCGCATTCCCGAAGTCATCGAAAGCGCCCTGACAGTCGTGGCGACCGATCTAGAAGTCACCAGGATCCATGTGACGAAGGAGTATGCTCCCGTTCTCGCCCCCGTCCGAGGAGATGAGGCGAAACTGCAACAGGTCTTTCTCAGCATTTTCAAGAATGCCTGTGAAGCGATGACGCCCGGCGGACGGCTCACGATTCACGTGGCTCAACATCGGTCGGGAAAAGGTGTCGAGGATCAAATCCTGATTAAGAACGATGGAGCGCCGATCCCGCCGGAAATCGTGGACAACGTCTTTGAACCGTTCTTTACAACGAAGAAGGCGGGATCGGGATTGGGGCTTGCGACCGTCAAGAAGATCGTGGAGGAGCACGGCGGTTCGATCACGATCGGCAGTGCGCCGGGTGAAGGGACCACAGTCACAATCCGTCTACCTGGAGTGAGCCGAGGCCCTGCCTTCCGTCATCGTGGCCGCGGCCGCCGTCCCCACCGGCGATAGAAGTCAGTCGTGCCTCGCTGGCTCCGAGAGATATCTTTCATTCAGTAAGGGCGGTCAAAATCGCATCAATTCCACCCGCCACCCTGGCCGCGCCTAGACGCGTCCTTTTCCTCAAGCAAGGCCGCAGCGCGCGAAGGCCCGAGGAGGTGCATACCAAGCTTCGCTTGAACCGCTCGCTTCGATCACATGCGAGCGGATAGGTACTTTGCTCCCAGTGCCTCTCCTTCTACGTTGAGGGTCTGAGCGACGCGAGAACGCAGCTGGGAACCATTTTCAGCGCCCTTTTGACACTTGACAGCCCTCCCCCCCTCGGATATCATCCCGCCCACTTGATTTCCGGATGATATCGGAACGCAACTTACGGCAATCTTCTTCAGCCACCATTATTCAAAGGAGATGGGTATGAAGCTCTTATTCGGCACTGTTGCGATGGTTTCCGGTGTCTTGTTTGCGGTCTCCATGGCGTCGGCCAATCCAGCGCTGCTGCCCAAGCATGAGGGCTATCCGATGAAGAATAGCGGCAGCCCCGTGAATGGACAGCCCACGGCGAACGATCCAGGTCAAACGAATGCTGGCGGCGAGAAGGCTGCAGTCAAGGCTGCCGGATTCGACGACACGCATATTCAGCAAAACCTCGCAAAGAAAGACAATGAGCGGATCACCGCAAGTCAAGGAGCCGGTCAGCTCCCGAAGGTGCAGGGCCCGCAGATTCAAATTGCTCCGCCCGTCACCTCCGCCACCAAGATCACGGGCGATCGCAAGATCGAGTAGTCGTTTCCTCAAAACCTAAAAGGGGAGCGGTCCTCACGGCCCGCTCCCCTTTTCTTTTTGTGCTGATGCGATAACAGGTGTCCGAAGGGCTGGCAATTAGGAAGCTCGTTCACCGGTCTGCGAGCCTGAACCGATACGGCTTCTCGGCCCACTTTCCTGCATAGCTGACCCCGATACGAGGAAACGCGCGGATCTTTCCACGCGAAATCCTCGTTCCCCGGTCTTCGAACCACAGATGCCGTCGAGCCGTCATGTCGATGCGATTCAACGAGCGGTCGATCGAAAAGGCACGGCAGAGCCGTCCCGGCCCGTCGATCAGCTGGCCCTCGACTTCCACGGCTCTGATCAAGACCGCCGCGGGAAATTCCGTCTTTTCCGTCACAACATTCAAGCAGTGATACATGCCGTATATCATGTAGACGTATGAAATGCCCGGTGGTCCGAAGAGAACCTCCGTTCTGAGCGTCCGTCCCTTCGAGGCATGGCAGGCGAGATCGTGAGGTCCCACGTAGGCCTCGACCTCGACGATTTTCCCCACCATCGTGCCCGCGCCGTTTTTCCGAACTAGATACTTACCCACAAGTGATCGCGCGACAACGAGCGTCGAGCGATTGAAGTAGGCTGTTGGAAGGATGCGCATAATGCTCGATATTAAATTCCTGGCGGCAGATATTCAATTTGCCATGGAAGTTTAAAGGTCATGACAATGAGGCGCTTCACCCTACGACCGCTCAGAACGGCTTTGAACAAGCCGCAGGAAGGCACCTGACGAGAAGGCCGTTCAAAGTCGTTCTGGGCGGCCGGTTAAAAATACCATGCGAGGCCTCCCATAACGAAGCGAGGATTGCCCGGCACAAAGTGAATGTCGTTGACGCCGCTGGCCTCATTACGCAGTCGTGATTCAAAGAAAAACGTGGCCTGCTCCCATTTGGTATTGAAGAGGTTCTGAATGAAGAAAAAGGCCTCCAGTCGGCCATGTGGAAGTTTGACCGGAAGGGTATACCGTTCGGTTAGGTCGAAGACGACCCACGAGGGAGCTTTTGCACTCCGATCCTCGATCAAAGGCCGAACCCCCATATAGGTGGCCTGGAGTTGCGAGCGCAGGCCCTCCGGCCACTGCAAGAGCAATGCGCCGTAGGCGGTGAGTTCGGGTGCCAGCGGAATCGCATCGCCGTTGCTGAACTCGGCGTTTGTCCAGGTGACACTGCTGTTCACGTACAGCGGCCCCCATACTTGGCCCCGGAGTGCCGCTTCCACACCCCTGCGTCTGGTCGGACCTCGTGCTTCGGTCGTCCCTTCGTCTCCCACGAAGACCAACTCGGACTGGAGATCGATGGCCCAGAGGCTGACGCTCAGCATCAATCCGTCCGGTCCCCACGGCTGGGAACGTAAGCCGACTTCATAGGTCTTCGCGCGGGCGAGGGGCACTCCGCCCGGAGCTACGGCAGAGCGTGCATCGTTACTGTGGTAGCCTTCGCCATAGTTGGCAAAGAGTTCGGTCTTAAACCAGGGACCGAGAATGAGGTTGGCCTTCGGCAACACCAGACCGGATGACGTCTTTCCTGCCGGCTGTTCAACACAAGTATCACAGCGGTTCGAGACGTTGAATGTAAACATTTCGGCTCGGAGCCCTCCCATGAACCGCAGCCATGATGCCGGTTCTATTTCGGCTTTCACAAACGGTGCATAGGAGGCCTCAAGAACATCGCTATCTGTGGTGATGCCGGTCGGGACGCGTGTTGTTTGTGTCCCTAGCCTCGCATGGATATCATCCACGCGGGTTTGGAAACCGATCGTGCCGACAGCGGGCAATCCGAAGACTTCTCCCCGCTGCTTGAATCCCAGGTCACCAGTGTAGATCCCCCGGCGATCCGATTGCTGAATCCCGTCGCCGTTCACCGGATCATTCAAGAAAAAGGTGAAGTTCGTGAAAAGATCGAGTCTATAGTACTGTGCATGTGCATTGGCAAAGAACTGACCTCCCGATGGCGTATCATAATGGTAGTTCAACCGGGCCGTGCTCCGGAGCGTGTTGCCCCCTTCGGAGGGATCGATCGCTCCGAATCGGTCGAGCGTGCCGTCGCTGACCGCACGCAACGGAATTTCCCCGGACGCGTTCCATTTCGCCTGTTGAAAGGTCGCTGTCAGGCTTAGTTCATCGCGGCTTGAGAGATTTGTTGTCACCTTGCCCAAAAGATTCGCGCGGAAATACCGATTGTCGTTTAGGAATGGCCCGTTCGTGTAATAGCCCTCCCCGGCGAAGAGTGTGCGGACTTTGTCTTTTGTGGGAGAGAACATCATGAGATACCGTTGAGTATCGAACTGCCCACCTGCCGCTTGGATCACGCCCTCGTTGACGACCTGGCGCGTTCGAAAGTTGATCGCCGCCGCCGTGTTGAAGTCCCCGAACTCTGGAAGATAGGCCCCCTTGTACGCATCAAGCCCTTCGATCGTCTCGGGAATGATGAAGTTGAGATCGGCGTAACCCTGGCCGTGAGCGTGGGTGCGAAGGTTGATCGGCATGCCGTCGGTGAAAAAGGCCACGTCGCTCCCATGATCGGCATCGAAACCCCGCACGAAATATTGGTCGGCCTTGCCGGCTCCGCCGGAATGTTCGACGGCGATGAACCCCGGGATCAGACGGAGCACTTGAGCGGGCCGGCCCTGCGGTTGGAGCAGAATCTCCTTGTCGGGAATGAACTGTTGGGAGGACGAAGCGACAGGCCGCTCTGCGACGACAGACACTTCCGGCAGCTCAAGCTCTGGTGTATCAGGATCGTGAGCCAGCGCGACAAGCGAGAAGGATAGGAGGTTTGCAATGATGGTGATGCCGCCGAGCCAGAAGAAGCGACGTGACATGTCTATTTCAGTTCCTTGCCCGTTGTGGTCATTGCGAGCCGGCCGTGTTTTACGCCTTTGACACTGATGATCGAGTCTGCGACCTGCTTGATCTCCGATCCCTTTCCCTTCACAACGAGCACTTCCAGACAGTGGTCATGATCGAGATGGACATGCATGCCGGTCAGGATGAATTTCTGAAAGTCATGTTGCATGTTCGTGAGCTTGCTGGTCAGGTCGCGCACATGGTGATCGTACACAAAGGTAATCGTGCCTACCGTCTCCCGGTCGTCATGCCACTCAGCTGTGACGAGGTTGTCCCGGATGAGATCCCGTAAGGCCTCGGAACGATTGGTATAGCGCCGGCGCTCAATGTGCCGGTCGAAGGTCTGAAGTAGCTTCTCATCGAGAGACACCCCGAACCGCACCAGCTTCTTCATGGCAACCTCCATTCTCTGTGGTGTTACGAATGTTGGATTCATAGCACCGTAAGCGCGCACCCGCAACCAGAAAACGTCTCACCCCTTTGGTGGTCATTACGAAAGGAGTCCGGTCTTCGGATTTCCTCCGACCGTTCAATCGTGGTGCCCACCGGAATCGGCGGCGGTAGAAATCCATTTCGAACGGCTACTCGTAGAGCGACACACAGACATATTCTTGAGAAGCTCTGCAGGCCAATTGGCTGAGGCAGTGAATCTCTCGATCAATAAAGGAGGGCGACATGAAACAAAGGACGTTAATCGCTGTAGGACTGACGCTCACCGTCGGCAGTGTGTCCGGCTGCAGTGGGAGCGACAACGCGCCCATCATGTCCAGCGGACCAACGTCGGCGGCGTCAGCCGACGATCAGCGCACCCCGCAATCGGATGCGCTCACACAAGCAGAAGTGGCTCAAGTGAATCAAGCCAATGCGGAGCCGGTGCGTCAAAAACAACCTGATCTATAACCAGGCAGGCGCCTTCGCGACCTGTTGACTAGGGAGGAAAATATGTTGACCCAGATCCGAGCACTCACGTTGGCAGGAATAACGCTATGCACCGCCATGCCGGGATTCGCTGCAAGCCACCGGGAAGCCCCAATGATCGCGAATGATCCGACAGCGGACATCACCGATTTCTATCTTTTCAGAAGCTGGCAGGACGCGGACAAAGCGATACTGATCATGAACGTGATTCCTAGCCAGGAGCCTGGTTCCGGTCCCAACTATTTCAATTTCTCAGACGACGTGCTCTACGAAATCCACATCGACAACAATAAGAACAACATCGCGGCGAACATTGTCTATCAGATACGTTTCACGACCGAGATCAGACCACCGGCAAACGTATTTCCGCTTGCCGTGGTGGCGCTGCCCCCCATTACTTCGCTAACGGGTGCCGATTCGGCCGGCCTCCTCGTTCGCCAGAGCTACACCGTCACAGAAGTGCGCTACGGCCAGCAGCCAAGAGAACTTGGAACGGGACCTATGTATGCAGTCCCCTCGAATGTTGGCCCGCGGACGATGCCGAAATATGAGGATCTCGCGGCAAAGGGGATATTCCCGCTCAAGAACGACGGCCGTGTATTTGCCGGACAACGCGACGAAACGTTCTATATCGATCTCGGGGGAACCTTCGACACGCTCAATCTGCACGTGTCTCCCATCCTGTCGCCGGCTGACGACGCCAACGAGGCCCTCTTGCTTGGGGCCGCGCGCGACACATTCAGCGGTTTCAATGTGAATACGATCGCCTTGGAAATCCCGATTTCAGACCTCATCGGTCCGAACGGCAACAAGGTAATCGGGGCCTATGCCAGCACGAGCCGGCCGAAAGTCAGTGTCATCAAGAACAATGGTGATCGGGAAAATTCGGCCCGGTACGTCCAGGTGGCTCGCATGGGCAACCCGCTCGTGAACGAGCTGGTCATTCCGACGGATACGAAGGATCGCTGGAACGCAACGGACGCGGAGGACGAGGGGGAGTTTGTTTCGTTCTACTGCAACTCTGCTCTCGCGACGGCGTTGAACGCGGTGTTTGGGACTGGGTTCCCGACAGCCAATCGTGAAGACTTGATCAATGCCCTTCTTCGCTACAGCCCGGGCCCACCACTCTGCGGCAGCGGAAAAACGAACGAACCGCTCGCGGATTTTCTTCGAGTGGATTTAAACATCCCGCCAACCTCTGCGGCTAACCAAAGACGGCTTGGCCCGCTCGCCCATGATGCAAGCGGGAACGCTACGCCTGATCGGGCGGGATGGCCGAACGGAAGACGTCCAAATGATGATGTGACCGACGTCGCCCTCCGTGTCGTGGCCGGGATTCTTACAAATCCATCGACTCCGAACCTCGGCGACGGCGTGAACTTCAACGTCGGGGCCTTTGGCGGCAACATTACGGGGAACGGAATCTCCACCGCATTTCCTTTCCTCCCGACTCCATTCGATGGACGGGATCGCCGCCATATCGATCCGGGGGAGTCTCAATAGCAGACAGGGAGCGGACGTCGCGTGCCAACGCGGCGTCCGCCGACATCTTGGTGAGGCCGATGAACCGGATAGACACAACTAACACGAGCGTCCGTCGGCTTGAAGGATGGCTTGTCTCGCTCTTTCTTCACGGATTCTTGCTTTCAGCCATCCTGCCGCTGTTCCGCCAGGTCCCGATTACCATTCCCGCAGAGCCGTTTCGTTGGGATATCAATCTTGTTCAATCGACGCAGGTGAATCACGAACAGTCAAATGAAGCTAAAGCCACAGAACAACATGTGGCGAGTCACACGACACCAGCAACCATTCCTGCGAAAATGCAAGACAGGTCCCAGACTCCGGGCTCACAAATCGAACGTAACAAACGAGTTTCACCGATTCATGACAGTGCAGCGGCAGCGGAGTCTCCGCTTCAGAACGTATCGTCAACTGCACTGGAAACAGCATCCGTTATCCAGGAGAGCACACAGTCTTATACTGTGACGGCAGAACCGGTCTCCTCGCCGTCCGTAACTGAAACTCCTTCCGTTACCGCACCTTCCACGAACGATCCACCAGCTCCGGAAAGGGAACCGATAGCCCCTCCTGGCGCAGCAGAGCAACCGGTGCAACCTCCTGTTGTGGCGGATACCGGCAGCATAAGAGGCCGAGGTTTCGAGTCCGCCGCACCGAGGCAGCTGGAAGCTACAACATCTGCCGAGCCCGCATCTTCTTCGGCACCACGCACAGACTATAGCTGGCTCCAGCGAGCGATCTTCCAGCGGTTGGAGGAGCTCAAACGGACATCCCGACCGTCGCTCGACGACTCACGCCCCCTCAAGGTGTTAGTCAAAGCCGTCGTGTCGAATGAAGGCCATTTGATGGACACCGAGGTGGTGAAGAGCTCTGGACTCGATCGGATTGATAAGGAAGCGATGGCGCTCGTGCAACGGGCCTTTCCCATTCAGCTCGATCGCGCTCTCGACCGCCAGCGGATTGTGATGCGCATTCCCATCACGTACTCACGAGATTGAAGCATGAACAGATCACGATTGATCATGGTTCTCACGTGGATGGGTTGGCATATGTTGAGCCAGACCCTTGTGGCATCGGGGCAGCCCTTCCACCCTGCAGATGACGAACAGGTCCTCGAACGCCTGAGCTTCAATCCAACTGACCCAGTCGCGCGAGAGATCAGAGCGCTGCGGAGGAATCTGGCAAAGAACCCCCACCATCTTGAGTCTGCAGTCCACTTGGCCACGCGCTACATCGAACTGAGCCGGTCAGAGGGTGATCCTCGATTCCTTGGAAAGGCACAGGCCATCCTTACCCCTTGGTGGCAAGAATCAAACCCGCCACCCCCGGCACTTCTCTTGCGGGCGACCATCAAGCAGAGCGCGCATGAATTCGACTCTGCGCTGGTTGATCTCGACGAGGTCTTGAGCATTCAACCGAGCAATGCGCAGGCGTGGCTGACGAAAGCCTCAATCCTTACTGTGCAGGCCAAATATGATGACGCCCGCCGCGCCTGCCAGCCGCTCGCACGCTTCACTGCGCGTCACGTCTTCCTCGCGTGTCTCAGTGACATCGCCGGTGTGACCGGGCAGGCCGCGAAGAGCCAGATGGTCCTCCGGGAGCTTCTCGCCCACCCAGTTGTCTCAGATCCCGAACGCATGTGGATCTCAACCATGTCGGCAGAAATAGCGGCACGGACGGGAGACGCAGAGGCGGCCGATCGGTCGTTTTCGGAAATCCTGAAGACCGGCGCGAAAAACCAATACCTCCTGGGAGCTTATGCGGATTTCCTCCTGGATCGAGGACGCCATCGGGACGTCATTACCCTGCTTCGACATGAGACGCGGGCTGATGGATTACTGTTGCGACTCGCCATCGCCGAACAGGCGCTGAAGCTGCCCTCCTTCCAAGATCACGTGGCAACCCTGGCCGCCCGATTTGCCGCCAGCCGCGACCGGGGCACGAACGTGCATGTGAGAGAGGAAGCCAGATTCACGCTGGTGCTCCTGCGCAATCCGCAAGAGGCACTTCCTCTGGCTCAGATGAATTGGAAGGTCCAACGGGAACCGGCTGATGCCAGAATCCTTCTGGAAAGTGCGCTGGCAGCGGGCAACCATGCCGCGGCAAAGCCGGCGTTGGACTGGCTGAGGACGAACCACGTTGAAGACTGGCATCTCCAACGTTTGGCCAAACTGGTTCAGCAGGAATCCAGATGAGACATGTCATCTTTGCCATCCTGATCGTGCTGTTCGTTCAGCCGGCCTGGGCGCACAAGCCTAGCGACAGTTATATGTCGCTGACCGTTCAAGAGGCACAGATCAGCGGACAGTGGGACATTGCGTTGCGTGATTTGAATGATGCCATCGGATTAGATACCGACGACGACGGCGCCATCAGTTGGGGAGAGGTAAGGACGAAACATGCTGAGATTGCTTCCTACGCATTCTCGCGTTTGAAATTCCAATCATCGGAAGCGATTTGCGCGATCGCGATCGGGGCTCAACTCGCCGACCATCATACGGATGGCGCCTATGCAGTCTTACAATTCATCGCAACCTGTCCAGCAGAGATCCAACACCTGACGATCGACTATCGACTCCTGTTCGACATGGATGCCCAGCACAAAGGCCTGCTTCGCCTGTCCAATCAGACGCACAACCAGACGGCGATTTTCAGTCAAGAGTCCCCTGTTCACTCGTTCACAATGGGAGAAGGCTCGGTTTGGCAAGCGGTTCGCCTGTACCTGCGGGAAGGCGTCTGGCATATTTGGCTTGGGTTCGACCATCTGTTGTTCTTGGTGACGCTGCTGGTGCCCGCGGTGTTGATCCGGCAAGGCGGACAGTGGAAGGCCGTGCCGGACTTCGCCATCGCCCTCCGCGAAGTCGTCAGTATCGTGACGGCCTTTACCGTCGCCCATTCTTTGACCTTAAGCCTCGCGACATTCGGCCTGATATGGTTGCCCTCTCGCCTTGTCGAATCGGCAATCGCCGGCTCGGTCGTGCTGGCCGGCATTGCCAACCTCTATCCGAGGATCACTCAACGCCGCTGGCTCATGGCCTTTGGATTCGGTCTGATTCATGGATTCGGTTTTGCTGCAGTGCTGTCGGACTTGGGCTTGCCAACCGACTCGCTTCTGCTGAGCCTCATCAGCTTCAACGTAGGTGTTGAAATCGGCCAACTGGCCATCGTGGTCGGCTTGCTCCCCCTCGCCTATGCGGTGCGAGACTCTCGTTCCTATCAGCCGCTCGTTTTACGAGCCGGGTCGATCGCGATCATTCTCGTCGCCCTAGCCTGGTTGGCTGAGCGCGTCTTGGACATCTCCTTGTTTTCGGTTTAATCGTTCGTCTGAACCATCGGTCTTCCAAATGCAGGAGCGGGTCTCACTCACTTCATGAGGCTGGGCCCCAATCAGACCACCCTCGCAGACCACCCTCGATTGCCGGTCGGCTGAGCCGGTGTTATAGTTTCCACTGCCTTGGCTGTCCCAAAATTGGTCCACGCATGAATCCACCCCTCGCTTTCCTCTCGTACACGGGAGGAGAGGTTTCTCGTGGTCATGACGATGCAGGACGTTGTACCTGCCCCGGAACGAGAATGGCCGGACTTGATCGCCAAGACCGCGCGTGGTGATCAGGAGGCCTTCAGTCGCCTGTACGACCAGTCCAGCCCGCAGATCTACGGGCTTATTCTTCGTGTGGTCAACGAACCCCAGATCGCGGAAGAAGTCACGATGGATGTGTATGTTCAGGTCTGGAAACAGGCTCAGAGTTACAATTTAAATCGCGGCACTCCTATGGGATGGCTCGTCACCCTGGCCCGTTCGCGTGCCATCGACCGCTTGCGCTCCGGCAGGTTGGAGCGGGCTCATCTAACCGGTGTCGAGGAGATTGGGAGGTTGGCGTCGGACGAAGCCAATCCTGAAGATCAATCGTCCGGGAGACAGCGGGCCGAAATCGTCAGAAACGCATTAGCGTCTCTTCCTTACGAACAACGCGAGTCTTTGATGCTGGCATACTTTGGAGGGTACAGCCAGAGCGAAATCTCGGAGCAGCTTCGTATTCCGCTGGGCACGGTAAAGACCAGGATACGATTGGGCATGATCAGACTACGAGACGCGCTCGCCCCCTACGGAGAAGGGTTGACCGTATGACGGACAAACAGTCTGACAGACAGCTGGAACAGTCGGCGCTGCACGCCCTCGGAGCGCTCGACGGGAGGGAACGCCTCGAGTTTGAGCGCCTGATCGAAGACGAAGGAGCGCATGCTCAGCATGCGCGGGCCGAGTTGGCATCATTCGCAACGGTCGCCGCTCAACTCGGGCTCGCGCTTTCGCCGACGATTCCACCGCCGTCGCTCAAAGCCAGGCTTCTGGAGAAGATTCAGCGTACAGCTCAGGAACCCTCTCCGACTCAGCCCGGCTTTACCTTCATACGCTCGACGGAAGGCGTGTGGATGGAGCCCATGCCCGGCATGAGGCTCAAGGTCCTGCATGTGGATCCGACCACCCACAGAACCACGGCGATCGCGAAGTTTGCTCCTGGTTATCGGTTTCCATCGCATCGGCATGCCGAGACTGAAGAACTGTTCGTCTTGGAGGGCGGCTGTGTATGCCAGGGACATGTCCTGTTGCCCGGTGATTACCATCGATCGGACACCGATTCTGTGCATGGTGTCACAACAACAGACGACGGCTGTACCCTCCTGATCATCTTCTCGCCGAGGAATGAAGCCGTGGGTTCTGTCGCAGCCCGCATATCCTCGACCACTGTTTCACTTCTCATGCGACTCTCCGCCATCGTCACCCGTTTGGCGACGCGCCTCACAAGACCGAAGTAATACGGATAGTCTAAATAGATGGTCTCGCGGCGTGCCGCATCACCGAAACTCCAAGGGCAACATCTCATAGACGCCAATACCGCTTGGGGCAATTGCTAGGTGCGACACGCCAGCCGCTTCGTCATCATGTCTAGTCTGATGTGGGCAAGCGGCGCCTGCGGCCTTCACATGGCGCGACACGAAACAGGCGATGTGCTTGGCGTGAGAGGTTCAGCAACTTCGTTGGTCGAAGGAGGAAACCATGGCGACGGCAAAGCAGAGAGCGGCGGCACGCCGCAACATCAAGAAGGCCGCGACGTCCGCCAAGCGAAAGCGCACGATCGCACATCTGCCGAAGCGCACGCGGACGGCCTTGGGGAAACAAGCAGCCAAGATGGCGCGCAAGAAACGCCGTGCGGCCTAAAAAACGTCCAGCCCGGCCGCTATTCTCCTCGCACGGGAATATATAGAATGGTGCCCTGACGGTTGACCAGGAGGAGCGCAAGTTCGCTTGACTTTATGGGATCAGCGAGGCGTTGAAACGTGGAAAAATTCGGGACGGGTTGCCGGTTCAATTCTAAAATGACGTCTCCCGGCTGAAGCCCGGAGGATTCCGCGAGACTGCCTTCTTCAATATCAGTCACGACCACCCCGTTATTGACCGGTAGATCCATTTGGCGGGCGAGCGGAGCAGTGACATCGTCGAAGACGACGCCGGACAAGGGATGGGCTCCTGAAGCCGTCGCTACTGCCGCCGCCTGACTCTTCTTGGCCCGCTCGCGTGGAGCTTCCTGAACAGTGAGTTCGACCTGAAGGGTCTTGCCATCCCGCACGAGGTCCATCCGGTGCCTGCTCCCAATGGCAGCGGCGGCGATCAGATTGCGCAGATGTCCGCTGTCCATAATATCGCGGCCATCGAACCGTTCGATGACATCGCCTCTCTTGAGTCCGGCCTTTTCCGCAGAGCCCTTCGTTTGTAAGTCCGTGACGATCGCCCCTTTCACATCCGGCAACTTAAAAATTTTCCCTAATAGCGGCGTGACGTCCTGGGTGGAGGCACCGAGAAATCCTCGAACGACCCGGCCCGTTTTGATCAGACTTTGCATGGCTGTCCGTGCCATGTTGCTCGGGATCGCAAAGCCGACGCCGACGCTGCCGCCGGTGGGACTGGCAATCGCGGTATTGATGCCGACGAGCTCGCCATTGGTATTCACAAGCGCGCCACCGGAATTCCCCGGGTTAATCGGCGCATCGGTTTGAATGAAATCCTCGAAATCCGCGACGCCGACATCCGCCCGACCAACCGCGCTGACGATACCGAACGTGACCGTGCGGCTCAGACCCAACGGATTCCCGATCGCAAGCACAAAATCGCCGACCGCGAGGTTGCTCGAATCACCCCACAGCACGGTGGGCAGGTTGGTGCTCTGAATCTTGACCACGGCCACGTCAGTCTTTGGGTCAGTGGCGACGACTTTGCCCTTGAACTGACGGCGATCGGCCAAGATCACTTCAACATCGACGGCATCGGCGACAACATGATTATTCGTGATGATGTAGCCGTCGGAGGACACGATGACGCCAGAACCCTGCCCGTATTGCCGCCGTGCCGGAGGTTCTCGGAACAGGCCGAAAGGCAACGTTTCGTCACTGAACGCCTGATCACGCACCATGACCGTCGAGGCGATGCTCACCACGGCCGGAATCACTTTGGACGCCGTGGCCTTGACCTGATTCTGGAGATCGGGGGCGGCGGTGACCGGAGTTAACCGCCCCGAAGCCTCTGCTGAATTGGCGATGGCGACGATGAGAACCGCGGCGACCAACACACGTACCAAGAAACGATCAGCACCAGACATAGCACCCTTTCTCTCAGAACTGCGCGTGAGACTTCAAGAAATGCCGTAGCCTAGCACGGAGGCGGCGAGGACGCACTCATAAATCTACATGCCGCAGACGAAGCGCATTGGCAATGACGGAAACGGAACTGAAGGTCATGGCAGCACTGGCGAGCATAGGACTCAGGAGCAATCCCCACACCGGATACAGCACGCCAGCCGCGACCGGCACGCCGGCCAGATTGTAGACGAAGGCAAAGAAGAGATTCTGGCGAATATTTTTCATGGTCGCCCGGCTCAGGCGGATGGCACGGACCAGGGCGCGAAGGTCTCCCTTCACCAGGGTCATGCCTGCGCTTTCCATGGCAATGTCCGTTCCGGTTCCCATCGCAATCCCGACATGGGCTAGAGCCAGCGCCGGCGCATCGTTGATGCCGTCGCCTGCCATGGCGACGACACGGCCCTGCGATTTGAGGTCCGCGATGATCGCGCCTTTTTTCTCCGGTAGCACCCCCGCATGCACATCGGTGATACCAAGCTGCCGGCCGACTGCCTCGGCGGTGAGCCGGTGATCGCCGGTAACCATTACCATCCGAATGCCCTGCGCATTGAGAAGCCGGACAGCTTCAGGAGTCGAGGATTTGACCGGATCTGCCACGCCCAAGAGTCCCGCAGCCTTGCCGTCTACGGCGACGAACACCGTGGTCTGCCCCTCTGCCCTTAAGCGCGCCGCTTCTTCCTCGAGCACGGTCAGGCCTGGATCCATGATTTTGAGCTGTTCTCTGAGCAGCGCCGTTGTTCCCACGGCAACGGGATGGTCGTCGACCACACCGGTGACTCCATAGCCCGTGACCGAGCGAAAGTCCTTCACCGTTCCACGCGTCAGCGTCCGGTGCTCTGCGCCGGCGATGACGGCTGAGGCGACCGGATGCTCGCTCCGGTGCTCGAGACTCGCCGCGAGCCGCAGCACCTCCACATCGCTCCAGGGCGGCACGAAGCGAATCGACACAAGTTTGGGTTTCCCTTCCGTAAGGGTTCCGGTCTTGTCGAATACCAACGTATCCACTTTGCCCAGCACCTCGAGGGTTTCCGCTTTCCGAATCAGCACGCCAGCCGTCGCACCGCGCCCGGTTCCCACCATGATGGACATTGGGGTCGCCAGTCCGAGGGCGCAAGGGCAGGCAATGATCAGCACCGCCACCGCATTGACCAGCGCGTACGCCAGCTTCGGTTCAGGACCCCATATGGCCCACGCAACCGAGGTGAGAATCGAGACCGCCACGACCGCCGGGACGAAGTAGGCTGCGACACTGTCGGCGATTCGTTGAATGGGGGCGCGGCTTCGCTGAGCGTCGCTCACCATTTGGACGATGCGGGACAGCAGGGTGTCACGGCCGACACGCTCCGCCCGGATGAGGATGCTGCCGGTATCATTGATCGTGCCGCCCGTCACGGGAGCGCCAGGTGACTTTTCTACCGGTAACGACTCACCCGTGACCATCGATTCATCAACCGACGTGACGCCATCGACGACAACACCGTCTACGGGTACCCGCTCGCCAGGCCGGACACGGAGACGGTCTCCGACCCGCACGTCATCGAGCGACACATCGCTCTCTGCGCCCTGTTGGTCGACCCGCTTAGCCGTTTTGGGGGCCAGACGCAGTAATGCTTTCATGGCGGACGTGGTTTGGCCGCGCGCACGTAATTCCAAGACCTGTCCTAACAGGACCAATACGGTGATGACGGCTGCGGCTTCGAAGTAGACGGGAATGGACCCATCCGCTGCACGGAATGAGGCCGGCAGGAGACCCGATGCGATGGTGGCCAGCAGGCTGTAGAGATAGGCAGCACCGGTGCCGAGACCTATCAACGTGAACATGTTCGGCGCCCGATAGACGATCGAGTTCCAAGCACGCTCAAAAAACGGCCAGCCTCCCCAGAGCACGACCGGCGTGGCGAGGAACAATTGTGTCCAGTTTTTCACTGGGCCATGGAAGAACTGACCCGCCGGAACCATGTCGGCCATCGCCAAGATCATCACAAGCAACGCTGGACCCAGGCTGATCCAAAAGCGTCTCGTCATGTCCTGAAGTTCTGGGTTGGGCCCCTCTTCCAACGACACAATTTTGGGCTCCAATGCCATACCACAAATCGGGCAAGCCCCTGGTTCGCTCGCGACGACTTCTGGATCCATGGGACAGATATATTCCACCTTGGAGCCGGCCGGAACGGTCATCGATTTCGGAACGCGTTGGGAAGGCGGAGTCAGAAAAGCGGCAGGGTCCTGACGAAACTTGGTGAGGCAGCCAGGCGAGCAAAAGTAATAGGTCTTTCCCTCGTGCACATACGAACCGGCGGCGGTTTCAGGCTGCACCGTCATCCCGCACACAGGGTCAAGATGTCCGCTCTGGATGGGAGCAGTGGACGACATCATCGGAATGGAGGATTTTTTGCCGAGCGTGATCAGGCCCGGCCCCTTCGGTTGCAGTGCCCGCTCCGGGTCAGCTTTGAAGGTCTCGAGGCAGGACGTGGCGCAAAAGTAATAGGTGACGCCTTTGTACTCGTAGTGTCCAGCGGCCGTCGTGGGATCGACGGTCATGCCGCAAATAGGATCGATCGCCATAATCCCTCATCACTTTTTTCCGTCCGCATCGAGGATGCTTTGGATGACCAGCTTCAAGTTGTCCGGATCGATCTTTTCCACTTTGATGTTGCCGTCCAGGAGGATGGTCGGCGTTTGTTGCAGCTTGATGCGCTCTCCCCACTTACGCCCTTCTTCAAAGAGTTGAGCCGGCTTTCCGCTGGCCATTCCCTCTTCAAAGGCTTTCGGATCAAGACCGACTTCCTTGATGAGCACTTCCCGGATGGAACGGTCCAGGACGCCGGTCACCTTGTCCTGGTGAATCGTGCGGAACAGCACCTTCTTCATTTCGTTGCCTTTGCCCATGAGTTTGGCCTGCTCGTACATATCAAAGGCCGTCGGCAGTTTTCCTCTGATCACGGGAAAGCCGACCATCGTCGAGTCGAGCTTCTTCCCGAATTCTTTTTCGAGAATCGGCAATCCTTCGCCGTCGAAATGATGACAGTGTGGGCAATAGAAATCGGCGAACTCAATCAACTTGACCTTCCCCTGTTGGTGAGTTGATGGCTCATCTTTGAGGATTTCGTACTTGCCCTTGAGCTCGGGAGGTGCGGCTTGCACCCTCTCTCCTACGAAAAAGACAACGACCGACAGCAGAATTCCCGCCATCAGCATGACGTCCGTCCATCGTGCGATCCTGCCCATGCCCGCTCCTTTCTCGAAATGCAGCGACCAGCCATTATATCGAATACCGGCGGCTCTGTGCTGTTTGTTATAATCGCGGTATGCATACAACCCTCTCGTGGTGCGCGGTCATCGGCCTTTCTGTGGGCTTCGTCGGGTGTGCGAGCCACCAAGCCGATGAAAGCTCATCTGCCAGTCAGGTCGCCTTCCTCCAAGTCAAAGCCGCTCCCGATTCGTACAGGGGGCAGTCGGTCGTTTTCGGCGGGGAGGTGCTGAGTGCGAGGCGACTCAAGGAAGGAACACGGATAGAGATTTTACAGCTTCCGTTCGATCGTTCGGGGCGCCTCGGTGTCGATCGGACTCAGTCCCAAGGCCGCTTCATCGCGATGCATCGAGAGTTTCTGGATCCCGCCACGCTTCCGCCGGGCACGGGAGTGACGGTTACGGGCGAGATCACAGGCGCGATGACGTTGCCTCTTGATGAAACGGAATACACCTACCCCGTGATTGAAGCCCGTCACATCGAAGCCTTACCTCCACCTCAGGCGGCTGCAGTTTATAGGCAGCCGTATCCCTACCCGGGCTATGGCTATTGGGGACCGTACGGAAGTCCGTACTGGCGACCCTGGCCGTATCGTTGGTAGCCAGAGTGTTGAAAAAAGGCTTTCGTTTTCACCCGCCACCCCGGCGGGCGTTCTCACCCTCCCACTCACCAATTGCTGCGCAATTGTGTTTCCCGTGACGCGCCCTTCTCCGGACTTCGTTCTCGCGTCACTCATCGCCCGGCAGTGCCGATAATCCGTTCGACACGATCGTCCCGCCCGCCAAGATTTCGGTATAAGTGATACTGCGCCAGGGCGCGCGGCATGTCCTTGCGATGAAGTTCATAGAACACGCCCAAGTTGTAGTGGGCTTCGGCATAGTCCGGCTTTAAGGCCACGGCTTTTTCGTATTCCTGTTCGGCCTCTTCCAGCTTATTCATGCTGGTATAAACCACGCCGAGATTCATGTGCGCTTCGGCATATTCGGGCCGATATCGGATGACTTCGAGGAATTCTCGCTCCGCTTCGTTCGGTTTATTCTGGCTGCGCAGAATGAATCCCAGGTTGTAATGGGCATCGACGAGGTTCGGCTTGGCCGCGATCGCCTGCCGGTAGGCATAGGCGGCCTCCAACAGGTCATTGTTCCGCTCCGCCAAACGCCCCGCCTGATACCATCCGTCAGCGTGCCCGGGATGCGCCTTTGTCAGTCGTGCGAGGAGCTGACGGGCGGAGTCGTTGTCGTCCTGTCCTTCCTGCAGCATCGCCAACCCGAACAGCCCCTGGGCGCTTGTTGGACGAACGGCGAGGAGGCGCTGATAGACCTGCATCGCGGCTTGAGTATCGTGCCGGCTTTCATAGAGACGAGCCAGGTCGAGATAGGAGTCTTCATGTTTCGGCTCGATCTCGATCGCCCGCTTGAGCGATTGTTCGGCTTCTGCAGCCTTGCCTTGCGCGAGATAGACTTCGGCGAGATCATTGAGGGCATCGGGATACGCCGGCTTCAGCTTGAGTGCATGTGTGAAGGCGTCGGCGGCTTCACGAGGCCTTTTCTTGGCCTTGAAATAAATCTGTCCCAACAAATGATAGGCTTCGGCGGATGGATTGGACTCCGTCGATTTGTGCAGAAACGCAATCGCCGCATCCGCGTCGCCGGACTTCCAGAGTTCCGTCGCATGCTCGACGATGCGCTTGCTGGAATCGGCGGACGCAGCAGAAGTGTGAGGGGGGAAGGACAGCGCCGCCAAGAGGATGATTGTGATGGGCAGCAGTGGTCGTGCGAGTGCCTTCAAGAGTGCGCTCCGGGCCAACGGGAAGGTCGGTTCCAACTATACGGTGGGTCGATAGTGAAATCAACGAGAGCACCCTTCACTATTTCGCATAGGCACTTCCGTTAGAACAGTCCAAGCGTCACGCCGCCGTAAATGGCTCGTCCATACCCGGCGAAGAATGCCTGTTGGGAGGCAGCCGCGGCCGTTGTTTCTCCGCCGATGACTTGTCCGGAGGCCGCGTATTTCATATTTCCGATGTTGTCCAATTGGAGATAGAATTTTGCAAACCGAATCCACCGATTGTTGATCTCGACGTTCTTATGGATGTTCATCGTCCCGATAAAATACGAGGGGATGCCGAATGTGTTGCTGTTGTTCAGGAAATAGCTGTTGAAGTAGTTTCCCTCCAGCCAGCCTCCCCATCCCGTTGGGAGGTGATCGTATTCCACTTTCAAATTCAAGATATCAGTCGGTACGTTGGGCACCGACTTCCCATCGCGCGAGATGAAACCGGCCGCCGTGCGGTCGGAGAAGTTGATGTAGTAGGCATTGATGTGCGTATAGGCGCCTGAAAACCGCAGTCCCGACAGGGGGCGCCAATCGTATCGGGCTTCTATCCCGCGATATTGCGATGAATCGGCATTCACCGAGGCAGTATTACTTCCTGAAATTGTCTGTGTAATGATTTCATTTTTAAAGAACGTCCAAAAGCCGACGAGTTCTACGACCAGATCCTTCGTCAGCCTGGACTCCGTCCCGATTTCCGTATTCAGGTTTTTTTGCGGCCTCAGATCGAAATTGGTTCCGGGAAGGCCGGTCACCGGGTCTCTCAAGAGATTGTTGAATTGGGGAATGGCGTAGCCTGTCGATGCGCGCACCCAATGCCGGTATCCCTCAGCCGGCTTCCAGGTCAACGACATTTCGGGCGCCCAATTGTAGTAGGTCCGATCCGCGCTGACCCGCAAGGGGACCGCTCCCTCGTAATTGATGGTTTGGATGCTGATTATGGATTGCTCGAAGCCAAGTCCTCCTGCCAGAATCCATTTCGGGACAAATTCGAGTTCCTCTCGGAAACGCCCGCCGATGTTGCGGATGGTGCCCCGGTTGTTTTGGATCAGCAAGCCACGTGTGCCGTTGCCATCCGCAAGATTCTGGAACGTATTCCCTTCCTGCTGCATATTATTGACAAAAAACCCGAGATAACTTCTCAGAGGCATCTCCGCCAGCCGCCCATCGTTCCGTAGATCGACATAGCTCTTATAATTCGGATTCACATTGTCTGTGATCTGCGAAAAGTATTGATTGATGTCCTTCACATCATAATCGGCTTCGACGGTCAGCACCGTACTGGCATTGAGTTGACGCTCGTACATCCCGCCCACGATCGTGCGCTGATCGACACGCTGCTGATGGAGCAAGATGGCATTCGCACATGCAGGATTGTAGATGCCCGGCGTACAGGGTGTCTGGGCGCCGCCGGCTTGCCGGTCGTCCGTATTGAACTGCGCCTGCGTCAATCTGGTCGGCACCCGTGTATCCAACCAGTTTGTAATCGCCTTGAAATAGAAACTCTGTTTGTCGTCGATGGTGAAGCGCAGATTGAAGTTGAGGGTCTGAGTAGTGTAATTGCTATTTTTGATAAACCCGTCCTCAGCCACGTTGCTCGCAAAGAGCGATACATCAAGATTTTGGTAGCGTTTGCCAACGGCGAAGGCCTCCTTCAAGAATCCGAAAGAGCCCCCCGAGATAAACGTTTCAAAACCGTTGATGTCGCTGCCGCGTCTGGTTCTGAAATGGACCATGCCGCCGAGGGCATAATTGTCATACAACGACGATGAGGCTCCGCGGAGGACCTCCGTGCTCCTCATGAACCAGGGGTCTTGCATATCGAGTCGAGACAAACCGTCAGATTGCGTCTGGCTGAATCCGTCTTCGTAAATTTTGATATCGCGGACCGCAAATGTCGTCTTTGCGCCCTGTCCACGGATCATGATGCTGAAATCGCGAGGTCCATTGGCCTGACGGAGCGCGATGCCTGGCAGCGACTGAAGTGACTCCTGCATCGTCCTCGTTGGTTGAGAATCCGTCTCCGCCGGTATTGTCGCTCCCAAGGAAATTCCTTCCGGGCGTTTCTGCAACCGTTTGCTCACGATACTCATATCGGCGAGATCGAAATCCAGACCTGCCGGTTGACCCTCCGCCGTCGCTTCCGCTGAGACGGGTTCGGCCTGTTCCTTAATAATGGAGGGGCGCTCGGCCTCCGGTGTCGCGTGCTCCTTCTGCTGCTGTATGTCGTCCAATTCTTTCAAAATATTATTGAGCTGTTGGCGCAGTTCCTGTTCGCGGGGCGAGGCCGATGGATCCGTTGACGGAGTGTCCTGCGCCCCGGCCTGTGCCGCTGCCACGACGAATACTCCGACGCAGACGAGAGACCGCCTTCGAGAACTAGGTCCGAATGCCCACATAACCGCCCCTCCTGATGGGAAGTGTGCACGCGCGATCGGCCGGACCCCACGCGGCGGCTGCCGCTCCCGGCACGATGCTGCTTTCTTACAAAACGAAAATGAGGATTACACCAGAGGAGGAGCCCGTGAAGTGGGTGGGGAGGCAAGAACAGCTGTGCCGACTCTCAGATTTCTATGGGACAGTCTCGTCACGACGGTCGATACGATAACCGGCGGTGCCGCCGCGAGAACAGCGACTGTGGGATTGACCTGACAGGCCCAGGCACAAAGCGCCGAATGTGTCACATGCGAGTGGCTATGATGATGTGGCGGCGGCTGTTCGGCGTGAAGAACAAGACAGTTGGCGGCGCCGATCGCCAAGGCGGCATACAAGAGAACCATTCCGATGGCGAGCGGAGCAATCAGGCGCTTCATGGTTGCCGATCGAGCACTTGTCGAACGAGGGCAATCGATTCGCGGCTGTCCCAGGCTCGCGGCCCGACGGCCCGACCGAGCGCATGCCCATCCTGATCGATCAGCACGGTGGTGGGAAGTCCGCGCACCATGAACATGCGGGAGAGTTCTTGATCTTCGTCGAAGAGGACGGGCAGCGTGATGCCGAGATGATCGAGAAACCGCTTGATGCCTTGCGGATGCAGGTCGGTCGTGACGGTCACCACTCGGACGCGTCCCGGGTCGAACTGCGACTGCAGCCGGGCGAGCGATGGCATCTCTTCTTTGCACGGCCCGCACCACGTGGCCCAAAAATTGAGTAGCACGACCTTGCCCGCCAAATGTTGCGAACCGAGCGTAGCGCCATCGAGCGCCTTGAGATCGAACGCTGCCACCGGAACGTCCGTCGGCATTCGCGTGACACCCAGCGCTCCAAAGGGATCAACTGCTGTGGGAGCGGCACCATACAGTGACCCGGCGGAAGCCGACACTCCCGCACAAGCGGCAACCACCACTGCACAGGCAATGCGCTGTATTCTGCTATGGCCCATTCGTCCGGATCTCCGCTTCCGCGACCGAAACTCCCGGTAGCTGCATCGTCTGGATGACGAGCCTATGCGCCGGCATGGCGTGCTCCTTCCATCCCATCACGACCGTGCCTTGTTGATTGACGGCAATCGTCGGAGTCTGGCCGTGCTTCTCGTTCAGCTTTTGAGGCTGACTAAATGATTGGCCGCGGTCGAGTGAATGGCTCATCACAATTTCCCGACGCACGGGCGATTGTTCCTCCCAGATCACCATCACCCTCCCCTGAGGATCCACGGCCATCTGGGGATGGTCGGGGAAGGTGCCTTTTGAACGATTCAGCTGCTTTTTTTCAGAGAAGGTCTTGCCCTGATCATCCGAATAGGCGAGGTAGATCGCCGGCGTCTCATCGGCGCCTTCCGTGTACCAGACCACGTAAAGACGTCCGAGGCGATCGACGCCCAATGAGGCCGGACGGTGCGGGCAGGCCTGATAGACCCATCGATCATTGCCGACGACGACCGGCGCTGAAAACGTTTGTCCCCCGTCCGTCGATCGCGAAACCACAGTTTCACGGATGTTGCCGTCGAAGATCTTCCGCCATGCGACATACACGAAACCGTCCGTAGATGCGGCAATCGAGGTTCGGCAACACACGCAGGTATTGTCATCGACCTTGAAATTCCTCGTGACTGTGCGGCCTTGGTCGGTCGACCTTGCTACGAATGTGCCCGGCTCCTTCTTCCCTTCCCGACCGTCGATCCATGCGAAATGCAGCACGCCGTCCGGGGCGACCTGGAGGGCATCAAAGGTGTGCTGAATCACCTGGTCATCGTCGTTGACCAGGGTCGAAGGGCCGAATGACCGACCACCGTCGGTCGACCGACTCAGTCTCAACTCACCCGAAAACGGTTTATCGGGAGTCATTTTCGGATGGGTCATCGACCAAGTGACGAAGACATCCTGTTCGCGAACGATGAGGGCCGGGCTTTCCTGGCGGTAATAGGGACTCTCACCAGGCTGATTGACGGCTATAGGAGTTCCCAGCGGGCCGCCTGGCGTTTTCGATCTGGCAAACAGAATCGTGCGCGTATCTTTGTCCTCCTCAACCCAAGCAGCCGAAATCAGACCTTGAGCGTCGATCTGAACGGACGGACCCACTACACCTTTGACATGATGGGCCGTCATCTGTTTCGTTCTAAATGCGGGCGAGGAGTCCGGTGCCTCGGCTGAGCGAAGGGACGCCGGCGATAAGGCAAGGATGACCGCGACCATGCACAACCAGTAGAGAGGACGCGTGTTGACCGTGGGTTTGCTCATGTCAATTCGCCAAGCTATACACGATCGGAAGACTGACCACGATCTCCGGTTTGCTGATGGCATGCTTCATGTGAAGAGGACAGGCGAGCTTCACTGCCTCGATCGCGGCTGCGTCCAGGATATGATGGCCGGAACTCTTCTGCACGGAGACTTCCGCGAGGTGGCCATCGGATCGAATGACGGCCTTCAAAATCACTTTTCCCTCTTGACCGTTCAAACGGGCCGAACTCGGATAACGCTTTAGTTCGGCCACCCGCCTCCACAGCGACTCGGCTATCCAGCGATGGTCCGCTTTGACTTCGGGCCCCGGGGCCGCCTTTGCCGTTTGCACGGGCGCTTCGGAAGCAGCCGGCGCTGCCTCTGATGAAGAAACGGCAGGCTCCGGCACCGATGGTTTTGCGGGAGCTTCCACCGGGCGGGATTCAGCACCGTCGGGCGAAGACGCCATTGGCTGCCGCTGCGCAACCACCGGCTCGGAAGACTGCACCGGTTCAGAATCTTTTGGCGTGGCCATCACTGGGTCCGGCTGCACCTTGGCCACTTCCACGACCGGCTGCTCGATCCGCTCGACGGCCTTCTCTTGAACAGGCTTGACCGGTTCGGTTTTGAGCGGTGGAGGTGGATCTTCTCGCTGCTCGACCGGCTTCGGTGGCTGGGCCTCAGGGTGCACCATCTGCACGGTCTGCTGAGGCGCAACCCGGTGCATGACTGTTTCGGTCGGCTCGACCGGACGAGGAGCGGCCACACGGGCGGGCGGTTGCACGGGTGGTACCACGGGTTTGGTTGGAGCAGGCGTTGGCTCCGTGGCCGGATCCGTGGTCACCATGTCAACCAGAGCCACCTCCCACTTAAAGGGTTCTTCTTGAAACACGGGTTTGACCTGCGCAGCAAACAGCACGGCCAGAGTCACGAAGATCCCGTGAAGCGTCAGCGACACGCCCCAAGCGGGAATGAGAAATTGATTATCGTTCGCGCCAGTCATCGGAAAGCACCATCAGAGAGAATTGGCTAGACGAGGCCGGCCCTCTGAAAAACCTGGACCGGGTCGTTCGCAACGTCAGAGTAGGCTATGTGAGGAAAGCGTTCGGAGGACCGCGAGAGACGAGGGGGGATGAGAAATTCGACGAACAGTCTGGCAGCGCGCAAGTCTCCACACGAGAGATCGGCGTGCGCTGAACCACCGCGGGGGCGACCGCCGTATCGAGGACTTGTCCGGCGGCGCACATCCACGTGCAGAGCACGGTGCCGTGCGTGGCTTTGTGATGATGCGCGTGATGTGTTTCGTGGGAAATGGCCTGTGCCGAAGCGAGTCCTCCGACAGTGAGCAGGCAGAGAACCAACAGCAGCGCGAGCGATTGCTTCATCAGCTGAGGCGTCATAGCGTCCGGAACACCAAGACCAATCGGTACGATGGTACCCAACCCGACCTGAGAGCGTCAAGCGGGAGGAACCGGAACCCATTGTCTTCCCGATAGGATTCAGAAAATGTTTCCGGTATACTGCGTGAATTAGGCTGCCGCCACCCTGGCATCCTCTCCATTTGAATTACGACTTAACACCCGATTGATGACCCGATGCTGACACAAATCCTGAATTTTATTTTCGGCAGCAAGAACGACCGTGAAATCAAGGCCTTGCTGCCGCTCGTGCAGCGCATCAATGCCCTGGAACCAGAACTCACTCCCCTGTCCGATCACGCGCTGGCCGATAAGACGCAGGCCTTCAAAAAACGCCTGGCTGCCGGCGAAACCCTCGATGAGGTGCTTCCTGAG
>Ga0081455_10001566_pt1 | contig 28076 bp, 26 predicted proteins | sample TabmetS3T2R1_FD_70207 | JGI IMG/M metagenome (GOLD analysis project Ga0081455, IMG submission 70207) | Tabebuia heterophylla rhizosphere microbial communities from the University of Puerto Rico - S3T2R1 | ecosystem: Host-associated > Plants > Roots > Rhizosphere ... | reverse complement strand
TGTGGTTTCGTGCCTCGTCACCCGCTGGCGGGTCGAGAATGGCGTGCTGCACATCGAGACGGGCCTGCTGCGCCGCCGTTCCCTGCGGTACCCGCTGACGCAGGTGCAGGCCATCGACCTGGTGCAGACCGGATTCGCCCGTCTCTTCGGTCTGGCCGAGCTCCGGCTCCGGATGGCAGGCGGGGCGGACCGTGGCGGTGGGCGGCTGCAAGGCCTGAAGTTCGCCGAGGCACAGCTCGTGCGGTCCGAGCTGCTCACGGCCGCGCACCGGGCGGATCGGCCTTCGGCTGCCGGCGGGTCGTCGATCTCTGCGGCCGAGGAGCTGCCGCCGGCCCCAACGGCGGACTCGGATCGTCCTCCTTCGCCGGACAATGCTGAGTACCCGTTGTTCACCGTGCCGACCGGGCGTCTGGTCGGGTCCGTAGCGTTGAGCCTGCTGGGGCTTCTCGTCGCGACGATGGTGCTCGCCGTGATCTTCGTCGCCGCGTTCGATCCTGCGGCAGCGGGAGTGCTGATCAGCAGCGCCGCGGCACTCGTGGTCGGGCTCGGGACCGGGTTGTATCGCCGGCTGAACGGCGAGTACCAGCAGACGGTCACGTTCGCGCCGGACGGTTTCCGGTTGTCCTCCGGACTTGTGGAGAAGACGAGCGAGACGATCCCGCCGGGGCGGGTCCAGGGCATCCGGTTGGTCGAGCCAGTGCTGTGGCGACCGTTCGGTTGGTTCCGTCTCGAGGTCGAAGTCGCCGGGAAGAGGGTTCGCGAGGAGAACAGGTCCCAGGGCCGGCAGCGGCGTGCGTTGCTGCCGGTCGGCCCGGCCTCGGACGTACGCGTCCTGCTCGATCATCTGGTGCCGGACCCGCCCCGGCTGGACCGACGTCCGCCGAGACGTTCCCGATGGAAGGCGCCGCTGTCGTACCGGAACCTCGCCTGGGGTGCGAACGATCGGTGCGTGGTGACCCGGAGCGGCCGGATCCGGCGGACGACCCATTGGGTGCCGCTCGCGAAAGTGCAGAGCCTGCGCCGGGTTCAAGGACCACTGCAACGTCGGCTACGTCTGGGAAGCCTGCACTTGGACACGGCGGGGCGGAGCATCCATGCGCTGATCCGGGACGTGGAGTTCGAGGTCGTCGCCGCGCAGACCACGTCGTTGCCGCCGCTGTGCCGGGCGGCTCGCGAACGTGTCGTCGTTCGCGGCCCCGCAGCGGCGAACGAGCCAACGGGCCAGGCATGATGCAGACGTGAGCTGTCCTGACGCGCGAACGCGGCCGTCATGATCCGGATCCTGGTGGTCGCGTTCGGTGCGCTGGTCGCCGGGCTCGTGACGGCCGTGGCCGTCCTGGTCTCGCCGTGGGTGTGGTTCGCGGCCGCGCCCGCCTTGCTGCTGGCGGTGGTGGCCGTCTACGACGTCGCGCAGCGTGGGCACAGCATCCTGCGCAACTACCCGCTGCTCGGCCACACCCGGTTCGCGTTGGAGGCGATCCGGCCGGAGTTGCAGCAGTACTTCATCGAACGCAACTACGACGGGCGACCGTTCGACCGGGACACCCGCAGCGTGATCTACGAGCGCTCGAAGGGGATCCACGGAGAGCAGGCGTTCGGTACCGAACGGGACGTCAACGAGGTCGGTTACGAGTACCTCGTGCATTCGACGGCGCCCATTCCGCAGGCCGAAACGCCGCCCACGGTGACGGTTGGTGGCCCGGATTGCCGGCAGCCGTACGAGATGGCGCTGCTCAACGTGTCCGCGATGAGCTTCGGCGCTTTGTCGGCGAACGCGATCCGGGCTCTGAACAAAGGCGCAGCCGCCGGTGGTTTCGCGCACGACACCGGAGAGGGCGGAATCTCCCCCTACCACCTCGAGCACGGCGGTGACCTGATCTGGGAGATCGGAAGCGGATATTTCGGTGCGCGGACGCCGGCCGGCGACTTCGATCCGGTGCGGTTCGCCGACAAGGCGGCGCACCGGCAGGTGAGGGCTGTGTCGTTGAAGCTTTCCCAAGGTGCCAAGCCCGGCTTGGGGGGCGTGCTTCCGGCAGCGAAGGTCAGTCCCGAGATCGCTGCGACGAGGGGCGTTCCGGTCGGCGAGAAGTGCGTGAGCCCGCCCTATCACCGGGTGTTCTCCACGCCGCGCGAACTCGTCCTCTTCCTAGGGCAGATGCGGGAGCTCGTGGCGGGCAAGCCGGTGGGCTTCAAGCTCTGCGTCGGTTCCCGACGGGAGTTCCTGGCGATCTGCAAGGCCATGATCGTGGAGGGGATCACCCCTGACTTCGTCGTCGTCGACGGCTCCGAGGGGGGAACCGGGGCGGCGCCGATCGAGTACGAAGACCACGTCGGGATGCCGCTCACCGACGGCCTGATCCTCGTTCACAACGCGCTCGTGGGCGCCGGTCTGCGCGACCGGATCCGGCTCGGTGCGAGCGGCAAGGTGGCAACAGGGGCGGATATCGTCAAACGACTGGCGCAGGGGGCGGACTACACGAACGCGGCGCGCGCGATGATGATGGCCGCCGGCTGCATCCAGGCGCAGAAGTGCCACACCAACCGATGCCCGGTGGGGGTCGCGACCCAAGACCCGGGGCGCGCCCGGGCCCTCGACGTCGAGGACAAGTCCGTTCGCGTGCAGCGGTTTCAAGCCGCCACGGTCGCTCAGGCCACCCAGCTCATCTCGTCGATGGGACTTCATCGTCCGAGTGACGTGCGACCGTCCTTGTTGATGCGTCGCGTCGACCACACGACGACCCGCAGTTACGCCGAGCTCTACGACTGGCTTGCGCCCGGCGAGCTCGTCGCTTCTCCGCCCGCCGACTGGGCGGCTGACTGGGATGCCGCCGACCCGGATCGATTCTCGCTGATCGACGCATCCCTGCCCTGATCGCTCTCACTCTCCGGCGTCAGGTCCTCACCGCCCGCGCTGAGTGGCGCGGTCCGGAGGGCGGGTCGACGACAGCGAGTAAGAATTTCCCCACCGGTGTTTGCGGATGCCCCGTCGCACGCTAAGTTGGTCCCCGACCGTGGGCGCGGTTGTCACAACAGTGCCCACGGATCCCCTGATCGCCCTCGTCGCCGCGCCACCCCCCCGATGCGCGGCGACGGGGGCCTTCTACTTCTCCGGGCTCCGCTCCGGGCCGCTGGTGGGCACGCGCCGCTCCGCTTCATCCGCCGCGCCGCGATGCCGATATGACCGGTATGCGTCTGCCAGCCGCCACGGGCCTTCGTCCGAGGATGGGACGGATCGGCGCCTTCTTCTGCGCTGTCATCGGGGTCTTCATGGCGGCGACGTCGCCCGGTCTCGGCCTGTCGGATCACGACCTCGTCGTGTGCGAGGCCGTCGCCGCCGCCCTGGTGCTCTCCTCCACCGTGCTGTGGTTCTTGCCGTGGGCCGGATTGCCGCGTCGGGCGCTGATCCTTTGTCCGGCGGTTGTCGTCATCGGTGTCGGCGTACTCGGCGAGGTGACCGTGTCGGCCGCCCAGTCGTTCCTGGGGGCGCTCACGTTGTGTGTGGTGTACCTCGGTATGACCGGGTGGCCGGGGGCCACCGTCGCCGCTCTTCCGTTCCTCGTCGCCGACTGGTATCTGGCCTATCCGAGTCATCCCGCCACAGTCCTCGTCCGCCTGCCGTTGGCGGTCGTGGTGTGGGTGCTCGTCGGGGAGATCCTTGCCCGCGCGGCGCGGGAACTGACCGAGGAGGCATCCGTGCTGCGCTCGTCCGCGCTGACCGATCCGCTCACCCAGCTGCCGAACCGGCGGAAACTGACCCAGGAACTCTCGGCCCTGCCGGTGGGCGGGCTGGTGATGTTCCTCGACCTGGACTATTTCAAGGCGTTCAACGACCGTTACGGCCACCCGGCCGGGGATGCGGTCCTCCTTCAATTCGCCGGGATCGTCAAAGGTGCGTTGCGCAGCGATGACATCGTGGCACGTTACGGCGGCGAGGAATTCGTCATCGTCCTTCCGGTCACGACGAGCAGTACCGACGTCTACGAACGGCTCCGCGACGCATGGAGCGTCGCAGGCGGCCCGATCACGTTCTCGGCCGGCGTGGCGCAGCGAGTTTCCGGCGAAGCTCCCGAGGCGACGATGCGGCGTGCTGACGAAGCTCTCTACCGGGCGAAGGCGTCCGGGCGCGACCAGCTCGTCTTCGACGTGGCTTGCGTGCCGTGGACCGAGGCGTCGCTGGAGGAATCACCAGCCTTTGCCGAGGAACCGAATGACATCGGCTTCACCGTCCAGCACGTCCTGAACCGGCTGAAGAACGCCGGCGCGCGGACGACCCGGGAGGGCGACGTGACGGCGAGGTCGGACGACCGAACCTGACGTCATTCCCGGTGCGAGGTCGAGGTGCTACCGCCGAACCTCGAACGTCATGCCGCCCGGAGCGGGTTGCTTGAACCACCGCTCGTCGGTGTCTTCGATGAAGGCGAACATGCCCTTCTGGCCGAAGAAGTTCTCTTCGATCCGACTGACGAAGACCTCGTCGCCATTCGGAACACGGATGCGGTCCCCCACCCGTACCTCGTCGGCCGCGATCGATTCCCAGGTGTCGCCCATGTGGTCATCCTGCCAGGCCGCTCCGGCGGCCGGCGGCCGCGCCCGGCGGGGAACGGGCTAGCCGGGGATGCCTTCCGGGATCAGCCTTCGGGTCGGTTCCTCCGTCCCGGGTGGGATTGCCGCCGGCGATGAGGCGATCCTGGCGCAGAGCGCGTCGATCCACCAGCGGTAACCCGCGTACGCGACGACCGACGCGGCGACCAGACCGACCATCGCGGGTGCCGAATGCCATTGCGTCCGGAACAGGTTCAGCGAACCTTCCGTCCCCTTCGCCCACCGGTGCAGGGCGTTGACGATCGAGGTGATCTCGGCGGTACCGAGGAGCAGGACGACCGTTGCGGTCAGGCCGCGTTGCAGCGGCGCGAACAACGCCTTCTGCCGATCGAGCGTGCAGGCGGCGACCAGCGGCATCCCGACCGCGAACGGTAGTCCGTAGCGTCCCTGCCAGGCGTAACCCGACGAGTGCACGGTGTTGGCGCTCAGCGCGACCGGCAGGATCAGCAACCCCAAGACGATGAAGAGCAGCGCGATCCGCTCCCGCGCGCTTCCCACCGCGAAGGCGAGGAGCATCAGCATCCCGACGACCGCGATCCAGCCGACGATCGCGAGGTACGACACCGGTGTGTCGAGCGCGCCGACGGGACCGATCAGCTGGGTGATGTATCCCGGCGTCCGGCTGATCAGCCCTCGGACGGCCACGCTCAGCGGCGTATGTTCGAATGCCGGCAGCTGAAGCAGATTCAGCGCGTGAGCCGCGAAGATCCAGGCGACGGCCGCGATTCCGACGACCGCGGTGACACCGGTCATGATCGCGCCGGTACGGTTCCACAGCACCGTCCGGATCGTCCCCGCCGGAGTCAGGATCACGACGGTGAGGGCGATCATCACCGCCCAGACCGGGGAGAGCCCGCGCATCAAGATGAACAGCGCGAGCGCCGTGGTGAGGACGGCGGTGAGTCCCCGCGCAGGTTCGGGCTGCTCCCGGGAGAAGAGCAGGAGCCCGCTGGTCCAGACCAGGACGGCCAACGCGATTTCCAACCCGTTGGGGTTGACGACGCCACCGAGGAAGACCGCCTGGGGAGTGGCGGCCACGCTTACTGCGAGGGCCAACATCGTTCGGCGGGCTCGGAACGCGAGGGCAAGCGCCGCGGCGAGGCAGGCGCCGCTGAGGACCGCGTTGATCAGCCGCATCCCGGCGAAGGCGTGTGACGGGCTCAGGAAGAGGCTAGGCGTGCCGACCAGCAGGTAGTACAGGGGCGGATAGCGACCTGCAGTTGTGGGGATGTCCGCGTCGCCGCCACCGCCATGGACCCGGGGCGCGCAGGACGCTGGAACTTCCGGATGGGCGGCATAGCAGTCCTGGCTTTTCTGGAAGTCCCAGTAGGCCGCGGGGATCCTTGCTGCGGTCGCCGGGTCGGAGTCCGGACGGCCTTGCGGGCTTCCGATGAGATGTCCCCGCACGACGCTGGCGGCCTTGATGGCGTGCATCGACTCGTCCGGGCCACCCCCGAGGGGAACGGAGAAGGACCAGATCGCCGCGATCGCCGTGAACGCGATCCAGCTGATCGAGAAGACCTTCTTGAAGCTCACGACGTCGTCTCCCGTTCGCGTTCGTCGATGGAGGCTCGCAGGATCGCGAGTTCTTCGGCCAGTGCTCGTGTTCTGTCTTCCAGGGCCGAGAGCTCGACCGACAGCCGGACCGAGACGAGCAGCAGCACGATGCAGGCCAGGAAGAAGAGCAGGTTCGGGGGGTAGGCGATGCCGAGCTTGTGAGCGAGCTGGTTGAACAGATGGGGAAAGGCCGCGAGCACGATGACCAGCGGCGCGAGCACCAGCCAGAGAGCCGCATAGCGCTCGCGGAGATAGTTGCGTCGGAGCAACCGCAACAGCAGCGCGATCGTGACAACGGCCGTGGTGATAAGGACCACGCGCAGTTCGGTCATTGGGAACCCTCACGTTCCAATACGCCTGACACGGTCTCCCCCTGCCAGCGCCGTCCGGACGCCAATGCGACGGCGAGTACGGCGCGGATCAGGTGGATCGTCGCGCGCACCGGCGATTGGCTGGAAGTTCCAGCCATTCGTTCGTTCATCGCCACCGGCACCTGCCGGATGCGGCAGCCGGCGCGCTTGGCGATGACGAGCATTTCGACGGTGTCGCCGAGGTACTGCGCCGGGTAGTGGCGAGCGAACAGCTCGACGGCGGGACCGCCGACCGCTCGGAATCCGGAGGTCACGTCGGTCAGCGGGGATTCGACGATGTGCGAGAGCCAGCGTGCGAGCACTCGCATCGCCCAGCGCCGCGGACCGCGAACCTGATAGGTCCCTTCGCCGGCGAACCGGGCGCCGATCGCTACGTCCGCCCCGTTCTCGAGGGTCGCGAGAAGCCGGTCGACCTGACGTGGATCGTGCTGACCGTCGGCGTCGATCTGCACGACGATGTCGTATCCGTAACGCACCGCGTACCGGAAGCCGGTTCGCATCGCGCCTCCGACACCGAGGTTCATCGGCAACGACAGGACGGTCGCGCCGGCGGAACGTGCTTCTTTGCGGGTCGTGTCCGTGCTTCCGTCGTCGACCACGACGATGGAAGCTTCCGGCAACGTCAGCCGGACGTCGCGGACGACCGCGGCGACGGATTTCTCCTCGTTCCACGCGGGGATGACGATCAGCAGGCGTTTTCGGAGGTCGCGGCCAACCGAGGTCGGCACCGGGTCGCGCTGGCTCTCCGTCATCGTCAAAAGACCCACCGTCGGTAGGCGACGTAGTTGAGCAGCACGAGGAGCGCGGCGGCGCAGACCTTTCCGATCGGATACGGAACTCCGATGCTCGCCAGTCCGACGACGATGAGAGCCGTCGACGCGAAGTTCAGCGCGACGAGCAGCAGGAAGCGAACGACCTGCGTCCGCAACGGGCGGTTCCCGCCGGGAAACACCGCCCTACGGTTCAGGGCGAAGTTGAAGACGAGCGCCGTCGCGGATCCGGCGACCGTCGCAGCGGCCAGCGGCGTTCCGAAGACCGAGTGGGTGAGGGTGAGGACGCCGAGGTCGAGCAGGAAGCTCAACGCTCCGACGGTCAGGTAGCGTGCCGCGTGCCGCGTGTGACCGCTGCGAATCCACCGGGCCGCGGCAGGCTCGTCGAAACCGGACTCACCGTCGGGAACCGGGGTCTGGACAAGATACGGCTCCGACGCCTGTTGCTGCGTCACGAACTGTCCCCTGTCATTCGGCGCGCGCCTATCTGGCCCCGCGATAGTACGACAGCCGTTCAGCTCAGAGGTAAATCCGGCGCGGTGGGTCTGGGGACTTGGCGCCCGTACTTCGCTCGGCCTACTTCGCGAGAAGTAGCCCGGTCGGCGTCAGGCGCCGGGCTTGCCGTAGCTTGCGAAACCTTGCCAGTCGATCACCACGCAAGGTTCGTCGCCGACCGTCCATGCGTCGTGTCCGGGGGGAATGACCGCGAAATCCCCGGGGCCGTAGTCGATCTCTTCGCCGTCATCCATGACGACGTGCATGCGGCCCGACACGTAGTAACCGAGGTGCGCCGCTTGGCAGCTTTTGGTTCCGGCGATCGGCTTGACGTGCTTCGACCATTGCCAGCCGGGTTCGAACGTCGCTCGTCCCACGGGACCGGAGTCGACGTTGACGAGCTCGAGCTTGCCCGTCCCAGCTTCGAAGGGACGGACCTCTTCCGGTGAATCGAGACTCTTGCGAACGAGACCTGACATTGCTGACCTCCCTTTCGCCAGCGGTGCTGCGCAACGTACTCCCGATGCACTGCTGGCCGAAAGGTGGGTTCGTCCGGCACGAACCGACGACGACGCCCGCGACGTCCATCCCCGGCACGTCCACCCCGTCGGCGGGACGGTCGCCGCCGGACCGAAGCCCCGCCCGGACGAGGGTGTCGGTCGGGTTCACCGCCGCGGCGGTGACCTTCACCCGCAGCTGACCCGCACGCAGCTCTGGAACCGCGGCCAGGTTCTCGACGTTACCTAGCCCAGGTCGAGGGCGCTGCTGGTTGCCAATTCCCCTTCACGATCGCCGAGCGCCGGCGCGCCGCCCATCCGGGCCGGTTCGAGGGGCTTGCGAAAGGCCATGACGAGGGCCGGGATCAGCGCGACGGCGAGCATGACGGTCGCCCAGACGAACGCGTGCGCGAAGGCGTCGGCCAGAGGAGCGTTGACCTTGGCCTGGACGTCCGGTGGCAGCTTCTGCACCGACGAGAACCCGCCTCCACCGTGGGCGCCCGGGATCGTCGCGAACTTGTGATCGATCTGCGTCGAGAGGACGACGGTCAGCACGGCGGTGCCGATCGAGGCGCCGGCCTGGCGGATGATGTTCATGGCGGTGCTGACCCGGGCGATCGCACTCGCCGGCACCGCCTGCATCGCCGCGGTCATCGTCGGCATCATGGAGAAGCCCATGCCGAGCCCGAGCACGAAGTTGAACGAGGAGAGCAGCGCGTACGAGGTGTGCGCGGAGACGAAGGCGAACGGCAGCAGCCCGATCACGAGCAGCGGGATGCCGGCCACCGGCAGCTTGCTCGGGCCGTACCGGTCGGTCAGGCGGCCGGCCACCGGCATCGTGATCATCGCACCGACGCCCTGGGGCACCAGAAGCAGGCCGGCGGTCAGTGCCGAGGCATGCCGGACCGACTGGTAGTAAAGAGGAATCAGCAGGAGCGCCCCGAAGAACGAGATGGCGAACAACGTGAACACCACCGCCGAGAGTCCGGCGCGGGTCTTCACGAATGTCTGTACGTCGATCAACGCGTTGCGGCTCCGCCAGCTGTGCCGCAAGAACACCGCGATCAACGCCGCTCCACCCACGATCGGCGCCCACGATCGGGCGTCGCTGAATCCGTAGGGCGACGACTGGGCCAGGCCGTAGATCAGCAGCGCCAACCCCGGCGAGAGCAGGAGCAGTCCGAGGACGTCGAGGCGTTCACTCCGCTTGGGCCGGTCCGGTTCGAGGACGAGCTGGGCCAGGATGAACGCGGCCACCCCGACCGGCAGGTTGACGAAGAAGATCCACCGCCAGGAGACGTCGTCGACCAGCCATCCGCCCAGGATCGGCCCGACGATCGGCGCCACGAGCATCGGAACGCCCAGGACGCCCATGATCCGACCGATCCGGTGCGGGCCGGCTTTCTTGGTGACGATCGTCATCACGACCGGCATGATCATGCCGCCGCCGATGCCCTGCAGAACTCGGAAGAGGATGAGGGATCCGGCGTTCCACGACAGGCCGGACAGGGCCGAGCCGAGCGTGAAGAGCACCAGTGACGCGAGATAGATCCGTTTGGTGCCGAACCGGTCCGATGCCCAGCCGCTGAGCGGGATCACCGCCGCGAGCGCCAGCGTGTACCCGGTCACGGCCCACTGGATCGTGGTGAGGGAGGAGTGGAAGTCCGCGGCAAGCCGGTCGATGGCGACGTTCACGACCGTGGTGTCGAGGATCGACATGACCGCCCCGAGCATCACCACCGCGGCGACGACCAGTGTGTCCCGGTCCAGGGCGTTCGGGTCTGCCTCCGCCGTGGGCCCCGCATCCTTTGACATGTTGTAAGCTTTCGCCTAGCTCTTACGTATTGTCAAGTTTGTGCGCCTCAGCTTATCTTCGGCCTATGTCTGCCACCCTCGACTCCGACCTCTGCGCACCCCGCCGACGAGCCGACGCCCAGCGCAGCATCGACGCCATCGTCGGGGCGGCCCGTGAGGTCCTCGGTGAGCGGCCTGCCGCCAGCATGGAAGAGATCGCCGCGGCGGCGGGCGTCACCCGCCAGACCGTCTACGCCCATTTTCCTTCGCGTGACGCATTGATCTTGGCAGTCATCCACTCGGTTCGAAACCAGGGTTTGGCCACCCTCGAGGCGGCCGGGCTGGACGAGATGCCACCGGTCGAAGCGATGCGCGAATTCCTCCGGATCAGTTGGCAACTGGTCGAACGCTGCGCCGTGCTGCTGGAACCGATACTGGACCGGATCTCCGAATCCAAGCGCGAGGAAGCCCACCGCGGCGTCGAGGCGATGATCGAACGGATAGTGCGGCGGGGACGGGAGTCGGGGGACTTCACCTGCGATCTTCCGATCGACTGGCTCGTGACAGCCACCCACAGCATGGGACATCTGGCGGCCGTCCAAGTGGTCAGCGGCAAGCTGACGAATGCGAAGGCGGCGGCGTTGCTCGAGGCCAGCATTTTCCAGCTCTACGGTGTCGAACCGAACACGCCGTCGGTACGCCCGCTGAGTGAGCGCCCGATCGACGTGCCGTGACGTCCGCGCAGCTGCTCAGCGACTCGTCGACGCTGGGTCCAGGCCTAGGGCTGAATCGGAGTGCAAACTCCGTTTGTTACGGTGCTCGACCGGAGTCTTCTCACACCGGGATGTGCTGATGCAGTCTGTACGACAGGCCAACGAGCGGGCCGTTTTCGCGGTGCTCTGTCTCGGGGTCTTCGCGTACGGGATCTTGCAGTCGCTGGTCTTCCCGGTGGTGCCTACGCTCCAGAGAGCCCTCGACACATCTGAGTCCCAGGTCACCTGGGTCCTGACCGCCAACCTCGTTTCCGCCGCGATCGCGACGCCCTTGCTGGGTCGCTATGGGGACCTGGTAGGGAAGAAGCGGACATTCGTGGTCGCGCTCGCGGGCCTTGCGCTGGGATCGCTCGTCGCCGCGCCCGCGAGCTCGCTGAGCGTCGTCATCGTAGGCCGAGCCATCCAGGGAATCGGCGGGGCCACGGTTCCGCTGGCCTTCGGCCTGATTCGCGACGAGTTTCCGCCCGAGAAGGTTGCGGGCGCAATAGGGGTGATGTCCGCCCTCGTGGCGGTCGGCAGCGGGACAGGCATCGTCCTGGGAGGGCTCATCATCCACGCCCTGAACTACCACTGGCTGTTCTGGATCCCGCTGATCGTCACGACCGTCGCCACGATCGCGGCCGTCGCCGTCATCCCCGAATCGCCGGTACGAAGCGGGGGCCGGCTCAACCTCTTCGCCGGGGTTCTCCTTTCCGGGTGGCTTGTCCTGTTGCTGCTCGCCGTGAGTGAAGCGCCTGATTGGGGCTGGGGATCGGCGAGCGTGATCGGCCTTGCCTGCGCCGCTGTCGGGCTGTTCGTCATGTGGGTGCGAGCCGAAGCGCGGTCGGCTAATCCGTTGATCGACATGAGGATGATGCGCCTTCGGGCGGTCTGGACGACGAACCTGTCGACGTTCCTTTTCGGGGCGGGTTACATATCAGCGCTTGTCTACGTACCGGAATTCGTCCAGGAACCGACGTCGACGGGGTATGGATTCGGCGCTTCGGTCAGCGAGTCAGGAGTCATGGCCCTCCCGCTGACAGTGACGGCGTTCCTCTTCGGAATGTTGACCGGGCGACTCGCCACGCGGCTGGGATCGAAGAACGTCGCGATCGCCGGTACGGCCATCAGCGCCGCCACCTTCGTGCTGATCGCCTTCGTTCACGGTCAGAAGTTCGACATCTACCTCGAGATGGCGGCCATGGGCGTCGGCTTCGGGCTGGCCGCCAGTGCGCTGGCGAATCTGATCGTCGCGGCTGTACCGCTGGAGCAAACGGGTGTCGCCAGTGGGATGAACGCCAACATCCGCACGATTGGTGGGGCGATCGGTTCCGCGATTGCCTCAAGCGTGATCGTGCTCGGCGCATCGGGAGGAGTGCCGAAAGAGTCGGGCTTCGTGAATGCGTTCGCGATGCTCTCTGCCATCGGGTTCCTCGCCGTCGTCGTCGCGTTCTTCGTTCCCCGCGTCCGACGTGATCCGGCGACCCATCGCGAACCAGGGGTGGAGCTACGCCATCCGGAGCTCGCGACCGTGGTCGGTGGGACGCTGGTCGGTGATGGGTTGGAATAGGCGTGCGCCAGCATCCTTTTCGGCCCGCCATTCGGGCGCTGCCGGAGGGGGTGGATACGATTCGGCCAGGCTGACGGCATTGATCGAACTGTGTCGGCTCGTGAGGGGATGGAGCAGGGAATGAAGGCCGACACAGTTCAGATGGTTCACATCTTCGGAACGGATCGACGCCACGTTGTTCCGATCTTTCAGCGACCGTATGTGTGGGACGAGGAAGATAACTGGGCCCCCCTCTGGGCGGACGTCCGTGCCGCCGCGGAAGAGGTGGAGGCAGGGCGAGTCGGGGGTGTGGTTCCTATAGATCGGGTGTCCCGCACCCACTTCCTCGGGGCCATCGTCCTTGAGAGACTCCCGGTAGCCCCGGGGCGCATCGTTGCGATGAACGTAATCGACGGCCAGCAGCGGCTCACCACGTTGCAGGTCCTCTTTGCCGCAAGTTGGGCTGCTGCGAAGGCGAACGGCGCAGCGAATGCGGAGGCGCTCCTCAGGATGCTCATTCACAACACCGAGCAGCTCATTCATCTAGAACATCCCTATGAACGCTATAAAGTCTGGCCTTCGCTTCCGGATCGCGAGGCGTTCAAAGCGGTTTTCGTGGCGAAGCTCCCGCCGGAAGTTCGAGATGAACATCGCCTTGTTCAGGCTAGGCGCTATTTCGATCGTGAACTTCATACTTGGCTAGCCGATTCCCCGGACGCTTCCAGCCGCGCTGATGCATTGGTCATCGCGATACGCGAAAGATTGGGCCTCGTCGAAATCCAGCTCGAAGATCAAGATGATGCGCAGATCATTTTTGAGACGCTAAATGACCGAGGCACTCGTTTGCAGGCCGCTGACCTGGTCAAGAACACGTTATTCCGTCTGGCAGAACAGCAGAACGAAGATGTGAATGCGCTTTACGCGCGACACTGGGAGCCTTTAGAATCGCGCCGGTGGAGAGAGGAGGTCACGACTGGGCGAATCAAGCGTACACGCATTGACCTCCTTCTTTCCTACTGGCTCTCGATCCATGCCGGGCAGGAAGTTCCCGTTGAAAGGCTCTTCGCGGACCTCCGCATTTGGCTATCAAGAACGACGATGTCTGCGTCCGAAATACTCGCCGACTTGGCACACCACGGACGAGCGATGCAACGGATGGAAAACCTTCAACCGACGACTTCTACAGGACGCCTGCTCCAGGTTCTCGACCTCATGACTACGAGTACTCCCATGCCAGTCCTGCTGCATCTCCATGCGCGGGAGGGAGTCGATGAAGCACAACGAGATATAGCTGCGAGCGCGATCGAGAGCTATCTGGTAAGGCGGATGACATGCGGGTTGACGACGAAGGACTACAACCGTCTCTTCCTATCGTTATTGCAAAACATTCGAGTTGCCGAAGATCCAACCGTCGGGGAAAGGCTGCGGCAGCTGCTGGCTGACCAATCGGCCCCCTCAAGATACTGGCCCGATGACGACGAGTTCAGGGCTAGCCTCGGCCAGGCGAACATCTACAGCGCTCTCAGGGGTCCTCGCCTACGCGTTCTACTTGGCGGGATCGAAACCGAACTTCGACGGGAGAAGTCCGAGCTGCACTTCGCGCCGGCGCAGGTCGCGAAGTTGAGCATCGAGCACCTGCTTCCCCAGAAGTGGTCTCAATTTTATCCGCTTCCAACTGATCGCAATGCCGAGGATGCGGAAGAGCGTCGGCTCTCTTCTGTCCATAGAATTGGTAACCTGACGCTAACGACGACCAAGCTCAACTCGTCTGTCAGTAACGGATCTTGGCCCACAAAGAAGAAAGAATTGAACAAGCACGCCGTCCTATTGCTGACGTCAGGCAGCGTGCTGCAAGCCCCGAGCGGCATCCAGGGTGATCTTGTTTTCGGCTGGCCAGACACCTGGGACGAGGACCGGATCGATCTCCGAACCCTCTATCTGGCGTCCATCTCGTGTCTGGCATGGCCAGGCCCGGACCCTGACCTCGCGCAGCCCGCCGACGATGGGTCATGAGATCGCGGCGAGCCGTCACGACTGCGGGAAGAGTCCGCGACACCCGCACTTCGATAGCGCCGCCACGTCCCGGGCTGCGACGCAACCCGGGACGTTCAAGCAGGGCTGTTTGGCCAGTAAGCGTGCTCCCAGCCGGAGGGATGCTCCTGCTAGAACCTGACCGGTCATTCAGTGCCCCCGGCAGGATTCGAACCTGCGACGCACGGTTTAGGAAACCGACGCTCTATCCCCTGAGCTACGAGGGCGGAATATGATAAACATGCAGATCAGATGGCGATAGTATGATCTGCCTTCCTCCTAGACTCGGTGCCTGCGCCCAATTCTGCGCCCAATTGGAGCGAGGACAACGCTAGCGCCAGCCGCTCATCGCCTCGGCTGTTGACCTGCGAGTAGACGCGCATGGTGACGCCGGGGTCCGCGTGGCCGACGTGGTGTTGAACCGCAGTCGGGTCCGCGCCAGCCGAGATGAGTAACGAGATGCAGGTCGCACGGAGATCGTGCGGAGTCACCTTTGGCAGTTCGGCCGCCTCAACCGCTCGGTCCCAGCGGCGTCGGAACGCGCCGTACCAAAGCGGCGTGCCCTTGCGTCCCGCGAACAGCAGCGCGTTCGGTTGGGGTTCGACGTAAGTGTCGAGATGATCCCTGAGCGCTTCAGTGGTCTGCTCGGTGAGCATGACGGTCCGGCGCTGGTGAGACTTCGGTGTGCCCTCGATCTTTCGGAAGCGACCCTCAGAGTCCTGAGCCTCCACGTACCCGGAGTCGATACTCAGTCGCCTCGCATCTAGGTCGACCGACTGCCGCCGCAGCGCGGTGGCCTCCCCGAAGCGAAGTCCTGCCCACGCAAGCACGTCGATGAGCGCCCGCAGCTCGGCGGGCATCTTCGCGACCCCGGCACCCCGGCATGACCACGGCATCAGCCGCTAACCGTGAGTGTCCATCGCGCCGGGCTCAGTGATCCGAGTAGCAAATCCGTACGGGTTTCGGTACGGTTAGAGCATGGCTGACGTGGTGACGACTGGTGAAGCCCGCGAGACTCTCCATCAGATCGCGAGGCGCTTCGATGCTGGCGAGGGTGAGCCGGTCTACTTCGGTTCGCATCGGCGCGCTCAGGGGGTGATCGTTCCAGTGGACTTGTGGGAGAAGCTGCTGGAGCAAGTCGAGGACGACCTCGATCTCGACCTTGCTCGTCGGAGGCTTGCCACTTCGACTTCGCCATCCTTGACTCGCACCGATCTTGATGAGGCCTTGCGCCGTGCAATCGAGGCCGCCGCGACGCGTAGACCTGCGTGACCCCCTCCCGCAAATCGCCGCGCTACAACCTGATTCCGCATCCGGATTCCATAGTCGATGTGGATGCCCTCGCTACGTATGGCGTAGAGGTCATCGCTGCTGTGGCGAGCATTCTGGACGACCTCGCTCATGGCCGCGTGACCGGGAAAGAACTTGGGGACCGGAACATCTCCGGTGATCTGAGCGGCTTTGCTCGGATCAGGTTCGATGTGCCGGGCCAGCGGCCGCAGCGATTCAGGCTCATCTATCGCCAAGTCGACGAGTTCACCAGGATGATTATCGCCATCGGGCTTCGGGATGAACACGCGATCTACCGCGCCGCGGTACAACGGCTTCGCCCGCAGTGAAGCGGGTCTGTGTCCAAGATCGACTGTGGTACTCAAGCCAGCAGCGACGTCCCGTCTTGCGCCCAATCGGAGTGCTCCAGGCCCCACTCTCTGGACGTAGTGGACCGAAAAGACGCTGTGGCACAAGGGGTTTCGAATTCAAGTGACGCTCAGATCGAATTAGGAAACCGACGCTCTATCCCCTGAGCTACGAGGGCGGGACTACGGCCCCGGCGCAGGGAGTGTCTCATCTGGGGGAGATGCTGTTTCGGAGCGAGCGCGTCGCGCCCCCGTACGTCGCCCGGAGCTATCCGCCGCTCGACATCAGTCGACGGCCGCTTCCAGCGGCGACATTCCCAGCTCCTTCGCGAGGAGTTCGTGAGACCTTCGCCGAGCCTCCGGGTCGTGAACCATCGTGGAGACCATCAACTCGTCAGCGCCGGTTTCGGCGAGCAGCTTCTCCAGCCGCGCCCGTACGGAACCGGGTGTCCCGACGAACTGGTCCACTCGCCGGGCCTGGATCTGCGCCAGATCCGCCGCGGTGTACGGGTACGCCGCAGCCTCCTCAGGGCTGGGCAGCGGAGCTGGACGGCCGGTCCGGATCAGCAGGAAGGCAAGTTCTTGCGACGCCGCCAGCCGGTTCGCCTCGGCGTCGGTCTCCGCGCAGATCACGTTGACGGCGAGCATCAGGTGCGGCTCGGTCAACCGTGCCGACGGGCGAAATTCTCGTCGGTAGGCCGCCACCGCGGGCAGGGTCGCCGGTGCGCTGAAGTGATGCGCGAAGGAGAACGGCAAGCCCAGCGCGCCGGCGAGCCGGGCACTGAAGTCGCTCGAACCGAGCAGCCAAATGTCGGGTTTCTGGCCCCGACCGGGCGTGGCCCGCAGATTTCGGAACGGGTGGTCGTCGGGGAAGTCGCCGGAGAAGAAGCCCATGAGTTCGAGCAGATGCTGAGGGAAGTCGTTGGCGGACAGTGCCTCGACCGACCGTCGCAGCGCGTACGCGGTGACCTGGTCGGTCCCCGGAGCGCGTCCGATTCCGAGGTCGATCCGGCCCGGGTGCAGCGCGTCCAGCATGCCGAACTGCTCGGCGACCACCAACGGCGCGTGGTTGGGCAGCATCACGCCCCCGGAGCCGACGCGGATCCGTTCGGTCGCCGATGCCACGTGGGCGAGCAGGACGGCCGGGGCGCTCGACGCGATCCCCGGCATGTTGTGGTGCTCCGCGACCCAGAAGCGCGCATAGCCGAGGTCCTCGGCGAGTTTCGCCAGATGCACGCTGGCGCGCAACGCGTCGCCCGGCGTTGAGCCGCTGGGGACGGGCGCGACGTCGAGGACGGACACCGGAACGCCGAAGGGCCTGTGCACAGTCGACGGCAACGCCCCGCTCACGGGGTCTGTTCCACGCTCAGGCTCCCTGTCGTCGGGGGTCACCCCGACCGCGGCCATCGGCCATTGCCCGAGCGTTCACTCCTTCGTAAGAGTGTCCGGAAAATTTCTCGGACCTGGCTCTCGCAACGGGGGCCAGTTGTGCAATGCTTCTGCCACCGCGCGGTTGGGCGGGTCCGTGAAGTGCGGATGCTCTTCCACCGCAACAAGTAAGGCGCATTGCGCGAGGAGCATTTCGTGGCTCAAGGCACTGTCAAGTGGTTCAACGCTGAGAAGGGGTACGGCTTCATCACCCCCGACGACGGCAGCAAGGACCTGTTCGTTCACTTCTCCGAGATCCAGGGCAGCGGTTACCGCAGCCTCGACGAAGGCCAGAAGGTCGAGTTCGAGGTCGGTCAGGGCCAGAAGGGCCCGCAGGCCCAGCAGGTCTCCGCTCTCTAGGAGAAGCCAGCACCGCAGCGGAATACCCGCTTCACGTACACCCCCGGCGCACCGCGTCCGGGGGTGTACGTCTTTCCCGCTGCTCGTCGTCGGCGCTCAGGCCTCGACGGGCTAGCCTCAGGTCGGTGAAGCGACGCAGAGCTTGGCGTGCCGGAGCCGTCGCGTCACGGGCGGCGGACACGGCGCCGCCGGAGGCGAAGAGCGGTGGTCCCGAACGGTCGCTCAACGACGGTGATCTGGGGTGGGGGGATCTGCCCGTGGCGGACGACGACGAGCGGCTATCTCAGGACCGGCCGCCGCATCACGACGGCCGGTCCTCTTGGTAGTCGCCTCCGCGGGCTACTGCTCGACGGTGCAGAACGCGCACCGGCTCGCCGCCATCGGGATCGACGAAAGGCATTCGCGGCATTCCTTCGTCGGTTGTGGCTCCTCCGGTGACGGCTTGAACCGCTTCATCAGCCGGTCGACGGGGATCACGACGAGGAAGTAGATGATCGCGGCGACGACCACGAAGATCAGGATCTTGTTGAGCACGTCCCCGTAGGTGAACACGCTCTTGTTCAGCGTGAAGTGCAGGTTCCCGAAGGCGCCCTTGCCGCCGAAGATCGCTCCGATCAGCGGGGTGATGAGGTCTTCCACCATGGCTGTGATGACCGCACCGAACGCTGCACCGATGACGACCGCGATGGCGAGATCGACGACGTTGCCGCGAAGGATGAAGTCGCGGAATCCTTTGAGATCGACCTTCAATGCGTCCTCCCGTTTGGGGCTGGTGATCGCATCATGGCGGATCGGACGGCGCCAGCGACGGATCCCGGCGTCTGACGCGCGGACCTACTCCGGGATCGCGATGCCGTCCAGCGCGTGGGAGCAGGCGCAGTCACGCTCGCGCGGCAGGGTGGGCACGACGGCGCGCAACAGCTCCCGCATCCGATTCACGTTCTCGCCGAACACCCGGAACACCTCTTCTTGCGTCACGGCCGCGTCGCCGTCCCGGGCGCCCGCGTCGTAGTCCGTGACAAGTGCGATCGCGGCGTAGCACAGACCCAGTTCGCGGGCGAGCACCGCTTCGGGATGGCCAGTCATGTTGACCAGCGACCAGCCCTGCGCCGCGTACCAGCGGGATTCCGCGCGGGTGGAGAACCGGGGCCCCTCGATGACGACCATGGTGCCGCCGGACCGGACGGCCTCGCCTCGGTCGGCGGCGCTTCGAAGGACGGCCTGCTGAACGGCGCGGCAGTACGGCTCGGCGAACTCGACGTGGACGGCGCCGCGTTCATAGAACGTTTGGGTGCGTCCGGAGGTCCGGTCGACCAACTGGTCCGGAAGGACGACGACGCCGGGCCCGATGTCCGGGTGGAGGGAACCCACCGCGCACGGTCCCAGCACCTGCCGGACGCCGACCGCGCGCAATGCCCAGAGGTTCGCCCGGTAGGGGATCCGGTGTGGGGGGTACTCGTGCGCGACGCCGTGGCGGGGCAGGAACGCGACGCCCCGTCCGTCCAGGGTGCCGATCGTGAGCGGTCCCGACGGGTCTCCGTACGGTGTTTCGACGTTTCGGACTTCGACGTCCTCGAGGAACGAGTAGAACCCGCTCCCGCCGATGACCCCGACGTCCGCGGTCATCGAGGGACGCACCGTCAGGCGGCCGAACCGGACGACGCGCTCGATCCGGAGGTCGAACTGGTAGCTCCGGCTGTCGAGCTGCTCTTGGGTTCCGATTTCGGGCTGTCGGACTTCGTGTCCGGCTTCGCGGTGGTGTCGCTCTTGACGTCGCTCTTCGCGTCACTCGACTTGCTCGTCGACGAGCCGGTGTCGCGGGAGTCGTTGCGGTAGAAGCCGCTGCCCTTGAAGACCACACCGACGCTTCCGTAGACCTTGCGCACCGGCGCGCTGCACTGGGGGCATTCGCGGAGCGCGTCGTCGGTGAACGACTGCACGACCTCCACCTGATGCCCTTCGGTGCACCGGTACTGATACGTGGGCACGAGCGGTCCTCCTGCGAGACGACGTTTTGGCACTCCCCAGTGCCGACTGCTAATCATGCGGGAGGGCTTGCTATTCCGTCCAGACGGGCCGCGAAGTAGGCCACCATGGGGAACACCTCCCCGGACGAGGACGTTCGAAGGTTGAATGCTCAATTGAGGAGCGCACATGCCGGTCACCCGCCTGAACCATGCCGTTCTCTACGTCCGCGACGTCGAGCGCAGCGTCCGCTTCTACGCGGACGTGCTGGGCTTCCGGACCATCGTGAGCCTGCCCGGCGCGGCCTTCCTCCAGGCGCCCGCGAGTACGAACGACCACGACCTCGGGCTGTTCCAGATCGGTGACGGTGCCGGCTCCTCGGCGGCCGGGCGGAGCACGGTCGGGCTCTACCACCTGGCCTGGGAGGTGGACACCCTCGGCGAACTGGGCCGTGTCCGGGACTCTCTCGTAGCGGCCGGCGCGCTGGTGGGGGCTTCGGACCACGGCACCACGAAGTCGCTCTACGCCCACGATCCGGACGGGCTCGAATTCGAGGTCGCGTGGGTGGTTCCGGCTGACGCCCTCGACGATCAGGCGCTGACTGCGCGAAACCGGATCGGCCGGTTGGACCTTTCCCGCGAGATCGGGCGTTACGGTGCGGACACCCCCGGCGGGGTCGGAATCTCGCATTCCGTCGAAAGCCGCACGACTCCGTCCGGGAGCGCCACCGCGTCCACTCGGACGTCATGAGGTTCGACCGGAAGGTCCTCGACCAGCTCGCCCGGATGGAGCAACGCGATGACCGGCACGCCCGTTCGTAGCTCGCGGAGCGCGCGGTCGTAGCTGCCGCCGCCGCGTCCGAGCCGATGCCCCTGCCGATCCACCGCCAGCGCAGGCACGACGACGGCGTCGGCGTCGGCCAACGTCCGAACGGGTCCGGTCGGAACCGGGATGTTGCGCCGTCCGACCGCCTCGACGCGGCGATCCACCGCGAAGGTGAGCGTGTCGTCGGCATGCAGGACGGGCAGGAGGACCGTCACGCCGGCCTCACGAAGTTCTGCCCGAAGTTGTGAGGTATCCGGTTCTGGTGGCATCGAGACGTACAGCGCGACACATCCGGCGCCGAAGAGATCGAGGTAGGCACGTACGGCCGCGGTTCTCGCGCCGGCTTCCGACAACGTGTTGCGGCGAGTCGCACGCGCGGCGAGGAGTCGTCGTCTGATCGCCGCCTTGCGCGTCGAAGTGGTGTCGCCGGGTGCCGTCATGGTTGCGCCGAACGGTCGATCGGCGAGCGGGCCACCGTGGGAGCATCGTTCATTTGACGTGCCGCGTCGAGCCGGCGGAAAAGCGGAGGAGGGTGCGTGTCGCTGCGCGCGCGACTCACCGCCGCTTTCGTGGTCGTCGTCGCGTTGCCGCTCGCGCTGACGCTGGTTCTGCTGCTCGTCACCGTCCCGAAGGCCGCGGACGACAAGACGCGGGCGGCGGTCGCCGGGGCCCGGGTGGCCGCCGTCGCCCGGTTGCAGACTGCCTGTCAGCAGGCGACCGCGGCCGCACAGTTAGTCGCCCAGAATGCAGCTGTCGGGACGACCGGTCCGGGTGCGACCTCGGCGAGCCTCGACTCGATCCGGCAGGCGACCGGGGTCGACGCGATGGTGCGACTCGACATGACCGGCGCTGTGGTCACCACGTCGTATCCGCAGGGCGCGCCGACCGACGCGACCGCTCGATTGCTGGCGGCGTCCGACTGCCACGGCGGCCGGATCGTGTCGGTCTCGGGCGCGGTCGTCGCGCGCCAGACGTTCCGGGCGAACGACACGAACGCCCCCGGCGGGACAGCGATCGCGGCGGTGAGTCTGATCCCGTTCGGGACGAGTTCGGGCATCCTCGGCGAACTGCTGGACGACACGCTCGCCCGGAGCACCCTGTTGCTGCCCGGCGACGATCCGGTCGGCACCCAGACCGACGCCGCGAGCGCGTTCGCGACGCGGTTTCCGTCCAACGGTCCGGAGACGAACACCGTCCGCTCGGTCGGTGCCCACCTCGCCACGGCGATCGCACTCCAAGGTGGCGCGCAGCTGATCGTGAGCGAGAGTAGGTCGCGGCCGTTGGGCGGGTACGTCGCACTGGGTATCGGGGCGATCGTCGCGCTGGGCATCGCGTGCCTGGCGGGGTGGCGGCTCGCCCGTCGGGCGACCTATCCGCTGGCCGAGTTCACGGCGGCGGCGCGGAAGGTCGCCGACGGCGATCTGAGCGCGGTGCTTCCCGAGCAGGACGGCACCGAGGTCGGCGAGCTCGGTGCGGCGTTCAACGACATGACGCGGGCCCTGCAGGAAACGATCAACGACCTGCGTACGACACACGACGAGCTCAGGCTGGGTGCCTCCCGGCTCGGCAACGCCCTGTCCGGTACGCACGACCTCGAACGGATCCTGTCGGTCATCCTGGACACCGCGATGGGTAGCGTCCGAGCCCGCGCCGGCGTGCTGTTGCTCACCTCGTCGTCGGGCGAGTCCCTTTACGTCGGGGTCGGCCGCAACATCGAGGAGCGGGTCGGTGGCGACCTGTCGACGTGGACGGTGTCCGCGACCGGGCCGGGCGTCATCGCTCGGGTCGCGTCGGGTGGCGTCATCGTCCACGGTGTGGTCGGCGAGGACGTCGAACTCGCCCGCGACGAACCCACGGCGCACACCGTGTTGGCCCTGCCGATGCGCAGCGCGGGCCGCATCACCGGCGTCGTTTGTGTCTACGACCGTGTGGACGGGCAGCCGTTCGACGAGAACGACGTGGGGGCGGTCAGCGAATTCGTCACCCAGGCCACGGTGGCCGTGGACAACGTCCTGATGCACCGGGAGACCCAACGGTTGTCCGTGACCGACGGGCTGACCGGGCTGTGGAACTACCGTTACGCCAGCCGCGCGCTCGAACGCGAGGTCGAGCGATCGGCGCGTTACGGGCACCCGCTCGCCGTGCTGATGCTCGACCTCGACCGCTTCAAGCGGGTCAACGACCAGTACGGCCACCAGCGCGGCGACGCCGTGCTGATCGAGCTCGCGAAGAGGGTTCGCGAAGTGGTTCGTGAGGTCGACATCGTCGCGCGGTACGGCGGCGAGGAGCTGATCCTGATCCTGCCGGAGACCGATCTGGCGGGTGCCCGGCTGCTCAGTAGCCGCATCCTGCAGGGGGCGCGGGCGAAGCCGATCGGTGGTCCCGGCGAGGAACCGATCTGGATGACGACGTCGATCGGTCTGGCGGTGATGCCGTTGCACGGCGACAGCGCCGAGTCCCTGATCCGCGCGGCGGACACCGCGCTGTACGCGGCGAAGACCGGGGGCCGGGACACCTTTCGGATCGCCGCCACGCCGAACCGTAAGACGTCCAGGCCACTCCAGCACGGACGCGACGGTGGGGACGATGGGCGGCAGGCCGGCTGATGGATCCGGTGCCGCGCCGGCACGGCCCGCCGTCGCTGCCGGAGGAAGGCCACCTTGGGATTTCACCTTGTTGTCGCTGAATTCGCGCCGGCTGAGCTACCGATGAACCTCGGGTCGAGCCGTTAGTGTCGTTGTCTATGCAGTTGGTGGAGGTTCGGTGAGTCGTCCAACGCAGGCGGGACCAGTCCGCAAGGCCGTCATCCCGGCGGCCGGCCTGGGCACGCGATTCCTTCCGGCGACGAAGGCGGTTCCCAAGGAATTGCTGCCCGTCGTCGACATTCCGGCGATCGAGTACGTGGTCGCCGAGGCGGCCGCCGCGAACTTGCCGGACGTCTTGTTGATCACCGGCCGCGGCAAGGTCGCGATCGTCGACCACTTCGACGCGAAGCCTGGCCTGGAGCAGCAGCTCGAGGCCAAGGGGGACACCGAACGCTTGGCGGCGGTTCGCCGGTCGACCGGATTGGCACAGGTCCATTCGGTTCGTCAGCAAGAGCCGCGGGGCCTCGGTCACGCGGTGCTGATGGCGGCCAGCCACGTCGGGGACGAGCCGTTCGCGGTGATGTTGGGCGACGACCTCATCGACCCGCGGGATCCGTTGCTGATCCAGATGCTTCGGGCTTACGAGCAGGCCGGCCGTAGCGTCGTCGCGCTGATGGAGGTCCCGGCCGACCAGGCCCACCTGTACGGGTGCGCCGCCGTGGAGGGCGATCGGGCCGGGGAGACCGTGCCGATCACCGGGCTGGTGGAGAAGCCACCACCCGGGCAGGCGCCGTCGAACCTTGCTGTGATCGGACGTTACGTCCTCTCGCCGGAGATCTTCCCGATCCTGCGCACGACCGCGCCGGGCCGTGGAGGAGAGATCCAGCTGACCGACGCGTTGGCGGTGCTCGCCGCGCGGGGCGACCTGTGCGGCATGATCTTCCGCGGTCGTCGTTACGACACCGGCGATCGACTCAGCTGGTTGAAAGCGACGATTCAATTGGCCGTCGAGCGTCCCGATCTGGGCCCGGGTCTGCTTCCCTGGCTGCGTGACCTCGTCGAGAAGGCTCCCGATTGATCCAGCGATGACGGTCGGCGCATGACCGCCGCCGACCCGGGCAGCGACGCCCTCGTCCCCGTCGACGAGCAGCTGGCGCTCGTGTTGCGAACGGTGGCTCCGCTTGCGCCGCTGCGGCTGGGCCTGACCGAGGCGCACGGCACGCAGCTGGCGGAGGACGTCGTCTCGCCGGTTTCGCTTCCTCCATTCGACAACGCCAGCATGGACGGGTACGCGGTTCGGCTCGACGACGTCGCGGGGGCTCGGGGCGACCATCCGGTGTTGTTGCCGGTGGTGGCGGAAGTGTCGCCGGGTTCGACGCAGGAGCTCACGTTGCAACCGGGCCTGTGCGCCCGGGTCATGACCGGGGCGCCGGTACCGCCGGGGACGGACGCGGTGGTGCCGTTGGAGTGGACCGACGGTGGGGTCGTGAAGGTCGAGATACGAGACGTCCCGCGCGCCGGTGCGTTTATCCGGCGGATCGGTGAGGATCTCAGCGCCGGCGACCTCGTCTTGAAATCCGGGACCCATCTCGCAGCCGCGCAGGTCGGTCTGCTCGCCGCTGTCGGACGGATCGACGTCGCGGTGCATCCGCGGCCTCGCGTCGTCATCATCTCCACCGGCAACGAGTTCGTTGCCGCCGGCGAGGACTTGCGAAAAGGTCATATCTACGAGTCGAATTCGTTCGCGCTGACCGCGGCGTGTCGGGAGGCCGGGGCTCAGCCGTACCGCGTGGGAGTCGTTCCGGACGACGAGGCGGCGTTGACCTCGACGCTGGAGGACTATCTGATCCAGGCAGACCTGATCATCACCAGCGGGGGCAGTAGCGCCGGGGCGTACGACATCCTCAAGAAAGCCCTGTCGCGCATGGGTTCGATGACGTTCCGGCGGATCGCCATGCAGCCCGGGATGCCTCAGGGGTTCGGCACCGTCGGCCTGGATTCGATCCCGTTGTTCGCGCTGCCCGGGAACCCGGTCAGCGCGTTGGTGTCGTTCGAGGTGTTCGTCCGGCCCGCTCTGCGCCGGCTGGTTGGGGCGCGGGACCTCTACCGGCCGATCGTGCCCGCGGTGCTGACGCAGGGCTGGCGTTCCCCGCTCGGCAAGCGGCAGTACGTCCGCGTACGGATCGAGCACGACGACCTCGTCGGGTACCAGGCGACGCCGGTCGGCGGTGCCGGCTCGCATCTGCTTTCGGCGATGGCGAGCGCGGACGCGCTGCTCGTCGTCCCCGAGCACGTCACCGATTTGCCGTCAGGCGCCCGGGCGTCCGCGATGCTGCTCGACCGTCGCCACTCATGACCTCGACCGTTCCGGAAGCTGCTGCGGCACAGGCAGTCCAGCCTCTGATGGGGTCGGCTCTGTGGCGATGAGCCGAGGTTGGCCGGTTCAGTTGTCGGTGGGGTCGTTGCAGCTGCGGCCTCTCGCGCGCGCGGACGCCCGCGAATGGCTGGCGGTGCGTATCGCGAACGAGACGTGGCTGCAGCCGTGGGAAGCCAGCCTGATTTCGAGTGAGATCGTGAATTGGTCGGACCGGCACACCGCGGCGACGTTCCGGCAATTGTTCGTACGGCAGCGAGCACAGGCGAAGGCGGGTACCGCGTTTCCGTTCGGGATCTTCTTCGAAGGTCGGTTCGCCGGGCAGATCACCCTCGGCGAGATCGTCCGCGGCGCGCTGTGTTCGGGATACGTCGGCTACTGGCTCGACCGGGACCTGGCCGGGCGGGGCATCATGCCGATCGCTCTCGCGCTGGTTGCCGACCACGTGTTCCGTGAAGGTGGTCTGCACCGCATCGAGGCGAACATCCGGCCTGACAACCGCACCAGCCTGTCGGTTGTCCGTAAAGTCGGCTTCGCCGAAGAGGGCCTGCGGCGAAAGTACTTGGCGATCGACGGGACCTGGTGTGACCACCTGTCGTTCGCGTTGCTGGTCGACGACTACCCGGAAGGTGTTTTCGCCGGACTCATGCAACGGCTGCCCGGGATCACCGCCGGATTGGTCTCGGAGCGCGGAAGCGGCGCGGGAAAAGTATGAATTCGGTCCGGAGTCCGTGACACGCCGCGCGCCTGCGTGTTTCAGGTGATTGCCGTGGCTAACGTCGAGTGTCGTGAGCGCGGTGGTGCTAGGTGCCCTTGTGATCCTGTGGGCGATCGTCCTCGTACCGATGTGGCTGCGCAGGCACGACCGTAACAACGAGGTCGCTTCGGCGGACCGGTTCGCCGGTGCCATGCGGGTGCTCTCCCGTCGTTCGGGTTCTCGGAGTCGCCGGGCAGAGGCAGTCTCGGGGGGGCGCTATGTGATGGCGCCGCCCCGGTCCTCGGCGGATCACGAACCCCACGTAACCGTCTCGGAGAACGAGGATTTCGAGGTTGCCGGTCCCGCTCGGTACGCGGCACTCGCGGCCGAGGGGCGCCGTCGGATCGCGAACACCAAAGCGTTGAGTGCTCGGTTCCTGGGTGGTCGGGAGGGCCTGGACGAGTCCGAAATGCCTCCGGTCGAGCGACCGGCCCGAGGCCGGGAGGTCTCTCGCCACGAGGTCATCGGAGAGCATTCCCGAAAGATCGCCGGTCGCCGCCGGCTCTTGCTGGCGATGGTCGTGTCGTTCGTCCTCTCGTTGGTGATGGCCGTCACGCGTGGCGGGTTGTTCATCGGCGTCCAGGCGTTCGTCGACGTCCTGATGCTCGCCGGGTTCGCGCATATGCGTGCCGAAGTGGTGGCCGAGCGGGCTCGGTTGCGTCGGGCTCGTTTCCGTCCGGCCGGCCATCCCGCCCAAGTTCGGGCGCGGCGCCAGCCTGCCGCGCCGGCTCCCGTCATCGTCGAGCGGGCAGTTCCCGTCGAAGCCGCTCACACGGTCGTGGCTCCTGCCATGACCGGAACCGACGATCGCGCCGGCGCCGGTCCGCGTGTTGCCCGGTCCGCCCGCGGTCGGTCGGCAGCGATTCCGGTGGCGCCCGCCGCCGCGGTCCTGGCCCGGCCGGTCGTCGCCGGGGCTCGTCCGGTGCCGGCTGCGGCTGCTTCCTCGGATTCCGCGGCGGCCAGCTCTGGCTCGGTTCCCAGCGCTCCCGCGGCGACGTCGGTTGCGGCCGAGCGACCGCGCCGGACGGTCGACCTCACTCAGCCCGGCAAGTGGAGCGAACGTCAGGCGCAAGCCGCAGCAGAGCTTCCAGTCGAGGAGCCGATGCGGGCATATGTCACCGAAGAACTCGTTGCCGACCAGCGTGCCGAGCGCGAGGAGATCGAGCACACTGCCGAGTTCGAGCTGGACCTCATCTTGGGCCGGGCCGTCGGGGAGTGAGACACGCGGCTCGTGGTAGTTTCGACACTCCAACAAGCTCGCTTTGAGCTCGTCAGGGGCTGTGGCGCAGTCCGGTAGCGCACCTCGTTCGCATCGAGGGGGTCAGGGGTTCGAATCCCCTCAGCTCCACCAAAGGACCGACGTTAGAACCACCGACACGCCCGATGACGCGGCAACCGACCAGGTTGCCGGGTTTGCCGTTGGGGAGGGGTTTCGGGCGGGGTCGGGCCGTGTGGAGTGCCTCGAGAACAGCTGGCCGTTCCGGGTTCGTAACGCGGATGTGGGTGTCTTCTACTTCGTCAATGTCCAGGCTGGTGAACCAGGCCTGGTTGAACGCCCGCCAGAGTGGCTCGCTCGCTTGCTCGTAGGCAGTACCGCAGCGCTCAATCAGGTGGGGCTGCTGCACGGGTCTGTGACATCTGAGATGGCTTGGCTGTGGGCCGGGCTGAGAGGATGTCGTTGTGCCGAAGCCGTTCCCTAGAGAGTTTCGTGAGGACGTGGGGCGGGT
>Ga0081455_10001565_pt1 | contig 28095 bp, 24 predicted proteins | sample TabmetS3T2R1_FD_70207 | JGI IMG/M metagenome (GOLD analysis project Ga0081455, IMG submission 70207) | Tabebuia heterophylla rhizosphere microbial communities from the University of Puerto Rico - S3T2R1 | ecosystem: Host-associated > Plants > Roots > Rhizosphere ... | reverse complement strand
TGGCCCGGCCATCCCAAGTCCAGCGCGAGACGAAGACCGCGTCGATGCCTTCGCGCCGCTGCAGTTGGCAGATGGCGACGCCGGGAAGCTCGGCGTAACAGGCCCATTCGCGCTCGCTGGTGAGGACGAAATCGAGATCGAATTCGCGGATGAGGCCCATGCAATGGGCGCGTGCGGAATCGTCGATACCGGCGAACGCTTCGTCGAGCAGTATCAGCCGCGGTGCCAGGGCGTAGCTGCCCTGGCCGTAGAAGCTCGCCACCGCGGCGAACAGCGGAACCGTCAGACCGAGGGCGCGTTCGCCGCTGGAGGCGGGCCCCGACAGCTTGCGCCAGTGGCCGTCCTGCCAGCGTTCTACCCGGAAGCGGTGCCAGCGGCGATAATCGAGAGCGCTGGCGAGTTGGTCGAGCAAGCTTCCGGATCCTCCAGCAAGGGAATCCGCGCGCTCCCGTTCGACCAGAATGCACTGTTGCAGCATCCCGCCGACGACGCTGCGGTCGTCCGCGGACCAGAGATCCGCGCTGGTGTTGAGCAGGCGCTTTCGGGCCGCTTCGAGGCCCACGGGTGCGCCCTCGGCACCTTCCGGCAGCGGTTGCCACAGCAGCCGGAACCGCACGCCCGTCGACGTCGGGCGCTTGTGGAGCTCCGTGTTGATGGCGTCGACCTGCCGCTGCGCGTCCTGCAGCAGCTTCTGTACCGCGGCGGCGATCTCGGCCTCCAGGTGGTTCTCGAGCACCTCACGCTCGCGCGCCGTCAGCAATTCGCGCCGCTGGGCAATCTCGTCGCCGAGACGGGCAGTGAGCAGGTCCGGCCGCTCCGGGCGGTTCTGATAGACGATGGCGACGACGAGGCCGTAGTCGCTCATTTCGGCCTGCGCCTGGTGTCCCAGCGCCGTGAGATTTCGACCCAGGTCGGTGTAGTCACGCGACAGCTGGTTCTGGATACGCGTCCAGGACTCGTCATCGTCGGCAAGTTTGCTCAGCGTCTGCTCGGCGCGGCGGGCCAGCGTCAGCGCTGGTTCGATGGTCCAAGGGGTGCGCAGGTCGGGTACATCGATCTCGGGCACCGCGGCGGACAGCAGGCCCGTTTCGGCAAAATCCTGCAGATTGCCGATGGCTTGCTGGCGGCTGGCGCTGCGCTCCGCGAGTGTCGCCTCCGCGTCCTGGGCCTTCTGCTCACCGCGTGCGCGGGTTTCAGCGGCCACGCGCCGCGCTTCCGTCCTGGCCTCGAGCAGCGCCTGGCCGGCATCGACGGAGTCCCGTGCCTCCTTCAGCCGCTGCAGCAAGTCCTCGACCTTGCTCCCGATCGTCGCGCGCAAGGTCTCGAACCGGACGAGGGCTTCATCCGCCTCGGCGCGACGCTCCCGCGATTGAACGGCGCTGCGCTCCGCGTCGGCCAGTGCCTCCTGTTCCCGCCGACGTTGGCGCGCAAGTTCGCCCTCTGTACGACGCACATCGCGGACCGTCTGCAACAGATCGCGCGATGCCTCGCTGAATCGGGTCAACGCCTGGTCGACAACCTGCAACGCGTCATCTGTGTCTGGAAGACGCAAATCCTGGGAATCACGGACGAGCGCCTGGCGGGCGGCCTGCAGCATCTGGATTGCGTCGCGCAGCTGCGCTTCGGCCTGATCGAGCCGGCCCCGAGCGGCCTGGAATTCGCGGGCGCATGACGCGGCTTCGGCATGGGCGGCACGCAGGGCGTCATCGCCAGGCGCATCCTGCCATTCGGCCGCTGCCAGGAGTTGATGCTGCCCGTGTTCGTCGAAGCGAACTTGCAGCGCTGCCAGCTCTTCGACGAGCTGCGATAGTCGCAACGCAATCACCTCGAGCCGGCGGGCACGGGCGGCGGCGCGGGCCGCGTAACCGATATAGCCGGCGGCCGGTTTGCTCCAGGCGCCGGCAAGGGTGCCGATGCGAAAGCGCCCATCGGGCGAAAGCCAGGTTTCCGCCAGGCCGTCATCGGCGGTCGTGCAAGCAATGCCTTCAAGCAAGCGCATGACGACAGCGGGTTCGACGGACGCCCGTGACGGTTGCAGCCAGGCAGCCAGCGCTTCACCTCGGGGCGGACGCTCCGCCAACGCCGTGTCGTGAAGAGGATGGGTGCTGTCGCCGTCAAGCAGGCGGCCGTCCGGGGTAACCCAGGCATCGAGCAGGCCCGACGCTTCAAGTGCCGCCTCCAGGCCGGCACGCTGCGCCTCGTCAATCTCGACGCGGAAGTCGATGAGTTGCCAGAGCGGCCCGCCCGCCCGGCCGACGCGGGCGTCGGGCGCCCGGTAAGGCGGAATGGGCGGTGCGGCGTCTTCGCCCTGTTGCAGCCGGTCGCGCTCCGCCAGCAGCGTGGTTTGCTCCACCAGCAACGCTTGCCGTTCCCCGGCGAGTTCGGCATGGCGCCGCAGAAGCTTGACGCCGATGGAGTGGAAGGTGCCGAGCCAGGGCATGCCTTCGATCGCTTCGCCGACCAGCACTCCAATGCGGGTCTTCATCTCGCGCGCGGCCTTGTTGGTGAAGGTGACGGCGAGTATCTGCGAGGGCCAGGCCCGGCCGGTGGCGAGGATGTGGGCGATGCGGGTGGTGAGCACGCGCGTCTTGCCGGTGCCGGCGCCGGCCAGCACCAGCACGGGCCCGTCCAGCGTTTCCACCGCCTCGCGCTGCTCGGGATTGAGGCCGGAGAGATATTGCGGGCTGGCCGCGGCGCGCGCCCGCGCGGCGATCCCACCAGCCGCAGGCTGGTGCTCGGGGACGCTCGCATGAGGCAATTTGCTCGGCTCGGTCATCGCGAATCGCATTTTCCCACGATGGCACCGTGGGGCAGTGAAGGGGAGCCTTCTTAGCAGGGATTGAGGGTCATATAGGGCCCAAACGGCCGTTTTGACAGGTTTTATCGCCTTCGATCGGCAGGCGATTTCGTTCCTAACTCACAAAGAATTTTCGGCATTCCCGCTGTGGAACTGCCGTTCCTCGCCCCGCATTGTCCCGGCATGAGGCGCCTCCGCGCGCCCGGGAGGAAACAGAGCAAAGGACTAGGTCATGTTGAGCTGGGTCGTAACGTTTCTGGTCATCGCGCTGATAGCCGGCGTTCTTGGCTTCGGCGGCATCGCCGGCGCGTCGGTCGAGATCGCCAAGGCGATCTTCTTCATTGCGGTGGTGCTGTTCCTGATTTCGGCGGTCGTTGGCCTCGTCCGCGGGCGAAGCAACGTCTAGCGAGTAGCGCGCTATTTCGAGGGCATCGCCACTTTCCGGCCGATGCCCTCGGGCCGCGGCACGGCGGCGTGGACATTCGCGATCGCCTGGATGCGGGCGCGGATGTCGGATGGAAATGGCGCCACCTTGCGGGCGCCCATGTCGATATGCAGCGTGATGTTCTCCGAGGTGGCGGAAATCCAGCCCTCGGTGGCATGACGCAATTCCTCGAAAGTATGTATGCGCTTTTCGTCGGCCGCCAGCAGGTAGACGGTGACCTGCGCGGGATCGCCGAGATGGATCTCCCTTAAGTAACGTACATGGCATTCCGCGGTGAAGGTCGAGCCGTGGCGTTCCTTCATGTAGGTGGGTCCGATGCCGAGCTGCAGCCACAATTCGTCGATCGCGCGGTCCATCATCACGTTGTAATAGGCCATGTTGAGATGGCCGTTATAGTCGATCCATTGCGGCTCGATCTGCATCACCGAGGATACGAAAGGCGCGGTCGGCAGCTTCATCTCCCGGGCGGCGGTCGCGGTCGTCATCATCTCTCCTTGCGGGCGCAATCTGGTTCTTGACCCCTTATATATCCTTTGCCACCGTCGCCCAAAGCCCGGGAGGAATCTGACGTGGCGACAACGATAACAACTACATTGCAGCGGCCGGAACCGCAGGCGCTGAAGAGCGCGATCGACGCGCTCGCGGCGCGGTTCGGTAACCGGCTGATCACCTCGCAAGCGGTGCGCGAGCAGCACGCCCATACCACCACGTGGCTGGCGTCGCAGCCGCCGGACGCGGTCGTGATGGCGCAGGAGACCGAAGACATCCAGGACGTGGTGCGGATTTGCGCCAAAAACGGCGTGCCCGTGATCGCGTTCGGCACTGGCACCTCGCTGGAAGGCCAGGTCAATGCGCCAGCCGGCGGCGTCTGTATCGATCTGCGCGACATGAACCGGATTCTCGAAGTGCACGCCGAGGACCTGGATTGCGTGATCCAGCCCGGCGTCACCCGCAAGGCGCTGAACGAGTATCTGCGCGACCAGGGCCTGTTCTTTCCGATCGATCCCGGCGCCGACGCCTCGCTCGGCGGCATGACCTCGACCCGAGCGTCGGGCACCAATGCGGTGCGCTACGGCACCATACGCGAGAACGTGCTGGCACTGAAGGTCGTGCGCGGCGACGGCGAGATCATCACCACAGGCACACGGGCGAAGAAATCCGCTGCCGGCTACGACCTCACCCATCTCTTCGTCGGCGCGGAAGGCACCCTCGGCATCATCTCGGAACTGACCATCAAGCTGCGTGGCATTCCCGAGACGATCGCGGCTGCGGCCTGTTCATTCGAGACGGTGCGCGGCGCCTGTCAGGCGACGATTCTCGCGATCCAGACCGGCATTCCGATGGCGCGCATCGAGCTGCTCAATGCCGAGCAGGTGAAGGCGTGCAATTCCTACTCGAAGCTCTCGCTGCCGGAGACGCCGCTGCTGCTGCTGGAATTTCATGGCAGCGAGGCCGAGGTCGCCGAGCAGTCGAAGAACTTTGGCGAGATCGCAAAAGAATGCGGCGGCGGCGAATTCTCCTGGACCACCAAGCCGGAGGATCGCACAAAGCTCTGGCAGGCGCGGCACGATGCCTACTGGTCGGTGAAGGCGCTGCGCCCCGGCGCGGGCGTGGTCGCAACCGACGTCTGCGTGCCGATCTCGCGGCTGGCCGATTGCGTCACAGAGACCGAGGACGATCTGAAGAGCCTCGGGCTGTTGTCACCGATCGTCGGCCATGTCGGCGACGGTAATTTCCATTGCTCGCTGGTCTGCGACGTCGATAACGCCGAAGAGATGGCGCGCGGCGAGGAGTTCATGCATCGCCTGGTTGAGCGCGCGCAGGCGATGGGCGGCACCTGCACCGGCGAGCACGGCATCGGGCAAGGCAAGCAGAAATATTTGCAGGCAGAACTCGGCGCGGAGGCGCTGGACGCCATGCGCGCCTTAAAAAAGGCACTCGATCCGCAAAACATCTTCAATCCCGGCAAGATCGTCCCGGCGGCGTAGGTATCGCCACTGCGGCCGCCCGGCGGGGGATGGAACTTTTGCTGTTCCATCGCGTTTGCGTGTGCCGCGTTGTTAGCGGCGTGGTGCGGGAGGGGTGCCATGTCCAGATGGGTCATCGGAATTGCGGCCATTTTCTTTGCGGCCGTGCTGGCGGGCGACGCGATCGCCAAGGGCGGCGGGGGTCATGGTGGAGGCCGCGGAGGCGGCCACGGCGGCGGACATAGGGGCGGCGGTCACGGCTTTCACGGGCATCACGGCGGCGGACATGGCATTGGCCGCGCGCATTTCGGCGGCGGTCATCGTTTCGGCGGCCATCGTGGCGGGTTCTCGCGCCACGCGGTCGGACGCGCTCATTTTGGCGGCGCACGCTTCTCCGCGCGACATCAGAATTTTGGCCAGATGCGCCATGCCGCGATCGCACCCGGCCGCAATGCCATGAACCTGCTGTCGCGTCCCGGCGCGCTGCGCAACGGCAAGTTCCTGAGCAGTCCGGCAGCGCGCACCTCGATCGTCGCGGCAGCGGCGCTGGCGGGCTGGCATGGCCGCGGCTTCGGCAACGGCTGGTGGCGCCACCACAACGGCGGATATGGCTGGGTCGGCCCGCTGTTCTGGCCGTTCGCCTATAACGATATCTACGACTGTACCATCTGGGGCGACTGCTACGGCTTCTGGGGCTACGGCTATCCCGACATCTATGCCGGAATATTCGCGCCCTACGCCTATGACGACCTTGCCGGCTATTTCCCGCAACGCCGCTATGACCGCAGGCGTGGCCGCCCGCTCGATGTCAGCCTGATGTGCGGCAACGACAGCCGCACGGTCGCAGGTATGCCGGTGGACCAGATCGCGGACGCGGTGCAGCCGACAGAGGCGCAGCGCGCCGCGCTGGCCGATCTCGGCAACACTTCGCTTGTGGCCGCCCAGGCCATCCGCGCGGCATGCCCGGCCCAGGCCAATTTGACCGCGCCGGGCCGGCTCGCGGCCATGCAGCAGCGGATCGAGGCGATGGTTACGGCGGTCTCCACCATCCAGCCGAGGCTGGAAACCTTCTACGGCCAGCTCAGCGACGAACAGAAGGCGCGGCTCAACGCGCTTGCCGAAGAGCAGCGCAAGACCGCGGAGGGATCGGGCGCGCAAGCCTGCGGTGCGCCGCCGGTTGCGCTGGAATGGCCGACCAGCGAAGTGGAGGCGAGAATCCATCCTGATGACGCGCAGCGCGCCGCGTTGAGGACGCTTCAGGACGCCAGCACTCGCGCCGCAGAGTCGTTGAAGGCGGCGTGCCAGACCGGCGAGGCGGTGACGCCGCCGGCGCGCCTTGCCGTCACCGCAAAGCGGCTCGACGCCATGCTGGCCGCCGTCAAGCAGGTGCGCGGGGCGCTGGAGGATTTCTACGCCAAGCTGAGCGACGAACAGAAGGCACAGTTCGAGGCGATCGGGCCGAAGCGGACGGCGTAGCCGGGCTCCTTCACAGGATGCGGCAAATGCCGCTATGCTCGCCGCGCTGTGGAGTGCTGCGATGCAGTGGTTCAAGCGAGCCCGGCGCAAGGATATCTGGGACGAATCGCTCGAAGCGCCGATCGGCGATATCGAGGCGGCAAAGCGGATTCGCGACATCTGCAGCTCCGCCGCCGACAGCGCCGAGAAGATCGGCGCGGCCGCCGACCCCACGAGCAAGAGGGTGAAGCGCGAGGTCGAGCGCTACGAGCGCGCGGCGCGGGCGGCGATGCAAACCGCCATGCAAGTCTCCGACGAATTGCTGCGCGATGCTGCGGTGCGCCAGATCGTCGAGTTGTGCCTGAAGGCCCGCAACGTCACGACGGCACAAACCCTGTTTCGCGCCATCCAGTCCAAGTCGATTCAGGACGATGTGCTGCGCGATCACCCGGACCTGCGACAGTAGCGATCAGGCCTTAGTAGCGATCAGGTCTTGCCGGCAAGCGCCCGGATCGCCTCATCCACGCTGCGGAAGACCCGGTCCTTCGGCAGCTGCTCGTAAATGCCGAAGCGGGTGAATGCTTCCTGCGCCCGCGTCGATTCCAGCCGCGCCACGGCCAGCGTAACCTCCTGCTTGCGGCATTCGCCGATCAGGTCGAGCAGGGTCTGTGCGGCGGTGAAATCGAGTTCGAGGATGCCGCTCGCCTCCAGCACCAGCAGCTTTGGCTTCGGCGAGGCCTTCAGGACGTTGAGCACGTCCGCGGCAAAATTCTCCGCATTGAGGAACGTCAGGGGCGCCTGTAGCCCGACCACGGCGATGCCCGGCGTGCGTTCGCCCGCGATGCGCGGATTGGCCGGCCACCAGATCGTGGTACCCGGCACATGCTCGAACGGCACCAGCCGCGCCTGCGTGGTGCTCCAGATGCCGTGCAGCAGCGACAGCCCGATGCCGACGGCAACGCCCTGTTCGATCGGCAGCACGATGATGGCGGCGGCGGTGGCGACAATGAGCAGGAATTCGCCCAGCGATTGCCGGTAGACTTTCACGATCTGCCGCAGGCGGATGATGCGCAGCGCCACGAACAGCAACACGCCGCCGAGCGCCGCCTCGGGCACATGGCGCAGCAGCGCGGCGCCGAAGGCGAGCAGCGCCAGCACGATCGCGGCGGCGAACAGGCTCGACAATTGTGTCCGCCCGCCGGTCTCCGCGACGATGCCGGTCCGTGGCGGGCTGGCATCGACGGGGAAGGCGCCGAACAGGCCGGCCAGCACGCTGCCTGCGCCTGCGCCGAGAAAATCGCGATCGACGTCGGCGGGCTTATTGGGGTCGGACGGAAAGGCGCGCGTGGTCGCCGCGGTCTGCACCATGACGACGATCGCGATCAGGAGCGCGAGCGGCACGAGCTTCGCCCATCTCTCCGGCGTAATTTCCGGCAGCGACGGCATCGGCAGCGTCGCCGGCACCGCGCCGACCACCGCAACGCCCTTGCTTTCGAGCCCGGCGGCGATCACCGCTAACGTAGCCGCGACCAGCCCGATCAGCGCGCCCGGAATCCTGGCGCTGACCGCTTCCGCGCCCGCAACGACCGCGAGCACGCCAAGCCCGATCGCAAGCGTATAGAAATTGGTCGCCGCAAGCTGGCGCGCCAGCTCGATGATGCGGTCGAGCATCGGTCCCTTCGGCGGCGGCAGGCCAAGCACGGCCGGCAATTGCGACACCAGGATGTGCACGGAAATGCCGGCGAGGAAGCCGACCGTGACCGGCGTCGACAGCAGGTTGGCGATCCAGCCCATGCGAAACAGGCTGCCGAGGATGAGGATCACGCCGACCATCAGCGCCAGCGCGACGGCGAGTGCCTGGTATTCGGTCGAACCGCTCGCCGCCATCAGCAAGAGGCCGCCCGCGAAAATCGGCGTGATGGTGGAATCGGCGCCGCAGGACAGAAAACGATTGGCGCCGAACATCGCAAAGCCGATCGATCCCATGATGAAGGCAAAGAAGCCGATCTGCGGCGAGAAGCCGCCAAGACGTGCCGTCGCCATCTGTTCGGGGATCGCGATCGCGGCCAAGGTCAATCCGGCGATGAGGTCGCCGGGCAGGTCGGCGGCGCGGAAGGAGCGGAGCGAGCGAAAGACCGGCCACGGCTTTGCTGGATTGTCTGAGGCGGTCTGCGCCATCGCTGGTTTGCTCCTTGCCGGGCCAGTCGGAAATATTCCCGCATAGCCGGACAAAAAGCCAGTGAGGCCCGTCGCAGATTGGCGCCTACTGTGGGCGCGCCGTGATCGCCTTGCGGATGGCGGCGAGCGGGGCGCTGTCGTCGAATTCCAGCGCCTCGCCGCGCGGGCGCAGGCCGAGGTCGCGCCAGAGCGCGGCAAGGTCCGGCGTTACCGGCTTGGCCCCCATCTCGTTGCGGAGGCGGGTCAGCACGTTGACGCCGACGGCCTTGTCGGCGGTTGCGAGCACGCGCTCGATGGTCCAGTCCTGCTCGTGACTGCCGCCGGCGGCGATCACGCCGCGCACGGCGTCCTGCAGTCCAAGCCGGTTGCCGGTGGCTTTGCGGATCTCGATGTCGGCCAGCAGGCAGAACATCGCGCCGCCCCAGTATTTGCGGCCCCAGGTGTCGGTATTATCGAGGCCGCGGTCGCCGGCCTCGGGAAGGCCCTTCGGCATGTCGCGCATCATCGCCTGCCAGATTTCGGCCGCGGAGAGATCACCGGCCTGCACCCGCGCGATCGGCTCGATATAGACGGCAAGCCCCTCGGAGAGCCACGCATGCCGCTCGGCCATGTCGGGCAGCGCGAGATGCACCATCTCGTGCACCATCACCCAGTCGCGCCGCAAATCGTCTTCGTCGGATGCGCGCCCGAGCATCACGCGGATCGCCGCGCCGCGATAGCCCCAGGTGGTGCCGCCGCGCACGCGCGGGCCGTTGACCGGCACGATCAGCAGCTTCAACTCGTTCACGGGAAAGCGGCCGTAATAGGTGGTGATCGCCTTGGCGGAAGTCTTGATCCAGTCCAGCACCTTTTCTTTTGGCAACGCGATGTCGCCGGGCGCAAACGCGACATGGACAACGCCGCCGGGCACGTCGAGATCGGTTTTCGGCAGCTTCTCGAATGCATCGTAGGGCATGCGGTCGCCGCGCATGAATTCCGACTGCGCGCCGGCGAGGAAGGGAAAGGCGCTCGCCAGCGCGAAAGCGAGGACGACGGCAAGCGCGATGGCGCGAGATGCTGCAGCAGATTTCATGATGCCGCGCCCTCGATACGGCCGGCGGTGCTGCCGGATAGCTTCGCAAGAAGTGATGTCGCCTGCTCGGTGAGATCATCGAGCATCGCCGTCAGCAAGGCCTTGCCCTTTTCGATAGTTGCAAGCGTCGGATCGCCAAAACTGCCGGAGCGGCTGAAGTTGGGCGAGGTCTCGTCGGTCGGAGTGAGGCGACCCGGCGCCGCCTGGGCGATGGCCGGGCTTGCCTCGGCGCGCCACATCTCGACGACCTCGGGCGCGATCGCCAGCATCAACGAGGTTTCAAGCTCATCGGCATGGCTGCCATGGCCTTGCGTAGCGAGCGCGGCCGCGGCGCGGCGATAGCGCGGCCCGTCGTGAATTTTCAGATGCAGCGCGTTGCCGGTTTCGAGCCGTGCCAGCGCGCGCTCGACCGAGGCGCGCGTGCTGATCCCGGTATCGAGCACGAACAATGCCGGGCAACCGTGGTTCAAGATTGCCGACGCGATTTCCATCACCATGGCTTCGAACGTCGCGGCCGACAGGCTGGTGCTCCCGGCATAATCGACGAACGCGGGATAATGCCCGTAAGTCAGCGTCGGCCAGACCAGCGCATCGATGCGTCCGGCAAGCCGCGCCGCAAGCCGTTCCGCCTGGATGTGGTCGGTATTGAGCGGCAGATGCAGTCCGTGCTGTTTTGCCGCCGCCCCGATCGGCAGGATCGCGGCCGCGCCGCGCTCGATACGGCGCGCGACGTCGTCCCACCGCATGTGCTCGACAAAATCGCGTTCGGCCTCAACGCCCATGCATACGGCCTTTCAAAGTCAGGCGGAAACGCCCGAGAGACACCCGCCCGTCACCCAGCCGTGCAGATAGCCTGCGCCGCGCGCTGCCGCATTGTCGGGATCGTCATAGGTCGCGAGCATGGAGCAGAGCACGCCAAACGGAACGCCTCTTGCCGCCTCGTCCCACATCATGGCTTCCTCGGCGGCAAGCTCGCGGAACATCGGCGTGGTGTCCTGCCGCCACACCAGGATGCGCACCGGCTCGTCGGGCAATGTCGCATCCGGCGGCGTCTCGTCCGCCTTGAGCGCACGCCAGATCGCGGCTGCGTTGGTGGTGAGATCCAGACGCGCCGCGGTCGGGTGCGCGACGAAGGTCAGGTCCTTCCAGATTTCGGGCGCGAACGCCGCGACATCGGCCAGCGTGACCACCGTGCCATCCGTGCCGTCGAAGGCGTCGTTGAGCGCTTTCTCCAGCGCGGCGAGATCGGCGACTACGGGATATTCGCTATAAGGCGCATTCGCGCGCAAAAATTCCGGCAGGCCTTGCGAGAACCAGCGCAGGTTGGGATGCTCCGACGGGCGCGCCTTGACGTAGGCGTGCCCCATCTCGTCGAACATCTCGTCGCCGAGATAGGCATGCAGCAGCTCGTGATCGTTGCGCAGCGCTTCGACCAGCCGCGAGCCATAGGCGTAACGGTAGACGCCGAACAACGTCTCGCGTTTCTCCCTGGGGCTGTCGGGAATCTCGACCAGCACGCTGTCGTCGTCGGCAAGAATGCCGCGCTGGAAATCGGCCTGCTGACGCGCAAGATCGCTCATTGCGCAGCCTGGCCCAGCACCTGCCCGGCCATCTCGCGCGTGCGATTGACCTCGACGATCAGCTCATCGAGCGGCGGGATGTTGTCGTCGCGCTCGATCATGGTCGAGACCCGGCCGAAACGCCTGAGCGCGGCTGCGTAGAGCTCCCAGACGTCCTCGCAGACCGGATGGTCGTGGGTGTCGATGATGTGGGTGCCCATATGGCTGTGGCCGGCCATGTGGAATTGCACCACGCGATCGGCGGGGATTCCGTTCAGGAAGGTGAGGGGGTCGTAGCCGTGGTTGAAGGCGCTGACATAGACGTTGTTGACATCGAACAGCAGCCAGCAGCCGGAGCGGCGCGAGAGCTCGGTCAGGAACTCCCACTCGGTCATCTCGGAATTGTTGAACCGCACATAGGTCGAGACGTTCTCGAGCACGATGGCGCGGCCGAGGAAATCCTGCACCAGCTGGACGCGGCTCACGACATGGTCGAGCGCTTCCTGGGTGTAGGGAATCGGCAGCAGATCATGCAGGTTCTTGCCATGGACGCCGGTCCAGCACAGATGGTCCGACACCCATTTCGGCTCGACGCGATGCGCAAGGTCTTTCAGGCCCTGCAGATACTCGAAATTGGGAGGCGCGGTGGAGGCGATGGACAGCGACACGCCGTGCATCACGACCGGATAGCGCGCGCGGATCTTTTCCAGCGTCTGCAGCGGCTGGCCGCCCGGCACCATGTAGTTTTCGCTGATGATCTCGAACCAGTCGATCGGCGGACTGCCGGAAAGGATTTCGTCGTAGTGCTGGTGGCGTAGCCCGAGGCCGAAACCGAGGAACGGCGGCTTTGCCGACGTCAGCGGGCCGACCGTGCGCGAAGTGTCTGGCAATCTGCTCGCGACGTTCATCCAGTTCCGCTCGACCTCTATGCCTTACGCAAAGCTAGCACAAAACAGGGGTCCGGCCTACCGGACCCCTGTTCCGATGGAGGCTGAAGCCTAGGACGGCGTGAACTTGCCCTTGGCCGCGGCGCACTTCTCCTTGGTCATGGCCGAGAAGCCCTGACCCTTGCAGGCATTCTGGCCCTTGCAGGCGTTCGAGGCGCCCTTGCACGCGCTCTGGCCCTTGCAGGCGTTCGCGCCCACGCACTTGCCGTCTTGGGCATAGGCAGTGGTGGTCGAGAGGGTGGTGCCAGCCAGGAACATGGTGGCTGCTGCGGCGGCGAGAACGGCACCGGACTTGGACGTCATCTTCATGGTGATTTTCCTCCAGAGGGAATGAAGGTGCCGACCCGGCAAGGGTTGCACCTGCGATAGCTACGGATGCAATCGTGGTTTGGTTACGCCGCAGTGAGAATTTTTTTGCGGCATTGGCCCGAAAAAGAGGCCCAGCAAGCTGCCGGGCCTCTGAAATCTAGACGACCGGCGATCAGCCCTTGACGTACGCGCCGCCCTTGGCCTTGCACTGCGCTTCCGACATCATCGCGAAGCCCTGGCCTTTGCAGGCGTTCAGGCCCTTGCACGCGCTCGCGCCGCCCTTGCATGCGCTCTGGCCCTTGCAGGCGTTGGCGGCCATGCACTTGCCCTGCGCTGCGTCGGCGGGCGTGGACACGGTCGAAACGGCAGCTCCGGCCAGGAACAGCGTGGCGGCGGCCGCGGCGAGCGTGGCACCCGATTTGGAATCCAACTTCATGACGTTCTCCTCGATGGAATGTTGACGACTACGATGACGACGTGAGCTTCCGATGATCGTTCGATCCGAGAGCTGCACAACGAAGGAAGCACATTCATCGCAGCGGCTTGGCGGAGTTTTTAAGCCGCCTCGATGAATGCTCATCCAAGAACGAGCTACGGGGTGACCGGCGATTTGGTTACAGTTTTGGAAAGAAAATTTTCTTGTTCTGGGCCCCCGCATTTCGCCTATGTCTAACCCCGGCGCCGCCGGAGTATTTCGTTGCGCGATTCGGTCATGGATGCTGACGTATTTGGGCTTCAGTTCTGCGCAGAACGCTGCGGCTTCAGCTTCGCCATCTGCTTGACCGTGGCCGCAAGCTCCTCCGCGTTGAAGGACGGGAACGAGCAGATGCGGTTGCTGCAGGCAAACGCTGCGGGCTCGCCGAGGTCGGGATATTCGACGTCGGGATTGGGCAGCTTGCCTTCGCGCGTATCCAGCCACTCCAGCCGCTTGTAACGGGCGGGCAGCGCGCGTGCCAGGGAGTGCAGCGCCTGCGCCCGCTTGTCCTCCTTGTGTCCGACGACCGTCACATGCGTCGGCTCGATCGCGAGTTCTTCATCCGCCAGCAGCACGCCGGGCAGCGGCCGCACCATCTCGGCAGACGCGCTCGCGAGATAGCGCATCGCATGCGAGGCCTGCTCGCGATAGGCGTCGGTGCCGTAATAGCGGTTGAGCATGTTCATGAAGCGCGCGACCTGCACCTGGTCGTCGATCAGCTTTGCCGGCTTGGCAAATACGCCGGTTTTTGCTTCCGACCGCTTCGAGGTGAAGAAACCGCCGGCTTCATCGCGGAAGGTGGCGATGAAATCGCCGGCCTTGGCGGCCGCCGTCAGCCAGTCACGATTGCCGGTCGCGCCGTAGAGATCGAGGAAGGCCTGCCCCATGGCGAGCGTATCGCCGAGGAAGGGACCGCCGCGATCCTTGTCACCGTGGCGAAAACCGCCGTCGGACAGCGCGCGATTGGCCAAAACCCATTTCGCAGCCCGCTCGGCGCTCTCCAGCGCTTTCGCGTCGTTGCTGATGTTGTAGTAGGCGGCAAGACCCGAAATGGCCCAGCCGTTCTCCCGCGCATAGAGATTCTTGTCGATGCGGGGCATACCGAGCTTGCGGCGCTCGGCATCGCCAAGCGCGTAATATTTGTGGCCGTCGACGTCGTGACTGAGGTCGGCATCCTGGCTGACATAGTAGGCGCCGTTGCCGTCCTGCATGAACGCCACCAGATAGCGCTCGATGTCACGGGCGGCAGCGAGATATTTCGGCTCCTTCCACAGCGCATAGGCCTGGCTGTATTGCCGCAGATATTGCGCCTGGAACGACATGATCTTCTCGAAATGCGGCTTTTGCCAGGAGCCGGTCTCGGAGTACTGGTACACGCCGCCCCACACCGGATCGATCAGCGCGATCGCCGCATCCAGCGTCTGCCGCGCGCGCTTGGTCGCGGTCGCATCGCCTGCTTCCGCGCGCGTGATGGCGAGGTCCATGCTGTCGGCGTCGATATATTTTTGCACCTCGCCCCAGCCGCCGAGCTTCTCCTCGAAGGACTCGTCGACGTTCTTTGAAAGCACCTCGCGCTGCGCCTTGGGGAGGAATGCGGATGTGGCGGGCTTCACCTCAAAGGCCTCGGCGACGGACGGGCCGGGCGAGGGATCGTCGATGATCGCCTTCAGCAGCGCCTGCATCCGCTCCGGCTCGATATAGCCCCTGATCTTGGCGATCTCGCTGCCGTCAGGGCCGAATACGATGGTTGCCGGCCAGCCCCAGTCGCCATAGCGGCTCGACAGATCGGGGTTGGCGTCCTGGTCGACGCGGACCGGGATGTATTTTGCTGCGAGCAGCGATTGCACCGCGGGATCGGCGTAGGTCGTCTTCTCCATCACATGGCACCAGTGGCACCACACGGCCTCGAGGTCGAGGATGACAAACCGCTTTTCGGCGGTGGCGCGGCTGAACAATTCGTCGTTCCAGTCGCTCCATTTCAGCTCGTTGGCGGAAGCGGAGGTGGCTGCAAGCGCAGCAAAGGCGACAGCGGCGATACGGAAAAATTTCATGGCATTCCTCGGAGCGCGGATCATCCCCGAGCTACGCAGCAGCCCGGTCCGCGGCTCAGCCTTGCCGCGATGTCACGGGAAAGTGACGCTACGGCGTCGCCTTGGTTTCTCCGGCAGCATTAACCAACAGCCGGTCCAGCGAGGCCGCGCCGGGGCCGGCAATGGCGAGCCACAGGAAGCCCGCGAAATAGGTCGCCTCCTCGAAGCCGAGCAGCGTCTCCAGCGAATCCACCTGTTCCCATTTCGCCGACTTGATGGCGACCAGCATGGTGAAGGCCAGCATCGCGGCCGGGATGCGGGTGAACAGGCCGAGGATCAGCATGATGCCACCGAAAAACTCGACGCCTGACACGAAGGGGGTCATGATCTTCGGGAAGATGATGCCCCATTCGGTGAAATTCTCGGTGATTTGCGGCAGGTTGTTGAGCTTGCCCCAGCCGCTCAGCATGAAGGTGTAGCCAACGACGATGCGCATGATTAGCGGCCCGGCCCAGGCGAAATATGAAGCGATGCGGGAAGGCAGCAGGATCAGCAGATCGACGATGAAATTCATGGCGTAACCTCTCGAAATATTTCGTTAATCTCGACCGCCTCAGGCAGTCCGTTGAGGCACCCGCAATGCGGGGGGCCAAGGCCCCGTCCTGGCAGGAGTTTCGGGTGGGCCGGCCCGCTTGTTACGGGGCTTTTGCCGAAATTTTCCAGCCGTCAGCCGAAATTTTGCAGTGCGGGAAACGTCTCCAGCAGCCAGATGCTGACGTTGGAGACGGCGCCGGTGAGAAATCCGATGCCGGTAACCACCATCAGCACGCCCATGGCGCGCTCGACATTATGAAGATGACGCTTCATGCGCATGAACAGCGCGGAGAACTGCTCGATCCCGAACGCCGCCAGCAGGAAGGGAATGCCAAGCCCGGCGGAATAGAACGCAAGCAGCATTGCGCCCTTGGTTACCGTAGCCTCGGCCGCGGCCACCGAAAGGATCGCGGCCAGGATCGGCCCGATACAGGGCGTCCAGCCGAACGCGAAGGCTAGTCCCATCACATAGGCGCCCCATAGCCCGACCGGCTTCGGCGCGGTCAGCCTGCCTTCGCGCATCAGCAGGCCGATCCGGGTCAACCCAAGGAAATGCAGGCCCATGACGATGATGACAATGCCGGCGAGGATCGAGAACTGCGCCGACCAGGCGCGAATAAACCCGCCGATGAAGGAGGCGCTGGCGCCGAGCGCAACGAACACGGTGGAGAAGCCGAGCACGAACATCAGCGCCGCGAACATCACCGCGCGCCTGGAGGCCCGCGCGCCTTCGTCATTGGCAACATGCTCGATGGTGGCCCCGGTCAGATAGACCAGATAGGGCGGCACCAGCGGCAGCACGCAGGGCGACAGGAAGCTGATCAGCCCTGCCAGAATCGCCGCCGGGACCGAAACGTCGTGCATGACCTCACCTCGGAAAATCGCGTCGTCCTAGCTTGTACGAGGGCAACATTCCAGTGGTTTCGCGTAAGGTAGGGCTTTATGGCGGTCACAGGGGCGTGTGTAACTTATAGCGTCATGATCCGTATCATGTGGTTAATCAAACCTGCTTGAGCCGGGAACGCCGGATGCGCATTGGAATCCGCAGCGCCATCTCCGCCCTCGTGCTGACGTCGATCGTGGTCAGCGCGATCGTGGTGCATTTGCTGTGGTGGCGCACCGCCACCCAGGTCAGCCAGACCCTGGCCGACACCATCAACGACCAGATCGTCGCGGCGGTCGCGGATCAGCTGCAGTCGATAACGACCGAAGCCCGATCGGCATCGATCGCCGTGCGCGCCCTGCTCACCGAAAAGGTGCTCGATATCCGTGACGAGAAGCGGCGCAAATTCGTGTTCCTGTCGCAACTGCAGGCTCAGCCCACGATTTCGTGGGTGGCGTTCGGCTGGCCCGATGGAGAGTTCTTTGCCACACACAAGCTGGGCGACAATGCCGTCGAGATCCTGACGATCGGTACCGATCGCAAGCTCAGGATCGAGCGATATGACTACGAGAACGGTGACATCAAGCTCAACGATAACCTCGTTGAGGACACCAAATATCTTGTCACCGAACAAGAATGGTTCCGCGGCTCCGATCTCTGGTCGACGCTGACGGTGCATCCGACCGGCGAACGGCCCGCTGCGGCATTTGCCGTGCGTATCGGTCTCGATGGCGATCGTGCCGGCGTGCTCGCGGTCATCATTGAGCTCACGCGGGTGTCGAATTTCCTGTCGCAGCTCACGGTCGGCAAGTCGGCCGGCGCATTCATCCTCGACCGCGACGGTTCTGCCATTGCGGCGCCCGATGCCAATGCCGACGAGGTCACGCCACTGAAGACTGAGCAGCCGTTGTTCCCGGTCGCAGTTGACGCGATCCGTCAGGCGGGCAGCGCCTATGACGCCACAGGTTCGGAGCCCTTCAACACGTCCGTCATCAGGGAGGGCAAGGCCTACAAGACTGTGCTGACGCCGATTTCCTTTCCGGGCTGGTCGCTGGTGACCGTGGTGCCCGAATCGGAATTCTTGGGGCCGGTGCAGGCGACGATTCGCAACCTGCTGATCGGGCTTGCGGTACTGATAGCCTTCGCCGGGCTGCTATCCGCCTGGCTCGCGCAACGGCTGATCGCGCGACCTCTCATCAAGGTGGTCAACGAGATCAGGCATGTCGAGCGCTTCGATCTCGACAAGGTGCAGCGGCACCCATCGCGTCTGACGGAGATCGCCAACCTCTCCGGCGCGATCGGCGACATGGCGCAGGGGCTCGCCGCCTTCCGCAAATATATCCCCGCCGACCTGGTGCGCCGGCTGATCAGCGACGGCAATGGCGCGCGGCTCGGCGGTGCGGTGCGGCCGATGAGCGTGATGTTCATCGATCTCGCCGGCTTCACCGGAATGTCGGAGCGCATGGGCGACCGCATCATTCCCCTGCTGTCGCGCTATCTCGACCTGGTGTCGGCGCAGATCCAGGGTGCTGGCGGCACCATCGACAAGTTCATCGGCGATGCCGTGATGGCGTTCTGGGGCGCGCCGTCGCCCAATCCCGATCACGCCGTCGATTGCTGCCGCGCCGCGCTCGCCTGCCAGCGCGCGGTTGAGGCCGCAGACCTCACCGACGACCGCGGCGAGAAGGTGAAAATCCGCATCGGCATCAATTCCGGCGACATGCTGGTCGGCAATATCGGCTCGGAGGTGCGGCTGAACTACACCGTCATCGGCGATGCCGTGAATATTGCGAGCCGGCTTGAGAGCACCAACAAGAGCTACGGCTCCACCATCATCATCGGCCCGGAGACGCGGCGCCTGGCGGGCGAGCGCATCGTGGTGCGCGAGCTCGATCGTTTGGCGGTCTATGGCCGCGCCGGCGGCCTGCAGATCTACGAGCTGCTCGGCATGGCCGGCGAGTGCGAGGAATTGCGCGGCTGGGTTGCGGCTTACGAAGCCGGCCTTGCCGCGTGGCGCACGGGCGATTTTGCTGGGGCGGTCGGCTATTTCGAGCAGGCGCGGAAGCTCAAGCAGCCTGATGCGGCGTCGTTGCTGATGATCGAGCGCTGCAAGCACCAGATCGAGAACCCGACCGCCGAGGTTTGGGACGGCACCACGGTGGCGCGGACGAAGTAGCCGCTGCCGTCATTTGAAGACTCTGCCGATGCGCAGGTCGCTGCCGACCGGCATCATCTCGTAGGGCGGCTTCCAGCCTTTCATTGCGGCGAGCCGCTTCCGCCAGGCATCGATGGCCGGATAGTCCGCCGCTATGTCGAAGCCGGTCTCTTCGGGCGGATAGTAGATGTAGCCGGCAAATGAAAAATCCACGATGGTCGGCCGCTCGCCCAGCATGAACGGGCGATCAGCGAGATGCTTCTCGACGATCGCAAAAGAGCTTTCCGCGCGCGTTCGCATGAAAGCCAGCACGGCCGGATGCGCTGGCTCCGGCATGAAGCTCTTCTGGAACCGGTGGATGGCGTGGTTGTTGGTGAATTTGTGATTGTCGAACAGGATCCAGCGCAGCGCTTCGAACCGTTCTTCAGCAGCGGGTGCAAAATGCCCGGTGGTTTCCGCAAGCCAGGTCAGGATCGCGCCTGATTGCGACAGCCGCTTTCCCGCCACTTCCAGCACCGGAACTTCACCCATCGCATTGTGCTCGCCGCGCCAGCCCGCATCGCGCTGCACGCCGCCGGCGAAATCGATGCCGACGGGCGTCCAGTCGAGGCCGGCGCAATTGAGATACAGAGCGACCTTGTAGGAATTGCCCGATGCGCCGATGCAATAGAGCTTGTAGTGGGTCATGTAATCCCCGCGCTTACGTCTGCCGCAGTGCAAGGATGACGCAGCGCTTTGACGCGGGCAAGGGTTGCGGCCAGCGCTCTTGACCTCATCGCGCGCAGATGGTCCGAAGGATCATCGAGAGAATATCCCGCCTTGAAGGTATTGCTGGCCCATACCCCGCAGATGCGGCGCGATTATTACGGCGAGCGCAGCCTGAGCGGCCTGCGCGCGGCAGCCGAGGTGAAGCTGCATGAGGGCGACACTGCGCTCGATGCTTCCGCGCTGATCGATGCGGCTCATGACGTCGACATCATCGTCGCCGACCGCATGACGCAGGGGCCGGGCGAGATTTTTGCAAAACTGCCGAAACTGCGCGCCTTCGTGCGCTGTGCGGTCGATATCCGCAACATCGACGTGACGGCGGCCTCTGCGGCCGGCGTGCTGGTGACGCGTGCGAGCCCCGGCTTCGTGCAATCAGTAGCGGAACTGGCGCTGGGCTTCATGGTCGATCTATCCCGCGGCGTTTCGCGCGCGACCGCCGACTATCACGCGGGCAGGGCGCCCGAGGTGATCATGGGGCGGCAGCTTTACGGCAGCCGCATCGGCATCATCGGCTATGGCAGCATCGGACGCTATCTGGCGGGCCTCGCAAAGGTGCTCGGCATGGAGGTGCTGGTCGCCGATCCCTTCGTCACCATCGACGATGCGGACGTCCAGCATGTGCCGCTCGATGATCTTCTCGGCCGCTCCGATTACGTCGTCTGCCTTGCCGTCGCCAATGAAGCGACCGAGAACCTGATCGGGCGGGCGGCGCTGGCACGGATGCAGAAGCACGCCTTCTTCATCAATCTGTCGCGCGGCAATCTCGTGGATGAAGCGGCGCTGGCTGCCGCACTGCGCGAGAACCGCATCGCGGGTGCCGCGATGGATGTCGGGCGCGCACCGGATCAAATGCCGACGCCAGAGCTGGCGAAATTGCCCAATGTGATCGCAACCCCGCATGTCGGCGGCCTGACGCCGCAGGCGATCGAGCACCAGTCAGCGGAAACCGTGCGACAGGTGGCCGCTATCATCAAGGGCGAGGCGCCGGTCGGCGCCGTCAATGCCGGTCACTGGACGCGGCGGCCGGAGACGAAAACAACATGAAGCATCGGCTGCCCTTCTATTACGGCTGGATGATCGTCGCCGTGGTGTTCGTCACCATGGCGATCGGCGTCAATGCGCGCACCGCGTTCTCGCTGCTGTTTCCGCCTATCATCGGCGAATTCGGCTGGGACCGCGGCGTCACCGCGGGTGCGTTCTCTTTCGGCTTCATCGTATCCGCCGGTGTCAGTCCATTGATCGGCCGCCTGATGGACCGCACCGGGCCGCGTGGCGTGATGGAGCTCGGTGTCGTGCTGATGGGCGGCGGCATGCTGCTGGCGCCGCTGACAACGCAGCCCTGGCATCTCTATCTCACGCTCGGCGTGCTGGTCGGCGCAGGCAGCGTCTGCCTCGGCTATTCCGGGCAATCGCTGTTCGTGCCGAACTGGTTCATCCGCCGCCGCGGGCTGGCGCTGGGCATCGCCTTTGCCGGCGTCGGCGTCGGCTCGGTGACGCTGCTGCCGTGGGTGCAGCACATGATCGAGCAGTCCGGATGGAAGACCTCCTGCACCGCGATGGGCATCTTGATCATCGTCGTGCTGGCGCCGATCAACCTGCTGCTGCACAAGCGGCCGGAGGACATCGGCCTCTTGCCCGATGGCGATCCCGCGCCGACGGCGACATCGGCAAAGCCGGTTTCCAATGTCGTCGATCCGGTCTGGGCCGGCACCGACTGGACGCTGAGCCGCGCCATGCGCACCGCGCGTTTCTGGTGGATTGCGACCGGTTACTTCTGCGGCTTGTACATCTGGTACGCGGTGCAGGTGCACCAGACCAAATTCCTGCTCGATATCGGCTTCTCCTCCAGCGTCGGCGTCTGGGCGCTCGGCGTGGTCAGCCTGCTCGGCATTCCCGGCCAGATCTGGCTCGGCCATCTCTCCGACCGCATCGGGCGCGAATGGGTGTGGGCGATCAGCTGCTTCGGCTTTGCGATCTGCTTCGCAGCACTGGTCGCGCTGAAATATGCGCCGAGCCTCTGGCTGGTCTATCTGATGGTGTTCACGCAGGGCGCGCTCGGCTACGGCCTCACTTCGGTGATGGGCCCGGTGGTGCTGGAGATTTTTCAGGGCAAGCATTACGGCAGCATCTTTGGCACCATCATGCTCGCCGCGCTCGCAGGCGGCGCTGCCGGGCCGTGGGCCACCGGCGCGTTGCACGATCTCCTGGGCAGCTACACGGTTGCATTCGCCGTCGGGATCGCAGTGAGCCTGCTGTCGGCGATCGCGATCTGGCAGGCCTCGCCCGGCAAGGTCCGCGCCGTCGCCGGCAAGGTAGCGAAAGGGTAGGGCGCCGCAGCTCTTTCTGAGCGTGGTTCACCCGCAGCGTCGGCTCCCGGAAATGGAGCGACATGGCAGGGGAGCAACGCCGCGTCCGTTTTCTGACCCAAGCGGACTTGTGCCGCTTCATTCAAAGTTGAGCATTTGGCGCTACAAAGGGTAGACATGTTCGGCATATGCAACCGACTGCCAGACTTGGTGTTGTTCCGTATACCCAATGTACCGTTAAGGCGGCGGATGGAAATTTGGAGAGCCGAGCTTGAACAATGATGCTTTTGGTGTCCTGCAGACATTTCGCGATGGTCTGATAGGCCTACCTCTATCGCATTCTTGGCGAGGGTACGGCTCGGCTATTTTTCTGGAGTTTGGGCGTCTAACGCCTCGGGCTCCGCGTCCATCCGGCGAAGTTGGAAACCCCCACGGCGAATTCGGGTTGATGATCCAATGGAGTTGGCGGATTGAAAATGCAGGATCTATCTTGTGCGGGAGTTGGAGCGAAGAGCGGCTATGGAAGCCGACGTTTGATCTTCTCCAAAATAAGAGTGTCGTCGAGTTGTCCTTGTTTGGAAGATTGCCTGAAGTCTCGGTAGCGCTGACAGAAGGCCTCTATGTATCGTCGTTCATGACGGCTGAGGGCGATCCCAGTTGGTGCTTGTTTGATCGACGATCGGGCACCGAGAGATGGCTAAGCCTAAGTGTCTGTGATGGGGAGCTAAAGGTTGAGTAGCGTTCCTGCCCGTACGCGCAATGTCGCCCTTTTGGCCCTCAGCAGACATTCCAGCCATACCTCGACTGTCCGCTCTTAGACTAAGAGGCAAGCGGACATCGCCGCGCCTGCGTGAACCTGCTAGGTATGAGGACACGTCTCACTTCACGTCGAACGAATCGCCGATCGCCTGCTGCAGATCGGTGACGGCGCGCAGGAAGCTGTCGGCCGGCGTGGTCTCGAGGTCGATCAGGCGATGCCGGTGGAAACTCTCCTCCACGCCCGGTCCTCACTCTTGACGTCTCCGCACTTTAGTTCATCGATACACGATGTATCGATGCGCATAGGAGTTCCGGGCTGCAACCCAGCGAGGACACCATGAACGAGCATGTTCAGACCGCACCGTTGTTCGATCCGTTGTCGCCGGAGTTCATCCGCAATCCCTATCCGCTTTACGCGCGGCTGCGCGCTACCGATCCCATGCACCTGACGCCGCAGGGCATGTATGTCGCAAGCCGGCACGCCGAGGTGAGCCTCGTGCTGCGTGACAGGCGGTTCGGCAAGGATTATGTCGAGCGCACCATCCGCCAGTATGGCGGCCCGAAGATCATGGATGAGCCGGTCTTTCGCAGCTTGGGCCACTGGATGCTGCACCAGGATCCGCCCGACCACACCCGGCTTCGTGGCCTGGTGGTCAAGGCGTTTACGGCGCGCCGGGTCGAGGACATGCGCCCGCGCATCCAGCAGGTTGTCGACCAGACGCTCGACCACATCATCCCGCAGGGGAGGATGGATCTGATCGAGGATTTTGCGTTCCGCCTGCCGGTCACGATCATCTGTGACATGCTCGGAATCCCCGACGACCATCGCGAGTTTTTCTATGCCGGTTCGCGCGAGAGCGGGCATGTGCTCGACCCGGTAACGCTGTCGCCGAGAGAGATCAAGCAAGGTAACGCCCGCGCTGTGATGGTCACGAAGTATTGCCGGCAACTGTTTGACTTGCGACGGAGGAAGCCCGGCGACGATCTGACCACGCAACTGGTGCAGGCGGAGGAAGATGGCAGCAAGCTTTCCAACGAGGAACTCACTGCCAACATCGTCCTGCTGTTCGGCGCGGGCCACGAGACGACCGTCAATCTGATCGGCAATGGCCTGCTGGCGCTGCATCGCAATCCCGACCAGCTCGCACTGCTCAAGGCGAGGCCGGAGTTGATCGCCAACGCAATTGACGAATTCTTGCGTTACGATTCCGCGTTTCAGGTTATCGGCCGCGTCGCGCTGGAAGACATCGAAGACCTCGGTGGCAAGAGAATCCCGAAGGGCGAGACCGTGCTATGCCTTCTGGGTTCGGCCAACCATGACCCGGCGGCCTATCCCGATCGCCCGGAGCGGCTCGACATTACCCGTCCTAACGTGAAGCCGCTGTCGTTCGGCGGCGGCATTCACTTCTGCCTTGGCGCCCAGCTCGCGCGCATCGAGGCCGAGATCGCAATCGCGACCCTGCTGCGCCGGTTGCCGGACCTGCGGCTGGATGATGCGGAGAATCCGGAGTGGCGGCCGACTTTCGCGCTGCGAGGCGTGAAGCGGCTGCCCGCGAGTTGGCGACGCCATTCGGCCCTTGCCTCCATATATGGGCGGCTCCGGCGCAAAATGGCGCAAGGGTAGGGCGCGCTTATGTCCGGCCGGCCGTGAAGCCGGCCAGACATCGCAAAGACGGCTATCGCTCGGCGTTTACGAGTTGATAGGTGCCGCGTTCAAACGTGTCGTAGGTGGCCAATGCCTTGGCGTCGGCGAACGGCAGATACTGCATCATGATCACGCCGGCGATGCCGCGGGCGGGATCGATCCAGAAGAACGTGTTGTTGATGCCGCCCCAGCTCAGGCTCCCGGGGGAGCGCTTGCCGGGCACCTGATCGGTTGTGATGAGGAAGCCGAGCCCCCATTTGTCGCGTCCGTCGGCGATGAAGGTGAAGTCGGCGCTGCGTGGCAGCGCAGTCTTGAGCGCGGGGACCGAGACGGCGCCGATGTGGTTCTGGCCCATCAGTGCCACCGTTTCGGCCTTGAGCACGCGCACCCCGTCAAGCGTGCCGCCATTGAGGAGCATGCGCATGAAGCGCCCGTAGTCGTCGGCGGTCGAGGCCAGACCGCCGCCGCCGATCGGCGCCGCGATGGTGAGTCCGAGCTGCGTCTTTTGCAGTTCAATGGGGCCGTCCATGCGATCGCCGGCGCGCTGTTGTTGCGCGACGAGGCGCGGACCCTTTGCCTCCGGCACGTTGTAGGACGTGTCGTTCATCTTGAGCGGGGCAAAGATGTGCTGGCGGAAATAGTCCTCGAGCTTTTGGCCGGACACCACCTCGACCAGCCTGCCGCAGACATCGGTGCTGGTGCTGTAGTGCCAGCGCTCGCCCGGATCGAACAGCAGCGGTCCGCCGAACGGATAGGTTTCGCCGGCGCGCGGCTTGAGATCGCGCCAGATCGCGCTGGTGAACGGATAGGCCAATCCGGACGTGTGTGTCAGGAAGTGCTTGACTGTCGCCGGTCTCGATGCCGGGCGGACCTGGTAGGCTCCGGTCGTGGCGTCGAACGATTCAAGGACTTTCAGTCCCGCAAGCTCCGGCAGATATTTTTCAGCGGGGTCATCGAGACCGATGCGGCCCTGCTCGATGAGCTGCATCAATGCCAGCGACGTGACCGGCTTGGTCATCGAGGCGATACGAAACAGCGCGTCTGATGTCAGCGGTCGCCCGGTCGCGACGTCAGCCACGCCGAAAGCGCCCTGATAAAGCACGCGATCGCGATCGGTGATCAGCGCGACCACGCCAGGCACGTCCTTGCGCTCGACCGCGCTGCGCAGGCTTGCGTCGAGGGCAGTAACCCCGGGTGAAGTTTGTGCGATTGCAGTGTCGGTCATTGCGGCAGCAATGACGCCGATTGAGAAAACAATTCCGGCGACCTTTCTATTCACGAAAGCCTCCCTGTTGTGCATAGCCCGGGTATCGCCCGCGCAGCTCTCCCGAGGCTGATTCTTTTTCGAACGTCGGCTTGATGACGGCGACAACGATGCTGTGTCGCATCGGCCTGCCGCATTGCGACGCTAGCATCTGCATTTCGTTGTGTCTCGAATTCCCTCTCGATCACGTCTTGCCCACGCCCACGCTCGACTCTCAGCGAGCGAACGATGAGTGGGAGATCGCCATGCTTGCGTGAACTCGCGCGCGCCCTAAAGCGCGATGAGATTGGCATGAATCATCATCGCGCTTTAGGTTATTGTTTGAGCATGATCTCTTCGGAAAACCGCTGCACACTTTGCGCTAACGCGGCCCTTCGGGTCCGGATCATGCCCTAGCGTACGTCGAACGTATCGCCGATGGCCTGCTGCAAATCGGTGACCGCGCGCAAGAAGCTGTCGGCCGGCGTGGTCTCGGGATCGATCAGGCGATGCAGGCGAAAACCGTCCTCCAGAGCCAGCAGGATGGCGGCCACCCATCCCGGGTTCTCGAAGTTCTTGCCGCCGTGTTTTGACGTGATCGTGGTGATCTCGGTGAGCAGCTGCCGGCGCGCGCGCAGGCGCTTGGCAAGCTCGGGCCGCCGTTTCTCGGCGCGCGCCACGAACAGGATCATTTCCATGTGAAGGAGGGGCGAGCGGCCAAGCGGATCCTGTCGCGCGCGCTCCATGTTCCGGAACGCATCGATGAAATCCTGCAGGTCCTGATGCTTGGCCAGAAGTTCGAGACAGCCTCGAACGGATTGCTCGACGTGATCCTCCAGCATGGCGATGATCAGTTCGTCCTTGCTGGTGAAGTTGGAGTAAAAGGCGCCGCGGGTGAAACCGGCCGCCGCCGCAATTGCCTCGATACTGGCGGCATTTATGCCCTGTTCCTCGAATACGCGGGCGGCCGCCTCAAACAGCTTGTCGCGGGTGTCGTCCCGGGTCGGTCTGGTGCGGACTCTTGACATCGGCGCATTTTAGGGCAGAATGCAACTCGATACAACCGTGTATCGAGTTGCAGAAAAAAATAGAGAATTCAGCGCGACTAGGGAGGTCCCATGAACGAGCATGTTCAGCCTGCGCCCGGCGCACCGCTTTTCAATCCGCTCGCGCCGGAGTTCATCCGCAACCCCTATCCGTACTACGAGCGGATGCGCGCGACCGACCCGATGCACCTGTCGCCGTTCGGCATGTATGTCGCAAGCCGCCATGCGGAAGCCAGTCTCGTGATGCGCGACAAGCGTTTCGGCAAGGATTTTGTCGATCGCACCATCCGCCGATACGGTCCGAAAATCATGGAAGAGCCGGTGTTCCGCAGCATGAGCCACTGGATGCTGCAGGCGGACCCGCCGGACCACACCCGGCTGCGCGGCTTGGTCGTGAAGGCCTTCACCGCCCGCCGCGTCGAGGACATGCGCCCGCGCATTCAGCAGATCGTCGATGAGAATCTCGACCGCATCATCCCGCAAGGGAAAATGGACCTGATCGAGGACTTCGCGTTCCGCCTGCCGGTCACGATCATTTGCGACATGCTCGGCATTCCCGAGGAGCATCGCGAGGCCTTCTATGCCTCTTCGCGCGAAGGCGGCCGCCTGCTCGATCCGGTGCCGTTGTCAGCGGAGGAGATCAAGAAGGGCAATGAGGGCTTCGCCCTGTCGGCGATGTATTTCCACCAGCTGTTCGAATTGCGCCGCAAGAATCCAGGCGACGATCTGACCACGCAGCTGGTGCAGGCCGAGGAAGATGGCAGCAAGCTGTCGAACGAGGAGCTTACCGCCAATATCGTCCTGCTGTTCGGCGCCGGCCACGAGACCACGGTCAACCTGATCGGCAACGGCCTGCTGGCGCTGTTCCGCAATCCGGACCAGCTCGCGCTGCTCAAGGCGAAGCCGGAGCTGATCACCAACGCGATCGAGGAATTCTTGCGCTACGACTCTTCGGTGCAGCTCACCGGCCGCGTCGCGCTGGAAGACATCGAAGATCTCGGGGGAAAACGCATCGCCAAGGGCGATACCGTGCTGTGCCTGCTCGGCTCGGCCAACCACGATCCGGCGGTCTATCCCGACCACCCGGAGCGGCTCGACATCGTCAGGCCGAACGTGAAGCCGCTTTCCTTTGGCGGCGGCATTCATTTCTGCCTCGGCGCCCAGCTTGCGCGCATCGAGGCCGAGATCGCGATCTCGACCCTGCTGCGGCGAATACCCAACCTGCGGCTGGATGACGCGGAGAACCCGGAGTGGCGCCCGACCTTCGTGCTGCGTGGCCTGAAGCGGCTGCCGGCGAGCTGGTGATGCTTCCCATAGCGTTTTCACGGCCTCCATGGTTCGAGACGCGCCGCAAGCGGCGCTCCTCACCATGAGGGTCCAAGATTTCGCTGCGAAATAAGCCTCATCCTGAGGAGCCCCAAAAGGCGGGCGTCTCGAAGGATGGGCCTCAAAGGCACCGCCC
>Ga0081455_10001564_pt1 | contig 28114 bp, 51 predicted proteins | sample TabmetS3T2R1_FD_70207 | JGI IMG/M metagenome (GOLD analysis project Ga0081455, IMG submission 70207) | Tabebuia heterophylla rhizosphere microbial communities from the University of Puerto Rico - S3T2R1 | ecosystem: Host-associated > Plants > Roots > Rhizosphere ... | reverse complement strand
GGCGCTCCGGGGGAGGCCGGGGGCGGGCAAGTATGCCCCCGGTCGCCTGCCGCGCCAGCGGCCTCCCTAGGGCTCCTCAGGGGCCGATATGTATGGTGTTCTGGCCCCATCTGGCCCTAGTGGCACAGAGGATGGGAAGTCATGAGACGTTGGAGAGACTACTACGCGATCCGCTGCCCTCGGTGCGGGGCAGCGGCTCGTCAACCATGCGCGACGCCGACCGGTGAGTGGTCGGTGCCGCACGAGCAGAGGCGAAGACTATGGACCCAGAGGAGGTCAAGCCATGACGACGGTGACAGTCCAAGACAGAGCGCGACGGCTAGGGCACAAGCTGACTAGAAGTGACATCAAGAAGTGGGCAGACGCTCTCAGGAGCGGCAAGTACAAGCAGACCAGAGGAAGCCTGTACTCTTGGGACGAGAGCGGAAGGAAGGTTGACGGAATGTGCTGCATCGCCGTCGGCGCTCACGTTCTGAGAAAGTTCGTAGTGGCGAGAAGTTCGACCGAGCAGGCTGCCCACGCCATCGGTCTGGAGGTTGGTGAGCAGAATGAGCTCGTCGACATGAACGACTCGCAGAAGCAGGACTTCGTCTACATCGCGGACTGGATCGAGAAGAATCTCTAGTCGTACTGCTGAAGAGCGTAGCGCACCTTCTCCCAGTCCCACCGCGAGGGGCCTCCGGCGGTAGTCAGGAGTTCCTGCGGATGCCGCAGGCCGTAGTCGCGGAGCTCCCTCGCGTACTTACCACGAAAGATCCACAGCTCGTCCGCTCCCTCTGTCCGTCTGCGCACGGCGACGAATGTTCGTCCTCCGTGCTTCTCTCTAGTGATTAACCACGCGATCTGCTCAGGTCGCAGCGGCACAATCCAGCCGCGCCGCACACTCTTGAACTCTACCCAACCCTCGAAACCATCGAGACAGAAGTTCGAGTCCGGCACCCCGCGGGAGGTGAATCCCGTCTCCACAGACTGCCAGTGACATCTTGGAATATTCTTTCTGAAGAGTACCCGAAGCCCGTCGTCGACGCTCATCTCATTTTCCGTTGATAAACGCGACGGTGCCCAGAACGAGCAGGGCCGTCGACATGCCGAAGTTGAATCTGACCTCCGCGCGGCAGGCGAAGATCGCGGACAGCACCATGAAGTAGAGCATCAGGCTCACTCTGTGCTCCTCAGACTGATGGTGACCGTGTCAACGTCCTCGTTTTCGGACTCGAAACCTATCGCGATTAGAACGAGACGCTTCTGCTCGATCATGGTTGCCAGTCTTCTTAGGAAGCTGGCGTCCTCCGCTCGACTGTCTAAAGAGGTCAGCTTGCCCCTCGGGGGCAGATTCTTCTTTGCCAGCCGGTGCAGTCTCTCCGACAGATTGATCACTACCATGTAGCTCCTCCTGCATCTCTCTCGAGATTGTTTCTAGGACACTCTGCCATCCCACGAGCGCGCCGCGCGTAAGATTCCTCCTCACCAGAACTCCGGAGAGTGCTCCGGCGGTCTGCGCCAGCGACTTGTGCCAGCGCTCCAGATCAGACACTCTCACTGTGCCCTCCTAGCTCGATGCTCGACCGTGTAGAAGGTCCTCCCGCAGTTCTCGCATCTGCGCAGACGGGTTACGCCGTCCTCCAGTCTGCGGGTGTCGAGGACTCTCGTGACGGCCTTCTTGGCGCACGTGCAGGGATGCGACGCGCCGCCGCGCTTTCTGCGTCGTCTTGTCATTCCCACTCTCCTTATCTGTCCCGAACCCACTTCATGAGTTCCTGCTCGACAGCCGCCCTGCGGTGACCGACGAGCTTCACGGCCGCGCGGACGGCGTACCTAGTAAGCGAGAACTTCTTGGAGAGGTACGCAACCTCGTGGGTCTGGAGGCCAGCGACCCTGCGCCGATCCAGACTTCTTGAGCGTCTCGTTCTCATGTGCGGGCAATCCTTCTCATGGTGCGAAGAACGTGATCCTTGCTCTCCGCGTAGTGATCGTTCCAGACCGCGACGGGCAGCTTGACGCCCTCGGTCAGTCTGTAGTACGCCGCTATCTTGACCGCCGAGTCGCCGTTGACCTCGTTCAGTGCGCCGATCACGCAGTGCGCTCCGTCCTGATGGAGCCTGCGCCTGCACCATCCGTCCCTCTCGATGATGTCCGCGGCCTTGAGAATCATCTCGTTGGCCATCTCGAAGAGACCCCTGACGGGGAACTCCTGCTTCGTGAAATCATCCTGATCGAAACGCGTGAGCTCCATCTCCGCGTGGCGATTTATCTTGATCATGAGAAGCTCCTCCTCACTCAGCTTGAGCTGCTTCTCGAGACTCTCGTCCCACTTAGTGTTCTTAAGCATACAGTCTTCTCCTTCTGCTAGAGAGCTCTGCTCTCGGTTAGACGCTCAACGTCGTCGTCGCTGTGCTCGGTGCTGAACTCGAACATCACGCTGTTCGCCAGTCCCGTGAATCTGTGCCACGTGCCGGACGGAATGTGCTGCACGTCGCCCGGGACCATAATGCGAACGGTCTCGCCGACCTCCATCTTCACTCTGCCACTCGCGATGTAGAACGTCTCGTCCTTCCTTCGGTGCATGTGCAGCGAGCACTGAAAGTTCTTCAGCAGGACGAGACGCTTGCCGCAGTAGGAGCCCACGTAGTTACAGATGATCTCCTCGTGGCCCCAGACCTTCTTCACTATCTCTATCATCGTAGTCTCCCTAGAATCCAAACAGAAGCTTCCAAAGCGGCTCGCCCAGAGTGGCGACAATCGCTGCCACGCACAGCAGAAACACGCAGACGCCGACTGCCTGCCCAAACGTCACGGCTTCACCATCCACATTCCTGAGTAGTCTATCGATCTGAGATGCCGAACCTTCGGTCCCAGGAACTCGTTCACGGCAGCTCTGCACCCCGGCCAGTGCCCATAGTCGTCTACGATGAGATAGCCTCCGCTGACCAGAAGCGGATAGAGCACCTCCAGCTCGATCTTGGTGGAGTCGTAGAAGTCCGTGTCGAGCCGCAGCACGGCGATGCGCGAGGGAAGATTCTTGGGATCCCGCAGAGTGACGCGAACGTCGCCCTCCACCCACATTATCTTGGCGCCGTCGAAGACGCCCTCCGCTATCAAGTTGTCCCTGACCTCCGTCACGGAGGCGGCAGTCTTCTTGATCCCTTTTCCCTCTCCGTGCACCCCGAACAGATAGTTAGCCTTCTCGCCGTCGATCCTGCTAGGCGCGGTCATCCCCGCGAACGTGTCGTATATCCAGCAGAGGCGGGACGGCGACGCCCAACGCGCGACCATGAGGTTGCCGCCCCGCCACACTCCGCACTCCACAAACACTCCCGGAAGCCGACGCGAGTCCGCGTCCTGACACGCCATCCACGTAGCCCTCAGTCTGTGCTCGCCAGTCTTGCTGTAGGGCATCGCGCGAGCGATGAGCGTCTCGTCTACTACCACTTCTCCCTCTCGTCCTTCTTGTCTATACTTTGTGTCCTGCGAATGATGAGTGGCAGCAGATTGATTGCCATCTCGGCGACCAGCCGATAGCAGTTCTTGAGATGGTCGTTGTCCTGTGCCTCGTCCCACGACCTGCCCCCGGTCTCGTCCGCCGCCAAGCCCCACATGAAGCGAGCAAGCCTGTCGCGCGGATCCAGCCTGTTGTCGTGCCTGCCTGTGCCCATTACTGAAGAATTCCCCTCTCGAACTTGCCGCACCACTCGTTCACGTTAACCGGGGGCCAAGACCCGACGACGCCTAGCGTCTGCGGCCGTCCTCTGTTGATGACTACGATTGTCTGCGCCGTCGGCGGACCATTTCTGCACGTCAGTGATCCGTCCGCCTCGTTGTTCTTCCATCTGCACATCTCGCATCTGCGCTCGGTGATTATCATCTTAGTTCTCCTAGGAGTTGGATCTGGTATGAAGTATTCTCCGCCCATCATGTCCTTCTGCCAGCGTCCCGGCACACCATTTACGCTGACCTTGCTCATCCTATGTTCCCGTATGGAAAGAGACTAAAGAACTTCTTCACGCGCTCCCACAGTGACGGCGGTCTCACGCGAGTACCGTTCACGTACAGCTCGCCGCGACGCCACTGGTAGAACTTTCCGCGGTGCCAGTGGTCGTCCGCCGTCTTCTCGTGTGGATCGAGATCACTCACCTCCACCTCCACAGCGCCAGACAGCGATCCTCGCTGTCCTTCTTGATGCACTCGTGCATGTGATCGTACTTGGTATTACGCTCCTCGGTATTCCTCGCAATCTGATCCCGCAGTCCAGTGAACATGACCCCGAACATAGTCGCGAGCACGAGCAGCACGAACGTGACCGCGGCGGAGTTCCAGACGTAGTCCCATCTGACGGTGCCGTCGTATCTGCGCAGTCTCACGGCATCCTCCACGTCTCGAACGGAGGTCCGCCGTGCACGGTCACCTTGGACTTCTCTGGACCCTCACCTCTGAAGAACCTGTTGCCCGTGATCATGCCCGCGACGCGATAGTGTCCGGGCGGCAGGTACACGACGCCGCCCTCGTGCGTACTCTCGACTGCCGCCCGCAGCGCAGCCGTGTCGTCGGTGAGACCTCCTCCGTCTGCCCCGTACCACGCGACGCTGACCCACGCCAGCTTCTGCCTGACGTACGCGACGGGCATCGCCGCGACGGCTGCGACCGCCGCCAGTCCCCTGAGGAAGCCTCTCCTGCTAGTCTCCATCATCGCTCTTCTCCTCTGCCAGTATCTCGACGTCCCTCTTCTCGAACGCCTGCACCCGGAAGGCGCTGCCGCGCAGCGCCGAGACGAACGCTCTCAGCCAGTCCGCCGTCACGCCGCTGACCTCCAAGTTGACTATCTCATTGCCAAACTGAATCACTATCCTCATCGTCGCGTCCTCCCTACGGATAGTCCACCAGAGGTCGATACATGACCACCGCGAACAGGATCCCGAGCGGTGCCCACACGAGGTAGAGTCCCGTCGAGATCGCCGCCCACGCCAGAAGACCGGGAAAGCTCACGGAACCTCCACCTTCTGCACGACCTGCACGTTTCTGGGCATGATGATCTCGCCCTTGATGATTATGAGACCCGTGACCGTGGAGAGTCTCGCGGGCATCTTGTCGTGGATGGCCTGCGCCGCCCACCATCCGTTGGTGAGCTTCTCCTCCAGCTCCTCCTTGGTGTGCTGGTCCACGTAGACCTCGCCGTCCTCAGTCAGGTTGATAACAAAGTAGCTCATGGTCTCTGCTCCGTTACGCTGCGTCTCCACTCGTCGCACGACACTGTGCCCCATCTGGTTCCGCTCACGACGCAGTCGCGGTCCAGCTTGAGAGCGACGGTGGTCCCGACGACCACCGCAGCCGCACTCAGAAGCACCATCCCGATTCCCGTCAGCACGATCCGGATCACGACGCGCCCTCCACCTTGATGTATCCCCTCTTAGTGGCGATCCTGATGTCCCGTCTCGTGACGCCTCTCGAGATCAGCATCCGGACGGACATCCCGACCTTTGCCCTAGCGATCCTGTCGTAGAGCTCCGTGGAGAGAAGCCTTCTGCGTCCTCGCTCCACGCACATGGGCTCCCGCGTTCCTATCACGAGCCTGTCGTCGCCTCTGCGTCGCCCCCGGCCAGCAGGGCGCTGGACGCGAGCCAGCGCGAGGGACGGAGGACAGTGTACTATGGGTCTGCCGACCAGAGCCTCCGCGCACCGCACCAGACCCAGACGCAGGCACGACAGTACCAAGTCCGCCTGACACAGTCGCGCCGCGACGCACGATCTGTGCAGTGAGACTATCCTCCCGCGCAGCAGTCCCTGCAGTCTGAGATACTTGATCAACCTCTCACGCTCCTCTTTCCTCATCTTCCTGAGTACGGGTCCGCACTCCTCTATAGTTCTCGCCATCGCACCTTCTCCTAGGTCTCTGCGAATGTGGCTCCATCATCACGCACTCCTCGTTTCTGAATCCCAAGTATTCTTCTAAGCCCTTCGTGCTCAGGCCCCCCGAAAGTTCTTCCTATCTCCTCCTTCGCGTAGTCGTCCAGCGCCCGAATGATCTCGCGGGCGACGTCGCCTAGTGACCACGTGCTGTCGCCCGTGAGTACCACGCTTCTTCTCAGAATGTCGCAGACTATCTCGACCTCCCTGTCCCTCACGTCTCTCCTCCGTCGTCCTGTGCCAGACCAGCCTTGCGCCCCCGCCGACCCACGTTCCTGTGTTCCACATCACGAGCTCCTCATCCCGTCTCTCGTCCGATCAATCGAGACCACCAACACCACGACGACGAAGAATCCCAGAGCGAAGATCTCCGACATCACGGCCAGTTCCTGTAGGCGCAGAATCCACGCTGCGAGCGCTTGTCGAAGATCTCGGCTGCGCTGATGGACTCGTTGTTGTCCATGAGTGTGCCTAGTCTCGACTCCAGCTGCGACGCGTCCACTCGCTCGAGATACCAGAGGACGGTCTCGACTCTCGAGGCCGCGACGCTGGCGTCCTTGTCGATCCACAGACGACACGTGAGGTTCTGCGTCTCGATCTTGACTATCTTCTCTATCAGCGTTGCCATGTCAGTCTCCCGCTGGCGGCGTCTTTAGTCCAGTTCCCTGACATTCTGGACAAGCAACCCTCGTCGCCGCTGGCTCGCTGCAATAGTAGCGAGCGTCGGCCCATACTTTTGTTTCAATGTATCCCCAACCACTACATGCAGGGCATTTATCTGTTTCGGACATGTCACCTCCTGAAATTAGAAGTCTCTCTGGAGGGTCCGCCCCTGCTCCTGCGAGTCTCCAGTGGGACCTCGGCAGTGGTCAGCGCGACTGGCTTGTGAACTCCCCTCTTGAGAACGACCAGCTGAGTCTGATCAAAGTACCTGTCGTCCTTCGGCTTCCCCTCCTTGTCGAGCTTCTCGGGAACGACTCCGAGCCTGATGCAGCCGTGCAGCCAAGTCGTGATTGACGTGGCTATTCCGGTGAACCCGCTGATCGGATCCCGAACTCTGTCTCCTAGTTGAGCTAGATCACTCATGACGGCTCCCTTCAAAATTCACTACAGGTAGGGCTTCTAGGCCGATTTCGTGGACCTCACAAGGCACTTAGTCCACAACCTGAAAATAAAAACCGTGGTCTTTTGGACTTCAAAGTTAGTTAATTTGCCCCCGACCAGCCGAAAAACCGGGGGCAAAAACTGAGTGCTCCTCGACGTAATTGCTGCAGAATTTGGCGCAGCAGGTGAGTTCTGGTAGGCCTCTGGTAAATTTCTGGTAGGTCATTTCTTTAGCAATTTCCGGGGGTTGGTTCACGTCCTACCACTTTACCACTTTACCTCTTCACACGCGCTCACGCGCGCACATCTGCGCGCGCGCGTGGTAAACTGGTAAAGTGGTAAAACGGGCAGGCAGGCAGCGAGCGGAGCCGCCCCCGGCCTTGCACTCTTTTCCGAGATGGGGTATTTCAGGACTCCAGAACACTGATTTGAATTCGGGGATGGGCTTGGCTAAGCGATTCAAAAGGTTCTGGACTGCAGCAAAGACGAAGTTCTGCGAGGAGCAGCGCGCTGCTCATCATCTCGAGCGACAGGGATTCGAGATCTATCTTCCCGAGATTATGGAGCTTCAGACGAGTGGTTCCGAGAGGCGAGAGCTCCTCTTTCCGGGATACATCTTTATCAAGATAAAGCGAAGCTGGGAATCTATCATGGGGACGCGAGGAATTTCGCGTCTTTTTCTGTGCCAAGATTTACCTGCAAGAATTCCAAATAATCAAATCGACTATTTCCGATCTTTGGAAGACGCGGACGGCATCGTTCAGCTCGAGCCTCCTCTCGAGTTGGGTGAGCGAGTAAGTGGAAATGAGTTCGCTGGTTCCTTCAGGGACATCAGCGGAGTCGTAAAAGGTATGCCTCGAAAGAACAGAGTGCAGGTTCTACTTCAGATTCTCGGAAGGAGTATTGAAGTAGAGCTCGATCGGAGAGCGCTGAAGTCAGCTGCTTGAAGTGCTCTAGTTCTCGGGCAATTGAGTGATCTGCTTAGGATCACTGTGCGGTAGCTCTGCTCAGACCTCAGCTCTCTTGTTATGTGGCACACACACGAATGTTGTGTAGCGTACACATGATGGCATGTGGATGCCGCACTTTGTTTGCTACCGTACTCAACTCACTCAGGGATATCACACACGGATGGGCCAGTGGCCTCACCTGTACGGGACAGTGAGATGGAGGAGGAGGCGCATACGTCAGCTTACCTTGCAGCCTCTATGTGAGCGGTGTGCAGATAGAGGAGTAGTGAGTGCTGCTACTGTGGCGCATCACGTGGTACCGCACAAAGGGAATTTAGAACTCTTCTGGTTTGGTAAACTCAGATCGGTATGTGCCTCATGCCACAACTCGCTGGAGCAACAGATAGAGAAGCGTGGTAAAGCATTCGAGATCGGGATAGACGGATGGCCGAAAGAAATAACCTAGTCATGCAAAAGATGTGGAGCCTCGTCTTCATCGTCTGCGATGATCTTGGAAAAGATCTTGGAGTAGTTTTGAATTTCATTCGCGAACTCAAAAAATTATTTTTTGAGGCAGAAGAGCAACACTCGGTGGGGGGCAGAAAAAAGCCAATAATCGCGATTTTTGTTAACCGCCGGCTGCCAAAACAAAAGTTAATCGCCCTCTTTTCCCCGGGATTTGCGGGGGCACCCAGATGAAACAACGGGGCAGGAAGAGCGCGGCGGCTCTGCGTCTGGTACACGTCGGCGACAGCGAGCGTCCGCTGCCCCCGGAGTGCCTGACGCACGAGCAGGCAGAGATCTGGAGTAGCGTGGTCGCGGCGGTCCCCAAGGACTGGTTCAGCGCCGAGAACCTCCCGATACTGGAGCAGTACTGCGTGACCATAAGCAGAGCGCGCGCCTGCGCTGCCAAGCTGAACAAGGAGCCCGTAGGGACTGAGAAGTACTTCAGGCTCCTGCCGCTGGAGCAGAAGTTCTCCCGCACGGTAGCGATGCTCGCGACTAAGATGAGGATTGCTCAGCAGTCCACCTACGACAAGAGCCGCCGCAAGGGAGCCAAGGACATGCGACCTGCGTGGGACGCTGAGGACGAGAGTGAAGACGAAGTCCAAGAAGACTGAGTCTCGCGCCGAGCGCAATATCTCGTGGATCCAGAAGGCTTGCAGGATTCCCGAGGGCGAGGACGTCGGCAAGAAGGTCCGGCTTCGGGACTGGCAGAAGGACATCATCCGCCAGATCTACGATAATCCAGACATCACGCGGCGCGCGATAATCAGCATGGGCCGCAAGAACGCCAAGACGGCGCTGAGCGCGTTCCTCCTGCTGCTGCATCTGGTCGGGCCGGAGGCGAAGCGTAATCGTCAGCTATACAGCACGGCACAGAGCAAGGAACAGGCGGCGGTCATCTTCGAGCTGGCGGCGAAGGTCGTCAGGTTGTCGCCAGTTCTCGAGCCGATGATCCAGATACGCGACACCGCCAAGCAACTTCTGGCCCCGTACTACGGGACTAGATACAAGGCGCTGTCGGCGGAGGTCTCTACGTCGTTCGGCCTCGGTCCGTCCTTCATCGTCCACGACGAGCTAGGCCAGGTACGCGGACCGAAGAGCGAGCTCTACGAGGCACTCGAGACGGCGACCGCGGCGAATAAGAATCCGCTGTCGATAGTGATCTCGACGCAGGCGCCGACGGAGGCGGACCTGCTGAGCGTGCTGATCGACGACGCCAAGGCGGAGAGTGATCCGAAGACGGTCCTGATCCTGTACTCCGCCGACATGGATCTAGATCCCTTCAGCGAGGAAGCAATCCGACAGGCCAATCCCGCCTACGGCGACTTCCAGAGCGCGGAGGTCGTGCAGGGCATGGCGCACGACGCCAGTCGGATGCCCTCCCGCGAGGCGGAGTATCGCAACCTGATACTCAACCAGCGAGTGGAGGCCAGCAATCCGTTCATCTCTCGCGGCACTTGGAATGCCTGCGTCGGGGCGGTCATACAGGACTTCGGCAAGACTCCGGTGTACGCAGGGCTGGATCTCTCGTCCACGACGGACCTGACCGCGCTCGTAGTGGGAGGCTTCGTCGGGGACAAGTTTCACATCAGGCCTCACTTCTGGCTTCCGGAGGACGGGCTCGCAGAGCGCTCGAGACTGGACCGCGTTCAGTACGACGTCTGGGTCCGTCAGGGGTTGATCGAGACGACCCCCGGCAAGAGCATCGAGTACCGGGACGTCGCCAAGTATCTCTGGAGGATGTACAACTCGTCGAACCTCCGCAAGGTCGCGTTCGACAGATGGGGATTCAAGTATCTCAAGCCGTGGCTCGTGGAGGCGGGATTCACGGAGGAGCTGATCGAGAAGATATTCGAGGAGTTCGGGCAGGGCTTCCAGTCCATGAGCCCCGCGCTCCGAACGTTCGAGACTCTGGTGCTGAACGGGAAGCTCGTGCACGACGGACATCAGGTTCTCAATATGTGCGCTGGCAACGCCGTCGTCACTAAGGATCCCGCTGGCAACAGGAAGCTCGACAAGAAGAAGTCGAGAGGGCGCATAGACGGCATGGTCGCGGCCGTGATGGCGGCGAGCGTGGCCGAGACGGCTGGCAAGCCGGAGCCCGAGAAGAAGTACCAGCTGATGTTCGCGGGATAGGAGCACAGGTCATGACAGTCTACGTTCTGCTTCTCATATTTACTCTGGTCGGCGAGGCAGGCTCGCCCTCCGCGGTGCTCTACACGGATCCTGAGACCAATCTTCCGGCGACGTTCGCCAGTCTCAAGGACTGTCAGGCGCAGGCGCAGGCAGCGCGGTCAGCTGCCGCGAATCCGATGGACCCCGAGACCGGGACGCGCGCCATTCGCACCCATGCCTGCGAGAAGGTCAGCAACTGAAGTTCTCACTCGGCGACGATCTCGCCGGGAAGTGACGGGGTCGCGGGGGTTACTGGCGGGGTTCTGGATCGCTCGTAGTGGGATGGGAGGTTAAACATGGTCGCCCACGCATACGACGCTCTGGTCCGTTTCCACTGTCGCGGCGCTACCTCCTAAGAACCGTCGGTCTGCGCTCGTCTGCTGAGGGCCGGTCGCGAGGTCGTCACCGAGTGAGGAATCAATGAAATCAAAACCTCTCGTCATCTACGAGTATCAGCTTGAGCGCCTGCGGCCATTTCTGGGAAACATGGTCGAGGGAAGAGACTACGTGGTCGCACCGAACAGGATCCCTGTTGATCCTCCGAAGAAGGGAAAAGAAGATGCAGAATAGAGCGTACAGTGTTCTTGAGATCAAGGCACTCGACGAGGAGAAGCGCACGATCCGCGGCGTAGCCACGACGCCGTCTCCGGATCGCATTGGGGACATCGTTGAGCCTCTCGGCGTGAAGTTCAAGAACCCCATGCCGCTTCTGTGGCAGCACCGCAGCGACAAGCCCGTCGGGCTCGTGCGGTTCGACAAGCCCACGAAGGATGGCATAGAATTCGAGGCGATGCTGGCCAACGTCACTGAGCCAGGAACGCTGAAGGACAGAGTGGACGAAGCTTGGCAGTCCATCAAGCACAAGCTCGTGCGCGCGGTGAGCATCGGCTTCCGCGCTCTCGAGTTTAGCTTCATGGACGACGGCGGAATTCGCTTTATGGAGACAGAGGTGATGGAGCTCAGTCTGGTGACAATACCCGCCAATGCTGAGGCAACCATCACTTCTATTAAGTCGTTCGATAGTCCGATGCTGGCCGCGTTCGGCCGCGAGAGCAAGGACATGGAGCGACCCTCACACCCCGGCGTCGCGGGACCCACGAAGACATCTAAAGCGGTCACGGTGATCAGGAAGACACCCGCCGCACAGAAGGAGAAGAAGATGAAGACGATTGCGGAGCAGATCGCCTCATTCGAGGCGACCCGCGCTGCGAAGTCTGCCCAGATGGAGCAGATCATGCAGAAGGCTGGCGAGAGCGGCACTACGCTCGAGCAGGCCGACAGCGACACGTACGACGAGCTCGAGAAGGAGGTCGCACAGATCGACGTGCACCTTCAGCGTCTCGGCCGTCTGCAGAAGGCTCTCAAGCCGAACGCGAAGGCGGCTGGCACCGAGAACGACGACGCAGGCGACGAGGACGAGCAAGTCGTGGTCAACGAGCGGGCGGTCGCCGGACACAACTCCGGTATCAAGCCCATCCGCGCGAAGGTTCTCGGTCCCAACGGCAACATCCCGAAGGGGACCGCGTTCACTCGCTACGTCATGGCACTGGCCTACGCGAAGGGCGACACGAGTAAGGCACTCGGCATCGCCAAGCAGTGGAAGGACCAGATGCCCGAGATCTACAACAGCATCGAGCAGGACATCGCTGGTCACCTCAAGGCTGCGGTAGGCGCGGGCACCACGACGGACGCAACTTGGGCCTCGCCCCTCGTCGCGTACAACGTCATGGCGTCGGAGTTCATCGAGCTCCTGCGTCCTCTCACCATCATCGGTCGTATTCCCGGCCTCCGCCGCGTTCCGTTCAACATCCAGATGCCTGCCACGACGTCTGGTACGACGGTCGGGTGGGTCGGCGAGAACGCACCGAAGCCGGTCAGCGCGATGGCGTTCAACACCGTCAATCTGCGTTGGGCCAAGGCAGCGGGCATCGTCATTCTCACGGACGAGCTCGTTCGCTTCTCGAATCCGGCAGCCGAGGGTGTCGTCCGTCAGGATCTGGCAGACGCCATCACGCAGTTCCTCGATCGGCAGTTCGTCGATCCGGCCGTGGCGGAAGTCACGAACGTGTCGCCGGCATCCATCACGAACGGCGTGACCCCGGTCACGGCGTCCGGTACTACAGCGTCAGCGTTCCGCGCCGACATCAAGTCTCTGTTCGCCAACTACTTCTCGGCGAATCTGAGCACTGCTGGCGGTGTGTTCCTGATGACGCAGACGCAGGCGCTCAGCCTGAGCATCATGCAGAACTCCCTCGGTCAGTCGGTGTTCCCGAATATGACCGCGGAGGGCGGCACACTGCTCGGGTATCCGGTCATCACGTCGGAGAACATTCCGGCGACTGGCGGCTCACCTGTTGACGGTGGTCTGATTATCTTCCTGAAGGCATCGGAAGTGATGCTGGCGGACGATGGTCAGGTCGTCATCGACGCGAGCAATCAGGCGTCGGTGCAACTCGACACTACACCGGACTCGCCTCCGGGCGCATCGACTCCGCTCATCAGCCTCTGGCAGATGAACATGACCGGTGTGCGTGCCGAGCGTTGGATCAACTGGAAGAAGCGCCGCTCGACTGCGGTCGCATTCATCCAGAACGCGAAGTACGCTGAGTAGTAGAGCTCTAGCGACGATAGACAAACCCCGTCGCGTCGTCGCAACGAGTGGGGAGCGGTCCGGGGTCGGTGTGGCTCCGGCCTCCGGACCGCTTTTCAGGGGCAACCGAGGGAGACTAAACATGCCAGTCGCGATTGCCTATTGGGTACTCATGCTACTGCTCCTGATCTTCGGAGCGATTTACGTTTGGCCGTCAGGTACTTTCATCTTCTCGGCCAACTTCTTGATCGTGTATCTTCTCCTTCTGATCATCGGATGGAGATTATTTGGGAGACCACTGCAATGAGAAGGATCAGAGCCACTCGCGAGGTGTACTATGCCTCGAAGACCCGACAAGCAGGCGAGGAGTTTGACGCAGACGACAGCGAGGCAAGGTTACTCGTAGGCCTCGAGAAAGCTGAGTATGTCAATGTCGAAGAGAAAAAGCCCGCGCAGCCGACGCAAGAAGCAAAGCCTCAAGCGCTTGAGACGAGAGCCCTCAAGGCTGATGAGGCTTCTGGCGATGATCAGTCCGAGAAACCTGCACCAGAAGTCTTGAGCACAGAGAGTGCTCCGGAAATTACGGAGGGCGGCAGGCGCAGTCGAAGATATATGCGTCGGGACATGAAAGCTAAGGAGTAGGCCAGTGCGTCTATTCGGATACGAGATCAGTCTCCGGAAGGCTCCTCCGACTACGCTGAGCCCCGTTTTCCCCTCCAACAGGGGACAATGGGGCTTCGGCACTGTCGGCGAGCCCTTTCCGGGAGCGTGGCAGAAGAACATCGAGATCCGTCTCGAGAACGTGCTGACATTCAGCACGGTCTACGCTTGCGTGACGCTTATCGCGAGCGACATCGGCAAGCTGCATCTGCGCTACGTCGTGAAGGACGAGAACGGCATCTGGATGCCGAAGGAGAGTCCCTCGTTCAGTCCGGTTCTTCGAAAGCCAAACCACTATCAGATACGACAGAAGTTCATCGAGCAGTGGATCACGTCCAAGCTGATCAATGGCAACACCTATGTTCTGAAGGAACGTGACGAGCGAAACGTCGTCACGAAGCTCTACGTTCTCGATCCGTGTCTAGTTAAGCCACTCGTCGCCACGAACGGCGACGTATTTTATCAGCTCAACACGAACTTGCTCGCTGGTATCACGACGGCTCAGTTTGAGGGCGTCGACAACAGAACTCTCGTGGTCCCTGCGTCCGAGGTGATTCACGACGTGATGGTGCCGCTGTATCATCCGCTCTGCGGAGTGAGCCCGATCACTGCCTGCGGCCTCGCCGCCATGCAGGGCTTGCGAATTCAGGAGCAGTCCGTCAAGTTCTTCGAGAACGGCAGTCGTCCGGGTGGAGTGCTCACGGCTCCCGGTCTCATCGAGGATGCGACCGCGAAGCGCATCAAGGAGCACTGGGACAATAACTTCAGCGGGGCCAACTCCGGAAAGGTCGCAGTTCTGGGCGACGGTCTCACTTACTCGCAGATGCAGGTCTCAGCTGTCGACGCAGACCTCATCAACCAGCTCAAGATGTCTAGCGAGCAGGTATGCAGCGCATTCCACGTTCCGGCATTCATGGTGAACGTCGGCCCTCCGCCGTCGTACAATAACATTGAGGCGCTCTATCAGCAGTACTACAGTCAGTGTCTGCAGACGCTGATGGAGAGCATTGAGGTACTTCTCGACTACGGTCTAGGACTTCTTGGTCCGGATCAGAGCTCAGGCACTGAATTCGACCTCGACGACCTTCTGAAGATGGACACTTCTACGCAGTACAAGACTTATGGTGACGGGATCAGCCGCGGTCTTCTGTCGCCCAACGAGGCTCGCAAGAAACTCGGCCTGCCCCCGGTCCCCGGGGGCGACTCGCCGTTCCTTCAGCAGCAGAACTACAGTCTCGAGGCGCTCGGAAAAAGAGACAGCAAGGACGACCCATTCGCCACTAAGACTCCGGCTGCGACTCCGGCTGCGAAGCCGCCGAAGGAAGAAGCCCCTCCACCTCAGAAGTTATTGCCTGCTCCGGAGCTCCATACCGTCGAGTTCAGGGCGATACTAGACAAGGTCGTAAAACATGCAAGCATCTGAGAAGACCGCCCTCGTTGAGGCGCTCGGTCTATTTATTGTTGATCAGATCAGAGCTGCTACGGAACCTCTCGTCGCCAAGATAGCTGGTCTCGAGCAGAAGCTCGTGGCTCTCGAGAGTCGTCCGGTGCTGACAAAGGAATATGTCGACGAGAGCGTTCTAGCGGTGCTGCCGGAGGTGCGCGACGGTGCTCCGGGCAGGGACGGCAAGGACGCGGACGAGGAGAGCATCTTCAAGCGACTCATGGTGCAGGTCACCGAGGCACTGGAGACGTGGCCTAAACCGCGCGACGGCAAGGACGCCGAGGTGAACTACGGCAGGCTGAGCGAGATTGCTCGCGACGTAGTTCTGGAGTTCTTCAAGGACAACCCCGTCAAGGACGGAGCTCCGGGCAGGGACGCGGACCCGGAGGAGATAAAGCAGGTCGTCGTCGACACAGTGCGTCAGCACTTCGAAACTAATCCAGTGCTGAATGGCAAGGACGGCACGAGCGTGACGCCGGAGGAGGTGCTGCCTACGGTGCTGCTGGCGACGGAGTCGACGCTGACGAAGCTCTTCGAGGAGTGGCCCAAGCCGAAGGACGGCAAGGATGGGGAAAATGGCACGAGCGTCAGTCTGGAGTTCGTTAAGGAGTGGATTATCAACTCGGTCGGAGAATACTTCAAGGCGAATCCTGTCGTGGACGGCAAGAATGGCGAGAACGGAAAGGACGGGACGAGTGTCGGAGTTGCTGACGTCCAGCCTCTGCTTGACGATATGGTTGATCGCGCTGTCAAGCGTCTTCCTCTGCCTGTTAGTGTTGTCGGCACTCTTATTGATCGCGACGGTGCTCTATGCACTGTTCACAGTGACGGGACTACGAAGGTCGTCGGACCTGTTGTCGGTGCCCCCGGAGCTCCGGGTAAGAATGGTCAGGACGGTCTCGGCTTCAAGGACATGAGCATCGTCTGGGATGGCGAGCGAACAATCACGTTCAAGTTTGCTCTCGAGGACCGCGTCGAGGAGTGCAGCATCAAGCTTCCGTACGTCTACTTCCTCGGTCCGTGGAAGGAGGGCACCTACGAGCAGGGCGATCAAGTTCAGCGCGACGGAAGCACGTGGATCGCCATACGCGAGACCGACAAGACACCCGGACACGTCGACAGTGGATGGGTGCTCAGCGCGAAGAAGGGTCGAGACGGCAGGGACGGCAAGAGTATCAAGGGACCGCCGGGGCCTCCGGGAAAAGACGGTCGCGACCTGACGCAGATGGGTCCGGACGGAAGCAAGTGGGGCTAGAGCATGGGACTCAAACTTATAACGGCTCCCGCCTCTCCAGTTCTCACTCTGACTGAGGCCAAGGCGCATTTGCGCGTCGTAACTAGCGACGACGACACAATCATCACGGACTACGTCGCGGCGGCTACGAACTATGCCGAGGAGTTCACAGGCCGCGCGTTCATAGACCAGACTTGGGATCTGTATCTCGACGCGTTCCCTACCACTGGCGAGCTGCAGATAAAGATCCCGAAGCCTCCGCTCATCGAGGTCCTCAGCGTCAGCTACGACGACAGTAACGGGGACGAGCAGGTCATCGCGTCAGGTCAGTACTACGTCGACACGGTCAGTGAGTTCGGGTGGGTCGTTCCGGCCTCCGGGCTCTCGACGTGGCCGACTCCTATAGACGCCATCAACTCCGTGCGCGTTCGCTTTCGCGCAGGCTATCTAAGCCCGGACTCGCCCCCGCTCAATGCGGTGCCCAGAGGGATCGTGTCCGCCGTGAAGTTGATTCTGGGCTCGCTCTACGAGCATCGAGAGTCACAGGTCGTAGGAACTATCTCTAGCAGATTGCCTTGGGGCGCCGAGCAGCTCCTGCGGCAGCATCGTGTCCTGCTCGGTATGGCATAACGAAGGAGACACCTGATGTCCATATCTAACACCACCGAGACTGCAATTCTAAAGATCACGTTCCAAGCCGTAGCTTGGGCGAACTACGCCGACAACGCCGCGTCGACACCGCAGACCAACATCGGTCTGTCGCTGCACACCGCGGATCCGGGCGACGCGGGCGACGCGTCGACCTCGGAGATCGGCTACACCTCGTACACTCGCGTGAACAAGACGCGGGACGCTACGAACTGGCCAGAGACCTCGGGCAGCATCAGCCCGAACGCGACCATCTCGTTTCCTGCCGGTACAGGCGGCTCGGGCACTGCGACTCACTTCGCCACGGCGAAGTCGAACGCATCGCCTCCGACTGGCGCGCAGGCAATCTTGTGGTCGGGCACCGTCACGCCGAACATCGTAACCGGCAACGGGGTCACTCCGCAGCTGACCACGTCGAGCACGATTACTCTCGACTAGGAGACGGCGATGAAGCATAGCCACGAGCTTCGTCGCTGTCTAGTCGACTGCGACGCAGAAGGGATCATGAAGCTGTGGAAGCATGTAGCACCGCATCTTCCACAGCCAGAGACGGCGTACGAGGCGAACGCCGCGATTCACATGGCGAGAACGCAGTCGGAGAGGATGCCTGTCAAGCTGAGGTTGTACTCCCACGCTTGGCTGCGCGACGAGGGTCTGCCGTCCCAGCTCCCGGATCACTTGAAGTCTAGAGCCGACAGACTATATCCAGTCGGCACGAGGGCAGTTGGCATTGCGACTCACACTCGTACGCCTCGCGCGAACGGCATTCGAGGAGTCATGGAGTATGCTGTCAACGAGACCTACGCCGATGGGCACTCAGACGAGCCGCAGGTCGTGAAGGCTCGCATGATGGAGAAGAGAGCAGACTTCATACGCAAGGCGGACGGCATAGCAGCTCGACACATCTTCGAGCTAGATACCACGAGAAGGGCGCGTAGATGAAGAATCATCTTCGCTCGGTTCCGGCCGTTGAGGATCAGATTGAGGAACTTAACGAGCTAAAGAAAATCATCGGTGGGGAGGCGGACGGTCGTCTTCTCGGGCTGTCCAAGTATCACGAGCGAATGCTGCGTCTGCTCTTGGCGCGTACCAGAGTGACCACCGAGCAGATGATACTCGCGATGTACTACGACAAGATGCCAGACGAGAGGCCAGAGCCGAAGGGCATTGGCACCATGATTCACAATCTGCGCGGCAGGCTGGCACACTACAAGGTTCAGATTCACTCGGCTCACAGCGCGGGCTACTGGATCAACGAGGAAGACAAGGCAAAACTCCGAAAGGTCATAGACGACTACCGCAGCAAGAACCCGATGCCTCGGTCAATAATAAAGCGCGATGCTGAGGCCGTACAGTCCGGTCTTGTTCCGGGTCAGCCGCTGAGCAAGAAGTACAAGATCGAGAAGGGCATTCAGATGCCCCCGGCCAAGCAGACCGAGTTTCCGTTTGGCGACAAGGAATTTGAGGTCGGTGACAGCTTCTTCGTGATGGGAAAGAACGTCTCGCAGATGGCTCATCGCTGGCTCGTCTACAAGCGAAGCGAGAAGAGTGAGAGGGAGTTCAGCGCGCGCATGGTGGTCGGGGGCGTGAGAGTGTGGAGGATCAAGTGACACTGGCGGCATTCTACTTAATACTGAACTTCTCGTGCGGGGCCGGATGCGGCGAGCCTCCGAAAGTAGAGTTTCCGACGAATTACGCGTCCATGGGCGAGTGTAAGCGCGCGGGTAACGAGGCGCTGTCGCGCAGGGCGAATCCGACAGGTGCAGTCAAGTCCTACGACTGCAGGAAGAGGTAGAAGATGGCTTACTACACAGCGCTGATTGCCAAGTGGGCGACGCTTGCTCCCGGCTCGACGCAGGAGAAGCTCGTGCAACTGAACGCGATCAAGGTCACCGGACCTGCGGTGCCCATGATCATTCCGACGTATCAGATTTATAATTTGATCGATGCCGCTGAGTGGACGAGCTTGTCCGACGCTAATAAGCAACTCGTGCGCGACATCATGGGAATGGGCACAGTTGACGTCTCACCTAACACGCACATTCGTGCTCGCATGATGGCTGTGTTCGGAGTAGGCACAACGACGAGAAGCAATCTAGCTACGCTGGCTGCGACGTACGACTCTCCGCAGATCCCGTGGGCGACGGCGACCATCGCGCAGGGCGGCGGAGCACTGAACGTTTGGCCCGTCACGATTAACGAACTCATTGGAGCGGGGTTGAGCTGATGCCGACAAACTTCCTTCACGCGCCGGGAACGGACGGCTTCATTGTTACTCCGTTCGATCTCATGTCGTCTGATCTCAACTCGCTGTCGAACGGCAACACCGTCGTCAGCAGTGTTGAGGGCGCCAGCGGAGTGTTCGATCAGACTGACTTCGGTTCCGCGCAGTACGGTCTTATATGGATTACGCTCGGCGGAAACTTTGGAGCGACGCCAGCGGCGGGTGGCTGCCTCACTGGTTGGTTCCTGCAGTCGACGGACGGAGGGTCTACGTTCGAGGACACGAACAGCAATACTCCGCTGCCTCGCGCTCCTGACTTCGTGATTCCGCTCGTAGCTGCTGCGTACTCTGCTAGCGACGTCGTGTTCGCAAATGGTCTTGTCCTGCTGCCGTATCCGTCCGTGAAGGTCTACTTGCAGAACAATGCTGGCGCGAGTGCCTCGCTCGCCTCGAGCGGCAATCTCCTCACGTGTGGTCCAGTTGCAGATCAGTACTAATGCTCGTACTACCGAGAAGAAACCGACTAATCTTTCCAGCAGGTCGGAGACGCGGCGTAGAGAGAAGCGACTGCGTCTTCTCCGTCGCGGCGGGCGACGCTTGGTACAATCGCGCTCAGCCAGAGCGATTTAATCTCGGCAACGCGAACGCTACTCTTCAGGAGGGATTCGACAGCGAGGTTGGACCGTGGACAAAGTGCAGCACCGTCGGGTTCGGCTCTGACGCGAACTGGTACGCTTATCCAGCGTCGGGTGCAGGCATATCTACGGTGGATGGTCTGACGTTCGCCGCCATAATGAAGACTCCTCCGGTAGCGGACGGCTTCGTTGCCTGCACGTTTTGTACTCACAGATCAGGATTTGGATCGACCGGGTTCGGGCTGATATTCTTCAGCTCCTTTGGGTTCATTCCAATCTTGAACTCCTCCGGCAGCGCGTCGAGCGCCATCACGATCGCTGCGGACACGCCGTACTTCTGCATCATGTCGGTGACGTACGGCACTCCCGGACTAGTCAACTCCGTCGTCGTCAATCTTAGATCGGGGCAGGTGCAGACGGATTCAATTGCTCCGAGCTCAACTGATCCGACGTTCTTTAATACGATCAACATCGTCGCTGGCTATCAGGACACGCAGAGTTCTCGCGGCGGGAACATAAAGCACTCCGCAGGGATGATCATTGAGAGAGCTGTCAAGCAGGACACTCTAAAACTCATCGCGCAGGATCCTTGGAGCTTGTGGTATCCGCAGCCGCAGCCGCGCAGAAAGCGCGTCGGCGTCAGCATCACTCAGATCCAGTTCTTGCGTCCAGACAACGACGCAGCAATCGGGTCGTGGACGGACGAGGTAGGCGGCACCACGAACATCTTCAATTCGATCGACGAGACGTCGCCAAACGACTCTGACTACATAATATCTGGCGTCGGCAGCAACGACGTAGCTCGCTTCAGACTCTCTGACCTGACCTCCGCCCCCGGCAACGCGGCGGTCGTCAAGTACCGGATCTTCAAGGACACGGCTTCTAATCAAGTTGATCTTACGATTACTCTCAAGGAGGGCTCTACGATCATCGCGTCGTGGGTTCACACCGACATCTCTACCACGCCGACGACGTTCATGAGAACACTCTCACCTAGCGAGTACGCTTCGATCACAGACTTCAATAATCTGTTCATCGAATTCGAGAAAGACTAGACGATGGCATTCGGTGACGTCCGCGGTACGCTGACGGGCGGCAACAACTCTATACCTGCGTCGTTCGCTACGACTGCTGGATCGATTTCCGTATCCGTTGGCGACCTGATCCTGACCGTCGTCGGGCAACAGACCAACCTGACCGTCACGGCTTGCGGCGACAACCTGCACGGCGGATCGACGCATACCGCGGTCAACGCTGGCACAGACTCCGGCACCGTCACCGGTCGAGCGTTCTGGCATCGCGTCACGACTGCGGGGACGCTGACGACTGTCACGGCGGTCTGCTCTAGCAGCACGAACGACGGCTCGATTTCGGTCGTCGTGCTCGAAGGTCCGTTCCGGGCGTCTCCGCTCGACGCCAACCCTGCGAACGTGCAGGACACGACGACTCCGTTTACTGGTCCCGCAACCGGAACGCTGTCGCAGGCTGACGAATACATTGCCGCGTTCTACGCGAAGGACGTTAACACTGTCTTCACGGCGTCGTCGCCGAACGTCATTCGCGTAAATCAGCAGCAGTCCGCGAACATCTGTACGGGTATCGGCGGATACGTCGTCTCCGCGACCACGACGCAGTCTCCGGCGTGGACTGGCGGCGGTGCAGTCTCGTCTGACGTTCTGATTACGGCCTCGTTCCGCAAGGACACAGGCATCGCGGTCGGCGCCGCGAGTGGTACGGGCAGCTCGTCGGTAGCAGGTAAGTCCGACGCGGCGTCTACAGGAGCAACGTCCGGCACCGGAGCCTCGTCGGTTGTAGGCGCGTCCAACGCCGAGGCGACCGGCAGCTCGTCCGGCTCGGGCGTACTCGCGGGGCAGGCAGGCTCGATCGCGAGCGCGAGCGGCACTGGCGCGGCGAGCGGGGTCTCGCCCGCCAACTCCAAGGCGGTCGTGTCGTGGGCCGAGGTCGAGGTCGCCGACATGTCGGTGGCCGAGGCCTCCGGCGTCGGCGCAGCGTCCGGCGTCGCAGACGTAGGCACGGCGGTCGGCTCCGCCTCCGGCGTCGGCGCAGCGTCAGGCGTCGGCAACGCGAACTTTGACGGCGTCGGCAACGCGTCAGGAACTGGCGCGGCGTCGGGCGTCGGTGCATCTACAGCAGACGGCGTCGGCAACGCGTCAGGAACTGGCGCGGCGTCGGGCGTCGGCAACGCGAACTTTGACGGCGTCGGCAACGCGTCAGGAACTGGAACCGCGACAGGTATCTCTGAGACCGGCACCGCGACCGCTAGTGCCTCTGGTACTGGTGCGGCGTCAGGCGTCGGCGCGTCCACTGCCGCGAGCGTTGGTTCTGCGTCTGGCACCGGAGCTGCGAGTGGTGTCGGTGCTTCGACTGTCGCGGCAGTCGGCGCTGCGACGGGACTCTCTAATTTTCCTGCCGTTCACTTTGATGGCGGCACATACATCTATGCGTCGGCGATAACTACTCCCGGAGGTGACAACCAGTTCTTCTCGTTCTCCGGCTGGTGCCGGATGCAGCCCCCCGGCCCCTCCGAAGAATTTGTCTTCATGGGGGACGTTCAAGTCAATGACACGATTGAGTTCGACTGGACTGGCGGGGGCAGAGTAAACCTCTTCGGTGATCCCGGTCCCGGCAGCATATCGGTTCAGCCGCAAGTTGATTTTGCAGACGGCGGATTTCATCACTTCATCGGAACGCTAGATCTTGGCGCAACCCGACGCGGCCAGATGCTCATCGACGGAGTGGACTACGGAGGCTTCTTTACCTTCGGCAGTGGCGCTCAGGTCTTTGCGCTCAACGGAAAAGAGTGGACCATCGGTGCCGCAGGCACCTCCGGTGGGAATCACGGGTTCAAGATCACCTGCGATATGGCCGATCTATGGATCGCCCCGGGAGTCAATCTTCTTGACGGCAGCGGCAACATCGACTCCGCTACGCTCGCGAAGTTCAGGGACGCCACTGGCAAGCCAGTAGACCTCGGCGCTGACGGCTCGCTCCCGACGGGCACCGCTCCCGCCATCTATCTGACCGGCGACGCCAGCGAGTTCGCAACCAACCGTGGTAGCGGCGGATCATTCAGTGTCGATGCTGGTGCTCTGACTGACGCAGACAATGGTCCGGGTACTAGAGCAATCGGTGCTGCTCTATTTGCTGCTGCTGGTTCTGCTTCTGGGACAGGAGCCGCGTCAGGCGTCGGCAACGCGAACTTTGACGGCGTCGGCAACGCGTCAGGCACTGGCGCGGCAATCGGTATCTCGGAGACCGGGACGGCGACTGGCTCCGCGTCTGGTACTGGCACCGCGACTGGCGTCGGCGCGTCAACGGTAGACAGCGTCGGCTCCGCGACTGGCACCGGAACCGCGACTGGAGTAGGAGCGTCCACTGCCGCGAGCGTCGGCTCTGCCTCCGGTACTGGCGCGGCCTCCGGCGTAGGAAACGCGAACTTTGAGGGCGTCGGCAGCGCGACTGGCACTGGCGTCGCGCTCGGCGCGAGCGACATATTTAACGTCGGCTCCGCGGCTGGCGTCGGCGCAGCGAGCGGCGTCGGTCAGTCTACAGCCGAGAGCGTCGGCGCGGCCTCTGGAACAGGAGCAGCGTCTGGAGTCGGCGCAGCGCAGACGGATGCCGTCGGGAACGCGTCCGGCACTGGAGCTGCGAGCGCGACTGGCGTCGCTGCGGCGGACGGCGTCGGCAGCGCTTCCGGTACTGGCGTCGCGACCGGCGTCGGCGCGTCCACTGCCGCGAGCGTCGGCAGCGCTTCCGGTACTGGCGTCGCGACCGGCGTCGGAGCATCAACTGCGGCTGGCGTCGGCTCCGCGGCTGGCGTCGGCAATCTCGTCTTCACTGGCGACCAGACGTCGCTGGCTCAGGCTTCAGGCACAGGTACTGCGACCGGCGTCGGCGCGTCCACTGCCGCGAGCGTCGGCAGCGCCCCCGGTACTGGCGCGGCGAGCGGAGTTGGTCAGTCTACTGCTAACGCCGTCGGTGCGGCCTCCGGCACTGGCGCGGCGTCCGGCTCCGGCGTCGGCGGCGGCGTCGGCTCAGGTTCCGCGTCAGGCACGAGCACGTGCGCTGCGACGGGTGCATCACTAGCGAACGTCGTAGCCATCTCGGCTGCGGTCGGCGCAGCGCTCGGAATTGGCGCACAGATAGGCGTGTCCACGAGAAGGACGCGCACGACCGGGGTCGGTCGCACTGCGGCTGATGATCCGCGTCCGCCTCAGGTAGTAGACGCTGACGTGCGCGTCGGTACTGCGTTTGAGAAGAGACCGAAGGCGGTTGGCGAGTGATAGATCTATACGAGGAGGGTGCCCGAAAGCACTCGTGGTGGAGGGACTGGCGAGGGCAGTGCGTGGCCATCGTCGCGTCTGGTCCGTCTGCCAAGAGAACTCCCGTCGAGAAGTTGCGAGACAGAATTCACGTCGTGGCGGTGAACGATAGTCATCAGCTGGTTCCGTGGGCAGACGTCTTGTATGCCTGCGAGTCCGAGTGGTGGGTCGTTCGCGAGCAGACCGTGAAGAACTTTGCTGGCACTCGACTGATGCACAACGACGAGCGGCGCACGATTCAGAACGTGAGTAAGGTGACGATTCTCAAGCGGCGACAGATGTGGGTCGACGAGTTCCAGTTTGACAAGGCTGGAGTGATTGGGTCGGGCGGCAACGGTGGATTCCAGATACTCAATCTAGTGGCGCAGATGGGCGCTACGGGCATCGCGCTCGTGGGATTCGACATGCACCCCAACGGATCTGTTCACTGGCACGGACTGCACTCGTCGCCGCTGCGGAATCCAGATCACAGTCGCATGCTCGAGTGGCGCAGGATCATGGACGAGCAGGCGCCGAGGCTTAAGAAGTACGACGTAGACGTAGTCAACTGCTCAAAGGAGAGCGCGCTGACAGCGTTTCCTAAGATAACCATAGAAGAGATGCTGGAGAGGTGGTCACTATGATTAGAATCTTCGTTGGGTGCAGCGCGAATGGCGAGGATGCCGAGGCCGCTGCGATGCTGGAGTACTCGCTTCGCAAGTATGCGAGCGATCGACTTGAGATTAACTGGATGAAGCTGAGCAGGGATCCCAGTTCTCCGTGGTACAGCAATCCTGCGAAGCGAGAGGGCTGGAACACGGTCGGATGGGCTACTCCGTTCAGCGCGTTCAGGTGGGCCATACCTCACGTCTGCGGGTATCAGGGCAAGGGCATCTACATGGACGTAGACATGGTCGCGCTCGACGACATCGCCAAGCTGAACAGTCAGCCGATTCCTCCGGGAAAGGCTATTCTCGGAAAGAGCAACGGGAATAGTTTTCATCACTGCGTGATGGTGTTCGACTGCGCGGCGATCAAGCCGATGCTTCCGTCTTTCGATCAGCTGCGTACGAGGGAGGGGATGTATCGCAACGTTCGCAACAACGTGACGAGCGTGATGGCTCCGTTCAAGAATAATTGGAACTGTCACGACGGTGAGAAGTACGCAACACTCACGGATCCGGACATCAAGGTTCTTCACTTCACGAAGGTCGAGACGCAGCCTCATCTTAAGTGGGCACTACCGAGACTGAAGAACTCTGGTCGCATGCACTGGAACGCTCACACGCTGAAGTCTCAAACTTCCGCGCTGCCTCACGCGCGGGCAGACGTTCAGCCATACGTCGACAAACTGTGGGAGGAGGCTCAGGCGGCTGGCTACAAGGTCGAAGACTACGAGCCAGCAGAGCACGAGCGCTTCGGTAACTACAATGCGGTTCGCGGCGGGCAGAGAGCCGCCTGATGCCGCCGACCTTCACGGACAGAGGCGTTCAGAGACGCATCATCAACTTCAGTGGGTTTAGACTAGATGGACTGGCTGACATACTACCACGAGCGAGCGGTGCAAGCGTATTCGACGTTGGATGCAATCGCGGCGCTGTCTGTCATGACTTGGTTCTGGCTGGCGCCAATCTGGTTCACGGCTGCGATAACTACGCTCAAGGAATGCAAACCGCCAATGAGTGGTTCGCCGATATCCGAAGCGTGAAGTCAAAGTTTGAGGTCGTAGACTTAACTGGCGGAGGTGCGGCGATCGAGAAGGCGTTCGGAGCTGACCTTCTGCCGCAGTACGACATCATGATATTCTTGGCCATCTATCACAAGCTGTGGCGCGTAATGGACAAGAACGAGCTCAGGAATCTCGTCGTGTGGCTCATCGATCACACCGGAAAGTTCTTCGTGTGGCGTGGCTCGCTTGAGGAGCGCAACGAGCTGCACCCGCTGATGGAGTCGAAGGGATTCAAGTTGGTTCACTACTCTGAGATCTGCGAGGTAGAGCTGCCGGAGTATAAGAATCCTGTTCCGCAGCCTGCCGCCATCTGGTCCCGCGGCGAGCGCTTCGACTACGAGGCGGCTCGCACGTTCCGGATGATAGGGTTCCCGATTGCGCTCTGGCACGTCTTTGATCTGTTCTCGTCGATGGTGTAAGATGCTGATCACAGAAAAGTATCGCGCTGAGCAGACCTACCTCCACACGGAGCATCCGAACCATCGCAAGTACGGAACGGGCAAGGGCTGGACGGACGTCATAACAAACCTCTACGACGAGTATCAGTGCAGCGGTGTTCTAGACTACGGCTGCGGCAAGGCGCTCCTGAACGAGCACATGACGCTGCCGATCACCAACTACGATCCTGGTCTTCCTGAGTTCGCTGCGCTGCCGAGGCCGCACGATCTGGTCGTGTGCATGGACGTGCTGGAGCACGTCGAGCCGGAGCTTCTGCAGAACGTTCTCAAGCATCTGCACGACGTCACGATTAAAGTTCTGTTCGTTACGATATCACTGAAGTACGCCGGTCGTTATCTGCGAGACGGCCGCAACGCGCATCTCATCGTGAAGCCAGCGACGTGGTGGATCGCGCAGCTGGACGCCGCAGGGCTCGTGCCAGTCGAGACGTACGGCAGTCAGAAGCTTGACTGGGTAGCGTCGCTCAGGAAGAAGTGACATGGGATACGGTGACGAGATAATTGGTTCGGGTCTCGCGCGCGGTGCTCACGCGCGGGGCAAGCGTATCGCCTTCGGGGACGGCAGAAAGATATTCTGGTCTCATTGGGCTCCTACGATCTACAAGAACAATCCCAACGTCGCGCCTCCGGGCAGCGAGGGTGCCAAGGATCTAGAGTGGATCTCACACTACAAGGGAGCGCGCAAGTACAACAAGCTCGTCAACGGTCGGTGGGTCTGGAACTACGACTTCCGAGTAGTGCCCGGGGAGTTCTTCTTCACGCCCGAGGAGAAGCAGATAGCGGAAACGTTCACCCCCGGCTTCGTAGTCGTGGAGCCGAATGTTCCGTGGCAGAAGAAGGTCTGGCCGAACAAGGACTGGGGTGAGAAGAAGTATATCGAGTTGACGTCGCGTCTGCGTCTGCAGGGATATCACGTAGTGCAGTTTCTGCACTCCAACAGCGTGAGGAAGCTAGACTGCGACGTGACCATGACTCTGCAGAGTCTGAGGGACGTCGCCGCCATCATGTCGCGCGCTGCTCTGTACGTAGGTCCGGAGGGCGGAATGCATCACGCGGCTGCGGCCGTTGGTACGCGCGCCGTCGTTCTGTTCGGCGGGTTCATACCTCCGTCAGTCACGGGCTACGACGCTCACGTGAATATGACGGGCAATAGTAAGGTCGCCTGCGGAAACATTGAGCCTTGCGTTCACTGCAGATCTGCGATGGAGAGTATCACGGTTAGCGACGTCGAGAATGCTGCACTAGATCAACTAACTAGAGGAGCCACAAGTGAAGTACGAGACGGCAGTACTGCAAAATTTAATTGAGCTTGAGAACTTCATAGCTGTTCTGGTGAAAGAGAACGTTCGGTCGTATCTCGAGATCGGATCTAAATTTGGCGGTAGTCTCTGGCGCGTGGCCAACAGACTGCCGAGCGGCTCGCGAGTAGTCTCGCTGGACCTGCCGCATGGCGACACGTCGTTCAAGCAGTCGCAGCAACCTCTCGAGGAGTGCGTCGCTGCTCTCAAGAAGAGAGGCTACGACGCTCACCTGATT
>Ga0081455_10001563_pt1 | contig 28124 bp, 27 predicted proteins | sample TabmetS3T2R1_FD_70207 | JGI IMG/M metagenome (GOLD analysis project Ga0081455, IMG submission 70207) | Tabebuia heterophylla rhizosphere microbial communities from the University of Puerto Rico - S3T2R1 | ecosystem: Host-associated > Plants > Roots > Rhizosphere ... | reverse complement strand
GGATGGGATTGAACGTACCAAGTCTGTTCTTAAGAACAAGAACCTGTTGGGTTTATCGAATAAAATCCTTATTGATCATAATACGGAAGAAACAGTAGAAAAAACATTGGAGCTTGGATGTTGGGCCGGGCTAACTGTTTATCCTATAACAAAACTTTCTCCAACAAGAGCAATCGAAATAATTGAAAAGTACGGTGTAGATAAAATTATGATAAATAGCTCCGCTGATTGGGGAATATCTGACCCCTTAAGTGTGCCTTTAGTAGCAAAAGAGATGAAAAAAAGGGGATTCAGCAAGAATGATATTGAAAAAGTAACATTTTACAACGCATATGAATTTTTTAAACAATCTCCCAAATTCCTTTGGAAACCATGATAGACAGACATGCAACTTGCATTCAGTACAAACGCTTTCAAAAAATTTTCCTTAAAAGATACAATATATACACTATCTGAAATAGGCTATGAAGGAGTCGAGATACTTTGTGATATCCCACACGCGTATCCCAAAACACTTACCAATTCTGATATTAATGAAATTAAGCAACTACTATCAAAATTAGGAATAAGTATTTCCAATCTAAATGCGTTTACCCTTTTTGCAATAGGAGATACACATCATCCCTCATGGATTGAAAGCGACCCTGAACTCCGCAAAATGCGGATTGGACATACTTTGGATTGCATTAAATTAGCTAGGAAACTTGATGTTAGTAACATTTCCACAGAACCAGGAGGCCCAATTATCAATCAAAGTTTGAGCGAAAATGAACTATTGAAAATCTTTGAAAATGGCATACATGAGATATTAGATACAGCAGAAAATGAAAATGTTACTGTACTTGTGGAGCCAGAACCAAGACTATTAATTGAGAATTCCCAACAATTTATTAAGTTTATTAAGGACTTTGATTCAAAGTATATTGGATTAAATTTTGATGTTGGACATTTTTTCTGTGTGGGCGAAGATCCATCCCAAGTTATATACAGATTATCTGACTATGTTCGCCATGTCCATTTAGAAGATATAGCCGCAGATAGGACCCATCAGCACCTTATGCTTGGGGAAGGAGCAATAGATATTGACTCTGTCCTTAAATCGTTGAAAGATATTGGTTATGACGGATTCATTACAATAGAACTGTATCCATATCAGGAATACCCAACGTATGCTGCAAAGCAAGCAATGGAATTTATTAAATCACTTGACTATTTTTAGCTAAGAAATGATTACATTGTCGAATAATCCCATCATTTTTCATTTATTTATTCATTCCTTTTATTACGAGTGACATTTATGCAAAAATCCAATTTCAAAGATTACCTGATTCTAGTGAGACTTCCAAATCTATTTACTCTTCCTTCGAACATTCTGGTTGGTTTTGTTATAGCTTCATCACTGACATTGACATCCTATGTTCAGGTACTCTTGCTAGTAACTATTTCTATTCTGCTTTATTGTGTGGGACTCATACTAAACGATCTCTTTGATTATGATATTGATAAGAAAGAAAGACCCGACAGACCGCTTGCATCAGGTAAAGTATCAAGAAGAGCAGCTATTCGCCTCGTTACGGTATTTTCAGTCTTGGCTCTAGGTTTGTCATTAATTGTTAGTATTTCAACACTCGTTACATCATCTATTTTATTTGCCCTTATATTCGGATACGATAAATTTCTAAAGAAAACACAGGCAGGTCCGTTTACTATTGCAGCTGCAAGAGTCCTTAATGTAATGCTGGGTGCAAGTGTAGATTTTAGTCATATTGGTAGCTTTCCTCAACCAATTATTCTAACATTTGTATTGACAATAACATTTGTTTACGTGTGCTTGATAGGATTTATAAGTAGGTATGAAGTTCACGGTTTCCCAAAAAATATAAAATTATTTTTAATTCCCGTCATAATTGCCACTATTATCTCCTTAATCGCTATTTTTTCACTAATGGGATTCTTCAAATATGAGTCTCTAATTATGCTGGCACTTTTTTCATTTATTATGGCTATAACGTTCTACAAAATTCGCAAGCAAGATTCCCCGGGAATACAACGGATAGTACAAAATATGATTCTGTCAATCATAGTCCTTGACTCGACATTTTTGAGCGGAATAAGAGGAATAGAAATAGGTTTGGTTGTTCTGGTATTATTAGCCCCGTTGCTCATATTGGCAAGAAAAATGTACATGACCTGAGAAAAAAATAATTAGAATTAAATTCTTCATAAATTCCAATACATTAATGGCTAAACATATAATAGTTGTCGATATTGTGGGTTTAGAAGGAAAGCATATTTCAGAAAACCTAACTCCAAACATATTCAATATTTCACAAACTGGGGAAACAAGAAATATTGAAACAGTATTTCCTGCAGTAACATGTACCGTACAGAGTAGTTTATTATCTGGCTCATATCCTGAAATACATGGAATCATTTCAAATGGATTGTACAATAGACAAAACTATGCCGTTTCATTTTGGGAACAATCAAGTAACTTGGTTCAAGCCGATAGAATTTGGGATACTGTCAAGATGCGAGGAACTGATTCGAAAACAGCCGTCTTGTTTTGGCAAAATACGATGTACTCTAACGCTGATATTGTATTAACCCCGCGTCCATTGCATATGGATGACAGAATAATAATGTGGTGTTATAGCAAACCACCAGGATTCTACGAAAAACTATTCCAAAAATTAGGAAAATTTGACTTGTCATGGTACTGGGGTCCCTTAGCCTCTAAAAAATCAAGCGAGTGGATAGAATTGGCAACAGAATTTGTATTAGAAAATGAAATGCCTAATTTCTTATTTACGTATATCCCGCATTTGGATTATGCTTTCCAAAGAAACGGAACATCCTATAACAATATAAAAGATGATCTAAAGTTTGTTGACGATTTGGTTGGTAGATTAGTTAAGAAGGCAACAGATATCGGTATAATAGAAGATACACAATTTATCATTTTTTCAGAATATGGATTCACAGATGTTAATTCTGATATTTCATTAAATACAATATTTAGAGAAAATGGACTTATTTCTGTGAGAGAGATAGAAGAAGTAGAGTATTTAGACCTTGAGTATAGCAAGGCTTTTGCAATGGTAGACCATCAGGTAGCACATATTTATGTTAAAGAGAATTATGCAAATTCAGTGAAAAAAATTTTAGAAGGAATAAAAGGGGTAGACCTGATACTAGATAATGAATCGAAGCAACAGCTTAGAATAAACCATCCGAGGAGTGGCGATCTCATAGCAGTGTCAAATAAGGACAATTGGTTTAGTTATTATTGGTGGTTTGATCCGTCCAAGTCTCCAAGCTTCGCAAAGAAAGTTGATATTCATAGAAAGCCTGGTTATGATCCTGTTGAATTATTCTTTGACCCTAGTACAAACTCTATACCATTGGATGGTAAATTAGTTAAAGGCTCACATGGCAGATTACCATCAGAGGGCGAAGCTAAACCAGTTTACGTGTCAAATAAGAAAGATATTACTGTAACAAATAAGAGCGATGATTTGAGTATAGTTACCATCGGCAAATATCTTAAGAACTTGTTATAACACAAAATACGATGGACATGTCCTGGAAGTACTCGATAACATTATCATCTTTTAAAAATTTGGAGCCAATACAAAAAACTCTTGAAAATTTGAAACAGGAAGGATTCGACACTGTGGAGGTTTATGGAGAACCAGATTTAATTGATGCGAAGAAGTTATCAAATCTACTCGATTCCTTCTCAATGGATGTTTCTGGAGTAACTGGTATGTGGAGTTTTCATAGTAGTGAATACAAGTCACGCAACCTAATTACAACTAATAGTGATTCATTAGTAGCTGTTAAGAACTACGTAAAAAAGTGCATTTTGCTTTGCCATACTCTAGGTGGGAACACATTTAATATATGTTTGTTTAGCGATATGCAGCTAATTTCAGATGCCAATCACAAAAATCTATTACGAGATGAGAAACGAAAATTTGTTTCTTTACTAATAGAGCCATTACGTGAACTAGCAAAGTACGCTAGCAATTACGAAGTAGATCTGCTTATTGAACCATTGAATCGCTACAGCACCCCTATTTGTACTGACTCTAAAGACGCAAAATACGTTGTTGATCTTGTAGACGAAGAAAATGTAGGAATCTTGCTAGATACTTTCCATATGAACATAGAGGAAGATTCAATATATGACGCCGTGATAAATTCTAACACATTGTTAAAACTTGTTCATATATCCGATAACAATAGGAAAATGCCAGGTTTTGCTCACATAGACTTTGAGAGCATCATAGAAGCGCTCAAGAAGATAAAATATTCAAAATTTCTTACGTTCGAACCTACTGTTCAGAATACTGATTATAAATATGATATAAAGCTCGGTCTGCAATTTCTAAAAAATTTGTCTTAAAATTGATAATTGAATTATATGGACGCAAATTATAAGTTTCATATATTTTAAGGTGGGACCTATAAACAGGTTGCTAATACATAACATGGAAAAATTTGTAGTAAATAATGAATTTGCAACGGAGGTTGAGAAAGGGCTAAGTGATAAACAAAAGCATATTTCACCTAAGTTTTTTTATGACAAAAATGGGTCAAGATTATTTGAAGAAATATGTGAGCAACCTGAATATTATCTTAATCGTATTGAATCACTATTATTGAAAAAATGTGTGAATGAAATCATGAACATGCTTGAACAAAACCAAATAAGTATTATTGAATTGGGCAATGGAAACTCCTTGAAAACAAGAATTTTATTAAGACCATTTCTTTCAAAATTGAAGAAAGTTTGTTATTTTCCAATAGATGTTTCATTGAAAACGCTAAAAAATTCAATTAGAGATTTATCGACAGAATATGTGAATTTACAAGTTTTTGGAATTTGTTCAGACTATATATCAGGTTTAATCAAAATAAATGAATTTATAAAAATGAATGATAACATTCCCAAGCGAAAATTAATAATATTTTTGGGTTCAAGCATTGGAAATTTTGATCCTAAGGAATCAGTGGATTTTCTTTATTCTTTAAGGAGGTACCTACGAAAGGATGATGCACTTTTGATAGGTATAGACCTAGAAAAAGATAAAACAATCTTGGATAAAGCATATAATGACAGGAAGGGCGTAACTGCGAAATTTAATTTGAATATTTTGTCCAGAATTAATAGAGAACTTGGTGGAAAATTTAAACTATCAGCCTTTGAACACAAGTCATTTTATAATAATCAGAAACATAGAATAGAAATGCATTTGATATCAAAGATGGATCAACAAGTAAGAATAGAAGCAATTGGAAAAATATTTTATTTCAAAAACGGTGAAACTATTCACACAGAAAATTCTTACAAATACTCACAAAATAGACTCAAAGAAGTGGTGAAGAATGCTGGTCTTGAAGTAACAAAGAATTTTACTGATCCAAAGAAACAATATTCTCTAGTCTTGTTGAAGAAGGTCTCTGGCACAACGAAATCCTGAAAAAGGAATTCTTTCGTGCGGTTTGAAATAATTTCTATAACTGTTTCTTATTTGCAACCTAGGAGTGGCAAATGATCCTCCGCGCAATACCTTCTGATTTATCGCCCACTTGTCCGTATACTCTGAAAATTTGGAACTGAATCCAGGATACAGAACATATTCAGAGGATGTCCATTCCCACACATCTCCAATCATCTGGTGACAACCATAATGACTTCTTCCTTGTGGATATGACCCAATTGGGCCTGGGGCCCATTTCCATGATTCTAACAAATTTGCATTAAGGTCAAAAGGGAAATCATCTCCCCATGGATACATCGTCTTTCTCTTTAAATCTTCATTCCAACTTGCGGCTTTTTCCCATTCTGCCTCAGTTGGTAATCTTTTTCCCACCCATTTTGAATATGCGTCTGCCTCGTAATAACTTACATTAGTCACTGGTTCATTTGCCGGAACTTTATTTAGCCCTCTAAAATCTTTCTTGTACCAATCTCCATCGATTTTTTGCCAGTAAAGTGGCGCTTTCCAATCTTTTTCTTTGACCAGATCCCATCCGTCCGATAACCAAAATCTATAATCTTGATACCCTCCGGAATCTATAAAGTCGATAAATTCCCTATTTGTGACTGGGTATGTGTCAATTTGATATGGATTTAGATACGTTTTATGTTCTGGAATTTCATTGTCATAACAAAAGTAATCTCCAGAAAATCCAAGATCATATATTCCTCCAGATATCCTTACCATGTCATGTTCGATATCAGCATCATCAATCAAGGATCTGGCTTTTTTTGTGATTTTTGGTTCATAATTATCCTTAGGATCTTCAAATCTCTGGAAATAATGCTGAAGATCATAAACTAGCAGCTCTTGATGCTGCATTTCATGCTGATTTGCTAATTCTACATCATATGCCATATTACGTACTAAGGAGTTGTTCTTTTCAATGTTGTCCAAAAATTTTAAAAACATGTCTTCAATCAATGATCGATATTTCAATGTCTCAGAAACCTTAGGTCTAGGAAATTTACCCCTGTCAGATTTTGGCAAGATCTTCCTATAACGTTGATAATATGAATTGAGATAATCTGTGTTAATTGAATTATCAACTACGTCTTGCTTGTATTTTTCAAGAATTTTCTGAAAAAACCAGGTCACATGCGCAATATGCCAATTTGGCGTACTGCCAAATGAATCAGACTGCATTACCGCATCTTCTATTGAAATTGGTTCAAAGATAAGTGAGGTAGTATTTCTTACATTCAGAAAATCCAAACGCAATTTTTTTACATTGCCAGTTATAACCTGAGTCAATATTACTGATAAATGAATCTTATGTAATTTAATTTTTATTCAAATTCTAGTATTCAATAATGGACGTGATTGTTATGTTAACACTTATCCCATAACATCCTTTGTATTATACTTATTTTCTCGAACAGGTGTAATGTAAAATTCCCGTAAATTTGGATGAATTTGCCGAGAATGTGAGGATGGCATCATTACGGATGTCATCATTTGACAAGATGGCACAATATACAAACGAACAGTATAATTGATTCGACCATTAAGATTTACTACTGGTTGGCCGAAAACTATCTTTCATTTTTTCCGCAGAACCTACCATTTCTTTCCTCATTCTCTCTGCAGAAGTCATCATTTCTTTTCTTGCATTTTCAAAGGCAAGGGTTGTTTCTTTGCTAAGTGCCCCGCTCATCTTAATGAAGGAATTTGTCATTGCTATTCCCATTTCTGCGTTATGTTTGATTTGATTAGAAGCCATTTCAATATTCTCTCTAATAAGTCTACTTAAGGGATCACTATCTTTACTCATATGATATTATATTGCTGATTATTATTTAACTTATCATTAGACGATCCTAACCGAAGGCGGAACCATCGTTGTATCCAATTGAAAATGAAGACCAGGAGTGATTAATAATTCGGATATGCAAGGGAACAAGACAACGAATAGAATTGAGTGAAGATAAGCACGGACGTGTTACCTGGCGATTCTGCATTATGCTTAATTATCGTTCCATGTGAAATAGTATGGATTTATCTAGGATGCATAATATACGATTATTGTGCATCGTAAATTCATATGATTTCAGATAAGTGTAATAAGGTACTTGTTCCTAGTCTATAGAATAAAGTATGGCATCCTGTTTTAGTGTGAGGGAAAGAGAGTCTATCAGAGATCTTAAAGAGTCGAACATTGAAAAACTGCACAAGAAATATTCTTCAAGTTATAGACGAGTGGTAAAATACAGGCTTTTACAAAAAAGAAGGTTTTTGACAAATGACCTTTTGATGATAAATTTAGTCCTGGAAAAGTTACAATCCTTGTAGGCGTATTTTATATCCGGACCTCTTATCATATCACCAGTTGCGGCAATGATACATCAGACTGTAATTCAATAGAAATGAAGGATATTTTTCACATACTCAAGTAGTAGGAACAACTGAATAAATTCTGCTAATCGATTGTTCCTGGATTAAGTTTTCTCTTGATTCAATAACTATGAGGTACTGAAAAAGCGTTTCAAATTTACGATCTAATAATGTTTCGAATATCTATTAAATCCCGCAAGATTGAACTCGCAGTCTCCATTCCGCCGGCTCCTTTGCCAATAATTGTTTGTTTGCCTGAATGTTGACATGTAAATGTAATCGCATTGAGAGTACCATCTACACAAATTGGATCCTTTTTAGAGACTGGCTTTGGTGCAACGACTAGTTTTTTTCCATCACAACTTGCAATTAGCTTTATGGCATTTCCCTTTTTTCGTTCATTGGCAACCTGGGTAATTTGTACATCTCTAATTCCCGTTCTCTGAACATCACTCATTGTTGATTTCATGTTCATCACCAAGTTTGATGCAATTACTAATTTTGTGACTGCGTCATAACCATCAATATCTAGTGTTGGATCTTTTTCTGCATACCCTTTTTCCGAGGCGTCTTTGAGGGCTTGGGAAAAATTCAACCCCTCATACATTTTGCTCAGGATATAATTTGTTGTTCCATTGAGGATGCCTTCGAAATTAAGGATTCTATCTCCTTTCAAACATCTCTTGGCAAATTCTAGTATTGGCGTCCCGCCTCCAACAGTGCCACTAAATTTAAATTCAATTCTATTGTATTCTGCCAATTCCATCAACGATGGAAATTCCAAGGCAAGAGGTCCCTTGTTTACTGTTATTACGTTTTTACCTGACTTCATGGCTGTGATGATGTGGGATTTTCCTGGTTCACCATCTGTGATGTTGGTTGGAGTCAGTTCAATAACTACTTCTGCATCCATATTTTCTATAACATCTAATATTCCAGATGTACCTGTATTGGATCCATACTGCACAACCGATTTCCTTTTCTTTTTGACACTTAGCAATCTGTCCAGATCCAAACCTTGATTGCAAGTTACTGTTCCTCCATTATCAGCACACGCGACCACTTTGGGTTTAATACCATACTCATTATATAGATCGGTTGAGTGCGATAATAACAATTTAACGAAGCTCTGGCCAACCACCCCAAATCCTAACAATATTAGCCTCAATTACTCTAGTATCTAAAATATCCGGTTAAATAAGTTTGAATTTCCCTAATAGCCTATTTTTAGATTTGTCTATTTTCATCATGTTCTCAAGTTTTGAAGATATTTGAATCTATGCAGTAAATGAGCGATGCATAAAATGCACATTTTTTGACATTCACAATTTAATACATTTTTTGCAAAAACTGTCATGAATTTCCGAAGTATCATGATAATAAAAATAAACTGTTTGGAGATGAAGAGAATTGTCTAGGGGATTTGCAGTTTTCATATTCTGGATAATCGGATTTGCAATTGGCTTTGCAGGTTACCTTCTATTACCTGGAATTGCAGAATGGTTTGCCACATCAATGCCAAAATTTGTCAATCAGGCAGTAATAGGTGCACTGATAGCAGGGATGATTGGATCGGCAGTAAGCACATTCACCGTAGTGACATGGGCAAACAGGACAAGTTAATGTCCAGCTAAAAATACATTTCTGAGTAACTAGACCAAGGCCATTTTGACAATGAAATTTTCATTATCTCTATCTTTAAACGGAAAAAACAATTTGAAAAGGATTAAAAATGTCTGAACGTTTTTAATCTGTATATGTATAACGGAGAATTAGAAGTACAGGCTAAAAGAAAGGCCTTGGCCGTTTTACACGATGAAATTACTCATATTCTTAATGCAGCAAGAGATCTATCATCACTTACCGATTCCATAATAAAGGGAACCAACAAGGAAACTGAATTATCCCTTGTTAGAATGAAAAATGCTGGTGAAGAAGTAGAGAACCTTAGAAGAAAGATGACTAGAGAAATTTCAGATACTGGAAGCCTCATGGTCTATAGGGAGGATGTTCTCAGAACTGCCTACATAATTGATGATATAGCTGGATATATCACCGGAATAGCATTTAGACTCGCAAATATCAAAATAACCACGTTAAAAAAAGGCAAATTTGATGAGGATATCAGTGGACTAATAAATATGGTTGTAGAGGCCATTTTTAAGTTAAATGAAATGGCCAGGGCGCTAAGTATAAACCCTTCAAGCACTATTGAACTTGCACAAGAGGTACAAAACATTGAGAGAAAAGTCGACAACTCTTACAGAAAAGTTGTGATTAAAGCTCTGAATGAAATTCCGAATACAAAAGATCTTCTTCTGGTCAAGGACGCAGTAGAGGGAATTGAGGGAATGGCAGATAAATGTCAAGCTGCGTCAGACTCTCTCACTATACTCGCTCTGAGTATGTAATGGGTCCTTTTTCGGGTACGCTCGTAGAGAGCAGAATAATAATATGGGATATTGATGATTCAAGGTCAATTTTTTCTCTTGGTTATTATGGGAAACCTCTAGGTATCTACAAACCAAAGGGAATTGATTTTGAGACCCCTCTCATTCTCGATTTAATTGAGGGATGCTATTTGGTTGAATCAAAATTACTTACCTTAAGAAATGTCAATGGAGAGAGAATAATTTTAAAGGAGATGAAAGAAATTTGCAGAAAACAATATGTGCATTTTGATATAAAGTATCTTGTATTCAAAAAGTTAAGAGATGTAGGATATATTGTCTCTCCTGGTATCAAGTTTGGCTGTGATTTTGCCGTATATGAGCAAGGTCCTGGAATTGACCATGCACCATATCTGGTGCAGGTAGTAGACAATCAGCAAGACATCACAGCTACTGGAATAGTTTTGGCTGGAAGATTGGCGACCACTGTTAAGAAGCAATTTATATTAGCAATCACATCTGTGAAACCTCGGAGAGTTTATTTTCTTAGTTTCGATTGGTGGAGAGCATGAATGACTTTACCTGTCATATCAAACACATTCTTTTTACCTTTCATTTACAAAAATGGAAGACCATTCTTGCGTGATTTAAGTAGTTAAGCCTACTGTTCTTATAAAAGTCTGAAAAATCAATTCTGAACGAGAATCCTGATTAGAGTCTTTGAATAATTTGGATCATGGTTATTTCTTTGTCTTTTATCTTGACACACCCACGATTAGTAATAAGCCGAGGATTAGAACCAATATCATTATTATAGTAGTCTTCACGCTCCAAGTTCAACGAACCTAAGGGGATTGGCTCGACAGTTAACCCACTCTTTTTCATTTGTGAGGCAAAAATTTCATTCAGGCTTGAAATCTTGATAGTTTCAGATTCATCCTCATCTTCATGGATATTGACAGAATCTACCGCTGTGCTTCCTTCGTCATTCATACATTTTGTAATTTTTTCACTGCTAAATAAATTGTATGAAAATCATTGATTGCTATTAGTTTTCAAATTTTTTCATATTTCAATTCTTAATGTGTCGAGGCTCGTTATATTTAATAGTGCATTAAATATGCAATCAAGTTATACCAATCAGGATGGACTCACAGTTGGATAAAGATTTTAAATTTGCCAATAAGGTTGTAGTAGTCACGGGTAGTGGAACTGGAATAGGCCAGGCTATTGCAAAGAAATTTGCTGAAAATGGTGCAAGCATTATTTTACTTGGAAGGAGAAAAGAACCATTAGAAGAAACGCAATCTGAATTACAAAACATAGTCACCAATGCCGGAAGCCGAGGAAAAATCAGGATATTTGCTGGCGTTGATGTTTCAGATGAAACGTCAATAACGAATATGTTCAGTGCAATTTCAAAAGAAATAGGAACTGTGGACATTCTTGTTAATAATGCTGGAGTTTCAGGACCTGTGAAGCTTTTTACAAACTCTAATTTTCCCGAGTTCAAGGAATGTATTATGATTCATTTAACAGGTACATTTTGGACTACCCTTAAATGCATTGAAAATATGGAAAAGGGTTCTAAAGTAATTACTATATCTACTTTTTTCACAGAAGAAAACAAGTATGAGCAGCGGCCATATAGATTCAGAACTCCCTACACTAGTGCGCAAGGGGCCAAAAATAGGTTAGCCGAAGCTTTTGCCTGGGAATTAGTCCCTGATGGAATTCAATCAGTAGCAACTAATCCAGGTCCGGTTCATTCGGATCGTATCTACAAGACTGTATATCCAAAGGCGGCTGCAGAATTTTTACGTATCGGAGGGTTCCCTGGACTATCATCTATCGAAATAGAAAAAATATTGCAACGGCTCTTAAATGTCTTGGGGGAGGACGAGACTGCTGTGAATAAGGAAATAGATTTGGTCATACAAGAAGTGTTTAATGAGGGGATTAAAAATGAAGATGATAAGCTGAAACTTACTTTAAGACTCAGACAGCTTTTATCAAAAACACAGGAAATTGCTGAAAAAATACAACTGAATACAAAGAAAATGATAGTTGACAATGAATTTCTCTCTCAGGAACAAGTAGCAGAAATGGTCCTAAACCTATCATCTGAAAAGATGAGTAAATTATTAAATGGAAAGATCGTGCCAAACGACAGAGTATTTTATCCCACAAGACCAATAATTGGAACACATATTCAACAAAACGAAATTGATATCTCGGATAAAGTAATTGTTTTGATAATAAGTTCATCATCGGAAAAAGATCATAAACGTGCGAAACTAATTGCAAATTCCCTTGTAAATAAAATAAAACAATTGGTGATCCTATCAAATGATGCTAAAGATTTGAATTACTATAAAGAGTTCCATTCTCATTTTGTAAATTTATCTAGTGAGGATACTGTAAAAAAAATCTTTAAACTGGTTCGTGATAAATTTTCTGCAATAGATGGAGTAGTTCTGCTGACTGGCGAATATGACTACGGGGTAGCATTAAAGTCCCTTGATAGAAAGCAATGGGACCAGCTGGTGGAAAATTACTTGTTTGTGCCCGCACTGATAACCAGAGAATCTGTAATTAACATGTCTCCAGAAGGAGCAGTAAGTGAACCGTCTCTATTCAAAGGTTCGAAGGGATCAATAACTGTCGTCGGGCCGGACTCTCCAATAGGAGACAAAATAAGCGGAGTTGTTCGTGCAAGGTCGGAAATATTTCGTGGGGCTCTTAGACCCTTCAACGCAACTGTTAATCAAGAGTTAAGAGAAGTTATAAAATCAAATATAAGACAATACCTATTGCTTGCTGGCAACATAGAGGGACGTCAACCAGATGATGGAAAAATTACTAATATGATATTAAGTATTCTCTCACAAACTAGCGGAAACTATCAAACCATATTTTATGTCGATGAATCATCATGATAATCGTAACTAAATGAGCAATTTGCAGCTATTTAATTTTCAATTTTATAAAAAAACACATTAATCTATAAGACATATTCTATTTTAGATGACCGATAAATTCGTCCTAGACACGAGTGTAATTATTAATGGCAATGTTCCAGAAATCATACAAGATAAAATCAAACAAAATAGCCAGATAATAATCCCTATAGCTGTTCTGGACGAACTGCAGGCGCAGGCATCGATGAATAAGTCGCATGGAGTAGAAGGATTACTTGAAATAAAAAGGATAAGGGATGAATGCGAAGCTAGAAAAATAAGTCTGGAATTTGCGGGAACCAGACCAACAATTGAAGAAATCAGGTTGGCCAAACATGGAAGAATCGATGCTATTATAAAAGATATAGCTTTAGAAAATGATGCTACCTTGATAACATGTGACTACGTTCAACACTTGGTATCTGAAGCACATGGAATAAAGTCAATTCATATTAGTTCCACAAAAGAAGATTCAAAATTGCAATTTGAAAAATATTTTGATAATGATACAATGAGTGTTCATCTAAAGGAAGGTACTTTTCCATTTGCAAAAAAAGGTGTACCTGGTAACTTAAAACTTGTGCGTTTGGAAGGAAAAAGACTCAAAGCTGAAGAAGTTTATGAAATTATAAAGGAAGTTTTAGAACAATCACGATCAAGAAGAGGATTCACCGAAATTAATAAGGATGGAGCAACTGTCATCCAGTTGGAGAAATATAGAATTGCAATAACAAAAGAGCCCTTTTCAAATGGGCAAGAAATAACGATCGTAAAACCAATAGTAAAGTTGACATTAGAAGACTACGGCCTAAGCGAAAAATTATTGGCTCGATTGACTTCAGATGTGGAAGGAATAATTATCGCAGGACCTCCCGGATCTGGCAAGAGTACACTGGCAAGCAGTCTTGCCGAATTTTATGTTACGCAAAATAAGATTGTAAAGACATTTGAATCACCTAGAGATTTGCAAGTACCAAAAGAGGTAACCCAATATGGACCGCTTGAGGGAAGTTTCGACAATGCTGCTGACATTTTGCTGCTCGTACGTCCTGACTATACGATATTTGATGAAATAAGACGATATAGAGATTTTCAAGTATTTTCTGACATGAAACTAGCTGGAGTCGGCATGATAGGAGTAATTCACGCAAGCAAACCCTTGGACGCAGTACAGAGATTTATTGGCAGAATCGAATTGGGGATGATACCGCAAATTCTGGATACAATAATCTTTATGGACGCCGGAATGGTCAAGAAGGTTTATGAAATTTCGCTCACGGTCAAAGTACCGTATAAGATGACAGAGGCTGATCTTGCCAGGCCCGTAGTAGAAGTAAAAGATTTTTCGACAGGAGTAACAGAATATGAGATTTATACATTTGGTGAAGAAAACGTCATTGTCCCCGTTGGCCTAGATAGCGGTACTAATCAAAATAACATCTATAAACTTGCAGAATCAAAGATAAAGGATGTAATACGTCGTTTTGATCCGAATCCAGAGATATCCATCTTATCTGACAATAAAGTTAGGATCAAGGTCCAGAAGGACACAATTCCTCGAATAATTGGAAAAGGTGGATCAACCATAAGTGAGCTTGAAGATATGCTTGGTGTAAGAATTGATGTAGAAATGAAAACCCCTACTCTTGGCAAAGAGGTATACTTTGAAATAAACGAGTCGGGCAATGGAGTTATCATAAAGCTGGACGAAGAAATAATTGGTAACAAAGTAAATTTGTACATTGATGATGAATTTATTTGCGCAAATCAAGTCGGAAAGAAATCAAGAATAAAAATAGATAAGAGGTCTGAAAGCGGTAGAAAGATATTAAACGCTATTGTAGCGGGACAAAGAATAAAAATTTTTCAAACTGACAATTAAAACACCAAAAAATAATAAAATGATAGAACTGAATAGATATGATTTTGGCAACCATTCTTTCATTAGATTTCCATAGGTTTTAACTTATCCTGTAGATTGTTCCATCATTAAAAGACAGAATGTAAAGATAACCATCAGGTCCCGTCTTTATGTCAGTTATTCCTGCAAAACCCTTTCCAAATATTATTGAATCTAGCTCGTTAGCATTGTCGACTACATGATCTTCCAGTCCCGGAGAATCAAGTTTAAAGTCGGTTCTTTCCTCATTTAATTGAAATCTATACAGATTTCCAGAGCCATAGTCTCCTACAAATGCATTATTTGCATATTCCGTGCCTAATTTGGATGAATTCAAAAATTCAATATCTGTGATACCAAAAGAATCTGCAAAGCTCAGTACTGGATCTTTATAATTTGAATTTGGGAAGTTTACCAAATCGTTTTGTGTTATTCCGCTACCTGAAATTGGTCCCATTGTCAGCTTCCAGCCACTATTAAATCCAGGTGTAATCATATTAATTTCATCATGTGATTTTTCGCCATTCTCCGTATCCCATAAGGTTCCTGTAATTGGATCCACCCCCAGCCCAAAGCTATTTCTTATTCCATAAGCTTGATACCAGTTTAGTGGATCTTTGGGATCGTTACTTTTGAAAGGGTTATTAGGAGCAGGTGATCCATCATTCGGGTTCGTTTTTAAAATTGCCCCACTAAAATCTGGATCTGGACCATTTTTTATATTTTGATCTTTTCCATCTCGCTGTAACTCTCCAGTTACAGAATAAAGATATCCATCACTACTAACAGCCAGTTTCCCTCCTTGGTGATTGGTAGCGGGTGTTGCTGGAAGATCCATAAATACTTCTTGATTATTTAACTCTGGACCAGGTGCCAAAGTGTATTTGAATATCCTGTTTATTACTTGACTATCCTTTACAGTTGCATACAAGAATATATTTTCACCAACTCTTTCTATTCCCAGTAATCCACGTTCATTCTTAATGTCAACGTTTAATGAAAGTAAGGGTTGTGGTTGAAGCATTCCATTCTTAACAAGTCTGACACCTCCATCTTTTTCTAAAACTATAATATTATTTTCATCCAAGAATAACATGCTGGTAGGAGATGATAGACCACTCACTAAAGCCTCGACTTTTAGTTTAGGATCTTTTAATGATGGCTGTGCATATAACAAATTACCTTGAAGAATAATTGCGAGTGATATAACAACTAAAGAAGATGCAAGGAGTTTTTTCATACTCAGAACAAATGAACTTTGTAACTTTTATATTTTGCCTACCGTCGTTTCTTTTTTCTTTTATGCTCAACTTTCCTCTGACAAGATTCCATCTACTAATAATACTGTTCTCAATTGTCTAGCCAAATCAGTAACAGTGACTATACCAACTACTTTTCCATCTGACAGGATGGGCAATCTACGTATCTTATGATTGACCATCCTTTGCACGGCTACTTCTACGGGAGTGTCAGGACTAGCGTAAGTTTGAATTTTTGACATTATCGTGCCCACCTTAATTTTTGAAGATACTAAATCCTTGGTACAAATCTTTTTAACAAAATCCTTTTCAGTGATTATGCCGATAGGAACGTTTTCTCTCTCCACTATAAGAGAGCTTATACGCTTTTCAGTCATAATTTTTGCCGCTTCGTTCGCCGTTATCCCTTCATCTATTGATATAACGCTCTTTGTCATTATATCCCGTATTTTATCGTTCAATATTCAATCTTAATAATCATCAAAATAAAAACCTAAGTCCCAGATAATATTTTAATGGTCGTATGTTTTATTGCAAATCAAACTAACTGGTGAACATTATAAATAAATTAAAATTACTAATCCTAAACAGTTAATATAGATTCTAGGTGAGGGTAGGAATAGTTGTTTTTCCAGGAAGTAATTGTGACCGAGATGTACATCATGTCCTAAATGATGTCATAGGGATAAGTGCTCAGTATGTGTGGCATATGGAAAAATCAATAATAGATTATGATGCTCTAATATTACCTGGTGGATTTTCTTATGGAGATAGACTGCGTGCAGGTGTTATAGCAGCTCAGAGCCCAATAGTGGGAGCAATAAAGAAAAAGGCAGAAGAGGGTTTACCAATTCTTGGAATTTGTAATGGATTTCAAATACTGGTTGAAGCTGGATTACTACCTGGCGCATTAATAAAAAATGTTAAATTAAAATTTTCTTGCAAGTGGTTAGAAATGGAAGTGTTGAATGTTAACACTCCTTTTACGAATTTATTCAAATTAGATGATAAGATCAGTATACCAATTGCACATGGAGAAGGCAGATATGTCATAAGCGATGATAAACTTCATGATCTTTACGAAAATAATCAGGTTGTTTTCAAATATAAAGATCAAAATCCAAATGGTTCCGCTGAAATGATAGCAGCAATTTGTAATGAAGAAGGAAATGTCATGGGACTCATGCCACATCCTGAACGTGCATCAGAACCAATCCTATCACCTAACCAAATAAAAAGCAATGCAGGACTGATATTTCTATCATTGAAAAATTTTTTATCTTCTTACATAAAGAATTGATTTAATTGATATAAAATGCTAACAAGACAAGAAGAAACTTATTTGCTAAAAAAATTAGGCAGAAAGCCTAATCTTTTAGAAACTGACATGATAGATGCCGAATGGTCTGAGCATTGTTCATATAAATCATCTAAAAAATATGTAAGATCATTACCGTCACATGGTAAAAGAGTAGTTGTTGGCCCAGGATATGACGCAGGGGTATTGGATATAGGAGATGATGATGTTATTACTGTTCACATAGAAAGTCATAACCATCCATCTGCCGTTGAACCGTATGGAGGAGCTGCTACCGGGGTGGGTGGAGTTATAAGGGATATTATTTCAATGGGTACGAGGCCAATTGCCTTACTTGATGCTTTACGATTCTCCTCACTGAATGATGAGAATAAGACATCAAAATCAAAATGGTTATTTAAAAATGTTGTAAAAGGCATTGCAGATTATGGAAATTGCATTGGTGTTCCTACTGTAGCTGGAGAGGTTGAGTTTGATGATTCCTTTAAAGATTATTGTCTGGTAGATGTTGCTGCATTAGGCCTGGGGAAAAGAGCTCAAATTATTTCGAATCATGCAGATGAAGGTGATCAGATAGTACTTGCTGGTAATCCTACAGGGAAAGATGGAATTCGAGGAGCATCTTTTGCTTCAAAATTACTTGATGATGAAGATAGGTCTGCAGTTCAAATTCCTGATCCATTTTTGGAAAAATTGTTAATTGAAGCCACAATTGAGGCGTCTAAAAACAACTGTATTAACGCAATAAAGGATTTGGGAGGCGGAGGATTATCATGTTGTTTATCTGAATTGTCTCACCTAGTTGAGAAAGGGTTTGTAGTCGACTTGGCTGCGGTTCAAACAAAAGTTGCTGATATGTCACCAAATGAAATAATGATTTCTGAATCGCAAGAAAGAATGGTCTACATAATAAATAGGAAAAAATTATCTAGATTTAGGGAGATATTCAACAAATATGGTATAACGTATTCAATTATTGGTAAAGTACATGGCCACGATAATCTCAATATTCTTTTTCAAGGCAAATCAATAGCTAATATCTCTTGTGACTTGATGGTAAATGCTCCATTGTGTTATAGAAAATCAAAGAAGCCAGGTTATCTGAATAGGACAAAAAAGGGTATTGAGTTGCACAAGGTAAAGGATTACAATAGTATTTTGTTAGATTTGCTGTCAAATCCAAATATTGGTAACAAAGATTGGGTCTTCCAGCAATATGACCATGAGGTTGGACTGAGGACTGTTATAAAACCTGGTGCAAATGCATCAGTTATCAGAGTAAATGACAATAAATTTGTGTCTATCAAATTGGACGGAAATTCCAAACATTGTTATCTTGATCCTTATTTTGGAACCCTAGGGTGTTTATCCGAAGCATGCAGAAATGTAGTTTGTACAGGTGCAGGACCTATTGGAATTATAGATCATCTTCAGTTCGGAAGTCCTGAAAATCCCCAAATATATTGGACATTCAGGAAATCAATAGAAGCAATTATAGATTTCTGTAATTATATGAAAGTTCCTGTGGTGGGCGGAAAGGTTAGCTTTTATAATGAAACAATGAGTTCCCCAATTAAACCCTCACCAGTAATTGGAACTATTGGCCTGATTAAAGATAGATCGCACATTACCAAGTGTGTTCCAACTTTTGGCGATACATTATTTATTTTGGGTAAAACATATGAGGAATTGGGCGGAACTGAATATACTGATTCAATTGGGCATTCAAAATACGGGAACGTGCCGAAGGTAGATTTAGAGACAGATAGAAAAAATAACTCACTAGTATTGGCGCTAATCCAAGAGGGATTGATTGATTTTGCGCATGACTGTTCAAAGGGCGGAATTGGAGCAGCATTAGCTGAATTAGCCATTTCTGGCAACGTGGGAATAGATATCGATTTGAAAAAAATTCCAAATAATTGCTCACGTCATGACTACTTGCTCTTTTCCGAGAGTCATTCCAGATTCATAATAGGCAGTAAGCAGCCGGACAGGATAAAGAAGATATTGAGAAGTAAAAGAGGTGTTTTTTCTGAAATAGGAGAAGTCGAAACTACCAAGGTTTTGAATTTACATTATTCTCATAAAGAAATAATAAATTTACCAATCTATGACCTGGATTGTAGCTACAATTCAATTAATCACATAATGGATGGAACTTAGAGATGAATTTATGTGGAGTAAGTTTTAATTAAATCCATCTCGAAGAAGTGATCACTAATGGTCCGTGAGAATTGTGGCGTTGTTGGTTTTTTTTCACTAGATGGCCATAATGTGATACCTTATGTGCTTGATTCTTTGCGAGCACTACAGCACAGGGGTCAAGAGTCGTGGGGATTCGCAGTGCCCTCGAAATCACCATACAAAAGTTTAGGCCTGGTTTCTGCTTCAAGAAATTTTAGATACATCATTAGAAAATTCAATTCTAATGCAGCTATTGGTCATGTCAGATATTCTACTATCGGGAAAAGTAATTTGGACAATGCACAGCCATTAAAAATAAAGGATCTTTGTATAGCACATAATGGAACTATAGCCAATGTAGAAGAATTATCCAATATGGTCGGAGGATGCACTTTTTCACCTCAGACAATGACCGATACTCTGCTGGCAGCACAAAGATTGATGATGCATCTTGAAAAGAATGATAATATGATTCAAGCCCTTCGTGTATTAAAGGAAGAAATGATAGGTTCCTTTTGCTTTACACTTTTAACGGATGACGGGTCTGTTTATGCCGTCCGTGATACACGCGGGTTCAGACCATTAGTGTTAGGACATATCGAAGAATCAAACACGTACATGATAGCTTCTGAATCATGCGCCATTGATACTGTAGGTGGTAAACTTGTCGGAGATATCCAACCTGGAGAATTATTGAAACTTAGCTTAAATGGGATAGAAAGACAACAATTTTCTACTAGTGAGTATCATTCACATTGTGCCTTTGAATTTACATACTTTGCCCATCCAAGCAGCATTATTGAAGGAGTTAGTGTATATGAGGCAAGAAAAAAAATGGGTCATTACTTGGCAAGAAAATATCCAGTATATGATGCAGATGTTGTCATTCCAGTTCCTGACTCAGCAAGACCCGCCGCTTTGGGATATGCTGAAGAATTAGGGATTCATTTTGAAGAGGGATTATTGAAAGACAGATATCGTAAAAAAGGTTCTATGAGGAGTTTTATTGAACCATATCATGGTGAGCGGATTGAAATTAACAAGGGTATTGTTCCAATACCAGAAGTTATTAGAGGAAAAAACGTAGTGGTAATCGACGACAGTATAGTCAGAGGCACAAGTTCAAAATCTATTATTCAGATTCTTCGATCAGCCGGCGCATCAAAGATATCACTTATAGTCACTTTTCCACCTATAAAATATCCTTGTTATGCAGGAATTGATTTTCCATCACAAGAAGAGCTTTTGGCGTTTCAGAATCAAGAGCAAGGGGATGATCGAATTGAATTTGCAGTCGCAAAAAGTATTGGTGCAGACAAAGTAATCTACAATGATACTATTACGTTGGCACAGGCAATTGGTATAGATGAAAAAGAATTGTGTTTTTCTTGTTCAACGGGGAGTTACAAACCCCTAGGCATAAAACCAGTTTTCAAAACTCGTGCTGAAATAAAGGGGGACACAACCTAAAATTTACGATAATTAAAAACATGGATTCTAAAATTCCTATCCCCAACAAGTTTTTACTAAGCTACTTAAATATTTGTAAACTCAACTAATTAAAATTGAAAAGACTATATCTTATTTTCATTTGCATTGGAGGGGTTGTTTCTCTGTCTTTTCTTTCATATCTAATTATTCAATATTATCAACGTCCTGACTATTCCTTGGGGGTCGACGCCATGAAAGAGCAGCAATCACTTTTCACAAATAGCAGGATTATGCTGACTAATATAGGAAAACAACCAGTCACTCATGTTGTTGTTAATTATGGTATTAAAAACGAAACAATACAATTTATCAATCCGGGAGAAAAAATTTCACTCTCACCACCAGAAGGAAGTAACTTGAATCTTGTTAGAATCACAGCTGACAATGGAATAAACATAACTACGGCATACCGAACACCTATCAAAATGCCGGGGATGATGGGCTCATGATAAGAATAGTTTTACTATGTAATTCTAACTTTAAGCGAAGTCATTTTCCCCCACGGTAGGTCTGGATCTGCCGGACGTTTTAGAGAAAAAAGAAGAAAATAGGAAATCATGACATTAAAATTACCGAATGTTAATTTTTTTTTATTGAAAAATTCGATATTCAAGACGTTATGTCAACAGATAATTAAACTTGATTCATCAATTAGATCTGCAGGGATTACAAATGAAGATGGCATAATATTACATATTAGTCATCGTAAGGGTATCAAGCCATTACTCTCTTCTGAAGAAAGAGCTCAATACGCAATTACTGCAGCTACCAGACAATTTACCAGGCTTAGGTGGGAAGTATTATTGGGCAAGATACAATACGCAAGTTCGCATTATTCCAAACTTATCCGAGCTACCATCCCTATAACTGATGAAAATAGAAAGTTATCATTCGTAATAATACTTTCGCTTGACCCTGGAACAGATAACTTTCATGAAATAATAGTTGAAAAGGTAATCCCACTAATCAAGCAGAAAAAATCTGACTTGGTGAAATCCTAGTCTAGTAAAATGATATTTTATCTTGTCTTAACTTATTTTGCAGAAAGGCCACCATCAATAGTCAAAGTTGTTCCGGTAATCCAATTTGCATCATCTGAACATAGATAAACAACGGCCCCGGAAATGTCACTAGTATTTCCTATCCTCCTTAATGGAAATGACGATTCTAATAACTCTTTAGACTTTTCATCTTGCAAATAAGGTTCTATCATGGGACTTCTTATTGTAGACGGTACAATACAGTTGCATCTAATACCAAATGGTCCGTATTCTACCGCTATACTTTTTGTAAACATTATGATACCAGCCTTAGTAGCGCCATAAATGGACAGAGGAACATTTGGAATTGCACGTATTCCTAGTAATGAAGAGATATTAACAATACTTCCAATTTTTTTTTCCATTATTATTGGCAAAACGGCCTTGGTCACTTGAAAAGTACCTTTCAAATTTGTAGAGATTAGATTATCCCATTGATCTTCACTCATCAGGTGAAATGAAATTGGATCGTTTAGGACACCAGCATTGTTTACAAGAATATCCACAGTATCGAAGGATGATATAGTTTGCTCAATAACGTTTAGCACTTCTGCCTCTTTGGTGATGTCTGCACTTACAGCTAGTAAATCATTGCTCTTATCAGTGTCTGATATAACCTTTGTCAATTTTGAACGATCTCTACCAACTAGAGTCACTTTACATCCTTCATTAACGAGGCGTTCAGTTGTAGATCTCCCTACTCCTCCACCTGCACCTGTTACAATAGCAACTTTTCCCTTAAGACTCATATCAAATAATAGATCTATAAACTTTTAAAGTTTAAACATATATACATACTTTAAATTTCCAATAAATTTTGATTTTATCGATGAAACATTCGCTTGACAAATCTGAACTCTCACCTAATGATATTACAATAGGAATCATAGGAGGAGGACAACTCGGTAAGATGATCGGAATAGAGGCAAAAAGAATGTCACTAAATGTTGCGTATTTAGATCCTGACATGAATTGTCCTGCCTCATCTATTGCGGATCAAATGATTGTAAGTGATTTTAAAGATGAAAAATCGATTATTGAACTGGCAAACAAATCTGACGTATTAACCTTTGAAATTGAGCTTGCAAATTCATCAGTTCTAAAAGATCTGGAAACAAAAGGGTATGCTGTTCATCCAGCTTCGGGAGTATTAAATACAATTCAAAATAAGCTAAGACAAAAGAGATTCCTTAGAGAAAAAGGAATTCAAGTTCCAGAGTTTGAAGAAGTTACAACAGTTGAACAAGCGAAAAAAATCTGCCAAGAATTCGGTTATCCATCAGTGCTAAAAGCCTGCGAAGATTCCTACGACGGTAGAGGAAATTTCCTAGTTAGATCTCTTCGTGATGTAGAAAGAGGGATTCAGTATTTTGAAGGGAGAAGATGCATGATGGAAAAATTCATTCCTTTTACAAAGGAAGTATCTGTCATGGTTGCTCGTAACACCCGTGGACATATAGTATCTTTTCCAGTAGCACAAAACATTCATACCAACAATATCTTGGATACCACTATCGCTCCGGCAAACATCAGTAGCAGAGTCGATTCCGAGGCAAAGTTGATAGCAGAAAAAGTTGTTGATTCTCTGAAAGGTGTCGGAGTATTTGGTATCGAAATGTTTCTCAAGGGCAACAAATTAATGATAAACGAAATAGCACCCAGACCCCACAACTCCGGCCATTTTTCAATCGAGGCATGTAGTGTTTCTCAATTCGAACTACACATACGTGCCATACTTGGTCTACCATTGACAAAACCGAGATTGATGTCTCCCGTAGTTATGATGAATATACTAGGAATGCCTAACTACACTGGAAGATATTGTTTTAAAGGAATTGAAAAAGCCTTCACCATACCTGGTCTTAAAGTGCATTTCTATGGAAAAAAGATAACAAAACCAAAACGAAAATTAGGCCATTTTACCATAACAGCAGAAAACGTAGAGGAAGCGTTATCTAGAGCTAATACAGTAAGGAATTTGTTAAAAGTTGGGAAACCGCGTGGGAATAAATAAGAAGAATAAACCACTTGTTGGAATTATTATGGGAAGTGATTCAGATCTAAAAGTTATGATTCAGGCATCAGAATTTCTAGAAAAAAATCACGTTCCATATGAAATGGAAATTGTTTCAGCTCACAGGACCCCGGATCTAATGTTCGAGTATGCAAAAACTGCGAAAAGGAGGGGCCTAAAGGTAATTATCGCAGGAGCAGGAGGATCCGCACATTTACCTGGTATGATTGCATCACTTACTACATTACCAGTTATAGGTGTCCCTATAGAGAGTCATAATCTAAATGGGATGGATTCTCTCCTGTCAATTGTCCAGATGCCAAGTGGAATTCCAGTTGCTTGTGTTGCAATTAACGGTTCCATAAATGCCGCAATTTTAGCATGTCAAATATTAGCTTTAAGTTCAAAGAGTATATCAGCTGATGTTGAAGACTATAGAAAAAATTTGTATCATAGTGTTATCAAAAAGAGAGAACGATTGAAAAACGAGTAAACCATCCAAGTTTGCTTAGCATATATATTTTCATGAAATAACTAACATGATAATGTACAACGCTACCGTAAGCCCTAGCGAAACCTTTGTTATGCTCATAGACCTATTTAAGGCGGCTGCATAATTATCGAATTGATCACTTCCCATTAATTTTATTTGCGAATATGAATCCAAAAGTGAGAATCTTGAAGACGATGCATTGGATACTGCCTTTTGAGAAATCTCTTTGAAGGCTGCAATAATTTTTTCATAATTAGTAACATTTCCCAGTGCATAATATCCCATACGTGTTCTTTTTCCAGAACTAGAATGTGTATCTGATGAGCAGATTTCTAACATGTAGAATCCTTGCTGATTTAATTCATTGAGTATTCTATCTCGTAATCCGTTAACAAGATTGTTTGAATCGGACCAACCAACAAGATAATTCTCATTGTTGATTTGAAAATTCAGAGCAGCAATACCAGCTCCACCTAATTCAATAAATTTAAATTCTGACCCTGTAGAGTTGGCGTATCCAATTCCGTAGGAATGATATTCTAGACTCTTTAGTTTTTTTAAAGAAGATAACGCAAGATCACAAAGGATCGTTTCTTCTTCTGAAGAAATCTTTTTTCCTAGTGCATTATGTGCATCAACAATCATGATGTCAGAAAAACCTGCCTCTTTGACATATTCTTCGACTTTTTCTCGAATTGAATATGGTAAGTCCTCCATCCCACTATCTTTTGAAATCATCATGAATACACTAGTATTGAAATTTAAACAAGTCAATGTGAAATCATCCGACTTTGTTTGTAAAGGCAACGTACACTCATTGCCACTATTTTTAATAATTGAATTTTTTAGTGATTCAAGATACTTGTTGACTTCCGAGAGTGTAGGCAAATTTAATGAGTGGTCAGAAATACTATGTAACACTATTGCATTTTTTTGAAAGAAATTGAATAGTTTATGGGGAAGATTACTCCCACCTATTGGATTAAATGGCCCTGGATGTATATCAGGCAATACAACAAATACTTGTTTTCCATCTTGTCTTTCAAATTTCATCATCTGGGTTCTTATCTTATCTACTTTGGATCTTGATTCAAATATGTCCTCCATCTTTTCTTGCTTATTTTCTGTCCATGCAGATAAAAAGGCCTGTAATATTCTAAAAGTGCTTTTGATATTGGGACATCCAGCCCTGTCAGCTAATATGGACCATACAACCCCCACTGTAAAGATAAGAGAACCCATAATTAATTCCGTAACATGGTCATGCAGAATAAATGTAGAAGTATATGGTAATAAATTAGTAAAAAAAATAGTAGGCATAATAAATGAAATTAATACAGCTCTAATTATTCTTGATCCAAAGACTGAAACAAAAATACCGTAACGAAGTCCACTTGCAATGAACATTCCTACCAGATCATAATTAACGATATCTGAATTTTTACTGAAAATGTTATTTGCTAATAATCCTAATAAAATAGTTACTAGCCAAAGGGAGCTTGAAAATGCCGCAACATGAATCACTTTTGAAATCTTATTTGTAGGCGTTCCTTTTAGTAAGAACAGATCTAGAAAAAAACCACCTACGGTAACCCCAATTGCTATGACAAAATGAGTTATTAATTCCGTAAAATGAGAATAGGAAGTATAATTAATGCCTATTATTCCTAATGACGCAATTATTGAGATTGCTGCCGAGGTTTTGTACGAAGATGGATTTAATAGTGTGAAATACCATCTTCTGTGTATATCAGTTACACTGTCTTCACTCATGAATTAATGCTATTGTTAGAATTCTATACTGGGAAAACGATTCTGATAATTATAGAAATTCCTATGAGAGCACCAGTAACACCTAGTATAACTTCTGGTTTTACCTTAACACCACGAGTTTCATCTTCAAAAAACCTTAATAATCCTGCGCTTGATGCAGGCAATGGTGCATTTTTTTTCTTTCCTTCACCCAATGTAAAAGTTATTTCTGAATCATCTCTTAAATACATTCCGTTTTATTCACTTGTAATATTAGAGACTCTTAAAATTACTTGAGAACCTTTATTTTTTCTAAAATTTTGATATAAATGTCAATGACTCTCAATCTTTGTTCCTCCTCATCTAAATTTTTATCGGAACCAATACTCATCATTAATTCCACTAGTCTCTCTCTTATTTTTTCGCTCATGCTAAAATCTGGCAGTATTCTCTTGTCGATAGTCTTGTCTATGTCTTCTGTTGATTTTGGTTCTTTTTGCGTAGTAGTGTTCCCACATATAATACATGTAACTTCATTATTTTTTTTTACTTGGATTCCATTGCATTTTTCGCAAGGTTCAGATAGTAGGGTTCCTCCCTTAAGCAAGGATTCTGCAGCTTGTTTTAGATTTTCTTTATATTTGTCACCAGATATTGACATATTCTGCATTTGATCTTTGCGATCATGTAAATTAAAGTCTTCTTACCGACTAGCAATAACTTAAACCCTCATTAATAGATAGACAATAATAATGACATTTCAATTTTTTCCATTTATTCAGAAATCTTAGTACTTGTTGTTAATCGGGCAAGGCTTAATAATGAGAATACTTCAATGGAAATTAATTATAATATGGCGGTGATATGCAAAAAATGTGGACTACCAAACGACCTTTGTGCATGTGGCGAGCTGGATAAAGAAGAAACAAGAATTGTAATAAGACTTGAAACAAGACGTTTTTCCAAAACTACTACCATGATAGAAGGTATTGATCCGAAATTGAGTGACATACAACATATAGTCAAGGAATTGAAAAGTAAATTAGCCTGTGGCGGAACTGCAAAAGATGGGTTTATTATGCTACAAGGAGACCACAGGGAAGATGTAAAATCTTACCTAGTTAAATTTGGGTTCACCGAATCTGCGATTGAAGTACAGTAGTCGTTTTTTAGGACTAATTTAATTACTTAAAGTGAATCCTAGCCTGCGTGTATCGGATCTATTAGAAAAATAAAATAAAAAATAAGAATCTTTAGGGATTGACTTAGATAATTTACCAGTGATGTTTTTCGTCAGGAATCAGACCTATTTGTTGTTGCTCAAAATATTTATCCAGCTCTCCTACCCATTTTTCCTTTGCTGAACCGCCACCTAGTCCTTTTTTCCTTAACCAGAAAGCTATTGCTGCAAGTAAGAATACTGCAAACATCATTGTT
>Ga0081455_10001562_pt1 | contig 28132 bp, 27 predicted proteins | sample TabmetS3T2R1_FD_70207 | JGI IMG/M metagenome (GOLD analysis project Ga0081455, IMG submission 70207) | Tabebuia heterophylla rhizosphere microbial communities from the University of Puerto Rico - S3T2R1 | ecosystem: Host-associated > Plants > Roots > Rhizosphere ... | reverse complement strand
CACCCGTGGGCTCAGGACAAGCCGCCACTGGACGCCGGTACCGCTTGGGGAGAGTCGGTGCAGGAAGCGTTCATGTCCTTCGGCGCCAGCAGTTATGCCCAGGCCCGCTTTACGTCTAGCAAGGGTACCGAGTGGAGGCGGGCGACCTACTCTATTCACCCGCAGGCAGATTACCCGATCCTCGTGATCCAGGACAGTTTCTCGGGACAAGACGCCGAGGCCAGCAAGATCTTTTCCCTAAATCTGATGGCGCAGGGTGAGGTCGATACACCGGCCGGCAGGAAAGCACCGCCATTACGGGCTCATAAGCCCAATAACGAACGCCCGTCTGCCGGGGAGGTGTTCCCCTTGCGACCAGGGCTCAACCGGTTAGGATTTACCGGCCAATGGTTGATCGACTGGGACTTATACACGCTGGCATCCCAGCCACAGGAGGCACAGATAGGCAATTGGGCTCACAGTTGGCATCCGAACCGAGAGCAAAGTGAGTTCGCCAAGGCCAATGGCCGTCCCTTCGAGGAGCGTCAGCATATCCTGCGCCTCAAGGGACAGGGACCTTTCAAGGTCTTCATCCTGCCGTTCCGCAAAGGGGAAAGACGCAATGATCTGCAAATGCAACGAGATGGATCAAAGGTCACACTTACGACCAGGGATGGAACGACTACTGTCGACGATGCCTTCTACGCATACCAGAATACCCACCAGCGCATACTGACGACCTTCAGCGCACAGCCAACAGAGGCTAACGGTATCAGCGCTGCCGGCGGGCCGGTGGAGATCATTGTGGAACAGCAACGGGCTATTATCACTGCCCATGGTCAGAAGGGGATGCGCCAGATGACGCTCCCCGGCACCTGGAAAATCAAAGACCCACAAGGCCTCAGAGCGCCACTGGCGTTTCGGGCCGGGGTATGGATCCTGGACTATCAAGGGGAAGCGCCACTTACCGTCACTCTAGAGAGGTAGGCTGGGCTCACGCGTCAACGCCTGAGCGGTTTACTATGCGTGTCCTACACGTTATTCCTGCTGTGGCGCCGCGGTACGGAGGCCCGAGCCGAGCGATTTTTGAGATGTGCCGCACGTTGCAAGAACGCGGGATTGAGCCACTCATCGCTAGCACTGACGCCGATGGCACAGGACGTCTGCCTATCGAACTGGGGCATCCTCTTATGTATAAGGGGGTGCCGGCGGTCTTCTTCTCCCGTCAGTGGAGTGAAGCCTTCAAGTACTCTCATCCCCTGGCGCGCTGGGTGGATAGGCATGTGCAGGGCTTTGACGTGGTGCATATCCATGCGGTCTTCTCCCACGCCTGTCTGGCAGCAGCTAAAGCCTGTCAACGACACAAGGTGCCGTATGTGGTCCGCCCCCTGGGCACGCTGGACCCCTGGAGCTTACGCCAGAAGCACCGCCGCAAGTGCCTCCTGTGGCACCTCGGGGCCAGGTCTATGCTGCGGCGAGCTACAGCCATCCACTACACTACGGTGGAAGAGCAGCAGCTAGCCGAGGGGCCGCTGGGTCTCGGGTACGGGGCCGTCATCCCACTGGGGGTCGATGTGGAGCTGCTCGAAGTGCCGTCAGGCGCTGGGAGCTTCCGGTGCCGCTATCCCTCTCTGGGTCCTGATCCCTATGTTCTCGTGCTCTGTCGACTCCATCCGAAGAAGGGGCTGGAGTTGTTCCTGGAAGTTTTCCTGGAAGTGACTCGTGAAGAAGAATTCCAGCAATGGCAACTCGTGATAGCAGGTGAGGGAGAGGCCGGGTACGTGGCCAGTTTGAAACGTTTGGTATGGGAGCAAGGAGGGCAAGACCGCGTCTGCTTCTCGGGCTGGCTGGATGGAGCAGAGAAGGTCGCAGCGCTGCGCGAAGCGGCTCTCCTGGCCTTGCCTTCGCACCAGGAGAACTTCGGATTATCTGTCGTAGAGGCGATGGCCTGCGGGGTGCCAGTTCTACTCAGCATGCAAGTCAACCTGGCAGCAGAGATCCAGGCTGCCGGGGCTGGTTGGATCGCTCCCCTAGAGCGGGCAGCCTTGTTAGAGATACTGGCGCAGGCACTTAGGGGGGAGCGTGAGCGTATACGGCGCGGACAAGCCGGCTGCGAACTCGTGCGTCGTCGGTTCTTGTGGTCCGCTGTGGCTGCCGAACTTGCTACGCTCTATGAGGCAATGGTGCAAAAGATATCATTCTGAGTAGTCACCAATGGCTGACGCGGTGATCAAAGCCGTTTTTCACACCTGAAGGAGAGCGTATGCGGACAATGAGAGCCTCTGTTGTAGCGCTGGTATTGTTCCTTGGACTGTTTGGCAGAGCGCACGCTGTGCCGCTCAGCGGCACCGGGTTTGCCGACTTTACCGTCGGGGCGAGTGTGGACGGCCAGGACGGTTGGAGCGTCTTTATTCCGGGCAACTGTGGCGTCTATGACGAGAGCGTTGTCGATTTCAACGGCAACAAAGTTTGGCGCGTCTCAAATGCTGTAACGTGCGGAAGCTTTGGCGACCAGCCGTTCGCGCCGCGTCCGGGCGGCAGACCCACGGATACCGTCAACGACCCTGTTAACAGCGATCCACTCTTCTTTGCGGGCGAAACCTCCACCGGCGCTGCGTTCAATCGATTCTTTGGGCAGTTTTCTTTCCGGTCGGCCATTGGTGTGCCTCAGCCGAGACTGCGAATTACCGTGAGTATCGACAACGGGCAGGGAGGACGGCAAAGTTTTATTGCGCTGCGCGACAGCGGTTCGGGCATTGCCATCGATACGTTTGATGTCGATAGGAACGGCGGTTTCATCGGCCCGATTACCATTGCATCCGGCCTGTCGTACACCAGATGGCACACCGTCAAGATGCAGGCGCACTTTAAGAACGGTTCCAACAATGACACAGTAGAATACCGGGTCAACGGCAAGCTCGTGCATACCGGACAAAGCTGGGAGCAGTTCTACCGGAATTTCCAGGCTGCTCTCCATCCACATGGTGTTCCGGTACAGACGCTCCTCTTTCGGCTATCGGAAACCGCCGCGCCGGCTGTTGCGGGAGGCGGTTTCTACATCGATAACGTTTTTACCCGCAACTCGAACTCGGATCGGGATGATGAGGATCGGGATGACGATGATCGGGATGATGACTAACGTCCGCCGCGACGAGCCTTAGGATAGGCTAAAAGGGTGTAGGGTAGCCGACGCGGTGATCAAGGCCAATTTGTGCATTATCACATTCGCCTTTGAGAAACATTTTGGACCTAGCTCTGGCCACATCCGGTTCTTCTCGAAACGGTCGATGAGTCAATGCCTCCAGTCGGGAAGCTTTCGTGTGGAGCAGCTCTATGGTATTGGGCGGTATTGGCCAGTCTGGCAATCGATGTTTGTCATAGCGCGGAAACCTGCCTAAAACCATGGCATCAGTCACCTCCCCTATCTCACTCACGGTCGTGGTGCTTACCTATAACGAAGAGCGCAACCTCTCTGCCTGCCTTGAGAGCGTGGCCGGCTGGGCGGGAGAGATCTTTGTCGTGGACTCGGGGAGCACTGATCACACCGTCGCAATTGCTGAGCGATATGGTGCCAAAGCCGTGATGCACCCTTTCGAGAGCCATGCCAGACAGTGGAACTGGGCACTGCGCCACTTGCCATTTGCTTACGAGTGGGCTCTATGCCTGGACGCTGACCAGCGGGTGACACCGGAACTCAGAGAGGAACTGTGTGGGCTTTTCGGAGTGGGGCCTGAGAGCGTCCGGAGGCAGGCAAGACTGGAGGCGGCAGACGGATTCTACATCAAGAGGCGGCAGATCTTTCGGGGCAGATGGATCAGGCACGGCGGCTATTATCCCAAGTACTTGCTCAAACTTTTTCGCCACGCACGGGGCTGGTCAGATGAGAAAGAGTTGGTCGACCATCACTTCTATGTATCCGGTAAGAGCTCCAGGCTCGACGCCGATCTTCTGGAGGACAATCAGAACGAGGCGGATATCCTGCTCTGGGTGCAAAAACATCTGGGCTACGCCGCTCGCCAGGCCAGAGAAGAGCTACTACGGCAGCGGGGTGGCACAGCGTGGAACATCAGACCGTCCCTGTTTGGGACGCCTGACCAACGCACCCTCTGGCTCAAGCGCCTCTGGTCTCGCCTGCCTCTGTACGTCCGACCCTGCCTCTATTTCTTCTATCGCTATGTTCTCCGCCTCGGCTTCCTCGATGGTAAGCAAGGGTTTCTGTTTCACTTCCTCCAGGGGTTCTGGTATCGACTCCTGATAGATGTGGTTCTGGATTCTCTGCGCCATGGGCGAGAGCCGGATATGGGCCAGGAGCAGACAACTTTCTCTGCGGACTGGGGAGTCGGTGCCTCAGGAAACGGCACAGCCAAAGGCAGTAGACATCAGAGTATGTGATCCAGCCGTATCTGCACACCTTCAGGTAAGCACCAACTGCTTGATAAGACCAAGAGATGTAAACATTGAGACGGCTGTGGAAGTGGCTCTGGGTTGTATGCGTTGCGGTCTTACTGTTTTTGGGGGCCAGTCGCCTTGGCATCTGGGAGTCACTCCTGGTCAGTCTAGGACGGTGGTTGGTGGTGGAGACCCCACTGCGGGAGGTTGACCTGGTTGTGGCGTTGGGGGGCGATCGGGGACGCCAGGTGATGGCAGTCAAGCTTCTGCAGCAAGGGCTGGCACGTCAGGTCCTCTTCACTGGAGCAGATGTGCAACCGACTGACTACCAATGTCTTGGTGTGCCAGTGGGGCAGGCAATGGCCCTGCCAGGGCCCGTCTATACAACCTATGAGGAGGCTGTGGCGATCCGTCAAATCGTGCAAGCGCACAGCCTCAGCTCGGTCTTGATCGTGACCTCAGCATACCATACACGACGAGCCTATTGGACGTTCGAGCAGGTGTTCAGAGGTACTGGAGTCGAGCTGCTTATGGCTTCGGTGCCTCCCAGAGGCTTCACGATGGACGCCTGGTGGAAGAGCCATATGGGGCGAAAACCGGTGCTCATAGAATATATGGGCTTGGCGTATTATTGGCTGAAGTTGAGCATAAGTGGTGGGCCGCAATGATCATTCTGGGAATCAATGCTTATCATGGGGATGTGTCAGCGGTTCTCCTCCGCGACGGTGCCCTGGTCGCTGCTGTCGAGGAAGAACGCTTTCGGCGGGTGAAGCACTGGGCGGGGTTTCCGCATGAGGCGATCCGCGTGTGTCTGGACATAGCAGGGATAACGCCTAGGCAAGTCGACCACTTCGCTATCTCCCGCGATCCACGCGCAAACTTGTGGCGCAAGGCACTCTTCACCCTGCGGAATCAACCCAGTCTGGGGTTGGTGCGGGATCGCGTGAGGAATTCCAGCCGAGTTCGTGATGTCGCTGCGGCCCTTGCTGAGACGCTCGCAGTGGACCGGGAGTGGGTGCGCGGACGGCTGCACTGGGTGGAGCATCATCCAGCACACCTGGCGAGCGCGTTTTTTGTCTCCCCCTTCGAAGAGGCGGCTGTCTGTGCTATCGATGGGTTTGGCGATTTTGTCAGCACCTCATGGGCGGTTGGACGAGGTCGTACCCTGGATATTCTAGAGCGCGTCTATTTCCCCCATTCCCTCGGGCTGGTGTACCTGGCTCTTACCCAGTATCTTGGCTTTCTCAAGTACGGCGATGAGTATAAGGTCATGGGCCTGGCGCCGTATGGTGAGCCGTCCTACGTTGAGCCCCTGCGCCAACTGGTCTATCTGAAGCCAGACGGCAGGTTTGAACTTGACCTGTCGTATTTTCGCCATCACGTTGGGGGCGTCAACATGACCTGGGACGACGGCGAGCCCACCATGGACCCCGTCTACACCCGCAAGCTGGAACAGCTGCTCGGCCCTGCCCGTCCGCCTGAAGCACCGCTAGAGTCCCGACACGAGGCCATTGCCGCCTCACTCCAGGTGCTCTTTGAAGAGGCGGCTGGCCATATCCTCAATGCCCTCTATCGTCAGACGCGCCAGCCGCGGCTCTGTCTGGCAGGCGGGTGTGCCATGAACAGTGTGATGAATGGCAAAGTTCGCGAGTTGACCCCATTCCAGGAAGTCTATATCCAGCCGGCTGCAGGGGATAATGGCACGGCCTTAGGGGCGGCGTTTTATGTCTGGCATCAGATCCTGGGCCAGCCACGCCGCTTTGTCATGGACCATGCCTACTGGGGACCGGAGTTTGGCGACGTTGCCTTACAGGAGGCGTGGCACGCCAGCCGTGCGGAACTGGAGCGCCAGGGCTGCACGGTCCAGCGGATAACCGACGAGGACGAGCTGTGTCACTGGACCGCAGAGCGCTTGGCGGCAGGCAACATCGTTGGCTGGTTCCAGGGCAGGATGGAATGGGGCGCCCGCGCCCTGGGAAGCCGGAGTATACTCGCCGACCCCCGATGCCCTGACATGCGGGAGACTATCAATACGAAGATCAAGTTTCGTGAAAAATTTCGCCCCTTTGCCCCTGCGGTCCTGGAGGAGGCAGTACATGACTACTTTGTCGGAGCCGTGCCTGATCCGTTTATGATCCAGGTGTACCCGGTACGGCCTGATAAACGTGCCGTGATCCCGGCAGTGACCCATGTGGACGGCTCGGGACGGTTGCAAACTGTGAACCGGCAGGCCAATCCCCGCTACTGGAAGCTCCTCAAAGCGTTTGCAGCGCTGACGGGCGTCCCAGTACTCCTCAACACCTCGTTCAACGAGAATGAACCCATCGTGCACCGGCCGGCTGAAGCCCTCGATTGCTTCCTGCGGACGCGCATGGACGTGCTGGTGTTGGGTCATTATCTGGTGCAGAAGCGCTGACTCATGCAGTTAGCAATTTAGCGCTCGGGAAGGCTTATGTTGGGCATGAAGAGTAGAGTTCTCTGGCGGGAGTGCGTTCGCAGAAAAACAGATCTCCGCCTATGGCTCGGGCTACTTCTACTTTTTGCGCTATGCCAGTACGGGTTACGGGGAACCGGACGAGCACTGAGCGCCAGTGGGGATTTCGCTGCCCCATATGCGGCCACACGCGTGTTCTGGCAGCGAGGTAATCCCTACGACCAGAACGTGCTCAAAGACGAGCTCGCAAGAGCGCAGCTGCCTGGGACCAAGCCTTACTACTTTCTCACCCCTTTGTTCTATCCACCGCACACATTTGTTCTTCTCTCACCGTGCGTGATGATGCCATGGCAACATGCGAGGCTCCTAATGGCCCTTTCCAACACGCTCCTGCCCCTCATTGCTGTGCTTCTGTTCATATGCTCGCAGCGGTCCCGAAACAAATTCATACTCAACAGGGCGTTGTGCGTTCTAACCTTCCTCCTCTGGGCTCCGCTCCATACAGGAATTGCATTGGGCCAATTGGCGGTGGTCAGCGTCTCCCTGGGATTCATTGCCATACAGCTTGCGTCATCTGGGCACGGCAATGTGGCTGGTATCTTCCTCGCTACAAGCCTCTTCGCAAAGCCCCATGTTGCTTTTCTTCTTCCTTTATACTTCGTGCTCCGTCGCTGGTATCGTTCGATCTGGGTCTGCGTAGCTATGGTTTTCTTCGTGTCGCTCTTCGTAGTTGCGTGGTGGCGAGAGAGAACGGTTGTCTTCCTGCAATCTGTGCTTCAGAACTACCATCAGGAAAGTACCCTTGGATCGATATCCCCTTACGGCCGGCTATACTGGCACCGCATAGATCTGGCCCCACTTTGGCCATCTGGGTCACTCATATGTGCTGCCGTACTTGGGGTAGCTGTCATATTCCTCCTTTTCCGCCTCTTTCCGAAGTCCTTTTTGATGCGACAGGACTCCGATCGCTTACGGTCCCAAGAACTCGGGCTGGCTTGCATCTGCCTCGTGAGCTTGCTCGTTGTGTACCATCGCTATTACGATGCCTATTTGCTCCTAATTCCCCTTGCACACATCGTGCTTAGGTACGATATCTACAGATGTAAAAGACGCATGTGGGCGATATGTTCTGTGGCATACCTCCCATTTCTGGTCCCAATATCTGCGACTGTTTTCGTCCTCGGCAAATCGATCCCGCTGCTGAGCGCGGCGATCGAGTCGTCGGTAGCGACACGCCTCTTGATGCTCCACGTGAACATCAGCCTTCTCCTCGCTCTCGGTTACTGCCTATGGGCTTTTTCGGACTCCTTCCGCACAGCAGCCAGGAAGCAAGTACCTGTGCACCAGGAGACCGTTCCCGACCGGCGGATATAGAGTGGCGGGAGCGCAGAATGAAAGCATGTCCCTGCACCACTGCGATCACGCCCACGCGACAAAAGAGCCGTAATGCCGCGTCGCCAGTAGCATCCGCATCGCACACATAAGCAACCGCCGTCCAGCGTGGTTACACGCCGATCACTCCCGGTGAGCGGAGGCCCACAGGGACTGCGCTGTAGGCCATATTCAATAAGAATGAGCCCGTTGTGCGTCTGCCGGCTGAGGCCATTGATTGCTTCCTGCGCACGCGCATGGACGCTCTGGTCGTGGGTAATTATGTAGTTGAGAAACGCTAACGCAATCTCCAGCAGAAGGAGCAAGGTTTATGTCTCATGACGTGCAAGTGCTCGTCACCGGTGCTGGCGGCTTTATTGGCCATCATCTAGTCACCTTTCTCAAGCAGCAGGGCTATTGGGTACGCGGTGTTGACCAAAAATATCCCGAATACGGCGCTACGGATGCCGATGAGTTTGAATTGCTCGATTTGCGGCGCTGGTTCAACTGCCTCCAGGCCACACGCGGTATAGATGAAGTATATGCCCTGGCAGCGGACATGGGTGGCATGGGCTTTATTTCGTCGCACCACGCGGAGATCCTGCGGAACAACGCCCTCATCAATATGCACACCCTGGAAGCGGCGCGCCTCAACGGCATTCAACGCTATCTCTATACGTCTTCCGCCTGTATTTATCCAGAATATCTGCAAACCGATGCCGATGTCACCCCATTGAAAGAAGAAGACGCCTACCCGGCGCAGCCGCAGGATGCCTATGGCTGGGAAAAGCTCGTGGCGGAGCGCCTATGTCTGCACTACCGGGAGGACTATGGCCTCGCCACCCGTATTGTGCGCTTTCATAATATCTTTGGCCCACTCGGGACATGGGACGGTGGGCGCGAGAAGGCCCCAGCGGCTATCTGCCGCAAGGTTGCCATGGCTAAATTGACCGGGAACTGTGAGATGGAAATCTGGGGCGACGGCGAACAAACACGCTCGTTCTGTTATATCGATGACTGTGTCACCGGGATTTACAAGCTCATGCGGTCAGAGTATGCGGAGCCGCTCAACTTAGGGCAGGACCGCCTGGTGACCATCAACCAGTTGGCCGACATGGTGGCGGCGATCGCTGGTGTCCGCATGGTCAAGAAGCACGTGCCTGGGCCACAGGGCGTGCGCGGGCGCAATTCGGATAATACCCGCCTGCGCCAGGTGCTGGGTTGGGAACCTGAGATTGCTCTCGAGGAAGGGCTGACCCGAACGTATACCTGGATTGAGGAGCAGGTGCGGGCGCAACTGGAGAAAGCTTAAGCCGCAGTATACCGCCACACGAGGGATCGGCAGCCTCCGCACAAAAGCCCCTCACCTCTGCCCTCTCCGGACGGGAGAAGGCCAAAGACCGCTGACGCGTTGTACTTACCATCATGCCTCACATACACGACACAAACAAACCGTCGATTCTGCTCTTGTACCACTTCTTCTTTCCTGACGATGTGGCGAGCGCCTCGCATATGTATCAGTTCGCCCAGGAGCTGACACATCGGGGCTGGCAAGTGACGGTCTTGACCACCGACCGCTATTGCCGTGAACCGCAGCGCCGCATCCCGCATAAAGAAGAACATGTCCAGGGTATTCATGTCATACGCCTGCCGAGACCGGCATGGAATCAGGCAACTCCGCTCCAGCGGATGATGAACTCCGCCTGGGTCATGGCAGGATGGCTGCTCAAGTTAGTGCGTATGCCATCCTTTGACGTCATTCTGGTTGGTTCCGACCCTGCCTTTGCACCCCTGATTCTCCCTGGTGCACGTTTCTGTAAAAAGGCCACCATCCTCGCCCATTGGTGTTTCGATCTCTATCCTGAGGTTGCGACGGCGGATAGCGGCGTGCAGATGCACACCACCATCGTGGCGTTGCTCCAAAGGCTGATGGGCAGGAGCTATCGGGCAGCGCATCTCATCGCGGATCTCGGCAGTTGTATGCGCCAGAGACTTGCCGCCTACAACCATGGAGCCCAAGAAGCTACTCTGATCCCGTGGGCCCTGGTGGAGCCTGAGGCACTCACCCCTCCCAATCCAGAACCGCGCAAACGCATGTTCGGCGATGCCGCCTTTGGCCTGCTCTATTCTGGAACCCTGGGGCGCGCCCATGATTACGAGATGTTCTTAAAACTGGCTCGACTGCTGCGGCACCGTTCTCCACACATACGCCTGTGTTTTGCTGCTCGCGGCAATAAGGTTGCCGAGTTTAAAAAAGCCCTCACCTATGAAGATACCAATATTGCTTTGGTCGACTTTGTTGCAGAGTCTATGCTTGAGGAGCACCTTAACGCCGCAGATATGCACATGATAAGCCTGAACAAAGAGTGGAGCGGCCTGGTTGTGCCTTCTAAATTCTTTGGATCTTTAGCAACTGGAAAACCAGTTATTTATGCGGGGCCTGCTGACTCATCGATTGCTTGTTTGCTCAGAGAACATGAGATTGGCTTTTATATTAATGAAGAATCCCTCGCAAATGTTGCGGCTATCCTTAATTATTTGTCAACCAATCGTAGTGCGCTGAATCTTCTACAAAAAAACTCTTTCGAAGTCTATCACAGTTCTTTCTCAAAGAAGATTATTGTTGATAAGTGGGATAGAGTACTCCGCCAATTGATCTCTGACGCCCATAGCAGCAAATAAATGGTTATATACTTCTTTCCACTCATTGCGGCAGCACTCTCATTTGGGCTCACCCCTATCGTCCGCTATGTGGCCCAGTGGGTTGGAGCGGTGGACCAACCAGGGGAGCGGAAGATTCACGCCGTACCCATACCACGTCTCGGTGGGGTAAGCGTGGTCGTGTCAGGGTTGTTGACTATCCTGAGCGTCTGGGAGTTCGAGCGTGTCACTGGCGGGGTCATGCGGATTGATCCGGGAGTCTGGAAGCCGGTGTCGCTTGGAGGCGCCATCGTCTTTCTCCTGGGGGTATGGGATGACATACGACCGATTCCAGCTTGGGTGAAGTTTGTGTTGCAAGGGGTTGCCGCTGGCGTGGCGATCTGGTGCGGCATTCTCGTCGAGCGCGTGTCGCTGCTGGGTGGCGGTAGCATCCACCTTGGCATTCTGGCGTTGCCCCTGACAATTGTATGGATCATTGGTATTACGAATGCATTCAATCTGGTGGATGGTCTGGATGGGCTCGCTGCCGGGCTGACCATCATCGCTGCCGGATCGATTGCCACGATCTTTTTCCTACGTGGTAATGCCCAGGAGGCCCTGCTACTCCTCATTCTGCTGGGGGCTCTGCTCGGTTTTCTCCCGTATAACTTCAATCCGGCCACGATCTTTCTGGGTGATTCTGGGAGTCTGACGGTCGGCTATATACTGGCTGTCACAGCCATCACAGGCTCTCAGAAAGGCGCTACGACTCTTGCCGTGATGATTCCACTGCTCGTCCTCGGGCTTCCCATTGTGGATACCCTGCTCGCCATGGTGCGTCGATGTGTCGGCAGCCTCAGGATGCTCAGTGGACCTAAAGCCACTCTGAGAGAGCAGATTCGAGTGGCCAAATCCATGTTTGAAGCCGACCAGAAGCACATCCACCACCGCCTCATCGCCCTGGGGTTCTCGCACCGCAATGCCGTGCTGGTGCTCTATGCCCTGGCGTTGGGACTTTCATCCCTGGCACTGCTTTCAGTGTTGGCACACTATCGCAACGCCGGCATCATTCTGATTGCCATCGGCCTGGCAACGTACATTGGGATTCGCAAGCTGGGCTATGACGAGATCGCCTTTCTCCGCACAGGCACCCTGCTACGCTGGTACGAATCGTTGACGTTCAATCGACGCTTCTTCCTCGGATTTATCGACCTGACGCTGATTACGGCTGCCTACTGGGGAGCCTTTGTATTGCACTATGACCTGCCCTGGCACACCGAACTCAAAGCCTGGTACAGAGGGACCTTCCCCCTCGTCCTCGTCATGCAGTTAGCTTGTCTGTACGCGCTCGGGCTTTACCGCGGAGTATGGCGGGCAGCGGCAATCTGCGATCTTATCCGCGTAGTTGCAGTCGTACCCCTGGCTGTCACTACATCATATATAGTCGCCATGGTGAGCCTTCCACCAGTGGAGACACTCAGATTCTTCCTTCTCGATGCTCTGCTCCTTAGTGCTTTTATGTTGGGAATACGGAGTACGTATCGTGTCCTGGACTACATGCAGCAATGTGCACACGTCACAGGCGAGCCCACACTCATCTATGGTGCTGGACGGGGTGGGCAGTTCGTCCTGCGTGAACTGAGGCAAAATCCTGACCTTGGACTCCGTCCTATTGGTTTTCTCGATGACGATACCAGGTTGCAGGGCCGAGTGGTGCATGGCATACCCGTTCTCGGCTCGATCACTGGCTTGCGTTCCATCATAGAAGCGCAGCCTATCTCTTACCTGATTGCCTCCTCCAGCAAAATCAAGCGCGAGCGCCTGGATCAAGTGATCAGTATCTGCCAGGAATGGCGCATTCCTATGATGCAGGCACACTTCAAGTTGGAGCCTGTCGCCGGGGAGCCTGGCAGGGTGAATGGTGTTCAATACCCAGCCCACATGGTGCCAGAGACTTCACATTCCGCCTGATGGGATCGCCCACGCATCAGTAGTCACTTCGTGGTGCCCTCCTTTCCACACCCCTGTTGTTTTCCTCCCCGGTTGTCCCTTGCTTGTCTCTGACAGTGCCTATCTTCGCCCTTTCCACTCTGCCACAACATTTCCCCTTCTCCCAGCAGAGCGAAGGTGCTATGATGCTCTCATGGTAACCTCTTCAAACTCGACAGCCCCCCACGTAAACGGCTCGACGTGACGCGCCTGCGGGCCATGGAGTGGTATGTCTAAGTTTTAAGATTGAAGGGATACGGTATCATTGAATCCTAAAGACTACCTCAGTTTTCTTCTAGAAGGGCTAGTATGTATAAAGAGTTCTATGGTTTCACTACCTATCCTTTTTCTCTGACCCCGGATCCGCAGTTCCTCTACCGCAGTAAAAACCATGAAAATTCGTTGCGCTACCTATCATATAGCCTTGAACGGAGCCATGGGCTCATCGTCCTAAAGGGCAAGATCGGCACAGGCAAGACATTACTGCTAAACATCCTAGTAAAAAGCCTGGATGAGAAAGCACATATTGCATTTCTAGTTAATTCTAAGCTAGATTTCCTTGACATACTAAGGTATATATGTCGCCAGTTCGGATTAGAAAGCACTGAAAAATCTAAAGCTGACTTATTGACCGATCTGGAAAACTTTTTGTTAATGTGTGAAAAAACCAATGAAAAAGCCGTTGTTATTATCGATGAAGCCCAAAATCTCTCGGTCGATACTCTGGAAGAGTTAAGGTTACTTACGAATTTTGAGAACCATGAGAGGAAGTTACTACAAATCATTCTTGCTGGCCAACTCCAGCTAGAGTACATACTGAAATTGCCAGAGCTTGCCCAGTTAAGCCAACGCATAGCTTATGATTGGCAACTCCGCCCTATGAATTATTATGAGACAAAAGCGTATGTGGAAAAAAGGTTGGCCATTGCTGGGTGTACTTACCCTCTGTTCACATCTCGAGCAATGAAAAAAATATTTGCAGCTTCAAAAGGCATCCCCAGGGTAATAAACATCATATGTGATACGGCTTTATTATTCGCCTTTAGCGACGAAAAGCGCCAGATTGAACACACCGTCATTCAGCGCGTGGTGAAGGAGTTGAATTTATACACGCCGGAAAAACCCCTAAGCTATTATGCTGACCAAAAGCGCGGCGAACATGGGTCGCATGCCAGCGGCATCTCATCGTATCGAGACGCGACGCCATCAGCATTCTCCGGCTCCTCCCGTGGCTCCGAAGGCGTGGAGCGGGTTGAGCAACATCAGCGCCCGCGCAATTCCGGGCGTCCTCGTCGCTTGGCTCTGATAGCAGGACTTACCAGCTTAAGCCTCCTCGGGGCAGGGCTTATCCTACAAAGCTCGTTGACTGGCGGAAAGCGCAGGGAGTCTACAGCGAACCCAGTACTCATTTCGCCGCCCACCGTACTGCCCCCCCCCATGCGTGAATCGCCCTTCTTACCGCAAAGCCCTGGCGTGCATGAACTGCCATACAGGGTGCAGTGGGAGCGGACCACTGTCTCCTACCAAGTCCTGCCGGGAAAGCCTCTGACTGTGTCTCTGCCCCGACTCCAGCGCACCCCTGAAGATTTACCAGTTAAAGTCACGCTGGATGTCTCAGACAGCAAGCCCAGATGGCTCACATTTGATCCAGAAAAATTGGTCCTCAGCGGGACGGCTCCACCGCAAGAGACAGGCAAGACTTATCTTCTGAGATTTCGTGCACGCACTGCTGATGGCCTTGAAATCCCCTTGCAACTTGTTTTAGCTGTTAAAGGGCATACAAGACAACGAAAAGGTTAATGTTCCAAGCAAAATACGTTCTGAAATCCACTTCATAATCCTCTAGGACACACCATTATTACTCTATATACCTTTGAAGGGTTTCAACTAAGTTGATGCCCTAGACATTATCCGTAATAGAAAAATCGAGAGATCCATGCGCAGATTGCCTAGCGCCACGCTGCTCTTACGTGGGGTAGGGATGAGGCCAGGGGAGAAGGGGCAATTTCGCGTTGGCCGCGCAGTGGATCAGCTCACCGGTACAGTTCTTCGATCTGTCGTCCACGGACATGCAGCGGCTTCCCCCCAGCAACGCCCGGAACACATCCAGGCTCAGGCGTCGCGCCTCGTTGTAACAGGGAACAATCAGGCAGAATATCTGCGGTATCTGTAACATACGAGCAACCGAAGCCATCTGTAGAGGGGACCGCACCGACGGATACTACACTAGCGGAGATACAGCCCGCGGCGGCCGCGGGCCATCGCACCGGAGCAACGCCGATTCCCGGTGCCGCGGTGGACTGCCTGCTCATCGCGCTCGCCGGGGTCGCCATCGCGGCCGTGCTGTGCCCATTCCAGAGCACGCCGTTCATCGACGACTGGGCTTACGGCTGGCCCGTGCAGCATCTGCTCGAGACCGGCGAGCTGCGCATCCCTGAGTGCTCGGGCAATCCCATTGTAACGCAGATCTTCTGGGGCGTGGCGTTCAGCCTGCTGTTCGGCTTCTCGTTCACGACCCTGCGGATCTCGACGTGGACGCTCGCGATCGCCGTCCTCTGGGCCGTGTATCTGCTGCTGCGTGACTCCGGTGTGTCCCGGCAGACGGCGCGGCTCGGCGCTGCGATCATGGGCGTCTATCCGATCTTCTTCGTGCTGTCGCCGACGTTTATGACCGACGTGCCGTTTCTGGCCCTGTTGGTCTGGTCGGTCTTGCTGTTCACGCGGGCGCTCGATCGCCGGCAACCGCGACTCGTCTGGCTGGCCTCGCTGCTCTGCTGTATGTCGGTCGGCATCCGGAGCCAGGGCGTTGGCCTCATCGGGGCGATGTTCATGACGCTGCTGCTGCACACGGGCCGCTGGGGGAGGCGGCCGCATCTGTTGATTGCACCGTTGCTTGTTCTCCCGGTCGTGGGGACGCTACTCGCCTGGCTGCCGTCCCACACGCTAGTCTCCGCGGACCTGACATGGGTCGGCAACGCGCCGGCGAACCGCTTCCGGGACTTGCGGGAGTATGCGCTGCCGATCCTGCCAAAGATGCTGATCATCACGCTGATGTTCGTGACGACCGCACTCGGTGTCGCCCTGCTCCCTCTGGTTCTCGGCGTGTTCCGCTGGCGCAAGGTCGGGAGGGCAGCCCTCCTAGTGGCCGCGCTCTCGGCGATCTGGGTGGCTAGCACTTATGGAGGGCTCGAGTTCTGGGTCCCGCTCAAGCCGGGCCAGACATGGGCGCTCGAGGAACTGGGCGCGACCGCGTCGCTGGTCCCGGAATACCGCGGGATTCTGCCATTCCCGCAGTGGGCTGGTTGGATAACCACTGGGATCGGACTCGCGCTGGCCTCCGTGCTGCTGGCCAATTTCCCGTTCCGCCGGTTGACTGAACGCGAGAAGTTCATCGTGTGGGTGATGGCCGGGCAATGCGTGCTCGTGGCCATGCTCTGGCTGTTCTATGATCGCTACGGCCTGGTGTACCTGCCCCTTGCTATCGTGTTGTGCCTCGCGCGACAGCCGTCGATCAGATTCAGGCCAGCGTGGGCTGGCGTCATCCTCTACGGCGCCGTCTCGATGATCGGCACGCGGGATCACCTCGCCTATAACGCGGCGGTGTGGAGCGGGGTGGCCGAGCTGCAAGCACAGGGCGTACCCGCCGCCGAACTGAACGGCGGGTACGTCGTGAACGGCTGGCTACAGTATGTGCGCCCGGAGCAAGCGCACCGATCGCCTGAAGGCCGTATCGAGATCCCGTGGGTCAACGAGCAGCTGGAACTCCCCTACACCGTTGCCAACTGGCCGCGCCGTGACGCGGAGGTCCTCAAGACGATTCCCTATGCGTGTTGGCTGCGGCCGTCAGGCGCCGTGTACGTGCTGAAGCGTTGAGGTCTGAACGCCGGTTTTAATGAAATGGACCCGCCCCTATTGCGCAGCGCTGGGCTTTTCTGGTACTCTTCACCAAACGGACGTTTGGTACATAGCAGGCAGATGCATAAAGGTGTATTCACGGTCTCATAGACTGGATAGTACTCCTTAGTCAAGGCCATGGGATAGTGTACCAGGTCGTGTATTGAAAGGTATGCCGGCAATGCAACCGAGTTTTGCAGCAGTACGAGAACGTTATCTCGACGAACTGATTGAGCATGAGTGGTATGATGTACGGACGTTCGGGAAAAAGCAGCGTCAGGAGATGGCGGCCCCAGAATATCTGGTCGAGTTGCTTCAGCATGGCCATGTTACAGCGGTCGAGATGCACAGTCATACCCCACGTTCGGACGGGTTGATCGAACCCGAACGCATCAGCGCCTGGACGCATGCCCTCTATAAAAAGGGCTATTTTCGTCATGAGCATCTCGCGGTCCCGCTCGTGGTGATGGTGACCGATCACGATTACCTCTATACGTCCAGTGATCTCCAAGCCATTGCCTATGAGGAGGGCTTAACGTTTTTGCCCTCCACTGAAGTCAGTACTGAGCATGGGCATGTCCTGTACTACGGCTCCCATCCGGAGATTGTGCACACCCTTGACCTCTCTAAACCCCAGCTCTCGGTCAAACCCGGTGGGCCCGAGTTTTTTGACATGGTCCAGACTCTTCAGGGCGGGGTCGCTATCCCAGCCCATCCCTACCGGGAAACCAGTCTGTTACGCACCCTCCCGGGTGATGAGATTGCCCCGATGCTGGTGGCTGTGGAGATCCTCAATGGGAAAACCCCCGCGGAGCAGAATCGTGCTGCCATTGACTACGCCAGGCAGCACGGCTTACGGGGAGTGGGTGGCAGTGATGCGCATCAGATGTCGCGCTTGTATTCCTATCTGACGCTCTTTGACGGCCCAATTCATACGCTCGACGATCTGGTGCTTGCCCTGCGCCAGGGCGACTATTTTCCGGTACACGGTGAACACCTGCGCTTCAAAGAGGCATGAGGGGGAAGATATGGCACCCCACGTAGACTGGTACTATCACCGCAAGGGCTGAACGACCTGTGCGAAAGCCTCCGGGTTTCTGGAGGCACGAGGTATTGCAATACACGAAACGGTGCCGGCCAGTCGCAAGCTGGGACGGACAGAGGCGTTGGCCATGGTGCGTGCGGCGCACCGCCTCGTGGCTGCCAAAGGCAAGAAAGTGACTACGATTGATCTGCACAGCGCGCCGCCGGCGGACGATGTCCTGGCCGGGCTGATGCTCGGGCCGACCGGCAATCTCCGCGCCCCCATTATGCGGGTAGGACAGACGATTCTGGTAGGGTATAATGACCAGGCATTCACCGAGATTTTTGGGTGAGAGCTTTCTGCTAGTACCCCTTGCTTCCAGGTAACGCAAGCTGGAAAGGCGATAGGGGTCAAACGCAGCCACCCCAAGGAGAGAGTATGGCAAAAGATGTTATCGTCTATAGTAACGTAGGTTGAGGCCCCTGCCATCAAGCGATGGAGTATCTATCGCAGAAAGGCGTCCCGTTTACCGAGAAAAACGTCTCGCGCGATCAGAGCGCCGTGCAGGAGCTCATGAGTATGGGGATGCGCTCTTTGCCGGTCATTGTCATCGGGGATAAACGTCTCAGTGGCTTCAACCCCAAAGCCATTGATGAGGCGCTGGCGAGCTAGCGTTGGAGCGAGGGGTGAGGGCATCTGCGTGCTCCCTCACCTCTCCCATCTTTATTCTTCTGCCGCTTCTGCGACTTCCTCAGTCGCTCCGGCTCTGTGCCTGAGGGCACGGCCCTTGTCTGGATGTGGGTCCTTCACCACACCATAGACCTGCCGCCCTTCGTGATCTTCCGGGAGATATTCTGTGATCGGTAAACCCTCCGGGTTTACGAACAGCAGTCAATGACAATACTTGTACGCCTGCATCTCGTCACAGGCGCAGATCCAACGGCGCAATTTAGCCTCAGCCTGCTTGTCCGGATAAAAATTACACGGACAAAGCGGCTTGCCGACTTCTTCAATATGCCGCGCCAGTCCTTCGACGACGACGTCCGTCACGGTGCGGTCCGGATGCAGATACGTCCCAGACTTCGCCGCAAATTTCTCGACGAAGTTGCGCATCTTAACGATGTTCTTCTCACTTGGCCGGTCGTCCATAGGGCAGCCCTCCTCTATCCAGCAATCGCGTCAATCCGCTTGGCCAAGGTAAAATCTAACGCACTTATACCCCCTACGTCATGGGTATTGAGGTCAATAGTGACACGATTATACACGTTGGACCAGTCCGGATGATGGTTCATGGCCTCAGCCACCAGAGCCACGCTGGTCATAAAACCGAACGCCTGTACAAACGACCCAAAGCGAAAGGCTTTGTGTAATTTGCCATCCACGAGTTCCCAGCCGGGGATCTCGGGGAGGCGGGCTCGCACTTCCGCCTCGGACAGTTTCTGCCTCTCCGCCATACTGCTCTCCTGCTGTATACCCTCAGGCGACCTTGGCAATCAAGGCCTGGAGTAATTCGACAATGCTGGCGTGTACGGCCGCTGGCAGCGCATCGACGGTGGCCTCGCGACGGCCCGTAATCCCGTCGGCCGCGCCAGCATGCACGCAGGCATCGAGCATCGCCAGCTCGGTAGCGGCGCTATGTAAGAGATCAGGCTGCTGCCGCAATGCCGCCAGACAGGTAACAATACCATATGCTCCCCAGTTTGCCACTGCCGCGGTCACGAGTATCTTGACCGTCGTGACGGTCGCCAGCCCTCCCCCGCACGGGCACTGACATACATCGCCGTAAGGTTTATAGCGTCGCACGACGTCTTCAATAAGACCAAAACCCACGTCATTGCCGTTATCCCCTACGCCAATGGTGGGAAGACCAACTGCGTGGGCAGCATCCAGGAGATATTCAATCAGGGCACGGGCACCGTCAGGAATGGCGAATCCCATGGCGCTGTGGGCCACGCCGAGACGGTTTGGGCCCACTTTCTCCGTCACCACGAGCGCCGCCGGGCGGATCTCGGCTACGAGTTGGTGCGCCGCCACCTGCGCTGCTACGGCCTCAGTGGGGAAGGCCTGAAAGGCGACCCCGCCTGGGTCCTGGCCGGCGGCTGCGAGTTCTCGGTGGAGGTGTAACCCCAGACTCTCGACACAGGCCTGCACCGGCGCCTCAATAGCGGCCTCACCGAGGATGAGCGGTGTGCATGCCAGTCCACAGCGCACGGCCCGTGCCAGGGACGCTGCACCTGGAGGGCCATCCGTTTCGCCATACGGCAAGCGTTCCGGATGGCAAAAGCCGGTGGCGATCACAACGGTATTCTGTGGGGTGATCTGATGCAGGCACTGCGCCGCTGTGAGGGTCAGAGGTGCGTCATTCAGGGTACGCACGGCCTGATAGAAACGGCCAATGTACCCACTGGTGGGCCCGGGTGGACGCAAGTCCAGGGTACACAGACGATCGACATTGTCTCCAAGATCCTGCAACACGGCTTGGCGCTCTGTGGACATTGCTGCCTCCTCCCATGGGATACGCAAGGAGGATGCCACAACTACCAGGGTGCGTCCACTGTTTTCTTGGCAATACAATGCACATGCTGACGACGCTCTGGCCGCCCAGAGCGAGCCCCGGCACTACTGGACGACATCGTGCACACGCTGACGGAGGAACTGCTCTGCTGTCTCACACATCTCCCGGAGGACTTCAGCGGCGGGACGTACTGCCTGCACAAAGTCCGCAGACTGGCCGAACAACACCGGCACGATATCGCGATCGCCTCGCTGCAACGCCTCAGTATAGGTGGGGATAATCGTATCAAGGCAAGCACGCAGTTCGTTTTCCCGACCGTGCCACGACTGGATGAAGGGATTATTGTGGACGCGAGCGGCAATCCCAGAGGGCCAGTGTGGCGAGTTGCGCAGCCTCGTATGAATAATGTCCATCACCTCAGTGTAAACAGTATCTCCACCGTTAAGCTGCACGATGCGGGTTTTGTGGATCTCGGGCACCTCGGTATTTTCCTGCGTGGCGACAAAGGCAGTACCCACCCAGGCGCCTTCGGCTCCAGCGGCTAGCACAGCAGCCAGTGAGCGGCCGTTGGCAATGCCTCCAGCGGCAATGACAGGAATGGTAGGAAACTCCTCAATGAGGCGTACCAGAAAGGGTAGCAGATGCATCGCACCAGTGTGTCCACCTGCTTCGTTCCCCTGCGCCGCCAGGATATCGGCGCCAGCCGCCACTGCTCTCCGCGCTGCCTCCAGCGTCTGCACCTGGCAGACCGTGAGAGCGAGAGGATTCAGGCACTTCTAGGGCTTTGTTCACCTAACCTACGCCAAAGAATGATCAAACAACCTATTCGTGCTGTACTCCTGGACGTCGACGGGACTCTTTACCATCAAGGGCCCCTGAGATGTTTTATGGGACTCGAGCTCTGTGTGCTTCCTTTATCCGTACGATCTTATAGTTTGGCCTACGACATCTGGCGCTCTCTAAGTTGTTTTCGTCGTGTACGGGAAGCACTGCGTCACCTGGGAGAGACAGCAGATTCTCTGGCCACGTTGCAGTATGTGGAGGCGGCAAAGCAGGTCGGGGAAGACCGGCCACAGATAGAAAGTATGGTAATGGAATGGATCCACCAGCGCCCCCTGAAATACCTCAGGCTTTGTAGACGCCGCGGCATAGAGGCGTTCCTGACGTTTCTCGAGAGCAAAGGCATACAGGTTGGGGTGTTTTCGGACTATCCTGCCCTTGATAAGCTGCAGGCACTCGGCCTGGCGGAGAGAGTGTCGCTAGTACTCTCTGCCACCGATCCAGAAATCAATGCATTTAAGCCACATCCAAAGGGATTCCTGCATGCCTGTGCCCTGTGGGGATTGCCGCCAGCAGAGGTGCTCTATATCGGTGATCGCCCGGAGGTTGACGCCGTTGGCGCGGCGAATGCCGGCATGCCATGCGCTCTTCTTGGTGACGGAGCATATCGCAGAGGCCCTAGCAAGCCATCCACTCATTATAGCGCATTTTCTTCCTTTAAAAGGTTACAACATGCACTCACTTCACACTGTTAATCGTCCCCGGTCTTTATGGGCTTATATCCAGATCGCCCGTGTGGATCATTGGTTTAAGAACGCCTTTATGCTGCTGGGCGTTCTTCTGGCTTTCTTTTACGAGCCGGCGTTGTTCACCTGGGCCAGCGTGCCCCGGCTGAGTCTTGCTATGCTGGCAACGTGCTTGATTGCTTCGAGCAATTATGTACTCAATGAGCTTCTCGATGCTCCTTATGATCGCTTTCATCCGGTGAAAAAGCATCGACCGGTGCCGTCAGGGTTGGTCCAGCCGACATTCGCTGTCCTCGAGTGGCTGCTGCTTGGCGCTACTGGTTTGACCATGGCTTTCTTGCTGAATCCCTATTTTGCTGCCTCAGGTCTGACTCTCTGGACTATGGGTGTGGTGTACAATGTCCCGCCAGTGCGCACCAAGGAACTCCCGTATCTCGACGTGCTTTCAGAATCAGTGAACAATCCTCTACGGCTTTTCCTCGGGTGGTTTGCGCTCGTTGGCGATAAGTTGCCGCCGCTGTCCCTGACCCTGGCTTATTGGATGGTGGGGGCATTTTTTATGGCCACAAAGCGCTTTGCCGAGTACCGTCATATTGGTAATCCGGAGGTAGCGGCACAATATCGGAAGTCTTTTGGGTACTACACCGAAGATCGCTTGCTGGTTAGCATGTTCTTTTATGCTATCATGTGCGCACTTTTTGTGGGCGTTTTCATTGTGCGTTATCATGTCGAGCTTATCCTCTTTGTGCCAGTAGCGGCCGGTTTTTTTGCCTATTATTTAAATCTTGGGCTGCAGGACGATAGCCCGGTCCAAAATCCGGAAAAACTGTATAAGGCGCGAGGTTTTCTGCTTTATATGACGCTAAGCACAGTGTTGTTTATTCTGCTTATGTTTATCAATATCCCCGTGCTCTATGATCTGTTCAATATAGAGACCTCACCTCTCGCACCTTTATGGACGCTCGGATCATCGCCAAGTCAGTGAAAGGGGTATTCGCTTAGGGCGGGACAATTGGGTGTCGGTCAGATACGCTGGGGAGCCGAATTCCGGCAAGAGTTCAGTCCTCCTTCAGAGAGCCGACCGACATGGGATTTTGGGAGAAAAGCCTCCAGATTTTCAAGTGTCTTTGTGACCACGGTAGGCAGGGTGTGCGCCGCATGGCGCAGCAGACGGGTCTGTCCAAGAGTAGCGTGCATCGTCTCACGCAGGCCATGGAGCGCCGGGACATCCCTCCAGAGTCCTGGTTGTGGGAAACAGCAGAGGGCCGCCAGTGGTTGGCGCGTCTGGTGAGTGCCACGCTCTATACGTTCGGCCTCCAGCGGGGTGTTGGCGTGGACACCATGAGTGCGTTTTTTACTCGTCTTCGTCTGGAGAGGCAGGTGGGATGTTCGCCCTCGGCGTTACGCGGCGTCATGCACGTCTTGGAGGCCACGCTGCTGGAGACGGCGGGGGCCTGGGAGCAGGACGCGTGTGCAGGGGCTGAGGTCCGCGAGATCATTGGGGCGGTGGATGAAACGTTCTTGGAACAGATGATGCTGGTCTTGATGGACCTCCGTACGGGGTATCTGCTGCTGGAAGACGTGGCAGAAGACCGCACCTATGCAACATGGAAGGCAGGAGTGGAGGCGCGGCTGACGGCCCTCGGTACCGGGGTGCGGTACCTGGTCAGTGACCGGGCGAAAGCCTTAATCCAGCTTACGGAACAAGGCTTGGAGTGTCTGAGTATGCCCGACTTCTTTCATTGCATGCATGATCTGGTGAAGAGTTCTGCGCTCTCCCTGGCTCGGCATGTCCGCTACGCCCGCCAGGCACTGACGAAAGCCGAGGAGGTGCTCAGCAAGCACACGGGGCCAGATGGGCGATCGCAGGGTGATGCCGAGGCGCAGCATCATGTGGAGGTGAAGCGTGCGGCCGTGCAGCGTTGGGAGGAGGTACATAGCACGTATCGACACCACCTGGAGACCCTCTCACTCACGCTGCATCCTTTTCATCTCTGCGACTCCAGCCCGCAAACCTCCGCCCAGGTCCATAGCCGGCTGCACGCTGAAGTCGCCGCCATAGAAACGTTAGCGCGGGGCCATCAGTTCCCTGTACGTCACGATATGCTGACGAAGGTCCGTCACCAGTTGCCCGCTCTGGCCGCCCTGGTGGATTTTTGGTAGGCAGGCGTCGACCAGGCTTTGGAGCAGGCGGCCATCTCCACGCTCTGGAGGCAATGGGCGCGGGAGTGCCTGCTTCCATGGGTCTATTGGGAGCACCAAGGGGCCCACACGCGCTGCGCGCGGAGGAAAGCCAAGATACAGAGGGCTTGGGCAGAGGTGCACATCGCGTAACATATCTCTTGATGACGTCTTCGTTGACTCCGACCGTGGAGGAGAAAAACCCAACGGACCAAAATTCGTTTCGCCAGTATATCTTCTTGATCCAGGGAAAACGCTGGCGCATCTCTCGGCTCGTGTTGGCTTTGATCTTGCCAACGATGGCAGACACCGCATACTTTGGGGGAATCACGATCACCAAATAGACTTGGTCTCTTTCTACACGAGGTCGAGTCTCTATAGCTATTTACGCTGTATGTGATGCCGCAGCTTGCGCCATGGCGTGCTCCAAATCGGCCACACGCGTGCCACTGCCTTGCGCGAACTCGGGTTTACCACCACTGCGCCCGCCAAGCTGCTCACACACAAGCTGGAGCAGTGTATTGGCCTCCACTGGTAGATCAGCCGACCGCGCACAGACCAAGCGTACCAGGTCGCGGGTGCGCGTGGCCAGCAGTGCCAGGACGCCATGGTCTGCGACGAGCCGATGCGCTAGGCGCTTGACATCATCGAAGTCGCGGTCGTCAAAGATGCGTAGGATGATCCGCGGCGAGGGCGTCACAGGCGTAGCGGCGAGGAGTTCCTGAGCTTCGGCCTGGATTGCCAGTTCGCCGAGCGCACGGGCACGCCGTTCGAGTTTTTTGTGCTCTTCCAGGAGCCGTGCCACTGCCTCCAGTGCTTCATCGCGTCCAACGCTCAAGCGGCGTGCCACACTCGTCGCCGTCTGGTTGGCCGCACGGTAGTCACGCAGCGCCCGTCCGCCGCAGACAAATTGCACGCGGGTCATGCGTTTGGCGCGTTCCCAGCCGCGCACCGTAATCAGCCCCACTTCACCCGTACGCCGCGCATGCGTCCCGCCGCACGGCGACCAATCAAAGTCAGCAATTTCAACTACACGCACACAATCGGTGTTGAAATTCTCCTTGCGGAGCGGCAATTGCGCTGCCTCTTCTGGCGTCACAGTATGCAGACGTACAGCCCGATCCTCAAAGACCACCGTATTGGCTAGCTCTTCCGCCTGTCCAATGGCGGCGCTGAGTTCATCTGGCGACCCATCGAGCGTCAGATCAATCTCGGCCACCTGCTCGAAGATACGGAAACCTCTGGTCTCGGCTCCAAAGAGCTGCCAGAAGGCCTGGGAGAGAATATGTTGCCCCGTGTGCTGTTGCAGCATCTCCAAACGCCGTGGCCAATCAACCACTCCCCCCACTGTTTCTCCAACCCTGAACGGCACGTCATCTTCCAGATGATGCAGCATACGGCCATCCTCAGCCGTTGAAACGGCCATCACACGCGCCGCATTGATTGCCCCCGTATCGTATGGCTGCCCACCACCGCCAGGGTAGAAGGCAGATTGGTCGAGCACTACTACCTGGCGGCTGTCCTGGACAAAACAGTCCACCACCTGAGCGGAGAATTGGGTGAGATGGGAATCGTACCAGTAGAGTTTCGTGGTCATAAGAGCATCCATGGATTGTGTGAGGTCAAGGACGTTGCTCTGCCAGGCATTGGCTCATTGTGCATCTCCCAGCTCCATTCGTGGGCAAGCATCTCCGTATACAAAGCCTATGCAGGCGCCTCGCTGTCACTCGCTTCATCTGCCAACTCACGTTCCAGTTGTTCCAAGGGAGGAAGCACGGCAGCAATAGCCTGTTTGATCATAGGCACGTCCCCTTCCACGACCGCCCAGACTCTTTCGAGTTCTATCACCTCGTACTGATGGATAAGCACATCGCGTAAGGCCGCCATACCCCGCCATGGAATTTGAGCATGCGCTGCTCGGTATTCCTCGTCGACACGCTTGGCAGCTTCCCCAATAATTTCCAGATTGCGGATAACAGCATCCTGGATCAACTCTTCCCGCAGAAATTCTTCTCTACCGCCACGGGTAAAGCGCTCGATTTTCTCAGCACATTCCAGAATGTGAGCCAGGTAGACACGCGGATCCTTCATAACGGCCTGGCTTCCTTGAGAATGCGACGACGCAGCAGCCAATAAAGCCCCTTCTCAGTTACCACGTCCACCTCACGACCGAGTAGTTCCCGCAGGTCCATGAGCAATCCTCCTTGATCCATGAGGCTTCGGCCCGGCTCCATGTCTACGAGGAAATCGATATCGCTCTGCTCGTTCGCCTCATGGCGCGCCACCGAGCCAAATACACGCACGTTCCGCGCCCCGTGCTTGGCGGCGAGCTCTAGAATCGCCTCGCGTTTTTCCTGCAAAAGTTCATTAAGATCCATATCCAAAAGTCTCCAATGGCTACGTATACGCTTTTGTTGGCATCTCAATGTAGCTATCGGGCTCCTCGGTCTTCTGGTGAATTGCGAAGAAGTGTTGTGCAATCTTTTTAAGAACGGCGGTATCATAATAGACCATACCACAGTTGAGACACACCTCAACTGGTGTGTTGGGCACCAACAAGTACTTACCCTTATGGCTATAGAGGTATTCGATCCTCCGTTTCTCAGACTGGTCGCTACCACAGAAATTACATGTCGCGGTCCTCATGGCGCCTCCCCTCGTGTCCATAGTCATCGCGCTTCCACCTGCGCCAGCGCTGCCTCTGCCTGAGGCAGCCAGAAGGTCATGTCCATGGTACGGTAGAGCGCGATAGCCGTAGAGAGCTCGGCATGGGCTTGCTCTCGTTGCTCTAGCTTAGCGTACAGCGTGCCAAGGCCTAGGCGGCAGTGGGCCTGGAGGGGGCGCATCCCCAGTTCCTCGGCCAAGGTGAGCGCTTGGCGGTAGTGGGCTTCGGCCTGGGCAGGGTCCAGGGGAGTGCTGTGTGCGACAATCTCGCCTAAGAGGCGCAGGGCATATGCCTGGTGGCCCCGTTCCTGGCGCTCACGAGCCAGGACCAGCGTGCGCTCGGTGAGGGTGTGTGCCTTCTCCAGGTGGCCAGTCAGCACCTGCGCCTCCCCCAGGAAAAGACAGCAGAACACCTGGGGCTCTACTCGTTCGGTTGCCGTCGCCTGTTCCATCGCCCGCGTGAGCAACGGCATGGCCTCAGCGATACGCCCGGCCAGGGTGTACACCGCCCCCAAGGCCGCAGCCGTCGAGGAGAAAAAGGCCGGGAAATCTGCGCCCTGACAGATGTCCATGGCCTGTTCGAGCAGGGGAAGTGCCCGGCGCAGGTCGCCCTGGCGGAGGGACAGCAGACCATTCCCGTACGAAGCCCACATGAGGCTCCCGGGGTGCGCCACCTCCCGGGCAATCTGGAGCCCTTCTTCGCCCAGGGCAGTACCCTCGGCGAAGGTGCCAAGCTCGGCATGGCACATGGCAAGATGAGTACGGGCATGGACGGAGGGCAGGACAGCCTGACCGAAGCGCTCGCGGCGCTGCGGTCCGTCGAGGGAGGCCACCGTCTGCTCAATGGAGTCGATCGCCCGACGATAGTCGCCCTGGGCCTGGTAAGCGATACCGAGGTAGAGGTTCGCGAGCGCGTGGAGGCCAACATTCCCGCTGGCTGCGGCAAGTGCAAGGGCGCGCTGGGCGGCGACAATGGCCTGGTCATACGCCCCCATGTGGCGGAAGTAGACCGTCAGGGAGACGGAGATCTGTCCTAGCCGACGAGGGTCGTCGAGGGCCACAGCAAGGGCTTCGGCCTCACGCAGCACCGCCAGAAGACGCCCCAGCTCACCGGACAGATGGAGCGCCGTGCGCAGGGCGAGCCGGAGATCGATAGCCTGCTCGTGCGTGGCACGTGTCTCGGGCAGACGCTGGAGAACGCTGAGCGCTGACTCGAAGTACTCCACGACCTCACGGCGGGCCGACCGTGCCAGGGCCTTCTCCCCCGCCTGCCGGCAGTAGCTTAGCGCCTTGTCCCACACTTCACCCCGTAGGGCATGGTGGGCCAGGCGCTCCACCTGCTCGGTCACCCGGTCACCCACCATCCTTTCCATCGTCTCGGTAATCTGGGCATGGAGCATACGGCGCCGCTCGTGCAGCAGACCGCCATAGGCCACCTCATGGGTGAGGGCGCGCTTGAAGGTGCAGACCTGTTTAGGAAACAGCCGCGTTTCATAAAGAAACTCCGCAGCTTGCAGATGCGCTAG
>Ga0081455_10001560_pt1 | contig 28152 bp, 26 predicted proteins | sample TabmetS3T2R1_FD_70207 | JGI IMG/M metagenome (GOLD analysis project Ga0081455, IMG submission 70207) | Tabebuia heterophylla rhizosphere microbial communities from the University of Puerto Rico - S3T2R1 | ecosystem: Host-associated > Plants > Roots > Rhizosphere ... | reverse complement strand
CGCGGCGAGCTCCGTCACCAATTCCTCCACGCGACGGATGTCGCCCCGACGATCTACGACCTCGTGGGGGTCGAGCTCCCGGAGACTGTGAAGGGCTTCGAGCAGATCCCGCTCGAGGGCGTGAGCTTCAGGAGCACCTTCGAGAGCGACGACGTTCCGACGCCGAAGGAGAGTGCCTTCTTCTCGATGCTCGGCTCGCGGGCCGTCTGGCACAAGGGCTGGAAGGCGGTCAGCGTCCACCCCACGATCGCCGGCTGGGGCCACTTCGACGAGGACCGCTGGGAGCTGTACGACACCGAGAACGACCCGACGGAGAGCAACGACCTCGCGGCCGGGCAGCCCGAGAAGCTGAAGGAGCTGATCGACGTCTGGTTCCACCTGGCCGAGGTCTACAACGGGCTTCCCTTGCTCGACCAGACCGCGGTCGAGATCCTGGCGGACCCGACCCGGCCGCACGTGGGGACGCCACGGGACCGCTACGTCTACTACCCGAACACCGCCGAGGTGCCGGAGTCGGCGGCGGTGAGCATCCGCAACCGCAGCTACTCCATCGCGGTGGAAGTCGACGTCGAGTCCCCGGACGCCTCGGGCGTGCTCTTCTCGCACGGCGCCCGCTTCGGCGGTCACGCCCTCTACGTGAAGGACCGGAAGCTGAAGTACGCCTACAACTTTGTCGGGTCGAACGAGCAGATCGTCGAGAGCACGAAGGAGATCCCGCCCGGGAAGACGATCCTGGGCGCCAACTTCGTGCGCGAGGGCGACTCGATGCCGACCACCGGCACGCTCTCGCTCTTCGTCGGCGACGAGAAGGTCGGCGAGGGCCAGATCATGACCCAGCCGGGCAACTTCTCACTCGTCGGCGAAGGGCTGAACGTCGGTCGCGACCCGGCCGAGCCGGTCACCGACGACTACCCGGGCTCGAGCCCCTTCGCGTTCACCGGCGGGACGATCAAGGAGGCCGTGGTCGACGTCTCCGGCGAGCACTACGTCGATCTCGAGCTGGAAGCGCTCGCGATGATGAAGCGGGAGTAGCTACTCCCCGTACTCGTCGTGGCGGCGCCACCACTGGTACGGCTTGGTCTGCGGGTACCCCTCCGGTGAGTCCTCCCAGTCCTCCTGACGGCCGAGCGGCGTCAGGTCGAGCAAGGTCCACACGCTGCCGAGCGCCTCGACTCCTCGGGAGGTCGTGAAGTACGTGCGGTACACGTCGCCGCCGTCCCGGAGGAAGACGCTGAGGCCGAACGTCTCGCCGTCCTGGTAGACGCCCTCCTGCGGCGTCTCCGGCCCGACGCCGAAGTCGACGTTGAAGTCGCTCTCGAAGGACGAGACCCACGGGAACGTCCACCCCATGCGCTCCTTGTACGTGCGGATCTTCTCGATCGGCGCTCGCGAGACGGCCGCGAAGGAGGTGTCGCGGGCGTGCAGGTGGGCGAGGTGGCCGACCTGGTCGACGAACATCGAGCACCCGTCGCAGCCCACGTCCTGGTTCGGGCCGAACATGAAGTGGTAGAGCAGCAGCTGGCTGCGCCCTTCGAACAGGTCGGGAAGCGCGACCTCGCCCTCCGGGCCTTCGAAGGCGTAGTCCTTCTCGATCCGCACGCGGGGCAGTCTGCGGCGCTCGGCCGCGAGCGCGTCGCGGGCCCGAGTCGCCTCCCTTTCCTTGGCGCGAAGCGCATCATGTGCTGCCTGCCACTCCGTCTCGGAGACGATAGGCGGAAGGTTCATGGGGCTCCTCTCGGTCATTCGTACTCGTCGTGCCGCCGCGGCCAGCCTTCCGCGCCCTCGCGGCGTCCCAGCGCGGTCCGGTCGAGCAGCTGCCAGGTCGCGTTGAGGGCGTCGGTGCCACGGTCGTAGGTCGAGTACGTGTGGTAGACGACCCCGTCCTCGAGCGCGAACGCGCTGAGACCGTGAAGCTCGTCGCGCCGGAGGTCGATCTCGCCGGCGTGCTTCGGCGTCCCGAAGTTGAAGCCCTCGCCGCTCCGGCGCCCTTCCTCGGTGAACACCGAGAAGTCGAGGTTGAAGTCGCTCCCCTCCGCCGAGACCCACGGGAAGCTCCAGCCCATCCGTTCCCGGTAGGCCTCGAGGTTGGCAAGCTGCGCGCGGGAGACCGCGACGAATGTCACCCCGTGCGGCGGAAGATGCAGGGCGGCGCCGTCCAGGCTGTCGGCGGTGTACGAGCAGCCCGGACACCCCGCGTCCGGCCAGCCCTCGGCTGTCGGACCGAACATGAAGTGGTAGACGATTAGCTGGCCGCGTCCGTCGAAGAGTTCGGCCAACGTCCTCGTCCCATCGGGGGTCTCGAAGCTGTACTCGTCCTCGACGGCGACCCAGGGCAGGTCCTGGCGCTTTCGGGCCAACTCGTCGCTGCGGCGCGTTAGCTCCTTTTCCTCGGCCAGGAGCGCCGTCCGAGCGGCCAGCCACTCCTCGCGCGTGCCTACCGCGTGCTCGGTCATCTCGTCACCTCCCTTCGGTCGTCGTTCTTATGACCACCCATGGCGCGGGAACTCATCGCCCTTCGCTAAGCCCTGCCCGCAGGTAGGCAACTCATCGCAGCTGCTCGACCCGTCCGTCGAGCCGCTGGCTTCGCCACGCACCGATGAGTTTTCGGCCCGTGCAGGATCTCAGGACCAGTGAGCGCAAACGGACTGGACAAGCGCCTCGTCGCCTCTGCGACGGACGGCGACCGCGCCGCGTTCTCGGCGTTGGCCGAGCGGCATCGCCGCGAGCTCCAGGTACACGCCTACCGGATGCTCGGCTCGCTCGAGGACGCCCAGGACGCCGTCCAGGACGCGCTGCTCCGTGCCTGGCGCAGCCGCGCGACCTACGACGGGCGCGCGACGTTCCGCGCCTGGCTCTATCGGATCACAACGAACGCGTGTCTCCGGATCCTCGAGCGTCGGCCGCGACGCCTCGTGCCGTACGAGGCCGGCCCGGCAGCCGCGCTCGGGGCGTCGCCGCAGCCGCCGGCTGACCTGCCGTGGCTTCAGCCGTACCCTGACCGCCTTCTCGACCAGGGCCCCGAGCCGGACGAGGTGGTCGTCGCGCGGGAGACGATCGAGCTCGCATTCCTCGCGGCGATCCAGCATCTGCCGCCGCGCCAGCGCGCGGTCCTGATTCTCCGGGACGCGCTCGACTGGTCCGCCGACGACACAGCCGCCGTGCTCGGAATGAGTGTCGCCGCCGCGAACAGCGCGCTGCAGCGGGCGCGGGCGACGATGCAGGAGCGGCTCCCGGCGGCTCGGATCGAGTGGGCGACCGCCACCCACGCCGAGGAAGCGGAGAAGTCGCTCCTCGAGAGGTACATGGAGGCGTGGGAGCGACGAGACCCGTCTCGGCTCGTCGACCTCTTGCGCGAGGACGTGCGGCTGGCGATGCCGCCGCACCCGACCTGGTTCGAGGGACGGGACGCGGTCCTTGCCTTCCACCTCGAGCGCGCATTCGCAGCCGCTGCCTCTGTGCACCGGTTCGTGCCGACCCGAGCGAACAGGCAGCCGGCGTACGGCGTCTACCGCGGCGACGGCCCCGGCGCCACGCCGTTCGCGATCCACGTGGTCGAGATCGAGGGCGGTCTCGTCACCGGGCTGCACTGGTTCCTCTACCCCGAGCTCTTCCCGGCCTTCGGCCTTCCCGACACGCTCGCATGACCGCTGGCGCGAGCGCGGACGACGCGCTCTTCCGCGATCCGCCGGCGGAAGGGTTCGCCATGCGCGTCTATCGGGCTGCGCCCGGCCGTGACCTCGGCCTGGAGCCTGCTCCGCCCACCGACGCGATCGCGGTCGTCGCGCAAGGCGAGCTCGAGCTGCAGTGCCGGGCCGGCGCGTGCCGGCGCTTTGGACGCGGCTCGATGATCCCGCTCGCACGGCTTCCCGTCGCCCGCCTCCGCAGCGTGGGCCTTCGCCCGCTCGTCCTCGTCGCCGTCGCACGCGCGAGCGATGACTTTCCGCGTCCCGCCGGATCACACGACGACGACTGAAACGAATCCGGAGGTTGATGATGGACGCCATCGCACCGGTCGCGCGCCGTGCGCCAGACCTTGCTCCCGATCCTCGCCGCTGGTGGGCACTTGCCCTCCTCTGCGGCGCCTTCTTCATGGTCATCCTCGACGCGGCGATCGTGACCGTCGCGCTCCCCTCGATCCAGGCGGACCTGTCGTTCTCGACGGAGGGGTTGCAGTGGGTGGTGAGTGCCTACGCCCTCACGTTCGCCGGTCTGCTCCTGCTGGGAGGCCGCGCTGCGGACCTCCTTGGACGGCGCCGGGTGTTCATGGTCGGCGTCGTCTCTTTCACGCTCGCGTCGCTTCTCTGCGGGCTTTCCTGGTCGGACAAGGCGCTGATCGGCGCCCGCGCCTTCCAGGGAATCGGGGCGGCGATCATGACGCCGACCGCGCTCTCGATCATCACGACGCTCTTCCCGGAAGGGGCCGAGCGCAACAAGGCGCTCGGGATCTGGGGAGCGCTGGGCGGCTTCGGGGCGACGACCGCGTGGCTGATCGGCGGCCCGCTCGTCGACGGCCTCGGCTGGCAATGGATCTTTTTCCTGAACATCCCCTTCGGCCTGCTCGCACTCGCGCTCATCCCGGTCCTGCTGCCCGAGAGTCGCGCCGCATCGACGCGACGAAGCTACGACCCGGCAGGCGCGGTCACGATCACGGGTGCGCTCGTCCTGCTCGTTTACGCGGTGGTCGAAGCGCCGCAGAACGGCTGGGCTTCTCCCAGGACACTGCTGCTCTTCGCGGGCTCGGCGGCACTGCTTGCTGCGTTCGCGCTGGTGGAGTCGCGCCATCCGGCGCCGCTCGTTCCGCTGCGGGTGTTCCGTTCACGCACGGTCGTCGGCGCCAACGCGGTGATGCTCCTCTTCGCCACGGCGGCCTTCGGCATGCCGTTCGTGCTCACGCTCTACGCGCAGGAGGTGCTCGGCTACTCCGCGGTCAAGTTCGGGCTCACCTCGGTCGTGTTCCCCGCCATGGCCGCCGTGGGCTCGATCGTCGGCCAGTCGGTCGTGCTGCGCATCGGTTTCCGTCCGGTTGCGGCGATCGGCCTGGCGCTGATGGGCGCCGGCTCCATGCTGCTGACCCAGGTTTCGGTCGGCGGCAGCTACTTCGGGGACATCTTCTTCGGGCTGCTCGTCTTCGGCCCGGGTATCGGCCTCGCGTTCGTGACGGCGACGGTCGCGGCGCTCGCCGGCGTCGCGGAGCAGGAGTCCGGGCTCGCCTCCGGCCTCAGCAACACCGCGTTCCAGATGGGGGCCGCGATCGGAACCGCGATCGTGGCCACCGTCGTCGTCTCCCGGACCGACGGCTACCTCGCCGCCAACGCCCACGCGAGCCGGGTCGTCGCCCTGACGGAAGGCTTCCAGTCGGCGTTTCTCGCCACGGCCGTCCTCGCGTGGATCGGAGCGGCGCTGGCGATCCTGCTCCTCGGGCGGCCGCGCCAGGCGGAGCACCAGCAGCTGGAGCCGGTCCCGGCTACCGGGGACTGAGAGCGGAGGATGCAATCCGAAAGGCGCCGTCTCCGGCGCCTTTCGCCGGCTCTGAGAGACTGCTCTGCAGCATGAGAGTGCACGTGGTCGGCGCAGGACCCGTGGGCCTGCTGCTCACGGCGCTGCTCCAGTCGCTGGAGGGGTTCTCTGTCCGCCTCTACGAAAAGCGGCGTGAATACACGCGAACGCGCATGGTCACGGTCGCGCCGTACCTCGTGGCGGATTCGGTGGAGAGCTACGGGGCCGATGCCATCGACGGAGACAGCATCGGGGCGATCTTCGATCCGGCAGAGCTCGAACAGGGCCTCGCGTTCAGACAGTCCATGCCTTCGGACCTCTCCGCAATGCTGAAGAGCTGGGCGCTGGGGTTCTGCCCGCTCAACTCGATCGAACGCTCGATCAGCGATCTGATCGATGCGCGAGGGCCGAACGGGGTGCAGCTCACCGGGGCCGTCGTGACCGTGGAGGACGCGATGGAGATGCTCCAACCGGGGGATGTCCTCGTCGACTCGACGGGCAGCAGGTCACTGCTCCGAGATCATCTGGTTCCCGGCTCCGGCGCGGAGGACGAAGGCGCGAACACGCTCAAGGTGCGGCTCGAATACGCGCTCGTCATCACGTTCCTGTACGGGCAGAAGTACGACTGCAACGAGAACTGCAAATACACCAAGAACCTCGAGAACCCGCACTACAAGTTCATCCCGATGGTCCACCGCACACACTACGACGGCAGCGTCAGCCATGTCACAGGCATCATCAGCATCAGCGCCGAGGAGTACGAGGCAATGCCGTCCCGGTTCGACGGCGAGTGGCTCCGGAGCAACTTTCCCGAGGTCGCACAGTCGATGGACAGGTTCATCGACAAGATCAAGGATGAAACGCACGGCGAGCTACTCCGTGACCTCGAGGTCGTCCGGATACCTCTGGATCTGTATCGCGCGCGCAACGCGACCAGTCGGCAGTTCCTCGCCGCCGGGCCGAGCGACCATCCTTTCGCTACCTCACCCGTGTTCCTCGCCGGCGACTCGGCCATCGGCTCGCCGTACTTTCAGTCGATTTCGCTCGGCTTCGAGTGCGCAATGTTCCTCGCGGGGCTCATCGCCCAGCGCGACCTCCCACTTCGAGACATGCTCGATCGCTACGAGCTGTACATCTACAAGCAGTGGCTGCGCGTCTACATGCGCAGCAAGATGATCAAGCACAACAAGGACTTGTTCGAGTCGCTCGACGATCCGCTCGCGCTTCTCGAGAAGTTGCACATCTACTAGCGGAGTCGCCCAAATCGGGTGATGGCCGTGGTGCCGGTCTCGGTGAGGATCCACGGCTCATGAGGGGGCTTGTTGCCGTGTCGCGGCGGGCGAACTCGGCGGCCGGAGCCGGTCGTTATTCCTGTTCGCAGAAGGGATAAGCGAGAGCCATGTGGGCGATGGTGATGAAGGAGTTCCAGGAACTGCGGCGGGACCGGCGCACGATGGCGATGCTGATCGTGCTGCCGCTGCTCCTGCTGGTCGTGTTCGGCTACGCGGCCAACTTCAACGTCTCGTCGATCGCGACTAACGTCTACGGCCCGCAGGCGCGGCAGGTCGCCGATGGCTTGAAGGATCCCTTCGACGTACGAACTGTCGATCCCGGCGGAAACCGCCAGGAAGCGGAAACGGCCATTCGTGACAACAAGGTGGACGTCGGAATCGTGACGGAGTCTTCCGCGACGCCGACCGCGTTGATCGACGGGTCGTCTCTATTCGCCGCGCAGTCGGCGGTGTCGGCGTTCAACCGATTGGGCGGCCAGGTTCAGGTCAAGGTGCTCTACAACCCGGACCTGAAGACGTCCTGGGTCATGGTCCCCGCCCTGGCGGGCCTGATCCTGACATTCATCGGTGTGATCGTGACCAGCCTCGGGCTCGTTCGTGAGCGGCAGGAGGGCACACTCGAGCAGCTGGCGGTGATGCCGTTTCGCCCGTCCGATGTGATCGGCGGGAAGATCGCACCGTACTTCATGTTTGCCGCGTTCGACATGGTGCTCGTCACCGTGCTCGGCGTGCTTCTGTTCGACGTCCCGTTCAACGGGTCGATCGCGACCTTCGCACTGGGGTCGCTGCTGTTCTTGCTCGTCCTGGTCGGATTGGGCGGGCTGATCTCGTCGCTCTCGCAGAACGCCGGCCAAGCGATTCAGCTGGCGCTGTTCGTGATGCTGCCGTCGATCATGTTCTCGGGGATGATTTTCCCGCTCGCGGCGATGCCGTGGACGATCCGCTGGATCGGCTACATCCTGCCGCTCACCTACTTCATCAACATCGCACAGGGTGTGATGCTGCGGGCCGCACCCATCACGGCGCTCTGGCTTTCGTTCGTCGTGCTCGCGATCTATGCCGTCGTCGTGTTCAGCGCCGCCGTGCTCCGCCTACGCCGCGACCTCGCCCCGAACGTGAAGGGACAGCCGCAGCCAGACGCGGCGAAGGCAACCGCGGCAGCATGAGCTTCGGGCTCTTCGAAGTGAGCGTGCGCTTCGGCTCGACGACCGCGCTCGACAACATCACCTTCACAGCGCCGCCGGGGTCAGTGTCGGCGGTCGTCGGTGGTGACGGCGCGGGCAAGACAACGCTGCTCGGATGTCTCACCGGATCGGTCCAACCGGCACGCGGACGTGTCGAGCGCCCCGCCAAACGCATGCTCGGCGTGATGCCGTCGACGTCCGGAACCTGGCGTGACCTGACAGTCGAGGAGAACATCGAGTTCGTCGCCAGGGCTTACGGCATCACCGGCGATCAGCTGCGGCGGAAGCAAACGCAGCTGCTCGCGCGAACCGGTCTCGACCACGCGCGCGACCGCCTGGCCGGCCAGCTCTCCGGAGGCATGCGACAGAAGGTGGGGTTCCTCCTTGCGATCCTGCACGAGCCAACGCTGCTGGTGCTCGACGAGCCGACAACCGGCGTCGATCCCGTGAGCCGCGTCGAACTCTGGGGGATGATCGGCGAAGCCGCCGCGGCCGGCGCCGCGGTCGCGATGGCGACCACCTACCTCGACGAGGCCGAGCGCGCGTCGACCGTTCTCGTCCTCGACGCCGGTCATGCGCTCGCGAGCGGAACGGCCGACGACGTCATCCACTCGCTCCCCGGCACGATCAGCGTCGTCGAGCGGCCTGGCAACCGACAGCGCGCCTGGCGACGCGGACGCGTCTACCACGAGTGGCATCCGGCCGGCGACGCGAGCTTTGAAGCGGTCGACCCGCATGCAGACCTCGAGGACACGGTCATCGCCGAGATGCTGCGGCGACGCGAGCAACGCTCCACCGCCTCGGCATGACCGCTACGGGCCCAGCAAGACGCGTGATCGCCGAGGCAGCGCGCGTCACACGCATATTCGGCACCTTCACCGCCGTTGGGGACGTCTCGATGAGCGTCGCCGAAGGCGAGATCGTCGGCCTGATCGGGGCGAACGGCGCAGGGAAGACGACGCTGATACGCATGCTCCTCGGCCTCCTCCCGGCGAGCGCCGGCAGCGTCTCGCTCTTCGAACAGGTGCCGTCGCGCAAGACGCGGCGGCGGCTCGGCTACGTCCCCCAGAGCCTCGGGCTTTACACCGACCTCACCGTCACCGAGAACCTCCGCTTCACGGCGCACGCGTTCGGATCGGACACTCCGACGACCCTGCCCGACGAACTGTCCGCCGTCAAAGACCGTCTTGTCGGAGCGATCGGGCTCGGCCTCCAGCGCCAGCTCGCGTTTGTCGCGGCACTCGCCCACACGCCGCCGCTGCTAGTCCTCGACGAGCCGACCTCCGGCGTCGACCCGCTTGCCCGGTCACGGCTCTGGGACACGATCCACGACCAGGCTGACCGCGGCGTCGGCGTGCTCGTCACGACCCACTACATGCAAGAGGCCGACCAGTGCGACCGGCTCGTGATCATGGTCGCGGGACGTGTCGCAGCCGCCGGCACCGTTCGCGAGATCGTCGGCGGCCGCAAGGCCGTCCAGGTCGACACCAACGCGTGGGAGCAGGCGTTCCGCGCCCTCACAGCTGCACAGGTGCCAGTCCTGCTCGCCGGACGCAGCGTGCGCGTCCCCGACGCATCCGTTCACGATGTGGAACAAGTGCTCGCGGGTGCCGGAATCTCGAGCAACGTCACCGCCGTCCCTTCCACACTCGAAGAGACGCTCGTCACCCTCGGCCGAGCCAACTCGGGATCAGCCCCCGCAATTTGAAGCTGTGACAAAGAAGGGCCCGCAAGAGCGGGCCCTTCTCAGTAGCGGGGGCGGGATTGCTCGGCGGGTCAGCGCGACGGCGGGATCAACACCCGGTTGATGACGTGGATGACGCCGTTCGACGCCATCACATCAGGCCTCGTCACCTTCGCGCTGTTCACGAACACGTTCGCGCCCGATACGCGAATCCGAACCGCTTTGCCGTTGAGCGTCCTGGCCGACGAGAGCTTCACGACGTCCGCGGCCGTCCGCTTGCCGGCAACGACGTGGTACAGCAGCACGGCCCTCAGCTTGGCCTTGTTGTGCAGCAGGACGTTCAGCGTTCTCCTCGGCACCTTCTTGAACGCGGCGTCCGTCGGCGCGAAGACGGTGAACGGGCCCGGCTGCCGCAGCGCGTTGACGAGCCCGGCGCGCTTCAACAGCTTCGCGAGCGTCTTGAACTGGCCCGCTGCGACAGCCGTCTGCACGATGTCCCGGTTGCCTGACGATCTCGCCGGCGCCACGGGCACGGCGACGCAACCGACCATCGCGACGAGCGTGACGATCGAGAGGAGCTTCTTCATCCTTGACCTTCCTTTCGGTTCAGGCCGCGCGCCGCGGCGCGCGGTCGGTGAGTGAGTCGCTCACGGTCGCCGGCCGCAGGTGCGTTCGGCGGTCGGCGGTGAGGAGCGAGCCGATGCCGTACACGGCGGCGAGTCCCACCAGTCCGTAGATCACGCGGCTTGCTGCGTTCGTCTCGCCGAACTCCATGCCGCCGCAGATCCACGCCACGAGGTCGAACCTCGCCACTGCGACGAGGCCCCAGTTGAGGCCGCCCACGAGAACGAGCGTCGCGGCGAGAACGTCGAGCTTCTTCATCTGTCCACCTCCTGTATAGATCTTGTTCGGCTGAAGATAGCCGGAACAGAATCTCTTGTCAAGATATTGTCCAAATCTTGTATAATGACGGTGTGACCGACTCGGGACTGCTGCGGATCGGTGAGCTGAGCCGCCGCTCGGGGGTCAGCCCGGAGCTCCTGCGCGCGTGGGAGCGGCGGTACGCCCTCCTCCGCCCCAGGCGATCCGCCGGCGGACTGCGGCTCTACGCGCCGGCAGACCTCGAGCGTGTGCAGGCAATGCAGCGGCATCTCGCCGAAGGGCTCGCGGCAGCGGAGGCTGCGGCGCTCGCAAGCCGGTCGGCCGAGCTGGCGCCGAGTGCGGTCGCGCTCGACAGTCTCCGTCAAGAGCTCGGGGACGCACTCCTGGCCTTCGACGAGCCGCGCGCGCAGGCGATCGTCGATTCGCTGTTGGCAGCGGCGACGCTCGACACGGTCCTGTCAAAGGTCGTCGTCCCGTACCTACACGAGCTCGGCGAGGGCTGGGAACGCGGGGAGGTGTCCGTCGCGCAGGAGCACTTCGCCTCGAGCGTCCTGCGCGGGCGTCTGCTCGGCCTCGCGCGCGGCTGGGATCGAGGCCTTGGACCGCGCGTGCTGCTCGCCTGTCCACCGGGGGAGCAGCACGACCTCGGCCTGATCTGCTTCGGCCTCGCGCTTCGCGAACGCGGCTGGCGGATCGGCTATCTCGGCGCCGACACGCCGATCGACAGCACCGCGAGTGCGGCGCTTGCGTTCGGGCCGGAGTTCGTCGTCCTCAGCGCGGTGACCGCCGAGCGGTTCCGTGCGAAAGCCAATGAGTTGCGGGAGGTCGCCAAGGCCACACGTCTGTGTCTCGGTGGAGCGGGCGCGGCCGCGGCCGGCACCGGAGCCGACACGGTCGAGCTGACGGGCGATCCGGTTCACGAAGCCGAACGCCTCACGGAGCTTTCGCGCCGGACGTGAAACGCGCAGTCGTCCTTTTCACCCGCGACCTGCGGGTCCACGACCAGCCTGCCCTGAGCGCTGCGACCGAGATCGCGGAGGAGATCGTGCCGATGTTCGTTCTGGACGACGCGCTGTGGTACCGCCACCGCTCCGCTCCTCGGCGCGGGTTTCTACGCGACTCGCTCGCCGACCTGCGGCACGCGCTGCGCGAGCGCGGCGGAGACCTCGTGATCCGCCGCGGGGATCCGGTCGAGCAAACGCTGCACGTTGCCAATCGAGCCGGGGCGAGCGTCGTCTTCGTCGGCGCAGATGCCAGTACGTACGCGCAGCGCCGACAGGAGCGGCTCGCACGTGCCTGCCGGCGCGAACGGATCGAGCTGCGAGTAGAGAACACGCTCGCCGCGGTGCCGGCCGGAGAGCTCGTTCCGGCCGACCGAGATCACTACCGTGTCTTCACGCCCTATTGGCGGCGTTGGCGCAACCAGCCGTTGCCCACCCTGCTCGATCCGCCGCGGCGCGTGTCGCTTCCTCTGGGGATCGACCCCGGCGATCTCCCGTCCGAATCGTCGGGGCCGCGCGGCGGCGAGCGTGCGGCGCGACGACGCCTCGACGCGTGGCTGCGCGTCGGCCTGCACGGGTACGAAACCGCGCGCAACGAGCTCGCGAGGGAGGGAACGTCTCGGCTGAGCCCGTACCTGCACTTCGGCTGTATCTCCCCGGCCGAGGTCGTGACGAGGGCTCGCAGTCAGGGCGCGGTCGCCGAGGCGTTCGTTCGGCAGCTCTGCTGGCGCGATTTCTATCTGCAGCTCCTGACCGCGAATCCACATACGGCAGCGCACGACCTGCACGACCGCGACCGCGAATGGATCGAAGACGAGGACGCGCTCGCGGCCTGGACAGCGGGGCGCACCGGTTACCCGATCGTCGACGCGGCGATGCGGCAGCTGCACACCGAGGGGTGGATGCACAACCGCGGCCGCCTGCTCGTCGCCTCGTTCCTGGCGAAGACGCTCGGGATCGATTGGCGGCAAGGTAAGGACGTATTCCTCGAGCTGCTCGTCGACGGCGACGTCGCAAACAACGCCGGCAACTGGCAGTGGATGGCAGGAACAGGCGTCGACTCGCGCCCGAACCGCGTCTTCAACCCGGTCAGGCAGGCGAAGCGGCTCGACCCGCAGGGTGACTACGTTCGCACGCACGTGCCTGAGCTCGGCGACCTGGAAGGCTCGACCATCCACGAGCCGTGGCGGGCGCCGCTCGCAGCACGCGCGCCCGAGTACCCCGAGCGAATCGTCGATCTGGAGCACCGTGCAGCGCGAGCTTGAAGGCTGGCGATCTACGCAGGTGCGTGGAGACGCGGGTGCCGTCCATTCGGATGAGCGCGTGCGCGCGAAACACCCTGTCGTCCCTCCCACGCCGAAGGGCGCGCTCCTCCTCGGCGATCGATACTGGTCCGAGGTCGGCCGTGCAAGTCGCGGGTCGCTGCGGCTGTGCGAGGCCGCCAGCGGCGTCGAGCTGCGTCTTCTTCCATTCGGCCCCACCCTCTTGCGCTTCGGCCCTCCCGAAGTCGACGTCGGCGCGGACGGCGTCTGCTGCCGGTACCCGATCTGCGGCGGCCTGCTTGCCCGGCGCCCCGGCGGCGCGATCGCGCTCTCACAGAGCGGCGCCGACGAGCCCGAGCTCCGAGCGACGGTGACGGCGTTCGTGCCGCGTCTCGCCTTGCCGATGTTGTACGACCGCCTCCAGCACCGGCTGCATGTGCGCATCAGCCGCCGCTACTTCCGCCGGCTGATCGCCGAGGGCGCAGGATGAAAGTCGCCGTGCTCGGCGCAACAGGCTTCATCGGACGCGCGCTGGTCCCCGCCCTCGCAGAGCACGCCGAGGTGCTCGCGATCTCGCGACGCGGCGACGCGCGCGAGTCCACGAAGGTCCGAGCGGTCGCGGCCGACGCGACGGACGAGGACGCGATCGCACGAGCACTCGAAAGCGTCGACGTCGTGTACTACCTGGTGCACTCGCTGGGAACGTCGGACTTCGGCGGCGTCGACCGGCGTACAGCGGCCGCTGTCGCCAAGGCAGCCGACCGAGCCGGCGTGTCGCAGATCGTCTATCTCGGCGGGCTCGGCGACGATGCGGACGACCTCTCGCCGCATCTGCGGAGCCGCACGGAAACCGCCGCCGTCCTCTCGCGCGGCGCCGTCCCGGTCACGATTCTGCGCGCCGCCATCGTCGTCGGCCGCGGCAGCGTCGGCTTCGAGACCATCGTCGCACTGGTCGACCGCCTTCCGCTGATGATCGCCCCGCGATGGGTCGCGACACCGACACAACCGATCGCGCTTGCCGACGTCGTCGGCTATCTCGCCGGCGTCGCCAGGAATCGTCAAGCCAGCGGCCAGACGTTCGATCTCGGCGGGCCCGATGTTCTCACCTACCGCGAGATGATCGAGCGCATCGGTTTGATTCGCGGACGTTCTCCCCGCATCGTCGAGGTCCCTGTGCTCAGTCCGCGGCTCTCGTCGTACTGGCTGCACGTCGTCACGCCGGTCCGCGCGAGCGTCGCGCGCCCGCTCGTCGAAGGGCTGCGCAATCCGACTGTCGCACGCGACGAGCGGATCAAGGCACTGATCCCACGCGAGCTGACGCCGTTCGACGTCGCCGCCCGCGAGGCGCTCGGCCCTACGTAGGGCGCGCCACAATTTTCGGCGTCTCGGCTCACCACAGCGAAAGGCCCCGGCTCCGGGGCCTTTCGAGTAGCGGGGGCAGGATTTGAACCTGCGACCTCTGGGTTATGAGCCGCCTCGATCGTGTACACGTGTTCCGCCTCGTTCCGCCTAAATGCAGATTCGGAGCCAGTTTTTCGGCCACGCGCGTGCGTTTGGGCGGAATGAGGTGACATCGCCGCGGAAGCCCGATGCTTGCAGAACGCTTGCAGCGCGACAGTGCTAGGCGGGACCGTCAGACCCAGCGTCGTACTCTTCAAGCGGCGCGAGGTTGCGTGACCAGCCTTCCAGGACCGGAGTGACGATTCGCCACGCCTCCTCGGCTTCGTCGGCGCGGATCGACAGAGTGGCCTCGCCGCGCAGCACGTCGAGCAGGATCCGGCCGTATGCCGGGAGCTCAGGCGGCTGCATCTCGGCGCTGAGCACCAGCGGCACGAGACTCAGCGTCGCAGCGGGGCCGGTGCCGGTCAACTCGAGGCTGAGGCCTTCGGGGTTGAGTCCGAAGCGCAGGAGGTTGGAGGCCGGCCCCTGCGGTTGATCGAAGGGATGATGAGGCACGGGGCGGAAGTGCACGACGATTTCCTTGCGATCCTGTCCCAGCGCCTTGCCCGTGCGCAGGCGGAATCTGGTCCCCGACCAGCGCCAGCTATCGAGCTCCAACACGACTTCGGCAAAGGTCTCTATGCCGTGTTCGGGCGTGACTCCGACTTCATCGACGTAGGCGGGGACATCCCTTCCACGCACCCGTCCGCCCCGGTAACGGGCGCGGCGTGTGCGCGTGGCGACATCTTGATCCTCCAAGCGGCGCACCGAGCGCAGGACGTCGACCTTACGGTCACGTAGATCTCGTTCCCCGAGGCTGATCGGCGGCTCCATCGCCACCAGGCAGAGCAGCTGCAGGAGATGGTTTTGCACCATGTCCTTCAGCGCGCCGACGTGGTCGTAATAGCCAGCTCTTCCCTCGAGCGCGAGGGACTCGTCCCAGACGATCTCGATCTCGTCGATGTGGGCGCCGTTCCAGATCGGTTCGAGCACGCGGTTGGCCAACCGAGTCCCAAGGACGTTCTGCACGGTGGTCATGGCGAGGAAGTGATCGACCCGGAACACGTGGCGCTCGTCAAGCTGCTCCGCGAGAAGGCGATTGAGGGCTACCGCGCTGTCGAGGTCCTCACCGAACGGTTTCTCGAGAATCACCTCGCTGTCTTCGGGGAGCCCCACCCGGTAAAGCGCCGAGACCGCGGTGGGGAAGACGGCCGGGGGCAGCGCGAGGTAGACCGCGGCGGGACCGTCACCGGCTAGACACGCTGCAACGCTGGCCGGATCTGCGAAATCGAGCCGTTGGTAGTGCGACGAGGCCAGCAGCGTTGTTATCGCACCGGCGTCGGCGCTGTCGGCCTTGCGCTGGAGCCAGCCGGCGGCCCAGTTTCGGAACTGCTCGTCGTCCCAGTCCTCACGGCTGGCGCCCACGAGCGCGAACTCCTCGGAGAGGTGTCCGCGGGCGAAGAGCGAGGCCAGGCCCGGAAGCAGGTACCGACCGGACAGGTCGCCCGTGCCACCGAAGATGACGAGGCGATCGATCACGTGGCTTCGAGTGATCTGGCCAGCGTGAGACCGGCGGCGATCACCCCGATGTGACTGAAGGCCTGGGGAAAGTTGCCGGAGAACTCGCCCGACGTCGGATCGATCTGCTCGGGCAGCAGCCCAACGGAGCTCGCCCGTGCGCACAGGGACGCGTAGAGCTCCGAGGCCTGTTCTAGCTGGCCCTGGCGAGCCAGGTTCTCGACGAGCCAGAAGCTGCAGAGCAGGAACGCGCCCTCGTCGCCGGCGATCCCGTCGGGGGAGTCCTCGTGCAGGTAGCGGTACAGCAGGCCGCCGCCCGCGGACAGCCGGTCGGCCACCGCCGCCGTTGTAGCCACCATCCGGGGATGCTCGGCAGGCACCACCCGGCGCAGCGGCAGCGCGAGCAAGCTGGCATCGAGGCCGCCTCCGCCGTCGAGGTGCTCACTCAGGGTCTGAGCGCCCTCGTCCCAGGACCGCTCCAGCACCCTCGCACGCAGCTCCTCGGCGGCGCGGCGCCACTTCGGAACCGGCCCAGGAAGGTCCAGCTGCTCCGCGAGACGCGCAGCGCGGTCCAAAGCCACCTGGCACAGCCCCGCCGAGTAGGTGAACACCCGGCCCTCGCTGCGCACCTCCCAGATGCCCTGATCGGGAAGGCGCCAGGCGTCAATCGCCAGGTCGGCCAAAGAAGCGAGCCGGGTCCAGAGGTGCTCCTCGAGGCGACCGCCCCCGCGTACCCACTGGTAGGCGCAGTCCAGCACCTCGCCGTAGACGTCGTGCTGTAGCTGATGGGCTGCGCCGTTGCCCCAGCGCACCGGCGCTGACCGCCGGTAGCCCTCCAACTCCGGATCGATGCGCTCGTCGGGCACCGAGCCGCCCTCGACGTCGTACATGATCTTCGGCGCGCTGCCGTGCTCGAACGTATCCAGCACCCAGCCGAGGAAAGCACTGGCCTCCTCCTCAAACCCGATCCGACGCAACGCGTACACCGAGAAGGAGGCATCGCGGATCCAGGTGTAGCGGTAGTCCCAGTTCCGCACTCCCCCGATCGGTGCAGGCAACGAGGAGGTCGGCGCTGCCACCAGCGCCCCATTGCTCCAGTGATCGCACAACTTGAGGGTGAGCGCGGCGCGGCGGACCAAATTCGACTCAGGCCCCTCGTAGTGAAACCCCTCCATCCACCGCTGCCACGAGCGGGCGGTGGCGACCAGCAACTCCTCCTCGGTGAAGCGGTGATGGCGATGACCGCCCCTCCAGGACAGCACCAGGTCGAGGCGATCGCCGGCATGCAGCTCATGGACGCTGCGCAAAGAGCCCAGCTGCCGGTTGCAACGAACGTGCAGATCGAGATCGCGCCGACCCGGTGGCTCCACTGCCAAGCCGTCCGCAGCTGCGTGTGCTGAGGCGCCCCCTCGGGGGTCGAGCTCAACCCTGAGGCGGACCGACCCGTCGAGGACGCGCGCCGAGCGAATCAGCTCCTGGTGTCCGGCTGGCGCATCGTCACTCAGATCGGTGCCGGGATTCAGCGCCAACGCGTCCGTGACCGCCACCAGGCCGGTAGGGCTCCGCATCTCGGTGACCAGGACGGCAGTATCGGGCTCGTATCGCTGGCGGGCTTGGATCAGGTCCTCGGGCGCCACGGTGAAACAGCCGCCTCTGGCGTCGTCGAGCAGACCACACAACACCGGCTCCGAGTCAAAGCGCGGAAGACACAGCCACGGGATGGTGCCGTCAAGGCCGACCAGCGCCGATGTTGTCCCGTCACCGATCAGGCCCATGTCCTCGAGCGCGAGATAGCCGTCGCGCCGACGCACCGGGTGAAACGAAGGGTCAACGTCGAGCACGGTCGCTCGTCCCGTCGTCCGAATCGGCCGGCAGCGGTGCAAGGGTTCGCATGCCCGTCGCCGACCCCGAACCGAAGTCGCGCACTCTGAACGACATCATCTCTAACGCTGAGCGGCCGCGAACACGACACACGCGATGACGATCAGCACCGCGATCAGCCACACCAGCCGCGTCATCTGCACGTGGCGCACCCTGCTCCTCCGTCACACCATGTCGAAGCGCTCGGTATGGACTCGCTCGCCTGGAACGCCGAGCTCCATCAGCGCCGCCTCCGCCGCATCCATCATCGGATCCGGGCCGCAGATGAAGAACTGAAAGCGCCGGTAGCCAGGCGGCAGATGGCGCGCCAGGACCTCGGCCCTCACGTAGCCCGTCTCGCCCGACCAATTCGCAGGCGGCCGGGTAAGCACGTGCACCACGACGAGGCTGAGCCGCTTTTTGAGCCGATCGAGCTCGTCCCGAAAGGTCACGCCTTCCCATGCCCCGTTTGCGTAGAAGAGGACCGTCGGCCGGACGTCATGGCGATCGGCCATCGTCCGCAACATGCTGATCAGGCCGGCGATGCCGACGCCGCCGGCGATCAAGCCGAAGCCAGGCCCTTCGTCCTGGTCGATCGAGAAGACGCCGTGCGGCCCGTCGACATATACCGTCGTTCCGGGAGCGAGCTCCCTGACCTTGGAGGTGAAGTCGCCCAGCGCCTTGACCGCGAGCTCCACCTCCTCGCGCTCGGCACTCGACGCGAACGAGAAGGGATGCTGCGTGTGCGAGAAGGGCGAACGGTCGAAGGCAAACCACCCGAACTGTCCAGGCTCGAAGCGGAACGCGGTAGCCGGCGGCGGTTTGAGGGTCAGCGTCGTCGTCTCGCCGCGCTCCGCAGTGACCCGCTCCAGGCGCCAGGGGCGCGCGAGCGCTTGGCGAGGCTTGATCAGCCGCACCCAGACGAGCAGGAACACGAAGGCGCCGGACATCAAGGCCCAAAGGATCTGCTTCCAGAGACTGCTCACGTACTCGTCGACGAAGAAGACATGCCCGAGCGCACCCACGATGAGCACAAGCGCCAGCACAGTGTGCGTGATGTGCCAGGTCTCGTAGGACAGGCGCAACCGGCGCCGCCAGACCGACGACGCGATCAGGGCGACCAGCGAGAGCAAGGCGACCATCCCGAGCCACACCAGCGCCGGCGCGGACACGGCCTTGGCGGGCGTGAACTCGTTCCACTTCGCGGAGATGGCGAAGTGAACGAGGATGAAACCAAGCCCCGCGTAGCCAATCTGCCTGTGGAACTGCAAGAGCGCGTCCTGGCCAAACGGTGCCGCCACCGGCCGGAAGCGAGCCACGAGCGCGAACTCGAGGCCCATCATCGCCAGCCCGACGAATCCGAGCGCAACCGAGAAGTTGGTCCAGAATCCGTGATCCGGGTGGCTCGCACCAATGGCCGCGAAGACGAGCGGCGACACGACCGCCCCGAGGTATGCGATCACCCAGAACACCGCGCGGACGGCGAGCGTCATTCGCGCCACTCCTCGGTCGAGCAGCGCGCGCCGGACCACTGGGAGGCCACCAAAGCCGGAACACGACCGCGCCAGCTCCCCAATGTCCCTCGCGTCAAGGTGGGACACGTTAGCCCGTACGGGGCTCGGTCAACGACGATGATAAGAAGAAGGCCCTGTTTCCAGGGCCTTCCCGAGTAGCGGGGGCGGGATTTGAACCCGCGACCTCCGGGTTATGAGCCGCCTCGATCGTGTACACGTGTTCCGCCTCGTTCCGCCTAAAATGCGGGTTCGGAGCCAGTTTTCGGCCGCGGGCGTGCGTTTAGGCGGAACGCGGTGACATCCCTGCGGAAGCGCAATGCTTGCAGAACGCTTGCAGCCGAGGGCGGGTGCACCTTTAGATTCGGTTGCGCGATCGCTTCTGGCGCGCAGCGACGAGGGTAGTGCCGCTGCTCCTCGCGAGCGGATCGACGGCGGAGGGAGCGCGGCGCGCGCACTGCGCTTGCCGGTTCGGCCTATGCTTACCGGTGCATCGGTTAAAGAGCGATGAAGGGGGTAGAAATGGCACTCCGAGTTGGTCACCCCGTTCCCGATCACACCGTGCAGGCGTACGTTCGCGGGGAGCGCGCGCCGAGCGAGTTCACGCTGTCGAGTCACCGCGGCCGTTGGGTTGTCCTGTTCTTCTATCCCCGCGACTTCACGTTCATCTGCCCCACCGAGCTCGCGTCATTCGCGGAACGCCATGATGGTTTCCTGCGCGAGCGTGCAGTCGTCCTCGCGGCCAGCACGGACAGCTACCACAGCCACAAGGCCTGGTTCGAGTCGGATCCGCGCCTCGCGGGCGTCGACTATCCGGTAATCGCCGACACCGCACACGAGCTGAGCCGTTCCTTCGACGTACTTCTCGAGGACGGGGCGACGCACCGCGGCACCTTCATCATCGACCCGAGTGGCGTTCTCTTGCACATGAGCGTCAACGAGCACGACGTCGGCCGGAGCGTCGACGAAGTGCTGCGGATCTTGCGCGCCTTCCGAACCGGCGCGCTCTGCCCGGCCGACTGGGCTCCGGGCGCGGCGACGCTCACAAGCGACGATGACTGGCTCGAAAAGGTGTTCCCCAACCTGGCCGGCCCGGAGCTCGAGTCGCTCGCCGAGCGGGCCGAGAAGGTGTCATTCGACGCGGGCGACACGATCGTCGCAGAGGGCGATCCCGCCGACCGCTTCTACGTCATCGCGCGCGGCCAGGTTTCGATCACGCGCCGCAGCCCCGAGGGCGACGAGATCGAACTGGAAACACTCGGCCCCGGGCAGTTCTTCGGCGAGATCGGAATCCTCGCCGAGACGCGACGGACAGCGACCGTGCGCGCGATCGACGATGTCGAGCTGCTCGCGTTGAGCTGGGAGGAGTTCCTGGAGACGCTCGAGCAGTCGGATCGCACAGAGCGGGAGTTCGCCGAGATCGTCCAGGAGCGGCTCGCGGCGAGGCCATGAGCGCGGTCTCCGTCCTCTACGTGAACGACGAGACGGTCGACAGCGTGCTCGGCGCCCGGCATGGCGCACTCGTTCTCGCCAAGGATGACTGCGACAACTGCGCAGCCTACGAGGCGGAGATCCGAGATCTGCAGGAAGGGGGAAAGCTCGGCGATCTCGTCGTCGGCAAGATGGTGCTCACCCAGCCCGGCTGCCGACAGTTCAAGCGCACAAATCCCTGGCTCCGCGAGGTTGACGTTCTTCCCTACACGCTTCTCTACGCGAGCGGTGAGAAGGTCGACGAGTTCGCGGCCTCGAAGGGCACCTACCTACTCGAGCGCGCAGAAGACGTTGGTTTCATGTAACGCGAGCTCCCCTCGCTTTGATTCAGGCATCTGTATAAGCGAAAGGCGCCCTGTTACCAGGGCCGTCTAAGTAGCGGGGGCAGGATTTGAACCTGCGACCTCCGGGTTATGAGCCGCCTGGGATGAGCTAACGCGTTCCGCCGTGTTCCGCCGAAATGCAGGCTCCCATTAGGCGGAACACGGTGACATTGGCGCGGAAGCACGGTGCTTACAGATCGCTTGCAGCCGAGGGCGGTTATGCAGCGCCCGATTCCAGCCTGAGCGCTCATGCGTCTCGGAACGATGCCACGACGGTCGTGTGAAAGGAGTTCGTGAGACCGAGGTCAGGCGCCGTGCTTGTCGAGAAGGATCTCAGCGACGTGTGCGGGCTGCTCCAGGGCGGCGAAATGGCCAGTCTCAGGAAGCAAGATTGACCGGGCGCCTTGAAGCAAGGCCAGGTTGGCCTCGCGCTCTGGCGTACGCGACCAGTCGTGATCGCCGTAAATCAGAGTCACGGGTGCGTTGACCCGACCGTAGAGTGCTCTGGCGGCAATCATGCTGTTCACGTTGCGGAAGACCTCGCGCGCCACGCGCGGGTAACCGGGGCGACGGCCAACCCGACGCAGTTCGGCGAGGTAGTGATCTGGCAGCTTGCTGCCGTCGAGCAGGCCGCCGCGCATGACGATCCCGAGGACGGGCTTGTTCTCCATCCTCGTGACCAGCGGGCCGACTGCCGGGAGGCGGGCGCCGGCGACGTAGACCGAGGCGACCCGATTGGCTCGACCGACGCCCTTCGAGTAGTCGTAAGGATTGAACGCGAGGACGCGTCGCACCCGGTCTTCGAGCTCGGTTGCGGCCGTCAGGGACACCGTCGCGCCCATCGACTCGCCTGCGAGGGCGACCTCGGTGAGGTCAAGCGTCTTGACGAACTCGACGACCGCGCGGCGGAACGCTGGCTCGGTGTAACTGGCGCGCGGCCTGATGTCAGACCACCCCATGCCGGGCATGTCGATTGCGTAGACCGTGAAGGCGTCGACGATTTTCGGGATCACGAGCTGGAACTGATCGAGCTGCGTGCGGACCGTGTGCAGCAAGATCAGCGCTCTCGGGCCGGAACCCGCCTTCAGGTACCTCAAGCGTGTCCCGTCGGCGAGCTTCGCGTACTCGATCTGCCCCGACGGAGACCAGTTCCTCGTGTAGTCGCTATTCGGGCGGGATTCCACTTCCATCGCTTCCCATCCATCGATATGGCGGAGTTCGCGCTTATTCTTGTCGCAGGAGCCGAAGGCGACACGGCCTAGCAGGCCCTGCTGTCACGCCGGAGGTCACCAGTCGCGTTGCGTCCCGAATATCCGTTTATTAAGGAAGCGGCCCCGTTTCGGGGGGCCCTTCGAGTAGCGGGGGCGGGATTTGAACCCGCGACCTCCGGGTTATGAGCCGCCTCGATTGTGTACACGTGTTCCGCCTCGTTCCGCCGAAGTGCAGGTTCCAGGCCTGATTCAGCCGTCTTGCGCAGGTCCATCTTTCCCAGTATCGGCGGGAGGTCGCCCAGCGGTCGTCCGGTTGACCCGCGGCCGACCCAACGGTCGACGTTGACCCCTCTCCCCGGCTCATGTGGCGACGCGATAACGTCACGGCTCACTCACCACGAGGAGGACGCGATGACGACGTTGCGTGACGACGACATCCAGACCATCCCGTCAGAGCGTGAGCGGTTCGAGCCTTCGGCCGATACCGACGACACCGACTCGACCGATACCGACGCCGACGACGCCGACTCGGACGGCACTGACGACTCGGACGGCACCGACGCAGGCGACACGGACAGCACCGACTCGTAAGGCCGCCGAGGCCGCGCTCGCACGCTGCCTCGAGCCGGTCGACGCCGAGATGTTCTTCGGCGAGCACTGGGCGAAGCGCCCGCTCCTCGTCGAGCGCGACGAGCCGGGCCGGTTCGACGACCTGCTCTCGGAGGCGGACGTCGAGCGCCTCGTCTGCTCGACGGGCATCCGGTACCCGGCGTTCCGGCTCGTGCGCGAGGGAAGCCAACTGGCGGTCAGCGCGTACACGAGCGAGGTCTCCTGGCGTCCGCCGTTCACGAGCACGGCGGACGTGCCGCGCTTGCTCGCCGAGTGGGAGGCGGGCGCGACGATCGTCCTGCAGGCGATGCACGTCAACTGGCATCCGCTCGCGGTCTTCTGCCGTCTGCTCGAGGAGGCGATCGACCGCCCGGTGCAGGCGAACGCGTACTACACGCCGCGCGGCTCACAGGGCTTCGCGGTGCACCACGACACGCACGACGTGCTCGTCCTCCAGATCGCCGGCGAGAAGCGCTGGCTCCTGTACGAGCCGCTACTCGAGTTGCCGCTCAAGCACCAGCGCTACTCGGCGGCCCTAGGCGAGCACGACGAGGCGATCGACGATTTCGTCCTCCGCGCGGGAGGCTCGCTCTACCTCCCGCGCGGGTGGCTGCACGAGGCGAAGACATCGGAGACCGACTCGCTCCACATCACCATCGGGATCGCGCAGCACACGTGGCTCGACGCTGCACGGGGCGCACTCGGGGGGCTCGAGGACGAGCTCTCGGTGCGTCAGGGCGTCGAGAACGGCCCCGCGGACGGGCTCGCCGAGCTGGTCGCGGAGCAGTTCGAGCCCGAGATCGTGGAGAAGCGCCGGCGGCGTCAGTTCCTCGACTCACGCCGGCCGATCCGCGAGGACGGGCTCTCGCAGCTGCGTGCGCTCGAGCGACTGGACGTACACACGCCGCTCGAGCGTCGCGAGACGGTCATCGCCGATCTCGACGAATCGCCGGCCGGCGTCGTGCTGATCTTCGAGGGCAAGGAGATCCGGTTTCCGAGTCAAGCGGCCGCCGAGCTGCGGGCATGCTTCGAGACCGAGGCGTCGTTTCGGCTCGACGAGCTTCCCGGCGATCTCGACCCGAAGGGCAGGATCGTCCTCGCGCGCCGCCTCGTGCGCGAGGGCTTCCTCCGGGTCAGGCGCTGACGGTCCGCAGGGCCGTGACCGCGTAGCGGCGGGCTCGTGTCGGCTTCGCCGACTCGCAGGTGAGGTACACGGGCTCGTCCGCGAGCGATGCGGCCACGTCGGCCTCCTGCACCGTCCCGTCAGGTTTGCGGAACCGGACCCGCCACGCGTCCTCGCCGTGCGGCTCCGAGCCCACGAGGCTCAGATCGTCGATCCCGAGGAGGCCCTCCGACTCGCGGATCGCGTGCTCCGCGGCCTGCACCTGGCAGGAGTGGCCGGCGCGGCCACGGTACCGGTCGAGGTCGAGGCTCCCCGACGCCTGGGCCGCCACCAGCCCGGCCGTGTCGGCGGGGTCGACGCGCCCGTAGTAGAGCCCGTGCGGGAAGACGACCACGTTGCCCGCGAAGCGGTCGCCGCCGACGTGCGTCGACTGCCACACGAGATCGGGGTCGACCTCCTGTCGGAGGGCGTCGTACAGCGGTCGACCTCGGAGTGCGCAGCAGCGGTCGCGCTTCCCGTGCGCGCAGACGACGAAGAGCGGTCGCTCGAGCGGCTCCGCCGAGGCTCCGCCGTCAGCGAGCGCCGCCGCAAAGTTGAAGCCGCGCAGGTCGTCCTGATGCTCGACCTCGAGCCGGAAGAAGCGCTCCTGCCCGGGTCGTGATGTGCCGAAGAACACCGACCGCCCGGCCTGCGCACGGCGCTCCGGTTTCTTGACGAACAGCAGTCGTGAGCGCTCGAGCGCGTCGAGCTGCTCGCGGAGGTGGGCCTTCAGCTCCGCCGAGAGCAGGCTCTCGCCGAGCACGTCCCGCGACCAGGCTCCTCGGTATTCGACGAGGATCCAGTGGTCGAGTCGGCTGGCGGTCGCCGCGAGCGGTTCGTCGCTCACGCTCGAGACGGCCGCGCAGAAGGCACGGCCCGCAGTGCGTGCTCTTGTCTCGACGTCCACGATGGCCACAACGCTACGGTAGCCGAACTGTAAGGCTCGCCTTACAGGAATCCGGTCAGCCGCGATCGATCGCGTCTTTACGTCCGGCCCACCATCGCCGGGTCGGCGAGAGAGCGTTCGATCAGCTAGTCGGCAACCGCGTCCAGGTCCTTTGCCGATGAAGGTCGGCTGTGGGCCGACGTCGAGGGGTGCGTCTTCCTGGACGGAGGATGAGGCCTGCCTGCCAGCCGGCCCGACGGCACCGATGCGTTGTCCTCCCAACGAAAAGGCCCCGTTTCCGGGGCCTTTCGCAGTAGCGGGGGCAGGATTTGAACCTGCGACCTCCGGGTTATGAGCCCGGCGAGCTACCTGACTGCTCCACCCCGCGTCGCAGCCATCCAGTATAGCGGCACCTGAAACGAGCAAGAACGTGAAAGCGCGTGCCGCGGACGCCTCCTACGTTGGGCGAAATCCACGCGTCGGGAGGTGCGGAGATGTCGCAGGGGAAGTCGTTATCGCTCGCCGTCGCGAGCCTGGCCGTGCTGGCCGCTGCGCTCGCCTTCGGCGCAAGCGGCGCAGGCGGGTCGTTCGTTGAGCAGGACGTCCGCGTGCTGCACGAGTTCGACTCGGACGGGCCCTCCCCGGCCGGCTCCTACTTCGGCTGGGCGGTCAGCGAGCTGGGCGATGTAGACGGCGACGGCGTGAAGGAGGCGATCGTCGGCGAGCCGTACAACGGCGCCGACGCGTCGACCGGCTCGACCTACGTCTACTCCGGCCGCACCGGCCGCCTCGTCTACCGCTTCGACGGAGCTCCCGGCGACCAGAACGGCTTCTCGATGGCGGACGCGGGCGACACGAACCGCGACGGCGTGCGCGACATCCTCGTCGCCGCGCCCGGCAACGGCCCCGGCCACGTCGACCTCTACTCCGGCCGCACGGGCGCGCTTCTCCACCGCTTTACCGGCGCCTCAACGGGTGACGCCTTCGGCTGGAGCGTCTCGAGCGCCGGCGACGTTGACCACGATCACCACGCGGACGTGCTCGTCGGCGCAGCGCAGGCGTTCGGCGCCGTAGGGCCCGGGTACGCGACGATCTACTCGGGCCGCACGTACGAGCCCATCCGGACGCTCGTCGGCGACGCGGTCGGCAACCAGTTCGGTTCCGGCGCCGGTTGGAGCCGCGACGTGAATCGCGACCACGTTCCCGACCAGATTGTCGGCGCGCGCAACGCCGGCGCCGGGCGCAGCGGCCAGGCGTACGTCTACTCGGGCAAGACCGGCGTGCGGCTGTTCACGATCGACGCATCGCCGAACGGCGGTGAGCTCGGTTCCTTCTTCGTGGCCGGCGTCGGCGACGTCGACGGCGACCGGACGCCCGACTTCTACGTCGGCGACTACGCCGACACGACCAACGGCAGCGTCGCGGGCAACCCGGCCGGCCGCGCGGGTGTCTACTCGGGCCGCGACGGCCACGAGCTCCATGCGTGGCTCGGCGACTCGGCGGATGCGGGTCTCGGCCCCGGACGGAGCGCCGGAGACGTCAATGGCGACGGTCGCCCAGACCTGATCGTCGGCTCGTACACGTCGAGCGCGGGCGCGTCCCAGGCCGGGAAGGTTCAAATCTTCTCAGGCGCCGACGGCTCGCTGCTCCGGACGATCACGAGCACGGTCGAGAACGAGCAGCTCGGCTTCGACGCGGTCGGCCTCGGCGACACGAACCGAGACGGCCGCCCGGACGAGCTCCTCGCCGCCGCGAACGGCAACCACGTCTACATCGTCGCCGGCACAAAGCTTCACTCTCACTGAGGCCCTCACACAGCGCGGCGCCTCCTCGCGGGGCGCCGCGCTAACCGCTCTGCAGCGGCGGCGTCAGAGATCGTGTGGCCACGGTCACGCCGCTGCTGACGACGCAGGCGCTCGCGGTCGGCGAGTTCCACTGTCCGCCGGAGGACGCGTCCTGGCGCGAGACGAACGTTATCGGCGACCGCGCCCACGTCGTCTTCCCGCGACGCTCGGTGATGATCCGGCAGCTGGGCCGTGAGCCCGTGCTGGCGACGCCGAACCATGCGGTGCTTTACAACGCCGACCAGGCCTATCGCCGCGAGCTGCACAGCGCGCACGGCGACGACTCCGTTTTCATCGAGCTCACCGAAGGCTCCCTCGAGCGCCTCGCCGCCGAGGGCGCGGGCGCCGTCGACGGGCGCACCCGCATCCGGGTGACGCACGTTCCAACCGACCGGCGGACCTATCTGTTCCAGCACCTGCTGGTCCGCCACCTGCGTGGCCGGCCGGCCGACCTGCTCCGCGCCGAGGAGCTTGCCTCACGGCTCGCGCTCACGGCCCTCGCGACGCCGGTGCGCGGCCCGCGGGCGGCTCGCAGGCACACCGCGGAGGCCCACCGGGAGCTCGCCGAGGCGGCGAAGGCCGAGCTGGCGTTGGACCCCGCAGCGACGATCACGCTGGACGGCCTCGCGGCCAGGCTCCACACCTCGCCGTTCCACCTCGCCCGCGTTTTCCGCGCCGAGACCGGCTTCACGCTCGCCGGCTACCGGCACGCGCTGCGGCTGCGGGCGGCGCTCGAGCGGCTACCCCTGAACGACGGCGATCTGACGTCGCTCGCGCTCGAGCTCGGGTTTGCCAGCCACAGCCACTTCACAGCGAGCTTCGGTCGCGAGTTCGGCGTACCGCCCTCGGCGGTGCGGAGCGCGCGCCGGGCCCGGGCGCTCCTCGACGCGGCGCAGCCGGGCTAGCCTTTCGCCCATGCGCGTCGGCGTTGTCGACCTCGGCACCAACTCCACTCGCCTGCTGGTGGCGGACGTCCACGGCGAGCACGTGGACGAGGTCTTGCGGCGCACGGTGATCACGCGGCTCGGCGAGGGTGTCGACGAACGGCGCAAGCTCCTGCCGCTGCCCGTCGCGCGCGTCCGCAACGCGCTCTCGGACTACCGGCGCGAGCTCGAGCGGCTCGGCGCCGAGCGCGTGCTCGCGATCGGCACCAGCTCGATCCGTGATGCGGAGAACGGCGAGGCGTTCCTCGGCGAGATCGAATGGAGCTACGGCTTCACGACCCGTCTGCTGAGCGGCGACGAGGAGGCCGAGCTCACTCGCCGCGGCGTCGCCAACGGGCGCGCGGTGGACGACGACACGCTCGTGCTCGACGTCGGCGGCGGCTCGACCGAGTTGATCACCGCGGCCGAGCGCGCGAGCATCGACGTCGGCTCGGTCCGCCTGAGCGAACGGCACCTGCGCTCCGACCCGCCGACGCGCGAGGAGCTCGAAGCCGCGGCCCGGACAGTCTGGGCCGACCTGCCGGCGCTCGACGCGGGCGACGCGATCGGGGT
>Ga0081455_10001559_pt1 | contig 28153 bp, 33 predicted proteins | sample TabmetS3T2R1_FD_70207 | JGI IMG/M metagenome (GOLD analysis project Ga0081455, IMG submission 70207) | Tabebuia heterophylla rhizosphere microbial communities from the University of Puerto Rico - S3T2R1 | ecosystem: Host-associated > Plants > Roots > Rhizosphere ... | reverse complement strand
CACCAACGCTGACGAACAGGAGGTGACCGAACCCGCCATCCAGGCCCTCACAGCCTGAATCACAACCACGAAGGATCAACCCTCATACACCACGCCAGCGGACTTGACCACGGTGATTTCGCTGTCGGAGTTGCGCTCACCCAAGGCGCGGTCCTCCTGCCGATGCAAATTTCAAGCCAGCACATTGTCTACAGATGTCCCGATCTCCGGCTCGAACTCTGTACAGGTGTCGGGTGACCACCGGTCGAGTCGGCACCTACGATCGGCCGATAACGGCGCCTCTGAGTCCGCGCGTACGGTGACGATCACCGCCACGATCGGGGCGGACCCGTCGAAGGCGGCGTCGGTGGAGGGTGAGCTCACTCGCTGACGATTTCAGACCAGTGTGAACAGCCTGGTCTCCGCCAGTTCTCTACGTCGTAAGGGATCACATGACCCCGCCGGATACTTCCGCATGCCGTCGTGCCGCCGCCTTTGACGCACACGTCGAGGTCGTCATGACGGATGTGGTGAGGCCCGACCAGCCACTGGACTCGAAGGGACTGACGCCGATCGACCGTGCCGCGTAGCGAAGATCTCCGGGGCCGTGCCCGCGGCCCTGGGCGTATTTAGGAGGTTGTCTGTGAGAATCGACTCTCTCGAACGTAAATCGCGTCGCGGACTGATGGCCGCCATGCTCGGCGCGGCCAGCATCGCCATCGTGGCGCTGGCGCTGGTCAGCCCGTCCTCGGCGCAGCCGGACGAGCTCGCCGTGGACGAGATATCGCACAGCGCGAACATTCGGCACGTCGCCAACATCCCAAGGCAGGGTGCCAACGACGGGTACTTCCACAGTGACCTGGCGTTCTGGCACAACTGGGCCATCCAGGGCTCCTACGGCGGTCTGAATTTCTACAACATCGAGGATCCCGAGAACCCCGAGCTGGTCAGCCAGATCAGCTGTCCTGGCAGCCAGGGTGACCCCAGCGTCAGCCAGGACGGATCGCTGGTGTTCATGTCGGTCGACGCTCCGCAGTCGGATGACAGCTGCCAAAGCACACCTTCCTCACCGGTCAACCCGACCGCGTGGGAAGGCATCCGCATCTTCGACATCAGCGACAAGGACAACCCGGTGTACGTGAAGTCGGTGCAGACCGACTGCGGATCCCACACCAACACGTTGGTGCCGGACCCCAGTGGTGAGGTGGTCTACCTCTACATCTCCTCGTACAGCCCCAATGCGGCGTTCCCGAACTGCCAGCCCCCGCACGACAAGATCTCCATCGTGAAGGTGCCGCTGGATGACCCGGCCTCCGCGTCCGTGGTCAACGAGCCGGTCCTCTTCCCGGCGGGCGGTGCGACGACTCGCACCCAGGGCTGCCACGACATCACGGTCTTCCCCGAGAAGGATCTGGCCGCCGGCGCCTGCATGGGTGAGGGCGCGTTGATCGACATTTCGGATCCGGAAAACCCGTCCGTGATCAGCTCGGTGTCCGACCCCAACTTCGCGTTCTGGCACTCGGCGACGTTCACCAACGATGGGAACCGCGTGATCTTCACCGATGAGCTCGGTGGAGGTGGCGCACCGACGTGCAACGAGGCGACCGGTCCGGAGCACGGAGCCGACGCGATCTTCGACATCGCCGGTTCGGGCGACGACCGTCACTTGGTCTTCCGCAGCTACTTCAAGATCCCGCGCTTCCAGCAGAACACCGAGAACTGTGTCGCGCACAACGGATCGCTGGTCCCGGTCACGGGCCGCGACATCATGGTGCAGTCCTGGTACCAGGGCGGCGTCTCCATCTGGGAGTTCACCGATCCCGAGCACCCCGAGGAGATCGGGTACTTCGAGCGTGGCCCCATCTCCAACGAGCAGCTGGTACTCGGCGGCTCCTGGTCGGCCTATTACTACAACGGCTACATCTACTCCAGCGACATCACCAAGGGACTGGACGTTCTGAGGCTTGAGGGCGGAGGAAACCTGGCCAGCGCCAACCGGGTCCACCAGCACTTCTTCAACGCACAGACCCAGTACAGCCTCCACCAGGGATGGAACTGATCTGAACTCGGTGGCCCCGGCGACGCAGGTCGGGGCCACAGTTCCACCCCATTCGTCAAGCCCGCCGTGTCGGCAGATCCCGCGCGGCGGGCGGGAAGGACAGGCACACCATGGGGCTTCGACAAGCAACCTGCGCCGCATTGACGGCGGCGTGCCTCCTGGGCGGCGCAGCGACCGCATCCGCCACCCCGGCGGCATCGTCTGGCGCGGCGTCGTCGGGCGCCAACCAGGCGTCCGCGACCGCTATGCAGTCCGCGGTGAACTCGGCTGACGCCGATTTCGTCATGATGATGATCCCGCACCACTTCCAGGCGCTCGTCCTGAGCGGTCTGGTCGAGGACGGCGGCTCGGACGCAGAGGTACGCGCGTTGGCCGAGCGGATCGAGGTCGAGCAGCACGGCGAGATCCTCATGATGCAGGGATGGCAGGGCTCGAACGGTCTCGAGGTCACGAACGCCGAGGAGGCCTACCAGGAGATGCTGCAGGATCCAGAGATGGTGGAGGCGATGGGCATGGCCACGCCCGCCGAGCTGGAGGATCTCAGCTCGGCTCAAGGCACGGCCGCCGACGTGCTGTTCCTCCAGTTGATGATCAAGCACCACCAAGGTGCGATCAACATGTTGCTGGACGTCATCACGAACGGCAGCGACCCACAGATGCAGGAGTGGGCGCTCGACATGCTGTCGGTGCAGACCGTCCAGGTCGAGATGATGCAGCAGATGCAGGACCGGCTGTCCTAGCCGACATCGGCGACCTCGCATCGACCGGCGTACGACCGATGCGAGGTCGCCGACCGGCGCGGCCGCAAGGGCGCACCGCGCACCTGGTCCGAGGATCAGCGCTTACGAGGAGTGAAACAGACCGTGGCTCCCAGATCCGAGCAGCGCACCCTGCCCGACGGAGCAGTGGCGACGCTCTGCGTACTCTCCGGAGCAGCCGCCGCCATCCATTTCGCCGTGATCGGGGAGCACTTCGCGGAGTATTGGGCCTTCGGAGCGTTCTTTCTTGTCCTGGCCTGGTTCCAGGCGGCCTGGGCGGTCCTGGTCGTCACGCGCCCATCCCGCCCGCTGCTGCTGTTCGGCGCGATCGCCAATGGAGCAGTCCTCGTGATCTGGCTGTGGTCGAGAACCCTGGGGCTACCCATCGGTCCCGAAGCAGGCGAGACGGAGCCCGCCGAACTCATCGACGTCGTGGCAACCGTGGCAGAGGGACTCCTCGTGGTCGGCTGCCTCGCGATGTTGGCGGTGAGCCGGCTGGCAGGGCTTACCGCGCGGTCGATCACCGCCGTCTTCGTCCTCGCCGCCTTCGTCACGGTCGGAGCAACGTCGTGGGCCCTGGCCGACTCATCGGAGGGCGACCACGGAGCCACCTCCGAGGACGACGGTCCCCATGAGCACATGGACCACCACAACGTCGGTGCGCACCAGCTGTCCCAGCGCATCAACAGCGGCTAGCTCGCAGCGATCCCGAGGCCGGGATCGTCAGGCGGTCTGGGTGCGCAGGCCAGACTCCGTGCTCACGCCGGGCCGTTACTTGATGTTTTCGGGCTCCATCTTCCAGACCTGGTCGGCTAGTCGGGCCGACTCCGCCCATGCCTCGAAGACCACGGCGATCGGATCGTCGAGCCCGTACAGCCGGTCTGCCTCGGCTCCGAGCTGGTCGGCCAACGACCGCAGATCGGACGGCGGTGTCCGCACCCAGCGCAGCTGCACGTCGGCCTTCACGTCGGCCTGGGCCAAGAACTCGGCGAGCTGTCGCCGGGCCCGGCGTCTCGACCAATACGGCAGCCGCCCCAACTCCAGATACCCCAGGCTCTCGTGCTGCCCATAGTCGATCATGCGCGCCTCCAGTGCGGACCCGTTCTCCGTACCCGTCTCCTGCCTCGGTATGCCTCCGCATCTGGCGCGACGGTCAGAGCCGTCTCGTGGCGAACAGGGTGGTCCCGCGGATCGCGTCCACTCCTGGCGGTCCGTCTCGGTGAATCCGACCTTGGCGAGCACCCGGCGAGACGCGGCGTTCCCTCGGTCGCGTAGCCCTGACCCTAAGCCCGACGGAGCAGCTCGAACGCCAGCTCCGGCTCTCCTTCCGATCCTCGCCCGCTGTCGACCAGCCCGCAGTAGCCGATGACGTCACCAGCGGCTTTCCGCTCGACCGCCAGCAACCCGATCGACGACGGCGGCGCGACGCGGATCCACTCCTCGATGTCCGCGACCGCAGGGTGCGGAGCTGGATCTGCCATGCCAGCAACCCTGTCACGGGCCGATGCGTCATCCGGCTAGAGTCAGGCGGTGCCCGAGCTGGAGCAGCTGGATGCCGGCCATGCTTCGGCGGTCCTGGCCTTCGAGCTGGGGAACCGCGACTACTTCGCTGCCTCGGTCTCCGACCGCGGTGACGAGTTCTTCGACGAGTTCGCCGACGGCTACAGCGCCATGTTGGCTGAGCAAGCGGCCGGCATCGGCGCCTACTACGTGCTCGTTGCCGAGGATGGCGCGGTTCTGGGCCGGTTCAACCTGTACCGCATCGAGGACGGCGCTGCTGAGCTCGGTTACCGGGTCGCGCAGCAGGTCGCGGGCCGCGGCGTGGCAACCGCGGGCGTCCGGGAGCTCTGCCGGCTGGCGGCGGAGCGGCACGGGCTGCACACGCTGCGGGCGGCCACTTCCCACCACAATGTCGCGTCCCAGAGAGTGCTCATCAAGGCCGGGTTCGTCCCGGTCGGCCCCGCGGACCCGGCCGACCTCGGCGGCAAGCCGGGCACCTGGTACCGGCTCGACCTGGTGCCGCAGCCGTAGACCGGGCCACAACCCAGACCAACCACGGACGGCGTCAAGCGCGATCGGGCTCGTCCGGCTGATCGGATGTGACGGTCAGGCTGGGTCGATAGGCGTCGGACGCGCCGGTAACCGCTGGCCTGCTTCGGTCCGGCTCGTGTCCTTCGGGCCACACCTCGATCGCCCGGAAGCTGAAACCGTCCTGCTCGGCCGGTTCGTAGTCGAACTCCACCGACTGACCTGCCTCCAACGCTCGATAACCGGGCACCAGGACGGACACGAACGATGCCCAGCACCCGCCTGGGGTGTCTGGGGAGTCGATCACTCCCCAGCCGTCTTCGGCCCGCCAAGTCCGTACGACCCCACTCGCCCTCACGAGCCGAGTATCTCGTGTCTCGCCGCCCCTATGAGGCAGTGTCGTCGGCGAGTAGCCAGCGGTGGAAGAACTCGAGTACGCGGCGCATCAGATCCTCTTGGTGGCGGCGTTCCTTGATGCCGTGCGGCTCGCGGGGATAGGTCACCAGCTCGACCGGCACGTCACGGTCTCGCATTGCCCGGTGGAAGCCGATCGCCTGGCTGACCGGCACCCGCTCGTCCTTCTCACCGTGCAGGATCAGCAGCGGCGTGGTGCATCGCTCCGCGTACGAGATCGGCGAGCGCTCGACGGCCCGATGGGGGCCTGGCCCGTCCCACGGCAGGCTGCCGCCAAGCTGCCCTTCGAACGTGGGCAGATCGCTGGTCAGCGCCATCATGTTCCAGTCGCTGATCCCGGCGCCCATCACGGCGGCTGCGAACCGATCGGTCTGGGTCACCGCCCAAGCCGTGAGGAAGCCGCCCTGGCTCCAGCCGCCGATGCCCAGCCGGTCCGGGTCGGCGATGCCGCGCTCGACCGCCGTGTCGACGGCTGCGAGCACGTCGCCGAACTCGTCACCGCCCATGTCTCCCTCGGCCAGTGCGGCGAACTCGTCACCGTGCCCGAACCCACCGCGGTAATTGGGCTTCAGGACGACGTAGCCTGCCGTCGCCAGCAGTTGTCCCCAGTCGAGTGGCCAGATCTGCAGCGAACGCCCGGACCGCCCGTACGGCCCACCGTGCGGCAACACGATCGTCGGCGCTGGCCCGTCCGGAGGCTCTGGCGGCCGGATCAGAATGCCGTCGAGCTCGCGCCCGTCGGCCGCGGTGTACGTGAAGTCCTCGACGCTGCCCAGCGCCTTGCCATCCAGCGGAGCCCCGTGGTTCGACCGCGCCCGCAACCGGTCGACCGGGCCGGCCCACACCTCGGGCCAGCGGTCCAGCCGATGCGCCACGGCAGCGATCAAACCGTCCGGTCCGGCGTCGTAGGCGTCCATGTCACCCGGCGAGTCCCAGATCGTCTCGCGCGACCCGTCGGCCGGGTCGCACCACTCCAGGCGGGTGCCCAGGCCGTCAGCGATGCCGATCACCACCCGGTCGTCGTCCGGCACCACGCGTACCCCGACGCCGCAGCGCGGCTCGTCACGCTGCGGGCCGATGACCACCGGCTCGGCGCCCTCCTCGACGCCGACCGCCCACACCGTCCACGCCGACGTCGCCCGCGGCCGATGCGTGGTGACATAGACCAGCCGCGTGCCGTCGCGGGTCCAGGCCAAATCCTCGGGCTGCCAGGGCGTCGGGCACAGCCGCCATGCATCGGCGCCGTCCGCGCTCACCACCCAGATGCTCGTACTCCAGCCGTCGTCGATCTCCGGAGTGTCTTGGGCGAGCACCGCGAGCCGAGTGCCGTCCGGCGACCAGGCCACCTCGGTCACATGCAGGTCGGGATCCCACAGCACCTCGGCCTCGCCGGTCGCGACCGAGACCCGGTGCACGCGCTGGAAGGGCCAGCGCTCGCCGTAGACGTCGGCGTCGTCGCGCTCCTTCTCCCGGCGCCCGTCCTCCTCGTCCGGCTCGTCCGCAGCCAGGAACACGATGGATTCACCGTCCGGCGACCAGGCCGGCGCGGCGACGTCCCGCTTGCGTACGACCAGCGGCTCGGCCTCTCCACCGCCCACGTCCAGGACGTACAACCCGGCCGTGCCGCGCTCCTTGCGGTCGGAGCAGAACGCCAGGCGCCGGCCGTCGGGTGCCCAGCGGGGCGAGGTGTCGTTGGCGGCGTACGTCCACCGCCGGGCCGTCCCCTCGTCGTCGATGGCGGCGACCCACAGGCCGCTCTCGTCGTGTTCTCCCTCGGCGCCCAGAACTCTGGCGGACCAGGCGACGTGTCGGCCGTCCGAGGCGATTCGGACGTCGTTCGGGCACCACAAGGAGGCGATGTCGGCGGGGCTCAGCGATTCGGTCACGGTCACCCAGTCTCTCAGTCCCGACCGGTGGCGTCGCCCAACCGGCGTACGTGTTGCTGCGACGCGTGCCAGGCGTCAGTACGGTTCATGCCAGGCTTCGACTGCACTTCCCGAGGAGACGACATGGACCTGTTCGAGATCGATGAGACCCGGCGCCTTCGCCGCGAGGAGGCTGCGGCCCGGCTCCATGCGCTTGCCGACGCGCTCGCTCGCAACAACGATGTCCAGTTCGAGCGCGAGAGTGGTCACATCACCGTGCGCATACCCGACGAGGTCAACCTGAAGATCGAGGTTGAGATCGGAGACGACGAGAGCGAGCTGGAGATCGAGCTCACCTGGTGACGCCAGCGCGGATCCCGATCGCGGCCGGCAACAGCATGCCGTGATGATGGTCGCATGGTGATCAGCACGTCCCGGATCAGCCTGGAGCCGATCTCTCCCGCCCTTGCTCGACGAATCGTGAACCGCGACGAGCGCCCCGACGACCGCTGGCACCCGGAGTACCCGTTCCCCGACGAGCTGGATCCGCTGCGGGGCTTGGCGGCTTCCACGGAACCCGACCCGGCGTTCACGTTGTATCTGCTGCGACGACGCTCAGACGGGCTGGCCGTCGGTGGCTTCGGCTTCTTCGGCCCACCCGGCGAAGACGGGCGGATCGAGTTCGGCTACGGCCTCGTCCCGGGCGCCCGAGGCGACGGCCTGGCGACCGAGGCTGTCCGGGCCGCACTCGACTTCGCGGCACGCCAGGGTGCTCGCATTGCCGCGGCTGACACCGACACGGACAACATCGCTTCCCAACAGGTGCTGATCAAAGCTGGCCTGTCCGAGGTCAGGCGAGACGACTCGAAGGTCTTCTACGAACGCAGGCTGCACGAATAGCGCCGGTCATCGACTCCAGCTTCGGCGACCGCGCCACTTGGTGGAGGTGCCGACGCCGGCCAGATGCAACGCCAGGCAGAGCAGTCCTGCCGTCAGGAGCGTCTGTGGGGTGAACGCGTCGCTGACCTTGGTGTCGGCCCAGTCCAAGATGAGCGACAACGCAAAGATGCCTGCGGCGAGGATCGCGAACATCGCAATCTCCTGTCGGAGGGCGGGGGTCGGAAGTGGTGCTCATCTAACTCCCCCGCGTGCCACCGGTGCAAGGCCCGTCGAGCGCCGGGCCGCCCGAACAGATGTCCGACAGGGTGTCGCCGATTTCGTGCATGTGTCCGGTGACGGCTGGGCTTCGCAGCGTTTCAGTGGATGAGTTCGGTCTGGAACCCCCACCCGCGGGAGGTTGATCTGTCGTGCCCGCTCCACAGAACCCACCGTCTGGACTCGTGTCGCGTTTGAAGCGTCGTCGATATCTGGTCAGGACAACGGCCGGGCTTGGGGCACTCTCCTGCGTCCTGTCCGTGCTCGCGATGACCGGTCCGATCGTCGCCGCGCCACCCAGCCAGGCGGCAGCACAGGGCACGGATTCCGCGGCACAGGGCACGGATCCGACCGTGCAGGCGGCGGTCGGGAAGCTGCATGGCCTCCGGCTCAAGCAGCTGACAGCGATGCCGAGCGGCCGGGTCCGCTATCGCACCTACGACGACTACAACAACGAGATGCAGGCGCTCGCGGCCGCGAACCCGGACTTCGTGGAGATCAAGACCGCCCCCTTCCGAAGCATCGAGGGTCGCGAGATCAAGTACCTGGAGATCACCAACGACGTCACCGCCCAGGATGGCAAGCCGGTCTACTTCGCCATGGCTTCCATCCATGGCCTCGAGACACCGTCCGGTGAGGAGGCCTTGGACTTCGCCTACGACGTCGTCCAGCAGGCCAAGGCGAATCCCGCCGTACGAGCGCTGTTCGATCACGTACGCCTAATCGACATGCCGCTGGTCAACCCCGACGGCCTCGTGCACCAACGCCGCTACAACTGCGCCGGCGCGACTCCGCCGGCCACGTGTCCGACGTCCAACGCGCTCGGCGTCGATCTGAACCGGAACTATCCGTACGGCTGGGGCTCGAACATCGCCGTCACGTTCGGGCACCGCGGATCCGGTCCGGGCTCGGAGCCCGAGGTCAAGAACACGATGGACATCGTCGAGCACAACCAGGTCGTCATGCTGACGACCGGCCACACCAGCTCGCACGCAGTCTTCTTCCCGCCACTCGATGTCGCCGCCGGTGACACTCCCGACCTCAACAACGGCTACGCGGACCTCGCGCAGGCCCTCGGCGATGCGACCGACCGGGGCTACACGAACATCAAGCAGTCGGCCCTCGACTACGAGACGACCGGCGAGACGGTCGACTGGTCCTACTATGCGACCCGCGGTCTCGCCTTCACGATCGAGCACTCCGGCGGCTCGGGCACCGGTTGCGGCCGTGTGACGGACAACTTCCTGAACTGCACGGCGGCCGACTACACCGGCACACCCGGCCCCACCTCGACTCCGGCGCAGACCGCGACGTTCGGCGGCCATCCCGCCCGCAACATGTACTGGCTGTCGCTCGTGTACGCCAGCCTCGCGCAGGGCCACTCCGTCATCCGTGCGAACGCGCCGGCCGGCAGCACCGTGACGATCGAGAAGCACTTCGACCTGTACACCGCTCCGATCCTTCAGAACACCACGCCGGCCAGCACCGATCCGCCGCAGGCAATCCCCACGGATCTCGAGTCCACACTGGTCGTCCCGGACGACGGTCACTTCACAGCGGCCGTCAACCCGTCGCTGCGCCCAACGCCCGCGTTCCGGACAGATGGCGAGCACACCGGACCCAACGGGTTCCTCGATGAGAGTTGGACACTCACCTGTCAGACGCCGAACGACGGGACCCACCAGCTGAACGTCACGATCGACAAGGGCCAGCAGGTCGGCCTGCCGCCGTGCACGAACTGGCCGAGCAAATCGGGAGGCTGACAAGTCAGCAGTCAGGTGAGGTTGTGAACGTCGAGGCCGTTAGTCCTGTCGGGTCCCGCGACTAACGTGCGTGGACATGGCCTTCGCCGAACGCTTCCTCACCACACCCGATCCAGTCGAGCTGTCCGGCCGGACGATCAAGCGCTACGAGATCCACATCGAGGACAAGCCGATCGACTCCTCGATCCGCGAGGCCGCCTATGCCTGGTTGCCGCGGCTGCTGCCGGAAAGCCCGGGAACTCTGCCGGCCGGCTACAGCGTGCTGCACCGTAGTGCGATGGGGAGTTACCTGCTCGTCTACAGCTGGGTCATGACCGACATCCTCGAGTGCCGTACTGCCCTGGCAGGCGTACGGGAGCTGGGATGCCCGGACGACGATCCGGCCAACTTCGTGGCGTCCGGCGGGAGCTGGATCGGGTGCGTGTGGGAGCTCGCGCCGCTGGAGCACGAGCGGTCCGCGTGGGTCCGGCACGTGCTGCAGCCCGAGTCCCCGGACCTGAAGGCGTATGTCGCCGACCAGCTCGCGCCGGGACCCACCGGGCGGCCGCGGGCGTGAAGTAGAATCCGCTGCTGGTCAGTGGAGCGTGGGCCGGTAGATCAGCTCCTGGATGTGACCGTCGAGCGTCCGGCTCTCGAGCAGCTCGAGGTCGAAGTCGGCCGCGCCCTGGAAGATCGGATCATCGCCGGTCTGGCCGGTGATCACCGGGAACAGCGTCACCTGGACGCGGTCGACCTGGCCGGCAGCCATCAGCGCCCGGTTCATCGACAGGCTGCCGTGCGAACGCAACGGCACGTCGGACTCCTCCTTGAGCCGGGCGACGACGTCGACGGCGTCACCACTCACGACGGTCGCGTCCGGCCAGTCGAGAGACCCTTCCAGGGTGGTCGACACCACCGTCGCCGGCAGGCTCCTCATCCGGGTGACCCATGGGTCGTGCACCGTCTCCTCGGTGCCCGACGCCAGTAGCTGCGCAAACGCCCGATAGGTGTTGGCCCCGAAGACCATCCGCTGGGCCGCGTCGTACAAGGCGAGGCGGTGGTCGAGTAGTTCGGGGCCCTGCTTGCCCCAGTAACCGCCCCAGTCGCCGCTGCTGACGCCGCCGTAGCCGTCGAGGCTGGAGAAGACGTCAAAGGTGTACGTGGCGGTCATGATGCTCTCCTCGGGTGCGTCGATCGGGTTCGTGGATACAGACCTGGCACAGCCGCGAAACTCATCGCCGTCTGGGTCAGCCTCGGAACGGCGCGAGCCGGATCGTCGCGTCGCTGGCGGCGAAGCGGTGCAGGTACCACGCTCGGCCATGAGGAACCAGCTTGGCCTCGGCCCGGAACAGGCGTGCGAACTCGCGCTTGAATCCGCTGCGTGGATACTGCGCCACGACCTGCCGGCGAATGGCGTCGGGGACGTGGTCACTACGAAGTCCGAAGACGTCGACCCCAGCGCCTGCTGAGAGCAGGAAAGCCTCGGGACCACTGTCGAGACCGACGCCGGGCGTGTAGTGCATTGCGATGGCATTCGCGATCACTTCCCGGTCGCTCGCGGGCACCCCGTGGTCGTCGGCGAAGGCACGTGCCAGCCCGGCGCTGTGCACCGTGAAGTCGACCTGTGGCACCGGGCTGGGGAGACCGGTGTCGTGGAACATCGCGGCCACGTAGAGCAGCTCCCGGTCGAACGTGATCCCGTCGAGCGCCGCGAGCGCGGCGCCCCACGCGTACGCGCGGCGCGAGTGGTTGAGCAGCGCCGGTGACAATCCGTCCCGGGCCGCCGCCTCAGCATCCTTGGCAAGCAGCGAGTCCGGCGGCAGGAGGACCGCCGGATCGAGATCGCGGCGTCGGCCGGAGTGCAGCCTGAGCGCCATCGCCACCATGCCGTAGACGATCTGCAGCTCGCTCCGGAGCAGCGGCCGCGCCAGCGAGATTCGTTCCCGGGTGGTGAGAACTCCGCCGGTGCGTTCGGTCCATCCGATGGAACCGATCGGATCGCTCGGTGAAGGCTGGTTCATCGCTCCCCCTCCCAGCGCACTCGTACGCGCCGTACAGCACCGTACGCCCGACAGGTTTCGACAGGGTCTCGTGGTACTTAGAGGGCGAGCATCGCCGTCGCGACCTCACCGGCGGCCGCCTCTGGGATCGCCGTCGAGGCCCGTTCGAGTACGAGCAGCCGCGCACCGGGAATCTCGCGTGCGAGCGCTTCGCCGTTGCCGACCGGGAAGAACGGGTCGCGGCGACCGTGCACCACCAGCGCCGGCATCGCGAGCTCGGCCAGCCGCTCGCGCCAGCGCGGCTTGCAGTCGAGCCTGGCGAACACCAAGGCCAGCTGGTTGGCCATCTGCACCGCGGGCACCGTGCCCAGCGTGCGATCCCACTTGCGCTCGGCGACCGCCCGGGCGGCGGCCGGGTCGTCGCCGAGGATCTCAGCGCCACCTGCGGCGAACTCCGCCACCGCGTCGCGGTCGGACCAGTCGGGCATCGAGCGCGAGAACAGCCGGTTCATCGTCGCCACGTCATGGTCGGGCAGGTCCTCGTCGACCGGACCCGGTGCGATCGGCCGCGTACCGGCGAGGGTGAGCGCCGAGAACGCCTCCGCGTGGTCGAGCGCCGCGACCTGGGCGACCATCCCACCGACGCCGATGCCCGCCAGGTGCGCTGGCCGCTCATCGAGCTCGCGAGCGAGTGCTGCCGCGTCGGCGGCAAGATCACGCAGCGTGTACGCCGGCGCCTCGGGATCGACGGTGACCGACGTACCGGAATCGCGCAGGTCGTAGCGCACGACGTGATGGCCCCCGCGCGCGAGTGCCTCGCAGAGCGCGTCGGGCCAAGAGAGCATGGTCGTCCCGCCCGCACACAGAACGAGCGGCGCCCCCGCGTCGCCGAAGTGCTCGATCCCGAGCGGGACGCCGTGCGCCTCGACCGTCGTCATCCGATCCATCGTGAACCTCCATCGTGCGTTCCCAGGGATGGACCTCCGGCGGGACGAAAACTCATCGCGACCGCGTACATCACGCAAGGGATCGTCAGGCGGTCCGGGTGCGGAGGCTTCTCGCCAGGGTCGGGATCATCACCGTCGCAGCGACGAGGTGGAGTCCGATGAGGGCAGTGGTGGTGGCGGTGTTTGCGCCGGAGAGAAGGGGTGGGACCAACGAGATCGCGGTCAGCGACACTGCCGTCCACACGAATCGCTCGGCGGGGCGAGCGCTCCACTGAAGAAGCGCGACGGCAATGACCACACCCACGATCGAGAAGAAGCCGGTCATCACGGCGATCCCGGACAGCGGGATCGTCTCGCCACCGTCGGGGATCTCGAAGTCGACGCCGACGGCCTGGGCAAGCGCAGCGGCGAGCGTGGTGGCCGCGACCGCTGCGAGCGCGGCGATGACGCCGGTGACGGCGAGCCCGCGGAGTTGGTGGGGGCGGCTGGTCTGGCCCGATGCCCGGCCTGCGACGACCCCGGTGTCATTCATGCTGTTCATGTCGTTCCTCGATCCTTCGAAGCGTCCGCGGCGGACTACTCGGTGTCGTCCGCCGGCAGGCGCTCCGGCAGGCCGAGCCGGGGGAACTGGTCGTCGTGGAACGTGACGATCTCGGTGATCGCCCCACCTGTGACGCGCAGAACGTCGATCGTCAGCGGCAGATAGGCGCCCTCCTGCTTCCGCCAGTGGTAGAAGGCGACGGCGGGCTGCCGGTTCGCGGAAGTGAGCACGGCGCGCAGGCCCTCCATGTCCTCGAAGCCGCTCTCCAGCCAGTCGCTCACGACGGCGTCGCGGCCGACGTACAGGCCAGGGGTGGGCGGCATCGAGCAGCGGACGTCGTCCCGCAGCAGTGCGGCGATCCCGTCGACGTCCGTGGCCAGGCCGGCGTCCATGTAGCGGCGCACCAACTCACGCGTCTCGGGGTTCTCCTCGCCGCCGGTCCAGTCCTGCCGCTGGGCGGGCAGGTGCTCTCGCATGCCGGCGCGGGCCCGCTGCAGCGCGCTGTTCACCGAGTTGACGGAGTCCCCGAGGAGCCCCGCGACGTCCTTCGCCGGCCAGCCGAGTACGTCCCGCAGGACCAGCACGGCCCGAGGGCGCGGTGCGAGGTGCTGGACTGCGACCAGGTACGCCAGTTCGATCGTCTCTCGCGCGACGGCGACCGTCTCCGGCTCGTCCGCGTCGTCGGCAGGCAGCTCGTCGAGCAGCCGGTCCGGGTAGGGCTGCAGCCACGGCACCTCGCCGCCAGTCGCGGGCTCTGGGCGGCGCTTGGCGAGCAGGTCCAGACAGGCATTGGTGGCGATCCGGTAGAGCCACGCCCGGAACGTCGACCGCCCCTCAAAGGTCTCCCGCCGCCGCCAGGCCTGGAGGAACGTCTCCTGCACGGTGTCCTCGGCGTCCTCGAACGACCCGAGCATCCGGTAGCAGTGCACGTGCAACTCTCGCCGGTGCCGCTCCGCCAGCCCCGAGAACGCCGGCTCGTCGACCTCGCCAAGACCGTTCACGCCGAGCTCCTCCAGCCGCGTGTCCACACTCATCACGTCATCCTTCCGCCTCGTCACGTCCCGTTGTAGGTGTGACGGCCGCGGGCTCGAGAACTCATCACTCAGTGACGAGACCTGGGCGTCTGGTCTGGGTAGCGGTCACTGCACTGGGTCAGGAGATCGCGGCCGTCACCAGCTCGACGACCTTCTTCTCCACCGCGGAGCTCCACTTCTGGAGCGCGTACGACACCGGCCAAAGGTCGCCGTCGTCGAGGTTCGCGGTGTCCTGGAAGCCCAAGGTCGAGTACCGGTAGTTGAACTTGCCCGCGTCCTGGAAGAAGACGACGACCTTGCCGTCCGCGTTCGCGTAGGCGGGCATCCCGTACCAGGTCTTCGGCGACAAGTCGGGAGCGGTAGCAGTCACCGTGACATGCACTCGCTCGGCGAGCTCCCGATCCTCCGGTGCCATCTTCGCGATCGCGTCGAGGACCGCCTGCAAGCCCTCGGCCTTCTTGGCGCCCTTCTTGCCCTCGGCGCGCAGCTCAGCGGCACGCTCTTTCATGGCGGCGCGCTCCTCGGCGCTGAAGCCGTCGGACGTGGTCTTGACCTTCTTCGCAGGCATAGTCGGGTTCCTCTCGACGCTGAGCGAACCGGCGAAATCCGGCCGCACCCAAAAGGCTAGGCCCGGCCACACCGTGTCGCTTCTCGATTCCTGATCGGATCAGCGGCTACCCCGCAGACCACTCGCGCGTGCCCGTTTGGCCACCGAGTCCTGGCACTAGTTTGATGATCGGACCGATCGACAGATCTCTACCGGAGGGCTCGAGAGTGACCACCGATTACGACACCTTCGCGGCCGCCTACTCGCGCGAGAACGAGTCCAGCCTCCTCAACGCCTATTACGCCCGGCCGGCGATGATCAGCCTGGCCGGGGACGTCGACGGTCAGCGAGTACTGGACGCCGGCTGCGGCTCGGGTCCGCTGGCTGCGGCACTGCGCGACCGGGGAGCCATCGTGACCGGTTTCGACCTGAGCGCGGCGATGATCGATCTGGCCCGGCAGCGGCTGGGAGCCGACGCAGACCTGCACGTCGCCGACCTCGGTGAACCGCTGCCGTTCGACGACGACGCGTTCGACTCCGTCGTCGCCTCACTGTGCCTGCACTACCTGGAGGACTGGGCGGCACCACTTGCGGAGCTGCGTCGCGTGCTGCGGCCCGGCGGGCGACTCATCGTGTCGGTGCCCCACCCCAGCGCCTACCTGGTGAACTACCCGGACCGTGACTACTTCGCTGTCACCCAGTACTCAGAGACCTTCACGTTCGCGGGGGAGGAAGGGACGCTGACCTACTGGCACCGGCCGCTGCACGCCATGACGGATGCGTTCACCGATGCCGGGTTCCAGATCCGCGAGGTCAGCGAGCCTCCCTACGCCACCGATACGCCCCCGGAGCTCCTACCTCCCGAGCTGAGCGATCGGAGCGCGTTCGTGTGCTTCCTCTTCTTCGTTCTCGAAGCACCCTGAGTGCGTCGTCGCCAGATCTGCCGTGCTGGAACCACACGATGGCTGTCGGCGTCCCACCGGCGTGGGCAAGATCCCTTGTTTCGTCGTGGCCTGCTTGTTGGCATTGGCCGCGTGTCAGGCGGACCCAGCTTCGGACGCTGGGTCAGGCGACGGCGCCGTCCAGGTGACGACAACGTACCGGGCCGGAGAGTCCGGCGAGCTCTACGTTGAGGGTGCGATGGTCGACATCGTCTTGCGTGACACCTCTGGTGAGGTCATCGGTCACGAGTCGGCAGCGCCAGGAGAGCCGATCACATTCTCGGACCTGCCGACCGGGACCTATGTCATTGCGCCGGCACTTCGCCCGTGCGACGGCAACTGTGGCAGCCTCGATGCTCGAACCGACGGGTGTCACGACACGGTCGACGTCGCCGGCGAGCTCCGGATCCAGGTGTCCTTCCAGGTCCTGGCCCCATGCACTATCGGAGCGCCGACGACCTGACCCAAGGCACGGGCGGTGGTCGAACAGTCCGGACCGCCACCGTCCGAAGTCACTTGGTTCCGGGCACGTTTCTCCATCGGAGCGTCACCACTCCGTCGTCGGCCACGGTGCGTTCCGCGGTCTGCACCATCCGCGTGCCAAGCTCCTCGTCCAGCGTCCAGTCGATCTCTTCTGCCCAGTCCTCGACCGTCTGGCATACGTCACCGGTACACGGTCCCTCTGGCATACGGTCGAGCGAGAACCGAACGGCGAACAACTCGGCGTACCCCTCGTAGTGGAACTTGACCACCAGGTCGTCTCCCGCCACGGTCACCTCGACCGGGCGATACGGAGGAAAGAAAAAGCGTTGCTCCCAGTTCACCCTCTCGAAGTGGGAACGGACCGCAGCGACTGCGACGTCGGCTGGCCAGAAGTACGCCATACGCGATGGTGCTCCACCAGCGAATCGTCCGCAACTGCCGCGGACAGCGCTCCGCTGGTCCGCAGCCATCCAGACATGCCGCGTCCACACCCTGACGACCGCAAGCCGATGACCTCCCACTTGCCCGGCCAGGCCGCGATGCGCGCTCGGTCCTGCCGATGAGCGTGCGTCTAGCGTGAGTTACCGGACGCCGAACGTCCGCAATCCGGGTTAGGTTGCCGCCATGTCCGACTTCACGATCAAGGCGCTCACGCCCGAGACGTTCGGCGACTTTGCCGCTCTCGTCGAGCGGAACGGGGGCATGTTCGCCGGCTGCTGGTGCACGAAGTTCCATCCCAACTGCGCCGAGAAGGACGAAAGCCGTGAGGCGAGACGGGCGCTCAAGCAACGTCTGGTGGCCGACGGGATCGCGCACGCGGCGCTGGTCTACGACGGCGACCGGGCCGTCGCCTGGGCAGAGTACGGATCGCCCGAGGAGCTGCCCGACATCCAGCACCGCAAGGAGTACCTGGCCACGGCCGAGCGGCTGCCCGACTACCGGGTCACCTGCATCCTGGTCGAGCGCCGCCTTCGCGGTCAGGGCCTGGCGACGACAGCCCTGCGCGGAGCCGTCGAGCTGATCGCGCAGGCGGGCGGCGGCCTGGTCGAGGGCTACCCGCACGACACGGGCGGGGTCCGCAAGAAGAACTCGTCGTTCCTCTACAACGGCACCCGCACGATGTACGAGCGAGAGGGCTTCACCTACGACCGGCCGAAGGGACAGGGCAACTGCGTGATGGTGCGCGAGGTGGCCCCGAGCACGCGTGCCTGAAACTGCCGATGCGCGGACGTGTCCAAATCCGTCGGTACGCTCGCGTCCATGTCGTTGCCTCTGACAGGTCGGTCAGCGCTCGTCACAGGCGTGAGTCGCAGACGCGGCATCGGATTCGCGGTCGCGTCTCGATTTGCGTCAATGGGTGCGTCTGTCGCGGTGTATCACCATCTGCCACATGACACGGAGCAGTACGGAGATTCCGACCGTCTTGCCGAACTCGTGGCCGGGCTCCGTACCTCGCTTCGCGACGACGCGGACCTGGTCGACATGGCGGGTGATCTCGGCGATGCCGCGACGGCCGAGGAGCTGATCCCCGCGGTGAACGGCATGCTCGGCCATCTGGACATACTCGTCTGCAACCACGCTCACGGTGGCGACGCGGTTGGGCTTGCCGATCTCACTGCGGCAGCTCTGGACCGGCACTGGGCGGTGAACACCCGTTCAACGCTGTTGCTCACCCAAGCCTTCGCAGCCCAACACGACGGCCGCCAGGGCGGACGAGTGGTCTGGATGACCTCAGGACAGTCGCTCGGACCGATGAGCAACAACCTGGCGTACGCCACCTCGAAGGCCGCTCTCGCCGGAGCGACCCAGTCCGTCGCGGACGAGCTTATCGACAAGGGGATCGTGCTCAACACGATCAACCCCGGCCCGGTGAACACCGGCTACCTCGATGCAGCACCACCCGCGCTCCTCGACAGTTTTCCGCAGCACAGACTCGGACAGCCGGACGACCCCCCGCTCGGTTGATCGCCTGGCTGGTCAGCGACGAAGGCGAATGGGTGGTCGGACAGGTGCTCAACTCCGAAGGCGGCTTTCGTCGCTAACCCCGTCGGCCGCCCGTCTGCAGTCCTACCGCTCAGCCTTGTACGCCGCACCCATCTCCCGCAGCCGGGTGTGCATGCCCGCGTACGCGTCGTGGGTCGGCAGATAGGACTTCTGGATCTTCGCGACGACCGTGTAGTTGGGATCGCAGACATTGGCGATCGGGCTCTCGGACGCCTGGGTGACCAGTTGGTACCCGTCCAGTGGGTCGAGCCCGCACTCGCTCCCGATCCACGTGATGAGGTCGTGCTGGGCGATCCGAAAGGCGTCCTCGAGCGGGCGGGCAGAGCCGGTGCTCATCAGGTAGCCATCGCTCTCGAGCCGCGGCCACGGTGTCGGGACGCCCTTGATCAGATCGAGGATGACCACCGTGTCCATCGCGGCCTCGACTGCGACTCCACAGGTCTCACCTTCGCCCTGCCGATCGTGCCCATCACCGAGCGCGAACAGCGCGCCCTCGACGTTGACGCCGAGGTAGCAGGTCACGCCGGCGCGCATCTCCGGCGTGTCCATGTTGCCGCCGTGCATGTCGGGCACGAGGGTCGAACGCGCCTCGAAGCTGGCCGGTGCCACGCCGACCGTCCCGTGCATCGGGTCCAACGGCATGACGATCTCGGCGTCACTGCGGCTCGCTCTGAACGTCACAGTCCGTCCGGAGCGGTCGACGTCATACATCCAGATCCGCTCAGGAAGTGGATCCTGCAGGGTGGCGGTGACATGGGTGGAGGTGAGGGCACCGAACAGCGGGATGGTCGAGGACGCCGCCCAGTCGCGAGACGGCTCGATCGAGACGAAGTGCGCGGCCAGCGTGTCGCCGGGCTCCGCGCCCTCGACGTAGAACGGACCGGTCACCGGGTTGACGAACGGGAACTCGATGACCTGCGACACCAAGTCGTCAGCTCCTCGGACCTTGCCGCCGAAGGCGTCCTCGGTCCACAGTTCGAGCACCGTGCCGGGCCGGACTCGGCGTACGGGCGCCACGCCGCCGAAGGTCCAGGCGAATTCACCCCGCTCCGGCCGGTAGTTGAGTACCTCCACCGTTCCCCTCCTCTGCAAAGACTCGCCTGGTCTCGAGGATCCGATCCGGACGTTTCAGCATGAGCACGATGAGGTACACCACACCGATCGCCACCCAGATCGCCGCTGCCGGACCGGCGTACGACAAGGGCTTCGGCAGCGCCGTGATGAAGCTGAAGACCGGGATCCCGGCGCCGGCGCAGAAGGCCGGGATGAACGCGATCGCTCCCGCGAGCGGGACCAACCCGTGGAGCCACCAGCTGAACTCATCCCGGCGGTAGCGCCAGAAGTACGCGATGCAGGCGATGTTCAGCAGGATGTACATCGGGGCGAAGATGTCCACCAGGATCGTGGCCAGGATGACGAAGCCGGTGTAGGGGTCGTACTGCTTGCCGAGCCACAATGCCACGCCGACACTCACCACGAGCTGGGCGATGAGCGCGAGCATCGGCGAACCGCGGGTCAAGGCGCCGAACTGGGTCGGTAGCAGCCGGATCCGGCCCATCGAGAACATCGTGCGGGTGGACGAGTTGTTGGCAGCGTTCTGATTGGCGATCACGGAGTTGATCAGCGCGAAGAAGACCAGCACGAAGCCGACCGTCCCCCAAGCGTCACGAGCCAGCAGGTTCTGCCACGGGTTGCCGTCTCCCGCACTGACGAAGCCGGTCATCTGGGCCGGGCCGAACGTGATTGTGCTCGCGTACGTGTTGAGGATGTAGAAGAGGCCGATCCCGAGGCAGGAGTAGATGATGGCCCGGTTGACGGTCCGGTGTGGCTCGTGCGCCTCTTCCGCGATCGGCGCCGCCTCCTCGAACCCGATGAAGGCCAGAATCGTATAGATCGAACCGACGATCACCCCGGAGAAGCCGGAGTAGTCGGGGTTGTTGGCGTAGTGCGTGCCGAACACCTCGAGCGTGTTGTCGCCGCCGGCCTGGACGATGAGTGTCAGTGACAGCGCGACGAACACCAGAATCTCGAAGGCACCGAGGAGGATGCCGGTCCCGGTGGACGCCTTGATGCCGCGGTAACCCAACCAGAACACGAGAAGACAGACCAGGACCGCCCAGATCCACCAGAGGTCCGGCGACCAGCCCCATTCCGAGTTGGTGGTGCCGGCGACGACGAAGCCCATCTGCAAGGCCAGGAACGGGCCGCCGACCAGAATCCCCAACAGGAAGGCCCATCCGACCAGGAAGCCAACGGCGGGATGGATCCCATTGCTGACGTAGGTGTAGAAGGAGCCAGCCGTCGGCATGTGCTTGGCGAGTTGGCCGATAGAGACAGCGGCCAACATCGAGGCGATGAGCGCGAGAATCACCGAGAGCACGGCGCTGCCACCACTGAACGCGATGCCCGCAGGAATCGAGAACGCAGTTGCGATGGCGGGTGCCATGAACGTGATGGACTGGAAAAGCACCCCGGTGGAGCCGACGGCTCCCCTTCGTAGTCCCTGGGTCTGCCGTTCGCGAGCGTCTTGCGTCATCGCGAGCCCTTCTATTGAAGAAGTGGGGCCGAGCGCTCCGCCGACTGACTCTAGCCCTGATGGTCCAGTACGTCGATGGACGAATCTGAGAAAGGCCGACCGGCTCGGTGGACGTCGGTGGCGCGTGCGAGTGTGGGCCGATCCGAGCACCCCGGAGGTGTCAGATGGCCGTGTCGTACCAACTGGTGATCGACTGCGCAGAGCCCGAACCGCTCGCGCATTTCTGGGCCGAGGCCTTGCACTACGTGATCGCACCTCCACCGCCCGGCTTCGACTCGTGGGACGACTATTTCCGGTCGATCGGTGTGCCCGAGGCGGACCTCGGCAATGGCGCCGACATCATCGAGGATCCGAACGGTGAGGGTCCGCGCATCTGGTTCCAGATCGTCCCCGAGAAGAAGTCGATCAAGAACCGCATCCACATCGACGTGGACGCGAGCGGCGGCCGCGGCTCGTCGCTCGACACCAGACGCGAGCGGGTCGAGGCTGAGGCGGCGCGGCTCGAGTCGCTCGGCGCGACCCGGCTGCACACGATCGCCGAGGAGGGCCTGGACCACTATGCGGTCGCCATGGCCGATCCGGAAGGCAACGAGTTCGACATCAACTAGCCGGCGCTAGCTCGTACGGCGGGCAGCTGCACCGTGACGCGGAGCCCGCCTGCGGGACGCGGGGTGAGGGTGAGAGTTCCGTCGTGCGCCTGCGTGATGCTCTTGACGATGGCGAGGCCCAGGCCGACGCCTGCATGGTCGGCGCGGAGGCGTTCGGTGCCGCGCTGAAACGGCTCGACAAGCGTGGCGACCACCTGCGGGGCGAGCTTGTCACCGGTGTTCTCGACCGTGAGCGCCACACCCTCGGGGCGAGCGCTGGTCGTGACGCACACGGTGCCGTGTTCGGGCAGGTTGTGGACGATCGCGTTGTGCACGAGGTTCGTCGTCAGCTGCAGTAGTAGGGCGTGTGAGCCGATGGTGGGCGTCATGTCGCCGGAGGTTTCGATCGTGACGCCGCGTTCCTCTGCGAGCGGGAGCAGCGTCTCCGTGGCTTCCTCCGCTAGCAGGGATAGGTCGATGTGTGCTCGGGTGAAGGACCGCTGGTCGGCGCGGGTGAGCAGGAGCAACGCTTCGGTGAGGTCGATCGCTCGGGTGTTGACGGCGCGGAGGCGCTCGTCGAGTTCGCCGTTGTCGCGGTTCGGATCACTGCGGGCCACGTCGAGCAGGGTCTGCGTGATCGCCAGCGGGGTACGCAGTTCGTGGGAGGCATTCGCCGCGAATCGCTGCTGTTCGGCGACGTGTGATTCGAGCCGGCCCAGCATCGTATCGAAGCTGTCGGCAAGCTCGCGGAACTCATCATTGCGGCCCTCGAGCCGGATCCGGTGGGACAGTGATCCGTCCGCGGCCATGCGGGTGGCGTCGGTGATGCGAGTGAGCGGGGCGAGCATCCGGCCGGCGAGGAACCATCCTCCGGCGAGACCGAACACCAGCAGGAACCCCAGCACTGCGACTGCCACTTGACTGAAGGCTCGCTGGGTGCCGGAGCGGCCCGGAACGAATGCTCCGCCGATGCCTGATCTGGTGTCCTCGACGAACACGGCGTGCGGGAACAGTCGCAGGAGGATCACCCATAGGGCGAGCAGCAGGACACCTGCGAGCACGAGGAATCCGGCGTAGCTGAGGGTGAGCTTGAGGCGAACGCTCCATCCAGGGGCTCTATACACGGTCTCCTCCCTCAGGCCCAGTGGTGTCTGGTTGGGTGTCGATGCGGTAGCCGACCCCGGCCACGGTGGCGATGATCCAGGGCTCGCCGAGCCGCTTGCGCAGTGCCGAGACGGTGATGCGTACGGCGTTGGTGAACGGGTCGGCGTTCTCGTCCCACGCCCGTTCCAGCAGCTCTTCGGCGCTGACGACACCGCCTTCGGCCCCAACGAGGACCTCGAGGACGGCGAACTGCTTCCGGGTCAGCGCGACGTACCGGCCGTCGCGGTAGACCTCGCGGCGGAACGGATCGAGCCGTAGACCTGCGATCTCCCGCACGGGTGGCCGATGATGGGCGCGTCTGCGGTCGAGCGCTCTGAGCCGGAGTACGAGTTCTTGGAGCTCGAAGGGCTTGGTCAGGTAGTCGTCGGCGCCGAGCTCGAACCCGGAGGCCTTGTCGTCGAGCCGGTCGGCAGCGGTGAGCATGAGGATCGGCATGCCGCTGCCGGACGCCACGACGCGTTCGGCGATCTCGTCACCGGACGGCCCGGGGATGTCGCGATCGAGCACGGCGATGTCGTAGGCGTTGATGCTCAGCAGCTCCAAGGCCACTTCGCCGTCACCGGCGATGTCGGCCGCGATCGCCTCCAGGCGCAGCCCATCGCGGATCGCCTCTGCCATGTAGGGCTCGTCCTCGACGACCAACACACGCATGCGCTCGATGCTACGAGGCTCGGCCATATCGTCGGCGTATCGAAAACCGCGTACGCGCTGGCAACACCGCGCTGCCTTGTCTGGAGGCATGTCCTACCGGGAGTCAGCACGAACAGCAGCCTGCCGTACCCGATCGACCATCCTCGCCGCGCTGGTCGCCGTCAGCGCGGCGCTTGTCGGTTTCGTCGGATACCAGTCGCTGGCGGCCTCGTCTTCGTCGGCGACGTCGCTCATCGGCGAGGCTGACGGTGTCGTCCCCGACGGCGTGACGGTCTTCGATGACCAGTTTCCAGCCGTGGCCAACCTCGATCCGAGGCTGCTCCGTGCCCTGCACCACGCCGCGACTGATGCTGCGGGCGACGGGATCGAGTTCTTCGTCAACAGTGGCTGGCGCTCCCCGGCGTACCAGGAGCAACTCCTCGACGAGGCGATCTCGGAGTACGGCTCAGAGGAGGAGGCTGCGCGATGGGTCGCCACTCCCAAGACGTCGGCTCACGTGTCGGGAGACGCGGTCGACATCGGGCCCTCTGATGCCGCGGCGTGGCTGTCCGAACATGGCGCCGTGTACGGGCTGTGCCAGATCTACGGCAACGAGCCCTGGCACTACGAATTACGCCCCAGGGCCATCGATCACGGTTGCCCCGCCATGTACGCCGACCCGACGCGGGATCCCAGGATGCAGCAGTGACCGGCACGCTGGTGATGGCCCGCCCGTAGGCTCGCGCTATGTCGGATGTCGAGGCGGGCTGGGCGCCGGATGCCGACTGATCCCCGTGGGCTACGCGGTGACGCCCCGCTGCTGGATGCCTGGCTGCGCTTCCACGAGCACCGCCCGACTCCGTTCACGATCCCGGGCCACAAGCAGCGCACCGATCTCGTGGGCGATGTCGTCGCCGGCGACGTTCCGCTCTACGCCGGCCTGGACACGATGAAGCTGACCGCGGGGGTGCTCACCGAGGCCGAGGCCCGAGCGGCGCGGCTCTGGGGCGCCGATGTCTGCCGCTTCTCGACCGGCGGCGCCACCCATGCCAACCAGGCGGTCGCACTCGCTCTCGCAGGCGACGGCGACCGGGTCGTGGTCAGCCGTACCCTGCACCGGTCGCTCCTGCTCGGGCTGGTGCTGGCCGGCCTCACGCCGGTGTGGGTGCGCCCAGAGGGCGACCCCGCGACGGGTCTGCCCCTGGGCATCGCGCCGGAGACGGTGCGCCGGACGTTGATCGAGAACCCGGACGCGGTGGCCGTGTTCGTCGGCGACCCGTCCTATGTCGGCACCGTCGGTGACGTCGCCGGGCTCGCGGACGCAGCACATGAGCACGGGGTGCCGTTGGTGGTCGATGCGGCGTGGGCGGCCCACTTCGGCTTCCACCCCGATCTCCCCCGGCATCCGCTCCAGCTCGGTGCCGACGTGATGGTGACTAGTGCCCACAAGACGCTCCCGGCGTGGAGCCAGGCGGCGCTGGTCCTCGCTCGCACGGAGCGGATCGATCCGGCTCGCCTGGACGCCGGCGTCGAGGCGTCCGCAACCACGAGCCCGGCCGGCGCCATTCTCGCGAGCATCGACGCCGCCAGGGCGTTGCTTGAGCGGGATGGCCAGGTCCTACTCGGGGAGGCTCTCGCGGCCGCCCGGGTGGCCCGAGACCGGCTCCGCGCCGTGGATGGTCTCGCCGTCCTCGACGGCCCCGCGGTCGATCCCCTCAAGCTGACGCTGGTCCTGGCCGGAACCGGTGCCGACGGCAACGCTGTCGAGCGGGATCTCCTCGCCGCCGGTCTGCCGATCGAGTCCGCCGACCGGGATGTCCTCGTCGCCGTCGCCTCCCTCGCCGACACCGGCGCCAGCCTCGACGCCCTTGCCACCGTCCTGGCGGAGTCGATCGAGCGGCACCGCGACGCCCCCCGGCCGGTTGTGCGAGTCGCCGTCTACGGTGTCGACGCGATCAGCGTCATGACACCGCGCGAGGCGTTCTTCGCCGAGGCCGAGACGGTGTCCATCGACCAGGCCGTCGGACGGATCTGCGCCGAGCTCGTCGCGCCGTACCCGCCCGGGATCCCGGTCCTTGCGCCCGGCGAGGCGATCACAGTCGACACGGTCGCGGCTCTCGACCAAGCCCGCGCGGCCGGCATCCGCATCGCGTACGCCGCCGATCCCTCCGTCAGCACCCTCCGCGTCACCCGAAACTAGCGCCAGATCCAGGTGGGCCGTCAGCGCGGAGGACCGTCCGGGGTGACGCGAGGCAGGATGCCGGCGCCGTCACGGGTCTCGAAGACAAGCTGGGTCTGGGTCTGGCGAACGACGCGGTGCACGGTGATGTGTTCGAGGACGAGGTCGCGAAGGGCTTCGGGGCTCTCGACGGCGACGTGGAGGTGGAAGTCGTCCTCGCCGGCGACGTGCAGGGCCTGCAGGACTCCTGGGACGCGGGTCAGGTCGGCGTAGAGCTGGTTGACGTGCTCGCGGTCGTGGCTGCCCAGGCGGACCTTGATCACGGCCTGGATCGGAACGCCGAGGAGGTCGGGGGCGAGCTGGATCCGGGTGCCGCGGATGATGCCGCGGTCGCGCATGGCGCGGAGCCGGTAGGCGCAGGTGGACTCGGCGATGCCGAGCCGGGTGGCCAGCGCCTTGTTCGTCAGGTCCGGGTCGGCGGTCAGGGCGCGCAGGATCGCCAGGTCGGTCTGGTCGAGCCCGGCGCGGACGGCAGGGCCGGCTTGGCTGGCGGCTGTGGGTTGGGTTCTCGGCAAGACGGTGTCTCCAGAGGTAGTAGTTCCTGCTGAGATTGACGAATTGCAGCGATCTGATGAGCGGTTCAGCAAGACATCTGTGCAGATCCTGCGTTCAGCGTCATCTTAGGGCCATGTGGACTGATGAGCTTCGGACTGATTCGGTGGCGGTCCATGCCGGTCGGGAGGACCTGGAGGGCCTGGGCGTACACGCGCTGCCGATCGACCTGTCGACGACGAACCCGCTGCCGGGCATCGACCGCGGAGGCGAGTCGTACGAGACCATCGCGTCGGGTGGCGAACCGCCCGCCGACGGCAGCGCGGTCTACGCGCGGTTGTGGAACCCGACAGTTGCGCGGTTCGAGATGGCGCTGGCCCGACTCGAGCACGCGGCCTCAGCCGTGGCGTTCTCCAGCGGGATGGCGGCTATGACGGCGGCCTTGCTGGCCCTGAGCGAGGACCGGCGGCGGCACGTGGTGGCAATTCGTCCGCTGTATGGCGGCACCGACCATCTGCTCGCATCCGGGCTGCTCGGCACGTCCACGACGTTCTGCCGCGAGGACGAGGTCGCCGCCGCGATCCGGCCGGAAACCGCGCTCGTGGTCGTGGAGACGCCGGCCAACCCCACGCTCGAACTTGCGGACATCGCGGCGGTCGTGGCTCAGGCGCGCCCGGGCGGAGTGCCAGTGCTGGTGGACAACACGTTCGCAACACCGGTCCTGCAGAACCCGATCGACCAGGGAGCGTCGCTGGTCCTGCACAGCGCCACGAAGTACCTCGGCGGCCACGGGGATGTCATGGGCGGCGTGGTGGCCTGCGCGGACGAGCAGACCGCGGCGGCGCTGCGGCGGGTCCGGGCGATCACCGGTGCGCTGCTGCATCCAATGGGCGCCTACCTGCTGCACCGCGGCCTGGCCACGCTTCCGCTACGGATCCGGCACCAGCAGGAATCCGCCCGCAAGGTGGCCGCCTGGCTGACCGGGCATCCCCTTGTCGAGGCGGTCTACTACCCCGGCCTCGACGACCGCGGCCTCGGCCGACAGATGCGTGGCCCGGGAGCGATGGTCTCGGTTCTGCTGCGCGGCGGGTTCGACCGGGCGCGGCGACTGACCGACGGCGTACGCCTGTTCACCCATGCCGTGTCGCTCGGAGGCGTGGACTCCCTCCTGCAACACCCAGCTGCTCTGACCCACCGCCCAGTCGCCGCCGAGGCACGGCCACCGCTGGGCCTGGTCCGACTGTCGATCGGCCTCGAGGACGTCGACGACCTGATCGCGGACCTGGACGCGGCGATCGGCTGCGGAGCGACCCCCATCGCCCGCGGGCAAGGATCCTTGCTCGACCGGGAGCCGTCCGCGATCCTTGCGTCATGACCGCACACGCGGTTGGCAGACCGCCTACTCCCAGGCGATCTGCCAACCGCGTGCTTTCCGGTTGACCGACCCCGTGACGGATCAACCGGGGAGGAACTCGTCGTCGGACGTCCTCAGCAGTGCGATGCTCGCCCCGGCGAATCCCACCGCGCCCACAATCAGACCGATCCCCGCAAGCTCGTGGTACGGGATGAACGGGTGGGTGAAGCCGCCGACGGCGAGGGCGTATCCGAACCACCTGGGGACCAAATCGCATCGCGCCAGCGCCAGGCCGAGGAGGAGCAGTCCGATGACGATCGCCAGGATGAACGCCAGCGACGCGACACCCACGGACGGCATCGCCCACCATGCCTCGTCGAGCTGCTTGATCGTGCCGACATCGAGTTGCTTCTCGACGGTGAGCTCGGCGAGCACGTGATCGTTCGGTCCTCCGATGCCGAGTGGGATCCCGATCATGCACATCGTCACGCCGACTGTTGTGAGCCGTGGGGCAGCGCGGTAGCTCGCTCATGGCTCCCTTCTGTGTCAAGTGGTGGCTGGTAGAGGCGTTCTAGGCTGGGTGGTGGCGGGTCCGGGAAGTGACTTGTCCGAAGAGCCGGTGGTGGGCTGTGAGCCGGTCACGCTGGAGTCAGA
>Ga0081455_10001558_pt1 | contig 28156 bp, 23 predicted proteins | sample TabmetS3T2R1_FD_70207 | JGI IMG/M metagenome (GOLD analysis project Ga0081455, IMG submission 70207) | Tabebuia heterophylla rhizosphere microbial communities from the University of Puerto Rico - S3T2R1 | ecosystem: Host-associated > Plants > Roots > Rhizosphere ... | reverse complement strand
GTGCCGAGGACGGTCTCGGAGCAGGGCGCGGTCTGGCGCGCGCCGGCGACGAGACCGTTCGTGCTGGCGTTGCGATGGATCGCGGGCGGGCTCGACGAACGCGACGCGCTCGTCGAACCCGTCCTCACCTCCGAGCTCGGGGGCCTGTCCCCCGCATCGGCCAGGACGCTGCTCCGCCAGGTGCGCGCGCACGGCCTGCCCCCTCGCGGGGCGCTCGATCGCCCGGACCTCGGCGCGACCGACGAGGCGGGAGCGCTCGAACGCCTGCGGTCGGTCCTCTCGAACGCCGAGGGACTGCAGGACTCGGTGCTGCGCTCGTTCGAGGTGCTGTGGCGGGAGCTGCCCTACGCGCGGGAGCTCGTCCGCCTCGCCGAGGGCGACCACCAGGCCCGCCTGGACCTCGACGCCGTGTTGCAGCTCTCGCGTTCGATCGGCGAGGCCGGCTCCTCGGCGGATCCGTCCGTGCGGGCGTTCCTCCTGGGCCTCGGCGACGAGGGCGCCGATGAGCTCACGGCCGGCGCGGACGCGGGCGAGGACGCCGTGCACGTGCTGACCGCTCACGCGACCGCCGGTCGCGGGTTCGACACCGTCGTCGTGCTCGACGTGCTCGAGGGCGACTTCCCCAGCCTCCAGCGGCCCGAGCCGATGTTCGACCTGTCGGCGCTCGACGGCACCCACCGCCGTTCCGAGATCAACCGCCTGCGCCTGGCGGACGAGCGGCGGCTGTTCACGATGGTGCTGGCCAGGGCCCGGCGCCGCGTCCTGCTGACCGCCACCGACCCGCACGCGGACCGCTCGGGCGTGACGCTGCGCTCGCGCTTCGTCGAGGAGATCGGCGTCGAGTGGACGGACCTGCCCGAGGCGCCGTTCGCCGAGCCCGTCTCGGTGGCCGAGGCCGCCGCCGCCTGGCGCCGGACGCTCGCCGACCCGAGGGCCGCCGTGCCCGAACGCCTGTCGTCGGTCGACGGCCTGCTCGCGCTCGGCGACGACCCGCGGAGCTGGTGGTTCCAGCGGGACTGGACCGATCTCGAGGCCGAGCCGAGGGACGCGATGTACCTGTCGTTCTCCCGGCTGGACACGCTCGAGAACTGCGAGCTGCAGTTCGTCCTGAGCAGCGAGCTCGGCCTGGATCCCGGCGGCGGCTACCAGGCCTGGGTCGGCCGGCTCGTGCATCGCATCATCGAGGACTGCGAGAACGGGAAGGTCGATCGCGCGCGGGAGGCGTTCGAGGACGTGATCGACGAGCGATGGGAACCGGCCCGGTTCCCCTCCTACGCGGTCTCCGAGGCAGAACGCGCCAACGCCAAGGGCGTCCTGGTCCCGAACTGGTTCACCCGGTTCGACGACCCGCCGGCCACGGCGACGGAGCAGACGTTCGAGTTCCCGTTCGAGGGCGCGACGATCCGCGGCAAGATCGACCGGATCGGGCCGGGACCCGGCGGCGGAACGCGCATCACCGACTACAAGACCGGGCGTTCGGACAACGCGCCCAGACCCGCCGACAGCCTGCAGCTCGGCGTGTACTACCTCGCGGTCGACGAGTGCGAGGAGCTTGCCCGGCACCGGCCGGTCGAGGCGGTCGAGCTCGCGTACCTGGGCGGCAAGCGGAGCGATCCGGCGCTGGACGTGAAGGAGTGGCCGGTCTCCCCCGACGAGGAGGAGGCGTACAAGACGCGGATGCGCGGGCGCGTCTCGGAGCTGATCGCGCGGATCCGGGAGCTGGACCACGAGCGCCGGTACGTCGCCAACACCAAGGCCAACTGCTTCTTCTGCCGATTCCAGCCGCTGTGCACGCGCTACCCACAGGGCGGGCCGGTGTTCCCGATCGCGGACGCCGCGCCGGTCGAGGCCGAGCCGGCGATGGACGAGGAGGGGCGGCCGCGGCTGTTCCTGGTGACATGACGAGCTTCCCCGAACCCGTCGTCGAGTTCCTGCGCGGCGAGCCGACGCCCGAGCAGTGGACCGCGATCTCGTGGCCGCTCGAGCCCTGTGTGGTGGTCGCCGGCGCGGGCTCGGGCAAGACGTCGGTGATGGCGGCGCGCGTGATCTACCTCGCGATGGTCGCGACCGGAGCATGGGAGGCCGACCATCCCGGCGTGATGCCCGGCAACGTGCTCTGCCTCACGTTCACGAACAAGGCCACCGAGAACCTGATGATCCGGATCCGGCGCGCGCTCCGAACCCTCGACCTCGAGGAAGGCGAGGAGCCCGAGATCCTGAACTACCACGCGTTCGCCGCCCAGGTGCTCGAACGCCACGGGATGCTGATCGGCCTGGAGCCCGGCGTCCGGATCCTGGGCCAGGCGCAGCGGGCCGAGATCGCCGCACGGGTGCTCGACCGGATGACGTTCACGGATCAGCACACGCGATGGCAGCCGACGCTGGTCGGCTACATCCTCTCGCTCGACGAGCAGCTGGCGAACCACCTCGTCGAACCCGAGACGGTGGTCGAGCACGTCGAGGGCAAGCTCGACGCGCTGCGAAAGGCGAAGTCCGACGATCCGCTGCAGGCGGCGATCGAGCGCATCGAGATCGCGAAGGCCGTTCGGATCTTCCGCGACCTCAAGGCCGAGCTGGGCGTCATCGACTTCGGCGATCAGATCGCGCACGCGGTGCGGCTCGCCACCGAGCACCCCGAGGTGTGCGAGGCGTACCGCGAGCGGTTCGGCGCGGTCCTGCTGGACGAGTACCAGGACACCAACCACGCCCAGGCCGAGCTCATGCGCGCCGTGTTCGGCGGCGGCCACCCCGTGACGGCGGTCGGCGATCCCGACCAGAACGTCTACGCGTGGCGCGGCGCGAGCCTCCGCAACCTGATCCGGTTCCCGAACGAGTTCCGCCGGGCCGACGGCACGGGGTCCGCGCGCCTGCCCCTGTACACGAACTTCCGCTCTGGCTCGCAGATCCTGTCGGCCGCCGACCGCGTGATCGAGGAGCTCCCCACGGCGCAGCGGCCCGACCCCGACAAGGTCCTGCGGCCGTGGGAGCCGAACGGCGAGGGAGCGGTCTGGGTCGCGCAGTTCGAGCACGAGATCTCGGAGGCCGAGGGGATCGCCGGAGCGATCGACCACCTGCATGAGAACGGGGTGGCGTGGAAGGACTGCGCGGTGCTGTGCCGCACGCACCGGCTGTTCGAGCCGCTGCAGCTCGCGTTCGCCGAGCAGGGGATCCCGGCCGAGTTCGTGAACCTCGCCGGGCTGATCCACCTGCCCGAGATCGTCGAGGTGCTCGCGTACGCCCGCGCGGCCGAGAACCCCTCGGACGGCGTCTCCCTGGCGCGGATCCTGACCGGACCCCGGTACCGCCTCGGCCTGCACGATCTCGCGCGGGTCGCGCAGTGGTCCCGCCACGAGACGAGCGAGTTCCTGAAGATCCTCGATCAGCTTCAGATCGACGAGGACGAAGACGTGCTCGAGGATCACCCGTTCCTGATGGCGGAGGCGCTCGAGCATCTGGACGAGGTCGAGGAGCTCTCCGACGAGGGGCGCGCGCGGCTGGAGGCGTTCGGCGCCGAGCTGGATGAGCTGCGCTCGGCCGCGCGCCGGCCCGTCGGCGAGTTCCTGGCCGAGATCATCCGGCGGACCGGTTTGCTCGCCGAGCTCGACGCGTCCGCCGACGCCGAGATGGCCGCGGCTCGCCGCCGCAACCTCGCCGCGTTCCTCGAGCAGGTGCACGCGTTCCAGCCCGTCGAGGGCGAGCTCACCCTGCGCGCGTTCCTGGATTACGTCGACGCGATCGAGGACGACCGCGAGTGGAACCCCGTGCAGCCGAGCGAGGACGACTCGGTCAAGGTCATGACCGTGCACGCGGCCAAGGGGCTCGAGTTCGAGAACGTGTACGTGCCCGGCCTCGCGAGCGGGCTGTTCCCGGACACGCGGATCCAGCAGAACCCGACGCGCAAGGGCAGCTCGCTGGACGTCGAGCTCCGGCGCGACCGCGACCTGCTGCCGGTGTTCCAGGACAACATGAAGGCGTTCACCGACGAGCTGCGCAAGCAGGAGGAGTACGAGGAGCGGCGCATCTGCTACGTGGCGCTCACGCGCGCTCGGCGGAGGCTGTTCGTGTCCTCGGCCAACTGGTACGGCGAGGCGCATATGGCCAGGGGCGTGGGCGCGTTCTTCGTCGAGCTCAAGAAGTGGGCCGAGCGTTCGGGCGCGCGCGTGACGTTCGAGGGCGGGCAGGACGAGGATATGGCCGAGACCAACCCGCTGGAGGGCTACCGCCAGCGCTTCGTCCGCGCCTGGCCCGGGCCCGCGGCGCCCGACGACCGCGACGAGCTGTTCCCCGAGGGCTATCGCCGCGCCGCGGTCGAGGCGGCCGAGGCCGGCGGCGCCAACGGCGGACGCGTGGCGGCCCTCGCCGGTAAGGACCGGGAGGCCTTCGAGCGGGGCTCGACCGAGCGCCGAACGCTGGCCGCGCACCTGATCGAACAGGAGTCGGCGATCGACCGGCCGGCGCGGGCTCCGAACTCGGTCTCGGTCGGCGGGCTGATCGGGTACGCGCGATGCCCGAAGCTCTACTACTGGTCGGCCGTCCGGCCGCTGCCGACGTTCGCCGGTCCGAGCGCGCGGATCGGCACCGAGATCCACCGATGGATCGAGATGCGTTCGCGCGGCCAGGCGACGCTGCTCGAGGTGGAGGACGAGCCCGACGTCACCGCCGAGGAGCTCGCCGGCACGCCCGGCCGGCTCGAGGACCTCCGGCGGGCCTTCGCCGGCAGCCGGTTCGCCGACATGGTGCCCCTGTACGCCGAGCGCCCGTTCCTGCTGCCGGTCGAGGGCATCACGATCAAGGGCCGGATCGACGCGATCTACGGTCTGCCCGACGGGCCCTGGGAGATCGTGGACTACAAGACCGGGAAGGTGCCTGCCTCGGACGACCCGATAGCCCGGCTGCAGCTGGACCTGTACGCGCTCGCGTGCGTCGAGGTCTGGCACAAGGCCCCCGAGGACCTGCGGCTCACGTATCTGTACCTGTCGGCCGGGCTGGAACGAACGCACACGGTCGAGGACGTCGACGCCGTTCGCGAACGCATCCGCGCGTGGCTGCGCGGGATCGGTGCGGGCGCGTTCGAGCCGACGCCGAGCGCGCACTGCCGCGTCTGCGACTTCCGACCGTTCTGCGACGCCGGCAAGGCCTGGGTCGAGGCGAACGCCTAGCGCGCGTCGTTCAGGACGACGCGAGGCGCTCGATCTGCTGCTCGAACGTCCGGTAGTTGGCCGCCGGGTCCCATCCGCCGACGATCTCGCTCGCCACGAAGCGCACGCGCAGGCCCAGCGGCTCTGCGCGTGCGACCAGCGCCTCGCGGAACCACTCGAGCGAGCCGGGCTCGAGCAGCGCCTCGCCGCTGGTGCCGGGACCGCGGAGCGACGGCCGGTCGACGACGACCGGCGTGGGCCTCAGGAGCCCGTCGAGCCCCTCGACGGAGGGATCGAGCACCTCGAGGCTCGCGCGTTCGTTCGACCACGTGGCCACGGCGACGACCGCGCTCGGATCGTCGGGGCGGAAGAGCTCGGCGCGCACGCGCTCAGCCGGAGGCCGGTCGTTCGAGGCGTCGCAGCAGCTGCGCGGCGTGCTTCAGCAGGCCGACGGTGACCTTCGGCTCGGACTCGAGCATCGACTGGAAGTCCTTGCGCTTGAGGGCGAGCGCGGTGATCGGCGTCTCGGAGATCACGGTGGCCGTCCTGGGGCCGCCGTCCATCAGGGAGATCTCGCCGAAGAAGTCCCCGGGGATGAGCCGCGCCAGCGTCTTGCCGCCGTCGCCCGTGACCTTGGCCTCGCCCTCGATCAGCACGTAGAACGTCTCGCCCGGCTCGCCCTGCCGAACGATCGTCGCGCCCTCCATGAAGCGCTGCTCGTCCATCTCGCCCGCGAGTCGCTTGAGGAACCGAGAGGGCATCCCCGCGAACAGCGGAACCTGAGCCAGCGCGTCCCGTGGCCGAACCGTCACCGCACGCTCTCCTTCGAACGGGTCGGGCGCAGCCTACCCCGGCGCCCCGGCCGCTGTCGAAGACGTGTCGGTGGGTGCCGGTAGGGTTCGGCGCGTGGGGGTTCCGCTCGACCCGATGCAGGGCGGCGTGACCCGCCGGCTCCCCCACGGCGCGGTCATCACTCGGCAGGGCGCCGCCGTCGGCAGCCTGTACCTCGTGACCTCGGGCGCCGTTCGGCTCTCGGCCGTCACGACGTCCGGACGCGAGATCGTCGTCGGGCTGCTCTGCCGCGGCGACCTGTTCGGCGAGGCCGCGCTGCTCGGCGGCCCGTCGCAGGTGCGCGCGCAGGCCGTCGGCCCGACCACCGTCCTGGCGATGCCGGTCGCGTCGCTGCGATCGCTGCTCGAGAGCCATCCCGCGACCGCCGAGCAGCTGCTCCGGATGATCGCCTCGCGGCTGCACCGCACCTCGGCCGCGCTCGAAGACGCGCTCACCGCGGACGTGCCCGGCCGGGTGAGGGGACGCCTGCGGGAGCTCGTCGCGCATCACGGCGTGCCGGGGCCCTCCGGCATCCGGCTGCGCGTGCCGCTCACACAGGACGAGCTCGCCCGCATGGTCGGCGCCTCGCGCGAATCGGTGAACCGGACGGTCGGCGCGCTCTCGGCGCGCGGCGTGCTGCGTTCGCGGAGCGGGCGGGTCACGATCGCCGACCCGGCCGCGCTCGAGGCGCCGGGCTAGCTCGACTCCTGCAGTACGGCGAGCGAGCACGAGCCGCACAGCCGCGCGCGGCCGCGCACCGGACGGCCGCAGCGCTCGCACGACCGGGGCTCGATCCGCGTCCAGCGGACCACGCCGGCCTTCGTCCGCTTCTCGGCGCGGCCCTCGACCTCCAGCTTCATCAGGTGCGCGAGGACCGAGCGCGCGGCGAGCCCGTGCACGTCGGACGGGTAGTCCGCGTAGATCTCCTGCACCAGCTCGTCGATCGAACGCCACGACCCGTCGATCGCCGACAGGACCTGTTCCTCGCGCATCGCCCGGTGCTCGAGGTACTCGTCGAGCTTGGCGTTCGCGCGCAGGACCACCGGGCCGTGGCCCGGATAGATCGTCCTGGGCGAGAGCTCGCGCATCCGCCGCAGCGAACGCAGGTAGGCGGCCAGGTCGCCCTCGGGAGGATCGATCACGCTGGTGCCACGTCCGAGCACCGCGTCGCCCGTGAACAGGGACCCCGAGCTCGCCGCGAAGAACGCGAGATGATCCGGCGTGTGCCCCGGCGTCGCGACGACCGACAAGGCCGTCGCGCCCGCCGTCACCGACTCGCCGTCGCGGATGCGCACCATCCTCTCGGCCGGCCGGGCCGCGAAGACCGGCGCCCCGCTCACCGAGGAGAGCGGCATCGCGCCCGGGGCGTGGTCGGGATGGTCGTGCGTCAGCGCGATCGCTCCGACGATCCCGGCGGTCCGAACGATCTCGTTCAGATGGCCGGCGTCCTCGGGTCCGGGGTCGATCACGACGGCCGGCGGGTCGCCGACGATCCACGTGTTCGTCCCCTCGAGCTCCCGGATGCCGGGGTTCGGCGCGAGGACGCGGATCACACGCATCGGTCAGTCCTGCCAGAAGGTCGACCGGGGCAGCCGTTCGATCTCGTCGTCGTCGGGCTCGCGCGTGTCGATCGACAGCTCGAACAGGTCGTCGACCGAGCGGCAGCCGGCGATCTCGCTCACCGTGAAGAACGTCGGCCAGTAGAGCCGGCGCCGCTGCTCGGTCCAGTCCTCGAGCAGCCGGCCGGGCGAGGCCCACCACGCGTCCGCCGTCTCGCCGCCGTCGGGGCGCGGCTCGAGCCCGGCCGGCGCCCGAACGGCGAAGTACCGCGCGTCGAACCGCACCGGCACCTGCGGCGGCGCGATCCAGTGGGCGATCTCGGCGAGTTGACCGGCCGACGGCGGCGCCCGGTCCACCGCGTCGACGGAGTCGCCGACGACCAGCCCGTCGCCCGTCAGGACCAGCGACACCTCCTCGACGAGCTCGCGGACGGCGCAGGCGCGCCGCCGCTCCTCGGGCGTGCCGAACCAGCGCTCGGCGAGCCCGGCGTCCTCCCGCTCCGTCGAGCCGCCGGGGAAGGCCACGTAGCCGGGCAGGAAGCGGCTGGCGGCCCCGCGCTCGAGCACGAGGACCTCCAGGCCCTCGTCGCCGTCGCGCCCGACGACCGCCGAGGCCGCCTCGCGGATCCGGTCGTCCACGAGCGGCATCCTCGCACGCGTCCCGAACGCGCGACACGCGGATCCGGGCCGCCACTAGGCTGGCGCGCGTGAGCGAGGAGGTCGCCGGGCGCGTCCGCGCCGCGATCGCGGAGCGCGGGCCGATCGGGTTCGACGAGTACATGGGGCTCGCCCTGTACGGGCCGGGAGGGTTCTTCGAGGCGCCGCCCGTCGGCCCGCGCGGCCACTTCGTGACGAGCCCGCACGTCCACCCGTTCGTGTTCGCCCACTGTCTGCGCGACGCGATCCTGGACGCGTGGTTCGCGCTGGGCGAGATCGATCCGCTGCCCCTGGTCGAGCTCGGCGCCGGGGACGGGACGCTCGCGAACGCGCTGGTCCGGGCGTTCGAGGAGCTGCCGATGCCCAAACCCTCGTACACGGGGGTCGAGGTCAGCGGGGGGGCGCGCGAGGCGCTCTCCGCCGCCGGATACGCGACCGCGTCGTCGGTGTCCGAGCTCGAGCCGTTCGAGGGCGTGGCGTTCGCGAACGAGCTCCTGGACAACCTGCCGTTCCTCGTCGCTCGCGGCGGCCCCGGCGGCCCGGCGGAGGTCCGCGTCGGCGTCGACGGCGCGCGGCTCGTCGAGGTCCAGGCGCCGTGGTCGAACGCGATCGCGGCGCCCACCCTCGAGCCCGGCCAGACGACCACGGTGCCGGTCGGCTCGTTCGCGATGCTCGACGAGCTCGCGCGCGTCCTGCGCCGCGGATACGTCCTGGCGATCGACTACGGAACGCCCGACGGCCCGGCGGGCGGCGTCCGGGGGTTCCGGGAGCACCGCCCGGTCGCCGACGTGCTGTCGGATCCGGGCTCCACCGACATCACCGCCGGCGTCGACCTGTCGGCGATCGCGGCCCACGCGCGATCGCTCGGACTTCGGTCGTTCGAACCCGTTACGCAGGCGGCCGCGCTCGCGGCGCTCGGACACGAGCGATGGGAGCGGACGATGCGCGAGATGCAGTCGATGCTGGAGCGCACCGGCCGGGGTTCGGAGGCCGTCCGCGTGTGGGAGGGGCGGAGCCGCGCCAGCCTGCTCGCCGATCCCTCGGGGTTCGGCGCGTTCTGGTGGCTGGTGCTCGCGACCGAAGGGCTTCCCGAGCCGCCCTGGCTCGGCAGGGCACGGTCGTTGGATTGACCGACCGTTCAGCCACTCGATAGGTTCGGTCCATGCTCGAAGCCCGGCCGAGACGCGCCCCCGGAGCGCTCGCGCTCGCGACGGCGCTCGCCCTGCTGTTGTCCGCCTGTACGTCCGAGGCCCCGTCCGCGCCGCGGGCCCGCGCGAACGAGCCGGTCGACGAGGGCCTGGCCGAGGAGCTGCAGGAGCAGGCCGAACAGACCCAGGAGCGGATCGAGGCCCTCGAGGCGGCGACCGAGGCCGGGACCGTCGGCCTGACCGAGCCGCTCCGGGGTGCCCCGACCCCTGGGTGGGCCGGCGAACGCCTCGTGAACCGGACCGGCAACGACTGGGAGCCCGCGATCGCGGCCGACCCGAACGCGCCGTTCGTCTACCTGCTCCACAACCGGTACGGCGGTCCGGACGCGTGCGCCAACGGCTGCCCCGACCCCACGATGATCCTGCACGTCTCCAGGGACGGCGGGAAGACCTGGCGGCCAGAGCGCTACCTGTGCCGGTGCAAGGGGTGGAACGGACAGTTCGACCCGCTGATCGAGGTCGTGCCGGACACCGGCGACGTGGTCGCCGTGTGGATGAACCAGTTCAAGGTCCACTTCTCGCGTTCGAGCGACCACGGCAGGACCTGGTCGAAGCCCGTGTGGATCCATCCGGACGTGCGATGGGGCGACAAGCCGAACCTGGCGCTGAGCGACGACGGGCAGGACGTCTTCGTTCAGTTCAACGGGCCCACGGGCGGCGACAACTACGTGGCGATGTCGCACGACGGCGGGGCGACGTGGACGACCCAGAAGCTCACCGATTCCCCCCGCTACTACTTCGACTACGGCGGCGCTGTGCTGCCCGACGGTCGCGTCGCGTTCGCGCAGATCAGCTTCACGTACACGGGCGAGGACGGCGCGGCCGAGGGCACACAGCAGATCCACGTGTTCGTCTCGCCGAACGGGGGCACGACGTGGAACGAGGTCCTCGTGGACGAGCTCGAGCTCGGCTCGCCCTGCACCTCGCGCGCCTGCTACGCGGACTTCTACGACAGCGGCCCGGGCCTGGCCGAGGACGCCGGCGGCGACCTGGTGATCGTCTACAACGGCGCGAGCGAGCCGTTCGGCCCGCAGGCCGTGTACGCGCGCTCCTCGACCAACGGCGGCCAGACCTGGAGCGACCGGGTGCAGCTTTCGAGGCCGGGCATCAACTCGGCGTTCCCGGCGGCGGTGGGCGGCGGCGGTGGCGAGGCCCGCGTGTGGTTCATGGCCGAGCGCAACGGCCGCTGGAACGTCTGGTACCGGACGACGGCCGACCTCGGCGCCACGTGGAGCCCGCGAGAGAAGCTCTCGGACGCGACCGGGGGCACGGCGTACAAGCACCGGAACGGGTTCGACGAGGTCTACGGCGACTACGGCGAGATCGCGATCACGAGCGAGGGCAAGACCGTGGCCACCTGGGGCGAGGGGAAGAGCTACTTCGGACCGGGCGGCGTATGGTTCAACCGTGAGCGCTAACGAGCACACGCCGAGCAGGGACTACCCCGACCCGCGCCACGGCGCCAAGGGCGAGCCGGGCGGGCTGCCCCACTACACCGACGCCGAGCTCACGACTCTCGCCGAGAGCCACGCGCAACAGGACGAGGCGCTTCGGGAGCACGGACGGCCGTCGTGGTGGCGGCGCCGGTTCGGCGGGAAGGCTCGCGCGTAGCGCGCTCGCGCCCTAGCGGTCGACGTCGCCGACGACGAAGAAGATCGACCCGAGCAGCGCGATCAGGTCCGGCACGAGCGTGCCGGGAAGCAGCGCCGGCAGGACCGAGATGTTCGAGAAGGACGCGGTCCGCATCTTGAGCCGGTACGGCTCGCGGTTGCCGTCGCCCACCAGGTAGTAGCCCATCAACCCGAGCGGGTTCTCGGTCCGAACGTAGACCTCGCCCTCGAGCGAGAGCTTCTTCGGCAGCTTGCCGGCGACGTACTCGCCGGGCGGCAGCTTGTCCATGCACTGCTCGATGATGTTGCACGACTCGTGCATGCGCTGGATGAGGCACCACAGCCGGTCGTACGAGTCGCCGTTGCGGCCGACCGGCACGTCGAACTCGACCTCGCCGTACTTCGCGTACGGCTCGTCCTTGCGCGGGTCCATCGCGACACCGCTCGCCTGCAGCGTCGGCCCCGAACACCCGTACGCGATCCCCGTCTCCGGCGGGATCACGCCGATGCCCTTGGTCCGGGCGAAGACGATCTCGTTGCCCATCACCAGGTTGTCGAAGTCCTTCAGCTTCCTGCGGACCTGCACCAGCGTCTGGGCCGACTGTTTCAGCCACCCCCTCGGGAGGTCGTCCCTCAGGCCCCCCGGCCGCACGAAGGAGAAGTGCATGCGGGCGCCGGTGGCGGCCTCCATGAGGGCCTGGATCAGCTCTCGCTCGATGAACGCGTAGAAGATCGGCGTCATCGCGCCGAGCTCCAGCGGGTAGGAGCCCATGAACATCAGGTGGTTCAGCACGCGGTTCCACTCGGCGAGCATCGTGCGGATCCACTGCGCGCGTTCGGGGACCTCGATCCCGGCGAGCTTCTCGACCGCCAGGATCCAGCCGAGCTCGTTGTTGAACGCCGAGAGCCAGTCGTGCCGGTTCATCAGGACGAGCACCTGGCGCGCGTCGCGGAACTCGGCGAGCTTCTCGGCGCCCCGGTGCATGTAGCCGATGACCGGCTCGGCGCGCGTGATGACCTCGCCGTCGAGCTCCAGGATGATCCGCAACACGCCGTGCGTGGACGGGTGCTGCGGGCCGATGTTGAGGATCATCTCCTCGGTCCGCAGCGTCCCCGGCGGGACGACCTCGATGCCCAGACCGCCGCCTCGCACCATCCAGTGCTCGGCCGCGGCGGTGAAGGCGGCGCGTTCCTCGGTGTCCACCACGTCCATCCTGCCACGGCGTGCCCGCAGCGACCAATCTCCCCGGTAGTAGGCTCGGGCCCATGGCTCGGGCCCAACGCGAACGGTCGCTGGAACCCGCGCCGGAGCCGAGGCGGCGGATCCCGTCGGTGGACGCGCTCCTGCGCTCCGAGCCCGGCCGGCATGCCGCCGAGACGTTCGGGCGCCCGCTCGTCAAACTCGCGCTGACGATCACGCTCGATCGGGTGCGCGATGCGGCCGAACGCGGCACGCCCCCACCCGACGACGACGAACTGATGGCGCGGGCGCTCGCGCTCGCCTCGTCGACGGCGTCGGGTCTGGTCCGCGTGATCAACGCGACGGGCGTGCTGCTCCACACGGGCCTCGGCCGCGCCCCGCTCCCCGAGCGCGCGGCGGCCGCGGCGGCGAAGGCCGGGATCGGCTACGTCGACCTCGAGATCGACCGCGACACGGGCGCGCGGGGAAGGCGATCCTCCCGCGCCGAACGCCTGCTCACCTCGCTCACCGGCGCCGAGGACGCGCTGGTCGTGAACAACGGCGCGGCGGCGCTGCTGCTCGCGCTCGCGGCGCTCGCGCGCGGCAAGGGCGTGCTGGTCTCGCGGGGCGAGCTCGTCGAGATCGGCGGCGAGTTCCGGATCCCGGACATCGTGGCGGCCTCCGGCGCGCGGCTCGTCGAGGTCGGCACGACCAACCGCACGCGTGCGTCGGACTACCGCTCGGCCGTGTCGGACAAGGTCGCCGCGATCCTGAAGGTGCACCCGAGCAACTACCGCGTGATCGGCTTCACCGCCACGCCGGCCGTCAAGGACCTGGCGGCGATCGCACGCCGCGCGAAGGTCCCGTTCCTGTACGACCTCGGCTCGGGGTTGCTGCACCCCGGCGCCGGAGCGCTCGCCCAGGAGCCGAGCGCCGTCGGCGCGCTCTCGGAGGGCGCCGACCTCGTCGTGTTCTCGGGGGACAAGCTGCTCGGCGGTCCGCAGGCCGGCATCGTCCTGGGCCGCTCCGAGCTGCTGCAGCGGCTGCGCCGGCACCCGATCGCACGTGCGGTGCGCGTCGACAAGATGCAGGTGGCCGCGCTCGAGTCCGTCCTCGCCGAGCACGCCAACGGCAAGGAGGCGAGCGTCCCGGTCTGGCGGATGCTGCGCGAGCCGCCGGCCGAGGTTCGACGCCGCGCCGAGGCGCTGTCGATGGCCCTGGACGGCGAGCTCGAGGGCGCACGCGTGGTCGCGTGCGAGTCCGTGCTCGGCGGCGGTTCGCTGCCGGGGGCCGCGATCGCATCGTTCGGCGTCGAGGTCCGCGTGCCGAACCCCGACGCGATGGTCGCCCGGCTGCGGACCGGGTCGCCGTCGGTCATCTGCCGCGTCACCGAGCGCGGCGTGCTGATGGATCTTCGGACGGTGTCGCCGGACGAGATGCACGACCTGGTCCGCGCCGTCCGGTACGCGCTCGAGGGCGACGACCTCCCCGATGACTGAACGCTCGGGCGCCCCGGCGTCCGAGGGCGGCCCGAGGGAGGAGTCCGCGCTCGGAACCTCGGTCGTCGCGACGGCCGGCCACGTCGACCACGGCAAGTCGAGCCTGGTCGCGCGGCTGACCGGGACCGACCCCGACCGCCTCGACGAGGAGAAGCGGCGCGGCCTGACGATCGAGCTGGGATACGCGTGGTGCACGCTGCCCTCGGGCCGCGAGGTCGGGTTCGTGGACGTCCCGGGACATGAGCGGTTCGTGCGCACGATGCTCGCCGGCGTCGGGCCGGTCCGCCTGGTCCTGTTCATCGTCGCCGCCGACGAGGGGTGGCGGCCCCAGTCCGAGGAGCACCTGGAGATCGTCGACGTGCTCGGCGTCGACGGCGCCGTCGTGGCGCTCACCAAGGCGGACCTCGTCGACGCCGAACGGCTCGAACGCGCGCGCGCCGAGGTCGCCGAACGGACGAGCGGCACGCAGCTCGAGGGGTGCCGGACGATCTCCGTCTCCTCCACGACGGGACGGGGGCTGGGCGAGCTCGTCGCGGCCCTGGACGCGATGGTGGCCGCGGCGCCCGAACCCGAACGCGCGGGCCGCCCCAGGCAGTTCGTCGACCGCGTGTTCTCGATCACCGGTGCCGGGACGATCGTCACCGGCACGCTCACCGGCGGCCCGGTCTCGGTGGGCGAGGAGGTGGAGCTCGTGCCGGCCGGCGTTCGGGCGCGGGTTCGCGGGCTGCAGACGCATCACCGGGACGTCGACGTCGCCGGCCCGGTGTCCCGGGTCGCGGCGAACCTGACCGGCGTGGGTCGCGACCGCCTCGCGAGAGGCGACGTCCTCACACGACCGGGCGTGTGGCGCCCGACGACCGTGCTCGAGGCCCGGATCACCCCCGTCCGCTCGCTCGAAACGCCGCTGACGCAGCGGGGCGCGTTCAAGCTCCACGCGGGCTCGGCCGAGCGCAACGCGATGCTGCGGCTGTACGAGGCGCGCGAGGTCCCGCGCGCGGGCGCCTTCGCGCGCGTCACGTTGTCCGAACCGCTGGTGCTCGACGTCGGCGACCGGTTCGTCCTCCGGGAGTCCGGCCGGCGCGAGACCGTCGCGGGCGGCGTGGTGCTGGACCCGCACCCGCCGCGGCGGGCCGGCTCGAACGCGACGGCGCGGCTCGAGGCCCGGGCGCGGACGCCGCGCGACGCGCTGCCCGCGTTGCTCGTCTCCGAACGACGCGCGATCACGAACGGGGATCTCGTCGAGGCCACCGGCACCGCCCCGGACGCGATCGACGGCGCGGAAAGGCTCGGCGCCTGGTGGGTGTCGACGGATCTCGCGCGCGACGTGGGTTCGGCGATCGAGGCACGCCTGACGGCGTTCCACGAGGAGGACCCCGCGGCCACCGGCCTGGCGATCGCGGGGGTCCGGCGCGCCGCGATCGGCGTGCTCGCCGCCGCCGGCGTCGCGGGCGACGATCGGCTCGCGGACGCGTTGATCGATCGCCTGTGCGACCGGGGACGGATCGTGCAGGAAGGAGACGTCCTGCGCCTGGCGAGCCATAGGCCGCGAACGGGCGACGTCGTCGCCGGGGTCGTGGATCTCGTCCGACTCGCCGAGCCGACGCCGCCCTCGATCGCCGAGCTGGTGGCGAACGGATCCTCCGCGTCGATCGTCGATGCGGCGGTGCGATCGGGTGCGCTCGTTCGCATCTCGCCCGAGCTCGTGCTGACCCCCGAGTTCGTCGCGCGCGCGGAGTCGCTGGTTCGCGACGCGGGCCAGGCCGGCATCACCGTGGCGGCCGTGCGAGAGGGTCTCGGGACGACGAGGAAATACGCGGTCCCGCTGCTCGAGCATCTGGACCGGGCCGGCGTGACCCGACGCGAGGGCGACCTGCGGTTCGCGCGCCGGCAGCCGCGCGGCTAGGCTTGCGTCACCTCCGCGACCAGCGCGACCTCGACCGCGGCGCCGAGCGGAAGCTCCGCGACCCCGACCGCCGCGCGCGCGTGCCTCCCCCGGTCGCCGAACACCTCGACCAACAGATCGCTGGCGCCGTTGGCGACCTTCGACTGGTCGGTGAACCCCGGCGCCGAGGCCACGAACACGTCGACCTTCGCGATGCCTCCGACGCGGTCCAGCGAGCCGAGGGCCTGATCGAGGGCCGCGAGCGCCTGGATCGCGCAGCGGCGGGCGGCCTCGGCGGCCTCCTCGGTGGTCACCCCGTCCCCCACCGAACCGGTGAGGGCCAGGGTTCCATCGCTCATCGGGATCTGGCCGGCCACGAACGCGAGGCCGCCGACCACCTTCACGGGGACGTACGAGGCGACCGGTTGGGGCGGCGACGGCAGCTCGATGCCGAGCTCGCGGAGTCGTTCCAGGATCACGCCGGGCAGCGTAATGCGGTTGCAGCCAGGCCGCTCCGGCCTCAGCCGGCCTGCAGGGCCTCCTGGGCTTGGCGGCGCAGGAGCTGGCGGCGCTCGTACTCGTTCAGGCCGCCCCAGATCCCGTGGGTCTCGCGGATCCGAAGGGCGTACTCCAGGCACGGCTCCTGCACGGGGCACTCGGCGCAGATGGCCTTGGCCTTGACCTCGCGCGCGGCCTTCTCCTCCCGCTTCTCGAAGTAGCTGGGGGCGAAGAACAGGGCCGAGTCCTCTCCCCGGCAGGCCCCGTCGAACTGCCACCCCCAGGTCCATCCCGCGCGCATCCGGTCGGCCACCTTCGCACTGCTCCCCTCTGACGTGCCTTCGAACGGCCTTCGATAGGTCTTTCGTAACTGAACGTCGCGGGGATTCCGAAGGTTCGCCTCCGGGGCGGAACCGACAGGATCGTCACAGGTTGGAGGAACCTCAGGAAGAGGGCGGTTCGGGGCCGGCCGGCGGCTCGGGCTCCACGCGCAGGATCAGCCCGTCCACCCCCCGAACCCGGACCTTCGTGCCCGCCGGGATCGGGCCGTCCGCGCTCCGGCCCCGCCAGAGGGTGCCCTTCACGTAGACCGGGCCGTCCGGCTTGAGCTCGCCGCGCGCCTCGCCGACCAGGCCGACCAGCCCGCGCTGGGTCGAGGTCAGCCGCTCGCGCGACTGGACGGCGACGGTCAGGCCGAACCCCCAGTAGAGGAAGGCCGCCACCGCGAAGGACCAGATCAGCCACGGGGAGACGTCGATCGCGTCCGCGACCCCGCCGAACAGCAGCAGCGACCCGGCCACGAACCCGACCATGCCCAGCGCGGTGAGCACGCCGAGCCGCCGAAGGCGGACGTCCAGCGTGAGCAGGCCGATCCCGGCGAGCAGGAGCGCCAGCCCGAGCCACGAGAACGGCACGACGGTCAGCCCGTAGATCGCGAGCGCGAGCATCCCGACGCCGGCGAAGCCCGCGAACCCGAACCCGGGCTGCGTGGCCTCGAACGCGAGTCCCGCCAGGCCGAGCACGAGCAGCACGTAGATCCAGGTGGGCGACGCGGCCGCGTGCAGCACGCGTTCGAGCGGGCCGAGGTCGACGAACTTGACCTCGACCGGCTGCTGAGAGGACGTGGTGGCGATCCTCGTGTGAAGCGTGACCTCGCCGCCGGCCGTCCCCACCGTGCGGCCGTCGAGCTCGTCGAGCAGGTCCGTGATCGAGGGGGCGGCCACGCTCGCGATGTTGCCCTCGATCGCCGCGGCGGCGGGCACCGGGCGCTCGGGGAAGGCCACCGGGGTCGGGCGACCGCGTTCGCGAACCCATCCCTCGGCCAGGGCCTGCACCTCGGCGGTCGAGATCGCCGGTTCGCCACCCGCGAGGTCGAGCGGCTCCAGCGGGCCGACCCCCGCACCCGGGGCCACGGCGCCGAGGCTCGCCGCGTACATGAACAGGAGGCCGGCGCCCTGTGCCTTGGCCGGCGAGGGGCCGGCCCAGACGACCACTGGGACGGTGGCGTCGTGGATGCGTTCGGCCAGGCCGACGGCGTCCTGGTCGAGGGTCCCGGCGCTGTCGAGCTGCACGACCAGCGTCGAGCCCGCGTCCTGTGCGTCCTCGATCGCGCCCTCGAGGTAGGAGACGAGCGTCCGGTCGATCGAGCCATCGACCTTCGCGACCAGGACCGAGGGCCGATCCTGCGCGGAGGCGCCGTTCGCCGGGATGCAAACGAGGGCGCTGAGCAGGATGAACAGGGCGGCGCGACGCATGGAGGGTCCCATCGTACCCGGGGGTGACCGGCTATCCTTTGGGCCCTCCCATGCAGGCGCCCCCGAGGCATCGCCCCAGGCCAGCGGCCCCGTCGAGGGCCCCCGACGAGACGGTTCGGGTCCCCGATCTACGTCCCCGGCGGGTGATCGCGCCGCTGATCCCGTTCGTCCTCGTCCTGGTGCTGGCGGGCTTCGCCGCGGTGGTGGCGCTGACCCTGCTGCCGATCTTCGGCGCCGCCGGCGCCGGCGTGAACGCGTTCCGCGATCGGCTGGACGCGGCGGGCGTGGGCCGGGCCCGCATCCCGACCCTGCCGCAGAGCTCGACGATCTACGCATCGGACGGATCGGTCCTGGCCGAGATCTTCCTCGACGAGAACCGCCGCTACGTTCGGATCGGCAAGGTCGCCGACGTGGCCAGGGACGCCGTCGTGGCGATCGAGGACGACTCCTTCTACGACCACGGCGCGCTGAACTTCCCGTCGATGGTCCGCGCGGCGATCGCGAACCTCGTCGCGGGGGACATCGAGCAGGGCGGCTCCACGCTCACGCAGCAGCTCGTGAAGAACGTGCTGATCGACTCGCCGGTTCAGACCTTCGCACGCAAGTTCCAGGAGGCGGCGCTCGCGATCCGCGTCGAGCGCAAGTACACGAAGGACAAGATCCTCGAGCTGTACATGAACGAGGCGTACTACGGGAACGGCGCGTACGGGATCGAGACGGCGGCCCAGACCTACTTCCACAAACCCGCGAAGCTCCTGACGCTCCGGCAGGCGGCGCTCCTGGCCGGCGTGATCCGCGCCCCCGGCGCGTACGACCCCGTGACGCACCCCGAGGCGGCGCGGGCGAGGCGGGACCAGGTGATCGACAAGATGGCCGAGCTCGGCTGGATCGAGCCCGCGGCCGCGGTCACCGCGAAGGCCAAGCCGCTCGGCATCGCGCACGACGTCGGCGTCTTCAAGCAGAAGGTCGAGCCGTTCTTCGCCTACTACATCCGCAACCTGATCCTGGACAACGCCGATGGCGAGTTCGACGCGCTGGGGACGCGGCGCGTCGAGCGCGTGCACACGCTGTATCAGGGCGGACTGAAGATCTACACCTCGTTCGACCCGAAGTGGCAGGAGTACGCGCAGGACGCGGTGAACGCGAGCCCGTACATCCACGACGACCGCCACAGTCCCGACGCCTCCCTGGTCTCGGTCCGCGCGACCGACGGCGCCATCAAGGCGATGCTCTCGGGCAAGAACTACAAGCGGGACCAGTACGACCTGGTGTGGCACGGCGCGCGGCAGGTGGGTTCGGCGTTCAAGCCGTTCACGCTGGTGGCGGCGTTCGAGCACGGCTTCCCGCAGGGCAAGGTGTACTCGTCGAAGTCCCCGCTCTGCAACCTCGCCGGATGGATCAGCGCGAGCGGCTGCGTGAGCAACGCGGAGGGCGCGGGCAACGGCGGGTACCTGGACCTGTGGAGCGCGACGCAGAACTCCGTGAACGTGGTGTTCGCCCAGCTCGCGCTCGACGTCGGGCCGGAGAACATCGTGCGAGCCGCGCACCAGATGGGCATCACGGTCGGGCTGGACCCGGTCCCGTCGATCACCCTGGGCGTCGAGGAGGTCCCGACGATGGACATGGCCTCGGCGTTCGCGACGCTCGCCAACGACGGCAGCCGCTGCACGCCCTGGGCCGTGCGCAGGATCGAGTTCGCGTCGCTGGCGCAGGATGCCGGCGACGTCCCCGGCAAGGGCGGCGGGGCCAGGGACGACAAGCTGCTCTACCAGCACCATCGCGACTGCAAGCAGGTGGTCGAGCCCCAGATCGCGCACCTGGTCACCGCGATGCTGCAGAAGGTCGTCTGCTGCGGCACGGGGACCGCCGCACAGATCCCCGGCCGTCCGATCGCCGGCAAGACCGGGACCGCGCAGGACTACACGAACGTGTACTTCGCCGGCTACACGCCGCAGGTCTCCACGGCGGTCTGGGTGGGGTTCCCCGACGCGCAGAGGCCGATGGACTCGTTCTTCGGGACCTCGGTGTTCGGCGGCACCGTGGCCGCGCCGATCTGGCACGACTTCATGGTGCGCGCGATGCAGGGGTTCCCGGTCCAGGGCTTCGAGGCCCCGCCGGCGCCCGAGAGCGGACCGGTGCCGAGTGTGGTCGGCATGCAGATCGAGGAGGCCGAGCACGTCCTGGCCAAGGCGAACTTCACGCCGATCCGGGAGGACGTCCAGTCCTTCGAGCCGGCCGGCACGGTCCTCACGCAGGCGCCGGGCGGCGGCGCCCGCGTTCGGCTCGGGAGCGCCGTCACGTTGGGCGTCAGCAACGGCAAGGGCAAGCCGATCACGATCCCCCGCGTCGTGGGCCTGACCGAGGCGCAGGCGCTACACGTCCTCGGCCAGCTCGGGCTGACCGTGAGGGTCGACTACGTCACGGTCCAGCAGGGGTCGCAGGACGGGATCGTCGTCTCCCAGTTCCCGATCGGCAACGGCCAGAAGGTCGTCGACACGGGCGGGATCGTGAGGATCTCGGTCGGGACGTTCCAGGGGGGCGGGGGCGACGGGAGCGGCGGCGGCGGCAACGGCGGGAACGGGAACGGCGGCGGGAACGGGAACGGCGGCGGGAAGGATCACCCTTCGGCCGCCATACCCGAGGCGTACCCGCGTCGCTTCCGCTGACGCCGCGCCGGGGACCCGCTCAGCCCGAAAGTCGCTCCCTGACCTTGGCCTGGACCGCCGATCCGTCGGCCCTGCCCTTCGCGTCGGCCATGACGGCCCCCATCACCCTGCCCATGTCCGACATCGACGACGCGCCGGTCGAGGAGATCGCACGTTCGATCAGGGCGTCGACCTCGGCCTCGGACAGCTGCTCGGGCGCGAAGGGCTGCAGCACCTCGCGCTCGGCGCGTTCCTTCTCGGCGAGCTCGGTCCGCCCGGCCGACTCGAACGCCTCGATCGACTCGGTCCGCCGCTTGACCTCCCTGCCCGCGACCTCCCGCACCTCGTCGTCGTCGAGCTCGTGCAGGACCTCCTTCTCGCGGTTGGTGATCGCCGCCGAGAGCATCCGTAGCGCGCCCAGGCGGAGCTTGTCGCCGGCGCGGAGCGCCGCCGTCATCTGCTCGCGCACCTGCGCCTTCAGCGCGGGGTCGCCCACGTAGACTCCCCTCCCGTGCTCATCGCGGTCCTGATCGGCGTCGGCGTGGTCGCCGCGGCCGGCGTCCTGTACGGCGTGTTCGTGGAGCGCCGGGCGTTCCGCCTGGTCCGCCGGAGCCTGGCCATCCTACCGGCCGGCGGTCCCGAGACCCTGACGATCCTTCACCTGTCGGACCTGCACTTCGTCCGCGACGAGCCGCGGAAGGCCTCGTTCGTCGCGTCGCTGCCCGCGTCGGACGTCACCGTCGTCACCGGCGACTTCCTCGCCGAGCCCGAGGCCGTCGAGACCGCGGTGGCCGCGGTCCGAGCGGCGAGGGGACGCCTGGGCTCCTGGTTCGTCCTGGGATCGAACGACTACTTCGTGCCGCGCCCGCTCAACCCGCTGCTCTACTTCGTCCCCCGGTCGCGCCGACGGCCGCGCCGGGCCCGCCGCGGTCGCGCCGGCGAGCTTCGGACCCAGCTCGAGGAAGAGGGCTGGCGGGACCTGACGAACGTGCGCGAGGCGGTGGATCTGGACGGGCTACCCGTCGAGCTCCTGGGGCTCGACGACGCGCACATCGGGCGCGAGGACCTGCGGCTTGCGCCGAGGGTCGCGACGGACCGGTTCGGCATCGCGGTGATGCACTCGCCGGATTCGGCCGCCGAGGTCGTCGCCTGCGGATACCGGTTCGCGGTCGCGGGACACACGCACGGCGGGCAGGTGCGGTTGCCGTTCGTCGGCGCGCTGGTCACGAACTCGCACATGCCGCGGCGGCTCGCGTCGGGCCTGATCCGGTTCGGCGCGTCGTTCGTGCACGTCTCCCCGGGGCTGGGGACGAGCAAGTACGCGCCGTTCCGCTTCCTGTGCCCGCCCGAGGCCACCCTGTTCGAGCTGCGCAGGGCTCCCGTCGCCGGCAGCCCCGCGCAGCCGAACGCTCAGCCGCAGTAGTAGCAGGTGTTCTCGGTGTCGATCCCCTTCCAGGGCGGCACGATCACGTGCCGGCGATGCCCCGGCCTGCCGCGCAGCCGGATGAGGCGATCCTGGGTGTCGTTGGCCGTCGTGACCTCGATGATGGATCCACCCGGATTGACCTCGGTACGGATGTAGTAGCGCCCGTTCGGCAGGTCGCTGATGTCGAACCCGCCCCCGTTGAAGTACTGGCCGTAGGTGTCGCCCCAACCGACCGGGACGACCTCCCGGACCCACAGGGAGCTCGGCTGGTAGAAGTTGCACGAGCTGTGGAGGTCCTGCGCGTAGGCGTCCCAGTCGGCGTTCGGGATCGACAGGTCGATCGCGTCCGTCGGCACCAGGCACCAGGACTCCTTCGGACTGATCTGGATCGGGTTCTTGTTCGCGTCCAGCAGCGAGTAGCGGATGAAGTCCTCCAGGTGCCAGTGGTTGTGGCGTCCACCGACGTACTCCAGCTGGCCGATCAGGGCGCGGCCCACCGGCTTCCCGTCTCGCAGGAAGTACTGGTACGCATCCATCGTGGACTCGGCATCGCCACGGAAGCCGTCGACCACCATCGGTCCGGGCCCCGCGTTCCATTCCGTGGCGTTGAAGTTGAGGTAGCCGCGACGGACGTTGATGCCCCAGGCGGGGAGCGCGAAGAAGTCCGGCAGCGTGTCGGGATCGGGAACCGTGACGATCGGGGTGCTCGCGTAGGGGACGGCCGCCGGGGCCTCGGGCGAGACACGCGAAGGGCTGCTGGTCGGGGCCATGGTCCCCCGATCCACGACGGAGACCTCCACCTCGGCGGCGGCGTCGCTCGCGGGGATCGACAACAGGTCGACCCACTCGGGATCGATCTCGACGCGGACCGTGTACGCGTCGCGCCTGGCCTTCCACTCCAGCCCCCCTCCGTAGTAGTAGTCGCCGCCGGACAGCCCGCTCGCCCATCCCATGTCGACCCCCCACACCGTCCCGCGGAAGAACGGGTTGTAGGCGTAGCAGCCGAACGGATAGGCGGACGCGATCGGGCTCTCGTCGGACAACCGCACGGAGGCGTACGGGCAGAAGCTCACGTCCTGGCTGGCGACGATGTCACCGCGGCCGTTGAGCGCCGTGAGGTGCGCGAACGTCGCCAACCCGAACCAACCGTCCAGGTGGTCGGCGCCGAAGGTCCGAAGGATCTGGCCCGAGTCCGGATCGACCTGCTTGGCCGTGATGGGCGTGTCGTAGTCGGGGCGGTTCACGATCAACTTGAAGTCCTTGCCCACCGGCGTGACGAAGGCGCCCGGATCGACGAACACGAAATCGCGCCGGTTCCGTTGGACCGTCAGGTCGGTCGAGGCGACGAACAGGCGGACGGAGGGGGTCGCCTCGGCGCCCGCCGGGGATCCGAACGATGGCGCGAGCAGCGCGAGAGCCAGGCCGAGGGCGAGCGGGACGGGCCGACGGCGGTGCCGCCACGGGGACATGCGGAGCCTCCTTGGGAAAGGTTGGAGCATCCTATGCCCGCTAGGACGCCTTGGGGACCCCTCCGGTTCCGGCCGGGTTCAGGCACCGCCCGTCGCGCGTTCGAACACGGCCTCGTACCCCGCCACCATGGCCTCCTTGGAGAACAGCCGCTGCACGCGATCCCGGCAGGCCTTGGGGTCGATCTCGGGCAGGCGACGCAGCCGGTCGGCCGCCTGGGCCGCGTAGTCCTCCACGGGCACGATCCATCCCGTGACGCCCTCCTCGACGACCTCGGGCACCGACCCCCGGGGGGTCGCGATCACCGGCGTGCCGCACGCCATGGCCTCGGTCATGACCAACCCGAACGGCTCGTCCCAGTCGATCGGGAACAGGACGGCCTTGGCCCGGCGCAGCAGGTCGACCTTCTCCTCGAGGGTGATCTCGCCGAGCACCTCGAAGTCCGGGGGCAGGACCGGCTTGATGTTGGCCTCCCAGTCCTCGTGCTCGTGGGGATCCGCGATCTTGACGGCCGACACCAGCCGCTCCCCCGCCGCCACCGCCGCGTCGACCGCGCGACGCCACCCCTTCTCCGGCGCGGCGCGCCCCAGGAACAGGACGAAGTCCTCCTTGTCCTCCCGCATCGAGTACCGCGACATGTCGATGCCGTTGTAGACGACGCCGCCGTAGCGCAGCTCCTCGTGGAACCGCTTCTGGGCCTGGCTGATCGCCACGAACCAGATCCGGTCCGCGACGAAGGAGTACAGCAGCTTCATCTCCGGCACGAACGACCCGTGCAGCGTGTGGACGGTCGGGACGCCGGTCTCGACCGCGCCGGCCAGCGAGGAGAAGGGGGCATGGACGTGCAGGACGTCGAACCGCTCGCGCGCGTCCCGGAGGCTGAACAGCGTGTGCGTCGTGTCCAGCGTGATGTCGTTGATCTTCCCGGAGCCCGGGGCCCGTTCGAACACGTACTCCAGGCGCGCCTTCGTGCTCGAGTCGCCGGTGGCGAAGAGCGTGACGTCGTGGCCGGCCTCGGCGAGCCCGTCGGCCAGGAGCGCGACCACCCACTCGATCCCGCCGTAGCCCTGGGGCGGGACCGCGATCCAGGGCGGGCAGATCTCGGCGATCCTCATCCGAGCCTCCAGGTTCGCGGGCGGGCGGCCGATACCTGTCCCGATGCTACCGACGGGCCGCCGTGGACCCCGAGCCGATACACTTTCCCGCTACGGGACGTGGCGCAGTTTGGTAGCGCGCAGCGTTCGGGACGCTGAGGTCGCGGGTTCAAATCCCGCCGTCCCGACAGGGTCGACAAAAGGTTGCGGGAGCGTTTGACGCCCCCATAGGGTGACGGTACCGTACTGCGCGGGCTGACGAAGGTCAGCCCGTTTGCTTGCCCGGAGGGTGATGACTAGAAGGCAAACGCATTTCGCTGCACGGCTGACGATGGCCGTGCTGGTCGCCGCCTCGGCGACCATCGGTGCGGCCTCTCTTTCCTCCGCAGCACCCAGCAAGGAAGAGGTCGAGCGCGCTCAGGCGCAACTCGACACCCTCAACCGCCAGCTCGATCTCATGGTCGAGCAGTACAACCAGGCACAGATCCGGCTCCAGGAGGTCCAGCAGCGGCTCGCCGACGTGCGTGCCCAGGCGGATCGAGCCCGCGCGACGGCCGACCGGGCGATCGCGAGCCTGAACGCCAACGCCGGCCGCGCCTATCGGGGCGTGGGGTCGCAGATCGCCTCGCTGTTCGAGTCCTCCTCGATCGCGGACTTCTCGGACCGGCTGGAGTTCATCGGCAGCATGGCGCAGTCCCAGTCCGATCTCGCCGTAAAGGCGGAGACGGCGCGCCAGCAGGCGGCCTGGTCGGCCCAGGAGCTCGCGGACACCGCGGCGGAGCGCAAGGCCATCGTCCGATCGATCGCGAGCAAGAAGGACCAGATCGAGGATCGCATCTCCCAGGCTCGCAGCCTGTACGAGACGCTGAACCGCAAGTACCACGAGGCGCTGCAGGCGGCGGCGGCCGCGGCGGCGGCGAGCTCGGGCTCCGGCGGGTCCGGCGGTTCGGGCGGCTACGTGGCCCCGACCACCCCGCCGCCCACGGTCAACGGGAGCGTCTCGGCGGTGATCGCGGCGGCCCGGTCGGCGATCGGCGCGCCGTACACGTTCGGCGGCGCGAGCCCGGAGACCGGGTTCGACTGCTCGGGGCTGACGATGTGGGCGTGGGCGCACGCGGGCGTGTACCTGCCGCACTCGTCGGCCGCCCAGTACTCGTCGCTCCCGCACGTGAGCCGCGAGAGCCTCCAGCCGGGCGATCTCCTGTTCTTCTACACGCCGATCTCCCACGTCGGCCTGTACGTGGGGGGCGGGTCGATGATCCACGCGTCGCACCCGGGCGCCCCGGTCGCGCAGGTGGCCGTGTACTGGGACAGCTTCGTGGGCGCCGCCCGCCCGGGCTGATCCGAACGCTCGCCTAACCCGAGGGCGGCCCCGCCTCAAGATCGGCCAGGCGCGTCTCGGCCTGCTGCACCAGCCCCTCGTTGCCGATCTCGCGCGCCGCGTCCCGCGCCTGCACGAGCAGGTCCCGCGCCTGCTGCGTCCGAAGGCCGGCGTTGTCCTCGTGGGCGTACTTCAGGCGCTCGTCCGCCTTGATGATCAGCTCGAAGATCTCGTTCGGCTCCATGGTCCGATCCTTCCGACGGGTCGAACGAAGCGTCGCACCTCGGGCCCGATGTCGTCGAGCGGATGCCGGCCCGGCTGGGGCACACTACGCGCGTGCCGAACGACGTCCTGCTCGCCCCCTCCATCCTGGCCGCCGACTACGCCGTGCTGGCGCAGGAGATCGCCGCCGTCCGCGCCGAGTCCGACTGGCTGCACGTCGACCTGATGGACGGCCACTTCGTGCCGAACCTGTCGATCGGCCCCCCGGTCGTCGCCTCGATCCGAAAGCACACCGACCTGTTCCTGGACTGCCACCTGATGGTCACCGACCCGGGCATGTGGCTGGAGCCGCTGGCCGATGCCGGGGCCGACCTGTGCAGCGTCCACGTGGAGCTCGGGGACCCGGCGCCGCTGCTTAGGCGGATCCGGGAGCTCGGCATGCGGGCGGGGGTCGTGATCGACGGGCCGACCGCGTTCGAGGAGGTCGAGCCCTCCCTGGACGAGCGGATCGACCTGTTGCTGGTGATGACGATCAAGGCCGGGTTCGGCGGCCAGGCCTTCGTCCCCGAGCACCTGGAGAAGGTTCGCCGGGCGCGAGCGATCCGGGACGCCCGCGATCTCGGGTTCCGGATCCAGGTGGACGGCGGCATCGACCCGGAGACCGCTCGCGCCGCGGTCTCGGCCGGCGCGGACGTGCTGGTCGCCGGCAGCGCGATCTTCGGGGCGCCCGATCCGCCCGAGGCGGCACGGGCGATCCGCGCCTCCGCCGGCTCGGCCTGAACCGGGCCCGGACCCGGCTCGACCGGTCGGAGCCCGAGGGACTACCGTTCGGGGTCCCGCACCCGAAGGGACCCACATGAACCCCCTGCAGGAACTTTCGACGGCCGGGCAGAGCCCGTGGCTCGACTTCGTGCGCCGCACGCTCATCTCCGGCGGTGAGCTGCAGCGCCTGATCGACGACGGCATCACCGGGGTCACCTCGAACCCGAGCATCTTCGGCAAGGCGATCGGGGGGTCGACCGACTACGACGAGGAGATCGCCCGGCTGGCGAACGACGGCCGCGAGCATCCACCGCTCGAGGTCTTCGAGGACCTGGCGATCGTCGACATCCAGGCGGCCGCCGACGCGCTCCGGCCCCTCTACGACACGGCCGACGGCGCCGACGGGTTCGTGAGCTTCGAGGTCGAGCCCCGCCTGGCGCGCGACACGGCCGGCTCGATCGAGGCCGCCCGCCGGCTGTGGGGGCGGATCGACCGCCCGAACGTCCTCATCAAGATCCCGGGCACACCCGAAGGCCTGCAGGCGATCGAGCAGTCGATCGCCGACGGCATCAACGTCAACGTCACGCTGCTGTTCGCCGTCGAGGCGTACGCCGGCGTCGCCGCCGCCTACCAACGAGGCATCGAGCGACGGGTCGAGGCGGGCGAGCCCGTCGACCGGATCGCCTCGGTCGCGTCGTTCTTCGTCTCGCGGGTCGACTCGGCCGTCGACGCCCTGCTCCCCGAGGGTGCCGCGCTCCGCGGCACCGCCGCGATCGCGAACGCCAAGCTGGCCTACGAGCGGTTCGGGCAGATCTTCTCGGGCGAGCGCTGGGAGCGCCTGGCCGCCGCGGGCGCGCGCGTGCAGCGCCCGCTGTGGGCCTCGACGTCGACGAAGAACCCCGCCTACCCCGACACGATGTACGTGGAGGCGCTCGTCGGGCCCGGAACCGTGGACACGATGCCGATGAACACGATCGACGCGTTCCGAGACCACGGGGTCGTGCGGCCCGACGCCATCACCGACGGCCTCGCCGACGCCAAGGCCGACCTCGAGGCCCTGTCGTCCTACGAGATCTCCCTCGCCGACGTCACCGCGAAGCTCCTCGAGGACGGCATCGTGTCGTTCGCCAAGGACTTCGACGCGCTGCTGGACACGATCGCGAAGAAGCTCGATCAGGTCCGCGCCGGCCGCGAACGCCAGCGCACGACGCTGTCCACGATGCTCGCGCCCGTGACCGAGCGGCTGGAGCGGATGGACCGCGACCGGGTCGTCGAGCGCATCTGGCGCAAGGACCACACGGTGTGGAAGGACGACCCCACCGAGATCACGAACCGCCTCGGCTGGCTCTCGGTCACCGACCTGATGCACGAGCGGATCGGCGAGCTCGAGGCGTTCGCCAAGC
>Ga0081455_10001557_pt1 | contig 28163 bp, 32 predicted proteins | sample TabmetS3T2R1_FD_70207 | JGI IMG/M metagenome (GOLD analysis project Ga0081455, IMG submission 70207) | Tabebuia heterophylla rhizosphere microbial communities from the University of Puerto Rico - S3T2R1 | ecosystem: Host-associated > Plants > Roots > Rhizosphere ... | reverse complement strand
AGGCGGCGGCAAAGGCCCGCACGCTGGCGGCTGATGCCACGGCGGGCGAGCAGAGCCACGTCAACGCGCTTTGCCTGGCGATCGAAGGCAAGCCGGTCGATTCGCTCGCCGCCACGCGCGCGCACCTGGCCGAGCATCCGCGCGATGCCATGGTCGCGGCGCCGGCAACCGGCGTGTTCGGCCTGATCGGCTTCAGCGGCCGGCGGGATCGCGAGCCCGAGCAGATCGCACTTCTCGAGGCGATGAAGCCACATCTCGCCGACGACTGGTGGTTCCAGGCGGTCTACGCCTTTGCCCTGGAAGAAGTCGGCCGGCTTGACGAGGCGCTTCGCCTGATCGAGCGCAGCATGGCGACCAACCCGAAGAATGCGCATGGCGCGCACATCAAGGCCCATGTTCTCTACGAGCTGGGCGAGGATCGCACCGCGCTTGACTATCTCGACGCGTGGCTTCCCACCTATGCGCGCGAGGGGCTGCTGCACTGCCACATCTCCTGGCACATCGCGATGTTCGCGCTGACGCTGGGCGACACCAGCCGGGCGTGGCAGATCTACCAGGCGCAGGTGCAGCCCGGCGGTGCCTGGGGGCCGGCGCTGAACGTCGCCACCGATGCGTCGTCATTCCTGTGGCGCGCCGAGCTCTCGGGGCAGGCGCGCAAGCCAGACGCCTGGCAGCAGGTGAATGGCTACGTCCAGAAATCGTTTCCCAAGGGCGGTATCGCCTTCGTCGATGTCCATCGCGCGCTGGCCGCCGGCGCGGCAGGCGACAGCGGGACGCTTGCAAGCATCGTGGCCGAGCTCGAGGAGCGCGCCGCAACGGGCCGCTCGCCCGCAGGCGAGGTCGTGCCGCGGCTGGCCAAGGGGCTGGCAGCCTTCGCCGGTGGCGACTGGACCGGTACGATCGCCACGCTCGAACCGGCGCTCGCCGAGACCGTCCGCATCGGCGGCAGCCGCGCGCAGCGCGACATCGTGCTGAACACGCTGATGGCCGCCTATCTCAAGGTCGGCCGCTCGGCGGATGCCAAAAAGCTTGTTGCCGCACAAGCCGATCGCCGCCCATCAGTGCCGGTTGCCGGCCTGTAGTCATCCGACATAGTCCGCGAGCGAGTCGACTGTTACGGCGCGTTGTCTGTCGCCGCGGATCAGCACGCCTTCGCGCTTCGGGTCGGACCAGGGTGTCGCGTTCTCCCGCCCGGTCAGCGGTTGCGCCGGAGCATGTTCGATCTCCTCGAGCCAGGACCGCGCCTCGCGCAGGCTGGTGAAAAGCCGGATCGGTCCTTCGCCGCGCGTCAATCTGGCGAACGCCTGCGGAAAGGCGGTGCGGTGCGGATCGACGATGAACGCGACGGGCCCACGTTTCTCCCTGCCGTCCCTGTGCAGGACTTCCGCCACCTTGCCGATCTGCTCGGCGGTCAAATCCGTGCTGGCGCCGGCGACTTCGACGATCTTGGCGAAGGGGTGAACATGCGCTTCCGCCAGCCGCTCCGCGATCGCGCGGATCTCGTCCACGCTGATGGCTCCGCGCGCCACGATGGTCACCGTGCGATGTAGACGGGAAATCTCCATGTAAACCGGCATTCACTGCCCCTACGCAATATCAGCTGATGAAAATGATGGAGGCCTATGACGGGGAGATTATGGCCACTGGCCGCCTTCGGCCAAGGCCCCCGCGGGCTCGATCCCGCCCACCTTCCCCGGCCCGGGGAGGCGGTGATTGGCGCAAAAAGGATAGACCGATCTGCTAGGATCGCGTCCTGTATTCCTGCTCCGGGGGGAGGGAATGACATGACGACCGCCATCTTCCGCGCATTTGCCCTCACGATATCGCTGGTCGTGTTGGGCGCTGGTACGGTTCGCGCCCAGACGCCCGCTGCTCCGCCGGCGGGCATGACCCAGGAGCAGTTCGATTCTCTGGTCGATGCCATCGGCAAATCCGTTGTCGAGAAGTTGAAGGCCGAGGGCGTTCCTGCTGCCGCTCCGGCACCTGACGTCGCCGCCAAGCCGAAATCCGGCAAGGGAGCGCCGGCGCCCAAACCCGAGATCAGGATAACAACACCCAAGCAAGGGCCCGGCGAGTTCGCGATCTTCCTGCAGCGGGCGGGGAAGGTGGCACTGGCGTTTCCGGTGCTCGGACACCAGTTCGGCGCCATTATCGGCGATCTCGACCAGAGGTCGAACGGCGGCCTGGGCTTCCCCGGGTTCGTCCTGGTGCTGGGCCTGATCGCCGCCGCGGCGGTTTTCGCGGAAGCCACGCTGCGCCGATTGCTGGCCAAGGTTCGGGCACGGTTTGCGGCCGGCGCTGGTCCCGAGCAGGGCGTGCGATCGCTGCTCAACCTCGGCGCGCTGGTGCTTCTGGACGGACTGGGCCTGCTCGCTGTCTGGCTGATCTGCAACGGGGCGCGCGCGCTGTTCGCGGGCACGACGGCACAGGATCGCTTCGCCGAAGCGGTGCTGCTCGGCATCTTCGACTGGCGTCTCTACATGCTGCTGTTCCGCTTCGTGCTGCGGCCCAATACGCCGGCGGCCCGGCTTTGCGCCATGAGCAGCGAGAATGCCCGGAAGATGTATTCCCGCATCGCGACGGTGATGTTGCTGGTCATCATCGGGCGCATCCTGGGCAAGGTGCTGTTCGTGATTGGCGCGCCATCAGAGGCCATCGCCGCCTACCAGGTGGTGGGCGTGGCGATCTACCTCGCTGCCTTCCTGTGGCTGGTTCACGGCTGCAAGGAGGCGGCGCGCCAGTGGTTTGGAGGGCTGGGCGAAGTGGCACCGCTGGCTGGCCTCGTTGGGCGGCACTGGACGGGAATCGCCTCCACCTTCTTCATCGCGCTCGGCGTGACGCAGATCTACAGCGCCGTCTCGGGGCGGGTGCAGGTGGGCGGCGCGATGCTGCTCACGCTCACGCTTGTGATCGGCGTGTTGATGTTCGAGACGCTGATGCAAGCGTTCGTGCGACGGCTCGACTCGCAACTCGTCGGCCGCACGGCCGCAAGCGATACGCCCAAGCTGCCCGACGTGGTGGCGCGCTGCGTGCGCGTCGCGGTGCTGATTGGCGCCGCCGTGACGATTGCCGAAACCTGGGTGGTCGAGGTGCTGGGCCTCGTGAGCCCCGATCAATGGGATCAGATCACGCGCTCGTCGCGCACCGCCGCGATCACGCTGTTTCTCGCTTATGTGCTGTGGGAGCTCTTCAAGTACGCCACCGATCCCTACATGGCGCGGACGGCCAAGAACCCCGCCGAGGCGATCGCGGACGGCGACGCGACGGCGTCGCCCGCCTCGCGCATCAGCACCATGATGCCATTGTTGCGGATGACGGCGGCGATCCTGATCGTCTTCCTCGCCGTGGTGATCGCGCTGGAGGATTTCGGCGTCGATGTCATGCCGCTGATCGCCGGCGCCTCGATCTTCGGCATCGCGATCTCGTTCGGCAGCCAGACGCTGGTCCGCGACATCGTCTCGGGCATCTTCTACCTGACCGACGATGCCTTCCGGGTCGGCGAATACATCGACTGCGGCAAGGCCAAGGGCACGGTCGAGGGCTTCACCCTGCGCTCGATCAAGCTGCGCCACCAGAACGGCCAGGTTCACACGATCCCGTTCGGCCAGCTCGGCCAGATCACCAACTTCAGCCGCGACTGGCTCACGGTGAAGTTCAACCTCCGCTTTGCCCGCGACACCGACATCGAGAAGCTGCGCAAGGCGGCGAAGAAGATCGGCCAGGACATGATGGAGGTGCCCGAGATCAAGTCGGAGATCCTGGCTCCCTTCAAGATGCAAGGCGTCGCCGACATCGTCGACAACGCCCTGCTGATCCGCTTCAAGTTCACCGCGCGGCCGGGTAATCCGGCCATGATCCAGCGCGAGGCGGTGAAGCGCATGTTCAACACCTTCCCGGGCCTCGGCCTCGAATTTGCCAAGGAAGGCGCGACGGTGATCGTGCGCACGGACGGCAGCTCGGACTCAGCTTCGGCTCCGGTACGCGACGACACCCGGGCAAACACGCCGGTCGCCGCCAGCTAGCGCATGTACTCATCAAGCGGCTTGGCCTAATCAAGCTCGATAAGACGGTGGCGGAGGCCGCACCAATCCTCCGCATCCCGTCGGGCCGATCTAGCCCTTCGCTCTTGCCGCCTGTTCCAAACACGCCCGCGCGATCACGCGGTGGAACGGCGCGATCGCCGCCAGGTACGTCCGTCCCAGTCGGTTATGGCAATGCACTACCGTCACGACGACCAGCTCGCGGCCGCCCGCCGCGGCCTTGCGCAGCAGGAGCGCAACCCGGAAGTCGAGATGCCGGTCGTCCTCGCCGACCACCAACTCCCTCGCACTCTTCGACAGAAGCGGAAAGAAGCCGATCACCGGCCCCCGCTTCGCCGCGGCCGCACCGACCGCACGAGAGGATTTGACGCCGACCGGCGCCATAATCGCATCGCGCAGCCGCGTCAGCGCGCGAATCCACCACGCCTGCCGTTCGAACCCTGCGCGCGCCAGCACTTCGAGATCGTCGTTCACCCGCGAAGGCAGGTAGATCGCGTACGCATCCAGCAGGTCCGCGCCGGCATAAAGCGGCGCCAGCGCGCTGTCGGACGGCACGGGTACCGCGTGAGCTTTCAACATACCGCCAGCTTTTCCTGGAGTGTCATCAGGCGCGAGGGATGGAGGCAAACAAGTTGCCCGAAGATACTCCGCGCCGGGCCGTCCTGTAAGGCCCGGGTCAGCGTCCGAAACCTGGTCGGAGATGGCCGACGACGCCTACGCTGAACCGGACCGGTAAAGGGTATCGATGGGCCGCTCGCCAAACAGCGTCCGGTAAGCAACGGCGAAGCGGCCCATGTGCCAGAAGCCATTGTCGATCGCCACCCGCGTGATCGTGCCCGGAACGCGTCGGGAGCGGAGCAACTGTTCGCGTGAGGCATTGAGCGCCCGCACGCGCAGATAGTGGGCCGGGCTCTGGCCCAGCATGTCGTGGAAGGCGCGCTCCAGGGTTCGGCGGGAAATGCCGAGGGTGCGGCACAGCCTGGGCACGGAAGGGATCGAGGTCGGATCCTCGTCCATCATCGCTTCGGCGGCGAGAATGACGGCTCGCATCGAGCGCAGCTTTTCGCGTGGCGCGCCGGCGATGGCGAGAGGATCGGCGAGGCCTGCGCAGAAGGTCTCGACCAGTGCGGCCTCCGCGTTCACTTTCCACCGACCGTCGAAGGCGGGCCCCGCGGGATCGTTGCCGATCCGGTACACGGCGCCGACGAGGTCGCTGATGCGCGCCAAGGCGCTCTCGCCGAGGCGCATCATGGGAATGTCGCTACGGGCCTGGAGCGTCTCCATCCGGGCCGAGGATCCGATCTCCTCGGCATAGCGCGCCATGGGCATTGCGAGCGTGACCGAACGGGAACGGCCGGGATACCGGACCTCGGTCACATCCTCGTCGCCGAAGACCGTCAGCGTGCCAACCTCGGCCCGTCGCGCCGACACGATGAACGGTTCGGCCGCGGCGAGCGCAATGCCGATCGTGACGATGCCCGGAGCAGGTTCCACGGTTGCGCGCACGGCGGTCGAGAAGCTTGCGAGCCGGAGCGCCGCACTGTCGAAGCGCAGCCGCTCGATCGACACTTCCAGCGCACCACTGCCGAGCTGTGTGTGGCGCGCGACCGTCCGGCCCAGCATCGAGGCATCGAGGGCATGTCGGCTGAATCCGCGAAGCATGAGATGCGTGGTCGCCCCTTGCGGGCGCGCGGCTTCGGTGGACGAGAAGTGGCTACCGTCCATCCGTTCGTCCCCGGAATGACGCAAAGTGGATAGACACGCGAAAGTACCTACCACAATTATCTCACTTTGAGTGCAAGATAGTTGCGTGAAGGCGGGCGCCGGTCACCAAGACCGAGCAGGTGGTGGAGGTGCGTATGGCTGCGGATTCGAAGACTGGTCCAGGAGGCGGCCGGCGAGGGTTTCTCAAGGCATCGGCGGGTGTGGCGCTTGCCGGCACCTTGTTCGACGCGGCGTTCGGCACCGCGCAGGCGCAAACGCCACCTCCGGTGCCTGCGCCCGTGAAGACGCGCACTGGATTGAACATCCTCTTCGTCTTCACCGATCAGGAGCGCTATCGCGCGAGCTGGCCCAAGGGAGTCACGCTGCCGGGCCACGAGCGGCTGCAAAGGAGCGGCGTCACCTTCACCAATCACCAATGCCCGGCGACCATGTGCACGTCGTCACGGTCGGTGATCCTCACCGGGTTGCAGACGGTGGACAATGGCATGTTCGAGAATCTCGACGTGCCATGGATGCGCGACCTCTCGACCGACCATCCGACCGTCGGCCACATGCTGCGCAAGGTCGGCTACTACACCGCCTACAAGGGCAAGTGGCATCTCAGCCGCGACTTCGACACCCACTCGATCGAGAAGTTCATGACGCCGGGGATGGAGCGCTACGGCTTTGCCGACAATTTCTCGCCGGGCGACCTCATCGGCCACACGCTGGGCGGCTACAGCTTCGACCAGATCACCGCCGGCAGCGCCGTCAACTGGCTGCGCACCAAGGGACGGCCGCTCAGCGACGATAACAAGCCCTGGTGCATGTTCGTGAGCTTCGTCAATCCGCACGACGTCATGTACTTCAACACCGATGCCCCGGGCGAAAAGATCCAGGACACCGGCAAGCTTCGCCTGCATGCGGCGCGCGCGCCCGAGCACGAGCTCTACAAGGCGAGCTGGGACATTCCGATCCCGTCGAGCCTGCGCCAGCCGTTCGACGCGCCGGGCCGGCCGAAGGCGCACGGCGAGTTCGACCGCATCTGGGATTATATCCTCGGCAACGTGCCGCTCGAGGACGCGCGCTGGAAACGCTTCAACGACTACTACATCAACTGCACCCGCAACGTTGATCAGCAGATCGAGACGCTGCTGTCCGAGCTCGACGCGCTCGGTCTCACCAAGAACACGATCGTGGTGTTCACGTCGGATCACGGCGAGATGGCCGGCAGCCACAGCTTGCGCGGCAAAGGCCCGTTCGCCTACGCCGAGACCACGCACCTGCCGCTCCATATCGTCCATCCCGATGTCGCCGGCGGCCAGCAGTGCCGCGCGCTCTCGGGCCACATCGACTTCGTGCCCACGCTGCTCAGCATGGCGGGGGTGACGTCCGGCCGCGTGCCGGAGCTTGCGGGCCGCGCGCTGCCCGGCAAGGACCTGTCGCCATTGCTGGCCAATCCGGGCAGCCAGGCGATCGATGCGGCGCGTCCGGCCACGCTCTTCACCTACAGCGGACTCGCCAGCAACGATGCCAGCGTCTTCGACTTCGCCGCCAAGGCGGTCATGGCGGGCAAGGATCCGAAGGAGGAGGCCAAGAAGCAGGGCTTCCGTCCCGACCTCAAGAAGCGCGGCAGCGTGCGCAGTGCGTTCGACGGCCGCTACCGCTTCACGCGCTACTTCGCGCCGGTCGATCACAACAGCCCGGCGACGCTCGACGAGCTCTTCAAGTGGAACGACGTGGAGCTCTACGACCTCGCGACCGATCCCGGAGAGATGAGCAATCTCGCGATCGACCGCGCCAGGAACGCCGACCTGCTGATCACGATGAACGGCAAGCTCGAGGGGCTGATCAAAGCCGAGATCGGCAAGGATGATGGCCGCGAGCTGCCCGAAATCGCGGGCATCACCTGGGGCATCGACAAGGTCGATCTCTGATCCGGGCGGACGGCGGCGCGCGTCGCGCCGTCAGGCGTGGACGAGGGATCGGGTTACGGCGCGTTGGCGGCCGCCGCGCAGCAGGACGCCGCGACGATGCGGATCGGTCCATGCCGAGTGATCGCGCATCGCTTCCTCGGGCGCGTCGTCGGCCGGCGCATGCTGGATATGGTCGAGCCAGGCGCGCGCCTGGCGCAGGCTCGAGAAGACATTGATTGGCCCGTCGCTCACGGTCTGCTGGGCGAAGGTCCGCGCGAAGGAGCCACGTTGGGCGTCGACGATGAAGGCCACCGGCCCGCGCTTCTCGCTGCCGTTCCCGCGCAGGAATGCCGCAACGTTTGCGATCTGCTCGGGGCTGATCTCGCTGGTGGCGGCCGTGACATCGACAACCTTGGCGAACGGGCGGACGTGGGCCTCGGCGAGTTGCATCGCCATGCCGCGCATCTCATCCGGCGCAATCTTGCCGCGGGCAACGATGGTGACGATCCGGTGCAGCCTCGACACTTCCAAATAGATCGGCAACCAATCCTCCGCGCGCCCGAATATCTGTCCAAGCTACCATATCGCGCGCTGTCTGGGGCGATTATGCGCTCACGAGCGAGCGAACGGTAACAGGCCGCTGGCGGCCGCCGCGCAGCAGCAGGCCGCGGCGCTGCGGATCGGTCCAGGGGGAATGGTCGCGCCGGGCCGCCGGCGCACGGGGCGTGGCGGCGGCGGCTTCGGCAGCCGGCATGTGCTGGATGCGGTCGAGCCAGGCCCGGGCTTCATGCAGGGACCTGAACAGGCTGACCGGCCCGTCCTTCTCGGTGACCTTGGCGTAAGTCTTTGAAAAGCCATCGTCATGGTCCGGATCGACGATGAAGGCGAGCGGCCCGCGTTTCTCGCTGCCGTCGCCGCGCAGGAGGAGGGCGATGCCGGCGATCTGCTCGGGCGTCAGGTCGCCGGCGCCGCTCGCGTTCGTGACATCGACGACCTTGGCGAAGGAGTGGATGTGGGCGTCGGCGAGCTGGTGGGCCATGCCGCGCACCTCGTCGGATGCGATCTTGCCGCGCGCTACAATTGTTACGATTCGATGCAGCCGCGAAATCTCGATGTAGATCGGCACCCGCTCCTCCGTGAACTCGGGACTTTTGTCCATTAGATCACGACTGGGTTCAAATTGCGGATGATAAAGCAAAGTTGAAACCGTCGATCACGGATTCGCGCAGGTCGGTCGTTGCAGATTGCGCTCGCCGGTTTTTGGGGGACTGCCGGTGGGCGAGAAGAGTGGTGGCCATGATCGCTGTCCCGGAGATTGCTGCCACGGACGGGCAGAGCCGCAAGGTCATCATGGTCGTGGAGGACGACTCGCTTCTTCGCGAGTCGCTCTCGCTCTTGCTCCAGGATTTCGGCTACAGCGTCGTCGATGCGGAGGACGCGGACGAAGCGATTGGCGTCGCGGTGAAGAGCGTCAATCGGGTCGGTCTCGTGTTCGCGGACGTGGACATTCCCGGAGCGCTCGACGGCGACGGTCTTGCCGCGTGGTTCATACGCTATGCGCCCCACGAACTGCAGATACGAGACCGCCGAGGTGTTTGAAACCAATCATCCATTAGTTACAAATGGATATACTTTTATTTTGATAAAATAGTTCATGCCGTTGCGCCGGGGCGCAAGCCCGGGTGATCAAGGCCCGCAGCGTCGGAAATGCCGATCGTCGCTGCTATCGGCGCTCGTTCCTGTCCGCACGAATCGCGCGACATTTGCGGGACAAAACTGTGCAGGTGTGATTCAATCTTTGCACGCAAGTGGCGATAGTACATCTGGGGAGGGGGCAGACGACCTGTCGCGGCGCACGATGCGACTGGGAACCGGGGTATGGAATGAAGAAGATCATCAACTGGCAACTCGATACGGGTGTCGCGGGGGCGAGCCTCAGCGGTCAGGTTGAAGTCAAAGAAGATGCGACGGATGCCGAAATCGAAGAGGCAGTAAAGCAGGATATGTGGAGCCGCATCTCGCTGTCATGGGGCGGAGGTCGGCCTGGCAACCGCCGTCTGTTCTGGCGGTTCGGCCGATCGGAGCAAGCGGCCTAGGAATTCGCGCCGGACCCGCTCCGATGCGATGACACCTGTCAGTGCAACGCGGCATGCGGGTGATGCCGCATGCGTTGCTGTCTTTGGTTGTTGCCGGATTTTGTTGTCGCCGCCCTGTTCGCGGGCCCTGTCGCGGGCCTTGGTCGCCGGTCAGGGCAGGCGGAGTTCGCCGGCGTCCAGGCGCGTGCGGATGCGGCTGACGGCGTCGGCCACCGGATCGGCCGAACCGTTGCGGCGTGCCAGTGTGGCGTCATCGACCGAGAGCACGTCGGCTAGCGCAAGCTCGCGTCCGTTCTCGTAAAGCCACAGCTCCCACGCGTCATCGATCGTTCGTACACGCACCGCTAACGCACGACCCTGATGCGTCAGCTCGAATTGGCGAGCCATGTGAAATCCCCAAAAGAAAACCTACCCCACTATGGCTCCACGCTTTATCCCTAGACGGCGCGGCCTTCAATCACGGATTGAACACATTCGACGCAAATGAAAACATCAGCAAGAACTTGCGGTTTTTGACCGTCCAGACGGCAAGATATGGAGGTGGCGTGCTGGGTTCCGCTTCGTCACTTTCATGGTCACGCAACGGCGCTTGGGTGCGACAGGCATTGTCGCCACCAAGGAAACATGATGACACGAAGCGAAGCACAGGCGGCTGTTGATGCCGCACTCGAGGCGCGCCGCCGTCTCGATCCCATCCGATCGCGGCCCCTTTTTCTGTTCGCCATGGAGATGAGCCAGATCCTGCGCTTCCCCAGCGTCGATCCCGTTGCCGACATCGAAGCCTGGGCTATAGCCTGGCTCGAGGCGCGCGTTGTGCGCGACGCCTTCCCGACGCTGGCGTCGAGCAGGACTGAATCCAGTCCGGAAGGTCAAAGCGCTTCATAGATGACAGCCTTGTGACGGCGTGGAGCATGCCGCGTTCGCCAACTCAGAAGACGGCGACCAGGCCGAACACAACGAGGCAGACCGCGCAAGCGGCGGCGAGGCACCGGGCCGCGCGGCTGCGCCGCGGCGGGCAGTAGTCGTCGATATCACCGTAGAAAGGCATGCGCTCACAACGGGCCGCGGCCTGCGCGGTTCCGGCATTAGGGTTCATCCGACGGCGCGCGCGGCAGGCTCGGCCGTTTGCGAGGGGATGGCCGTCACGCGCACCCGGCCGGTCGCGACATTAACGACATGCCATCGGCCGCACGCGACGCAGGGCACGATCCAGCGCAGCCGACAGGACGGCGCCCTGATCGCGGCATCTGCGAGCACCTTCACCGACGTCTTGTTGATCGGGCACTCGAAAATATAGAGAGACGGCTCGTCAGGCATGCCCTTCCGTCCACGCGTGACAACACGGGTCTCGAAATCGAAACGCCGCTTTCCTCGACAGTTGTGATCGCCGGTGACGTCGTCGCTGCGACCGGGGTCCCACACCCCGTCTCCGGCTCTCCCAGTCCTAACGTGCAAGGTGCGCGCTGTGGTCGTGCCCGAATGTCGCGTTGGCCGGGCCATGCTAGAGATCGTCTCGACAAGGATGATCGCATGGCACGCGAAGAAACCGACTATCGCCCGATTGACGAGGACGACGTGAGGGTAACGGCCGAGTCGGGTCGGGGGTTCGACAGCGTCGTGTTCGGCGCATCGCTCGCGCTCGACGACATCGATTTCGGCGAGAGCTGGTTCGAGCGCTGCCTGTTCGCCGTGCCCGCGATCCGCGGCGCCGACTTTTCGCGGACGACCTTCAAGGACTGCCGCTTCGCGCCGACGCGCTTTGCCAATTGCATCTTCGCCCGCGCGAAGCTGGACGGCTGCGCCCTGTTCGATGTCGAGCAGAAGAAGGGCTGCTCCTTCGCCTTCTGCGACCTCGAGGCGGTGGAAGCGGTGAAGTGCAACTTCGCGACCGGCTCGTTCGAACGCTGCGACCTCTACAATATCAACGCCGTCGAATGCAGCTTCCGCGGCGCCACCTTCACGAAGTCGAGTTTCACCAAGACGCTCTCCCGGCGCGCGAGCCTGACCAAGGCCGCGTTCGACCATTGCAACCTGAGCTTCGCCGACCTGTCGGGGTTGCACCTGCAGGGCGCCTCGTTCCTGTCCTGCAAGTTCTCGGAGGCGTCGTTCATCGACACCGATCTCAGCGAGGCGACGATGCTCGCCTGTTCGCTCGACCGCGTCGAATGGGAACGTGCGCGATTGCGGCGGGCCGACCTTCGCGGATCACGGTTGGCCGGGCTCAATCTTGCGGTGCTTGCCGACTATGCCGGGCTGGTGGTCAGCGAAAGCGAACAGTCGGACCTGCTGCGCCAGCTTGGCATCGACGTCCGCGCGGACTGACCTGCGCCTCACAGGAGGGCATGCAACCGATCAGTTGTTGCCAAGCGATTGCAGCCAGCGGCCGAATTTGTCGCCGGCAATGCGGAGCGATTCGAACGGATCGTCGGAGCGGCGCTGGACGTAGGTACGAGGCGGGGCGCGGCGCGGCGGTTGCGGCGCCTGGGCCACCTGCGGCGCGGGATCCTGGCGCAGCGCTTCGAGCAGCTCGCGATTGATCACGTCCGTTTGCGGCAGCCCGCGCTCGGCACGGTATTTCATCGCGGCCACCTGCGTCATCGGGCCCGGCGAGCCGTCGATCGGGCCGGGATTGAAGCCGAAGGTATAGAGCCGCGTCTGGATCTCGTTGATCTCCGTGCGCTGCAACGGCACCTCTGCCGGCGTCGCGGGCGCGGCAGCGGCAGGCGGTATCGGCGCCGACGAGACGGGCGTGGCCGCAGAAGGCGCCGCGGGTACAACGTCGTTTATCGATGCCACGGTCGTCGGTACCACCTTCGGCTCGGGCGTGGTCGGCGTCGGCGCGGCAGGCGGCGGCGCGCTCGGTGTCGGCGCACTTGGTGAGGCTGGCGGCGTGGCCGCGGCTGCGGCAGGTGGCCGCTCGGCCGATGGCGGCGCCACATCTGGCGACGGCGGGGTGGGCGAAGGAGCGGGCGTCGCCATGGGTGTCGCCGGTGGCGTCGTCACGGGTGTCGTCACGGGCGGCGTCGTTTCCGGCGTCGTCGCGACTGGCGCAGCACTTGCGGTCTCGATCTTCGTGGCAGGCGGCGGCGGCACAGCGCCGGCCGTGGCCGTGGATTCCGGAGTGCTGATGGCGACCACGAACCAGGCGATGCAGGCGACGGCAACCGCAGCACTGCCCGCGCCCGCTATCAATTTCAGTCGACGCGAGCGCTCGGCATTGTAGGCGAGCAGGGCGGCGCGGCGCAGCTCGGCCGCGGCGCGCGGATCGGAGGCTTGCTGCGCCCGCTCTTCGAGACGGCGCGAGAGGTTGGCGATCGATTTCTTGAAGAGCTCATCGCCGTGTCGATCGACTTCCTCGGGAGTCGGGCGGTTGACAGAACGCGGCGTAATTGGCGGCAGGCCGGTGTTCCTTGCACCAACACCCCTGGCGCCCGTGCCCGCGACACCTGCATTTGTGGCACCCGAGCTCGCGGTGCTCGCACTTCTGCCACCCGTGCTTCGATCGACAGTCATGACCCCCCGGTACCTAAAATCCTTTAGTTAATTAATGCGCAGACTTTTGTCGGAGAACCGCGCGATACAAGGGCGTAACAGTGATCAATCTGGGGCCATTGCCAAGAAAAAGGTTCCCACAACGCGGAAAGGCCGGTCGCTTGGGGACGACCGGCCTTCCTTGTGGTGCTCGCCAACACGAAGCCTGTGGGTGTGTGGGAAGGGGGCTTCGATATACGGCTGGGTGACCGCTGGCGAGCTAGAAACTCTGGGTGGGGTAAGGCGCACTCTGTGGTGCAGCCTGTGGGTTTGAATGCCTTTCCTTGAAAACGACGACTGAAAATCAACGTTGCGCTTACGGGGAGTTTAATAGCATTGGCCGCGTCCGACCGTGATCTGCAAGTTTGCATATCTCGGTTGAGCTTACAAGGCTATTTGCTTGAAAATGCGCGGACAGCGCAGACGCAGATATGCAGCTATCGGCCATCTTGCGAGCGCAAAAATTGCTCTCTGCTTATGAAAACATCTCGTTTTTTCAGTATTTTGTGGCTCAACATCGAAACAGCGAGAGAGCGTAGGCCTTCAACTAGTTTCTGTATCTCTGAAATTATTGCCATCTACAAGTGATACTTTAGCTGCCGATGTCGGCCTGCCCGGCGCTTGTTATGACGAAGCGCCGGCCGCCCGCAGCGTGGTGGATGTCGTGGCAGCCGGTGTGTTGGTGAGTGCTGGGCGACCGTGGCGTCGAACGCTGCGATCGCCCAGTCGCCGGCCACCACCCACGGGCGTCCGACGTAGCCTGCAGGCGTAGCCCGAAAGCCCCTGAGGAATTTCACCCGAAGTGTCATAAAACAGCGGCTGGACTGCATCGAACGCTGTTGGACACACCAATGACACGATGCGTCGCAGCAGGCTGGTGCTACTTGAGATTGAATGCGCCGTCTTGGGGCGAAGAAAGTGCGCATCAGGGGTTGTGGGACGTTATGGGCATGTCCGGTGTGGGTTTCCACAGGGATGTGGAACAGGTGCCGTCCGGCATAGCGCGACCGCGCATTGTGGTCGTTGCCACGGTCCATTGGCCGGTAACGACCCGACTCTGCCTGGAAATGGCGGAGAGCGGGATCGAGGTCAGGGCCTTGGTGCCCGACGACCACGCGCTCTTCAAGATGTGCGCCGTCACCGTCGATCGCCTTGGCCGCACCCGCCGCGAGGCGCTGCGCACGATCAGCCGCACCGTGGCGCGCCACGCGCCCGATCTCCTGATCCCGGCCGACGAGAGCGCGATCGATCTGCTGCGTGCGCTCTACAGCCGTGCCATGCGTGGCCGCGGGATGCGCCCCGACCGGATGGCGGCGCTGATCGAGGCGTCGATGGGGGCGCCGTCGTCCTTCGTCTTCGGGCGCGACAAGAGCCGCTTCATGACGTTCGCCCGCGAGGAAGGGATTGCGGTGCCGCGCACCGAGATCGTCGCCAATCTCGCGCAACTGCGCGCGAAGCTGGCGACGGCGCGCTTTCCCCTGGTCATCAAGCGCGACGGAACCTCGGGTGGCGAGGGTGTGCGGGTGGTGGCCGATGCGGCATCGGCGGAGCGGGCCTTCCTCGCGTTTCGCTCGACCGGCAGCCGCCTCTATGCGGTGCGGCAGGCGGTCCGCAAGGTCGATCCCGGGTATCTGCGGCAGCTCCTCGCGCACGCCCCTGCCATTACGGTGCAGGACCATGTTGCCGGCCGGCCTGCCAACCGCGCCGTCGTTTGCCATCGTGGCGAGGTGCTCGCGGGCCTGAGCGTCGAGGTTCTGCGAGCAAAGGAATCGACTGGCCCCGCCACCGTCGTGCGGGTGATCGATCAGCCCGAGATGACCCACGCCGCGCAGCACATCGTGCGGCGCCTCTGCCTCTCCGGTTTCGTCGGCTTCGACTTCATGCTGGAGACGACGACCGGTCGCCCGTACCTCATCGAGATGAACCAGCGGCCGACGCAGATCTGCCATCTTGCGTCGAACGCCGCATCGGACATGATCGGTGCGCTCACCGTCTGGCTGCCGGCCACGGACGCGCGCCGGGCCACGCCCTACCTGGAGCAGGACACGATCGCGCTTTTCCCGCAGGAGAGCTGGCGCGATCCGGCGAGTGCCTTCCTGAGCTCGAGCTCGGCCTATCACGACGTCCCCTGGCAGGCGCCGGAGTTCATCGACGCCTATCGCGCACCGGTCGCGCCCGAACCGCTCACCTGGGTGCAGGTGGTGCGGCAGTTCCTGCGCGATCCGCGGCGCTTCTTTGCCCGTCGGGTCGAGAAAGCGGCGCTGTCGATCGGCATGGCGCCGGCCATCAATCCGCTCAGCAATTCGCGGGACGATTCCCTCAGTGATTCATCGCGGGATCCCGCCCTGGACCCGTCGCGTGCCGCGGCGGCTCCCGCATCGCCGGGTCATTCCGAATCGATTGGTGGAAAGGATATTCTCCATGTCTGATCGCACGGACGTGGCCATCATTGGCGCTGGCCCTTACGGCTTGTCGATCGCCGCGCACCTCGCGAGCCGCGGCGTGGCGTTCCGGATCTTCGGCAAGCCGATGGAAAGCTGGCTGACGCAGATGCCGCGCGACATGCTGCTGAAGTCCGAAGGGTTCGCGTCGAGCCTGTTCGACCGCGCCGGCAAGCTCACGCTCAAGAGCTACTGCCGGGAGAAGGGGCTGCCTTATGCCGACATGGGCGTGCCGGTGCCGCTCGAGCGCTTCGCCGCCTACGGCCTCGCCTTCCAGCAGCGCGCCGTGCCGACGCTCGAGCAGACGCTGGTCACCGGTCTGAAGAAGACGCCGCAGGGCTTCGCGCTGCAGCTCGACAACGGCGAGCGGCTCGAGGCGCAGCGGGTCGTCATGGCGGTCGGCATCACCCACTTCGCGCATATGCCCGAATCGCTCGCGTCCCTGCCGCGCGAGCGTGCCACGCACAGCTCCGAGCACACCGAGTACAGCCGCTTCAAGGGCAAGGATGTCGTCGTGCTGGGCGCGGGTTCGTCGGCGGTCGATGTCGCGACGCTCCTGCACGAGGCCGGTGCGCGTGTGAAGGTCGCCGCACGCCGGGCCGAAATCGAGGTCCACAGCAGGATGCAGTTGCCGCGGCCGTGGTCGGACAAGCTGCGCCAGCCGATGTCGGGCATCGGGCCGTCGTGGCGGTCCTGGTGCTTCGCCTATCTGCCCGGCATCTTCCATCACATGCCCGAGGCGCGGCGGCTGCGGTGGACGCGGGTCCATCTCGGGCCGGCCGGCGGATGGTTCATGGCCGAACGGTTCGGCCGCGTGCCGCGGCTGCTCGGCCATACGCTGATCGATGCCCACGTGGTGGGCGACAAGAGCCGGGTGAGGCTCGAGTTCGCCGCACTCGACGGCAGCCATCCGGTGGTCGAGGCTGACCACGTCATCGCCGCCACCGGTTATCGGCCTGTTTTGAAGCGGCTCACTTTCATCGATCCCGCACTGGCCCGGTCCATCGCCACGGTGAACGACACGGTGGTCCTCTCGTCCAAATTTCAAACGAACGTCGCCGGCCTTTATTTCGTGGGCCCGGCCGCGGCCAACAGCTTCGGTCCGCTGATGCGCTTCGCGGTGGGCGCCGGGTTCGTGGCGCGGCGGCTCTCGCGCCATCTCGCGGCGACGGCGCGCAAGGCGGAGACGGCCGTCGCCGAAGCCGACCGTGCGGCCGTGTCGCCGGGCCTGTCGTCGACGGTCGGCGCGAAGTGACCGAGGTGTAGGCGCGAGTCGCGGAGATGGCCACTGCCGACCCGACCGCCGGAAGCCGCAGTGGATTGCGCGCGCTGTTTCCGCGGTCGCTGCTGAACTGGCGCGAGCAACGCTTCTTCGGCCGCTACGGGGAGATCGAGCTGCATCTCCTCAAGTTCCTCTGCCGGCACGACGCCGATGCGATCGATGTCGGGGCCGACACCGGCACCTACCTGCATTACATGCTGCCGCAGGCGCGGCACGTCATCGCCTACGAGCCGTTGCCCGAATCGGCGGCGGCATTGACGGCGAAATTTCATCGTGGCGTCGCGGTCGAGGCCGTGGCGCTGTCGGACCGCAAGGGAACGGCCGAGCTGCGCGTGCCGGTGATCGGCGGCATTCCGATTCCAGGCTGCGCGACCTTCTCGCCGCGGGCGGCGGCGCTCTATCCGACCTGCAAGACGGTCAGGGTGCTGACCGATCGGCTCGACAGCATCTACCAGGGTCGCGTCGGGCTCGTGAATATCCAGGTCGAGGGCCATGAGCAGGCCGTGCTCGAGGGCGCGGTCGAGACGCTGCGCCGCAGCCGGCCGCGGCTGGTGATCAAGATCGACGAGCGCCTCGCGCCCGGCAGCGTCGAGCGCACGCGCGCCTTCTTCGCAGGCCTGAACTACACCGGTCATTTCGTGCACAACAATGTGCTGAAGCCGCTCGAGCGCTTCTCGGTGCGGCACATGCAGTATGCCGGCAACCTTCCCGATCTGGTGGCGCCGCTGGCCGCGCGCGAGCGCTTCGGCCGCTACATCTGCAACTTCCTCTTCCTGCCCGCCGAGGAGCCGCCCGCCACGCTGCGCCAGATCGCGGCACAGCTCGAGAAGCGTCGCTGACTGTTCAAGGTCAAAGCTCGATAAGGCGTGCGCGCCTTGCGATCCCGGGTGGCCGCGCTCACAGGCCCCACAGCTTTACCGTTTCCTCTTCGCGAGTGCCTTCGCGTCTTCGCGAGCGCAGTTGATGAAAAGCTGGGCGACCGGGCTGAGCCGGCGGTTTTTCAGGGTAACGATGACGTTCTGCACGTGGGCCCCGGGCAGTTCAACGCCCAGGACCTTGATCTCGGAGCGCATCGTAGGAAACTTCAATATCGAAGCCGGGAAAATCGTGACGAAGCGCCCGGTCGCCAGGAGGCTGATCCGCACCTCGGGCGAATCGGCCACCACGGTCACGCGGGGATAATCGAGCCCGCTGGCGCGAAAGGCTTCCATTGCGAGCGACGCAATCACGCTTCCCGGCGGGGGCAGCGTCCACGATTCGCCCGCCAGTTCGGCAAGTTCGATCTTGCGCCGCCGCACCCACCGATTTTGTGCGCCTGCCGCAACGACATATGAGTCATCGAAGAGAAATTCGAAATCCAGCCGTTCGTCCGCCGTCGGCTCAAATCTCCGCACGATCAGGAGATCGACGTTACGCTCACTCAGTTCGCGGCGAAGTCGATCGACATAGGCGGTCACGAGATGGAATACCATGCGCGGATAGCGCTGCGAGAGCCGATCGACGATGGCGGATACGAAGCTCGCGGCCAGGATAGGGGTGCATCCGATCCGTACCTCTCCGGCCGTGGGGTCGGCGAGAAACTCGATGTTCTTCGCTGCCTGGCGCAGGTCATCGAATGCGGCCACCCCACCATCGAGCAAGGCGCGACCGGACTCGGTCGGCGTGACACCCTGGGGGCTGCGCTCGAGCAGTCGCGCTCCAACGATACGTTCCAATTCCGCGATTGATCTCGAAATGGCGGGCTGGGTTGTATGGAGCAGCACGGCCGCCTTGCTCATGCTGCCGGCCTGCACGACAGCCATCAGGATATGAAGGTCGTGCAGCTTGATCCGAAGTCCGATGCGATCGCTCAACGGCATGGCGCATATTGCAAGATTGATATGGCGACATGAAAAGATAGCATTACCTGCGCATAACGGCCTCCGGGTATTTTTGCCGTCGAACCTCGAGGAATAGCCGGGCCACGCCAGATCGTGCGCCTCGCACGCCCGAACCGATGGCCCGAACCGATGGAACGCCATGTACCTTCCGCGCCGTCGATTTCTGCATCTGGCCGCGGGTGCTGCAGCACTTCCTGCCCTGTCGCGCACCGCCTGGACGCAGACCTATCCGGCACGGCCGGTGCATATCATCGTGGGCTTTGCGGCCGGCGGCCCGAACGACATCCTGGCGCGCCTGATCGGTGAATGGTTGTCGAAGCGGCTTGGCCAGCCATTCGTCATCGAGAACCGGCCGGGCGCCGGCAGCAACCTCGCCACTGAGGCGGTCGTGCGCGCGCCTTCGGACGGCTACACGCTCCTCCTGGTCGGTTCACCGAACGCGATCAATGCGACGCTGTACGACAAACTCGATTTCAATTTCATCCGCGACATCGCGCCGGTCGCGAGCTTTATCCGCGGTGCCCTTGTCATGGTCGTGCATCCATCGGTTCCGGCCCGGACGGTTCCGGAGTTCGTCGCCCATGCAAAGGCGAATCCAGGCAGGCTCTCCTATGGTTCAGGCGGGATTGGCGGGATCACCCATGTCACCGCCGAACTGTTCAAGATGATGGCCGGCGTCGACATGGCGCACGTACCGTATCGCGGCGTGGCGCCCGCGCTGACCGATCTGCTCGGCGGGCAGGTGCAGGTTCTCTTCGCCAACCCGGCCCTGTTGGTTCCCCACATCAGAGCCGGCAAGCTGCGGGCTCTCGCGATAACCACCGCAACACGCCTGGAGGGGCTGCCGGACATCCCGACTGTCGGCGAGTTTGTTCCGGGCTACGAGGCGAGTTCCTTCTTTGGCTTCGGCGCGCCCAGGAACACGCCGGCCGAGATTGTCGACAGGCTGAACAGGGAGATTGATGCTGGCCTTGCCGATCCCGGGATCAAGGCGCGGCTTGCCGACCTGGACGGCACGGTGCTGGGCGGCTCGCCTGCCGATTTCGGAAAGCTTATCGCGGAGGAAACCGAGAAGTGGGGCAAGGTGATTCGGGCTGCCAGCGTCAAGCCGGAGTAGGCGGGCACGCTTGTTGGGTTTTGCCCCTCGTTCTCCGCGCATACGCATATATGAAGTGCCGCTGACGCGTCGATTCTACCGGACGCGCACCTCGACCCGCTTGCCGGCACGATGCAGCAGGCTCACGAGCCTGTCGGCACTGAACCGGTCTGCCTTGCGATGCATGACTTCGGAGATTCGTGTGCGGGGCACTCCCAGCGCGTCCGCCAGCGCCTGTTGCTTCTGGCCGCGCTTGCGCAGTTCCTTCTCCAGGGCAATGAGCAGGGTTTCGCGCACAAGCATGGCAGCGGCCTCGTCAGGCGGGAAGCCGAGGTCCTCGAACACATTGCCGCTGCTGACCGTCATTTTATCCATCTCAACCTCCGATCTGTCTGAACCGCTGCTGTCCAAGGGCGATGTCTCGTGGGCTGGTCCTCTGCGTCTTCTTTTGGAAGGCATGGAGGATGTAGATCGCGTTGCCGACATGGGTGACGTAGAAGGCCCGGAATTGACCTCCGGCGCGGACGCGGACTTCGCGCACCCCCACGCCGACAGCCTTCACGGGTTTCCAGTCGTCCGGTTCCAGCCCATATTGCAGACGCAGGATTTGCCGCCCCATGAGCCGCCGGGCCGCCTCGGGAAAGGCTCGGAGATCGTCTCGGCTGCTGGCCATGAAGATAACCGTCTGCATGGGCGAATGTACAAAATCCACGACATTATGTCGACGATTTTGTACACGTCCCGTTGCTCCGAACTGTCGTCTGACACCTTAAAGCGCGGTCGATGGCCCATAGCTATGTTCCATGGCATATCCTGGGGCATATATTGCGGGCAGGCGCCGAAAATGTTGGAATATGTTGCGTGCTGACGATTGAGGCCTCTTGCCGAGAGGCGGGTGGCGGACTAGCTAGGACTTGTGAGGACAGCGGCAGAAACCATGTCGAAGCAATGCTTCTGTGAAGCCGAGCCGTGCCATGCCGGCAAGGAGAAGATCGAGGCGTTCGCCGCGGATTTCGCGAAGAAGGTGGGCTATCAGGCCGGCGGCGAGCTGGAGGCGGTCGTAGAGCAGATGGGCGGCAAGATCGTCTATCAGACCTTTGCCGATCTCAGCCGGTCGCTCGATGCCTCGATCCGCGTGATGGGCAGCGGCAATTTCGAGATCTACCTGCCCGACTACACCAGTGCCGAACGTGACCGCTTTTCGATCGCGCACGAGATCGGCCACTACATTCTCCACTATCCGCTGGCCAACGTGCCGATGATCGCGCGCCGCTTTGGCTCCACGCGCGTCGAATGGGAAGCCAACTGGTTCGCCGCCGGCTTCCTGATGCCGGAGGCCGCGTTCCGCAAGCAGTTCGCGCGCCATCCGAAGAACATCGCGGGCGTCGCCCGGCACTTCCGGGTCTCGACCGCCGCCGCGACGGCAAGGGCGAAAGCGCTCGGCCTCCTCTGAGCCGCCGGTCGTGGCGAGGAGCAAGCGCGGCACCATCGAGGTGCAGTCGCGACTGAGGATGTTCCTCAGCCTCGATGTCGTGGGATCCACCGAATTCAAGCAGGCCAAGCGCGGCGCCGATTCGGCCGAGGCGGCTGATTCGTGGGTCGAGCCATTCCTGTCGTTCTACCAGATCGCCGTGCAGCAGATGGCGGCGCAGTGGACGGCGGTGCGCGACGCCATCGCCGCGATCGATCCCGGCCGGAGCAATCCCGGGAAGGGCGATTCCGGCAAAGGCGATGGCCGCTTCGAGTTCGGCGACAGCCCGACCTTCTGGAAAGGCGTGGGCGATGAGGTCCTGTTCACGAAGGTGGTGCGCTCGCCGCTTGATGCGATGGCGGCGGTCCATGCGCTTCTCGCGCTGATGGCCGAGCAGCGCCGGCAGTTCGCGGCCAAGCCGCAGTGGCAGAGGCTGAACGTCAAGGGCACGGCCTGGCTCGCGGGTTTCCCCATCAACAACGCCGAGGTCATCCTGCCGGTGCGCGCCGGCCGGCCGGCCGCGGGCCTGCCCGACGATCCGGTGGCGGAGAATTACCGTTTGCTGGCGTTGCGTGAGCGCTCGTCGGAGAGAAGCTCGGCGTACCATGCCGACTATATCGGCCCGTCGGTCGATCTCGGCTTCCGCTTGCGCGAGCTCGCCGATCCGCGGCGGCTGGTCATCTCGGCCGACCTCGCGTGGCTTCTCTGCCATGCCCATCGCGGCTGCGGCGAGCGCGAGCGTTCGGCCTGCACCTATCTCAACATGCCCGACGTCGGCTACGAAGGCCGCACCAGCCTGCGCGGCATCCTGGGCGGCGATCCCTATCCGCTGATGTGGATCGAATCGGATCCGACCAATCCATTGAACAACGCCGAGGACAAGCTTTTGCAGCGGGCGCTCGGCAAGGGGAGGGCGAAGCAGCACCTCGCTTCGCTGTGGGGCTTCTGCAATGCCTTCCTCACCGGCGATTCACCCTTGCGCATGCGCCCCTACATTCCCGGCTGCCGCGTCGCGGGCCTCGGCGAGATGTCGGCGGACCATCGCCTGCGGCTGGCTGCGATCCAGGAGCTCGTCAACCGCCCGACCGAGCAGCTCACGAGCCTCGCGCGCAGCGACAGCGAATCCGGCCCCATCCCGACCGCCGCCCAGAACTTCGCCCGCGGCATCCTGAGCGGCATCGAACCGAGACGACGCGGCCGGCGTCGCGGCAAGAGGCGGACGCGGCGCTCAGGCGACTAGAGCGGATTCCGAAGTGATGGAACCACCCCCTCACCCTGAGGAGGCCGCATGGCGGCCGTCTCGAAGGGTGGGAACCCGCACCCGTTGCCACCCTTCGAGACGCGCGCTGCGCGCGCTCCTCAGGGTGAGGTGATTCTGTATAGGCGGATCATGCTCTAGCGTTCCGCTGACGGCGAGGCATCAGTTGCGGCGTGACAGCATGTCGTCGAGCAAGGCCTGGGAGCGGGTCCGATCGAAGGTGCGCGAATGGAGCATCTGCTTGTTGCGCGCGGCCGAGGTCAGATAGAAGCGCTCGTAGAGGAAGCCTCGTCCCGCCAGCGAAGAGCCGACGAAATCCCAGGCCAGCCGGAATACGGCCGCCCGGTTGTCGGCGGTGACGCCGTCGGCGCCGCTCAGCATTTCGTCGATCAGCGGCCGCAGCTTGGGGTCGTCGAGTTGGGCCCGGCTGGGTGCTGTCAGCAGGTTGTGGCTGCCGATGAGGGTGATGATCTCGGCCACCCGCGGCATCCAGGTCGCGAGCATCGCCCGCATCGGATCGAGCACGGCGCCGTTGGGGAACCACGCCCCGTCCTCGCGTTCCCAGGCCCGCGCCAGCGACAGCTCCAGGGCATTGGCGGTCATGCGCACGTAGCAGGCGATCTCGCCCAGCATTTCGACCGTCGCCGGCGTATGGTCACCGATCATCTCCGCCATGCGGGTGGCGAGGCCGTAGGCGAATTCGAGTTTCGTCAGGGCCCGGATGGTCGACTGGGTGGTCATGTTGATGAAGTAGTGGGTCTGCTGCATCGAGTTGTAGATCTTGACGTCGCCGTCGATGAAGATCCGATCCCAGGGCACCAGCACGTCGTCGAAAATGCAGAAGGCATCCTGCTCGTCGAATCGCGATGACAGCGGCTTGTCGAACGGGTCGGCGCCTGGCGCCGAGGCCGAATCGCGGCACAGGAACTTGAGGCCGGGCGTGTCGAGGGGGACAGCGAAGGCCAGCGCGTATTCGGTTGCCTCTGCTGGAATGGGCTGAGCCGGGTACACCGTCTGCTCGTCGGCATAAGGCGCGAGAGTGGCGAGCACGCGGGCCCCCCTGACGATGATTCCGTCGGCCGTCTGCCCGACTTTTCGGATGGTGACCTTGTTGCCCAGGATCCGGCCGTCGGTCCGCTTGTCGACGGTCGGCTGGATGATCGTATGCGTGAGAGAAATGTCGGCCTCGGCCAGATGGCGCTGGAAGGCCACGAGGTTATGCGCGCCGCGCTCGTTGCGGCCGTCGGCGCCAGCCCACACGCGAGGTGCCGATGCGAAGGCCGCGAACTTCATGTTCATGTAGTCGGGCGTGCGGCCCATGATGCCCATAGAACCTTCCGACAGCCGCACGAGGCCGGCATGGCGTTGCTGCAGCTCGTCCCTGGAGCGCGGGATCATGTGGCTGACGTTGGTGGGCTGGCCGGTGTCCGGGTGCGTGAAGAGGCAGTCGGCGGGGTAGGCGTGCTGCCGGTCGAAGATCGCGGCCAGGCTTTCGGCGCCGCCCCGCAGTTTGGCGTGCGTGGTGACGTCCTCGATCCGCTCGCCGTCGACCCAGATCTCCCGCTTCGTCTTGCGGAGTCCCTCGAGGAACTGCGAACCCGTGCGCGCGCCCATGCCCAATCCTCCCTGTCCTTGCTGCAACCGGATCGAATGCCCTTGCTTCCTGTAGCGATCACTACATAATGTAGCGATCATTACAGGAAGAGACGGCAAGGTCAAAGTGAAGAGCAAGGCGACGGCCTCCCGCAGGGCGCGAGCCGGCCGTATCGGCCGGAGGGAGACGGGTGCCCGGGCCGATCGCCCGAGAAGGCAGGGCGCTCAATCGCGGCTGCGTATCCTCGAAGCGACCTTCGAATTGGCGCACGAGCTGGGCTATCAGGGGACGTCGATTTCCAAGGTCGTCGAGCGATCGGGCCTTCCCGCCAGCTCCGTGTACTGGCACTTCGCCGACAAGGACGCCCTGTTCGCGGCAATGATCGAGCACAGCTTCGAGCAGTGGCGCGCCGCCCTGCCCAAATGGACGTCGCCTGCCAAGGACGGCTTTCGCCGCGACGAGCTGAAGGCCCGCATTCGTTCCGCCATCGCGAGTATCGCCACCAACCCCGAGTTCTGGCGCCTCGGCTTGCTGTTGTCGCTGCAGCGTCAGCCGGTCGAGCCGCGGGCGCGGCTGCTGTTCAAGGAGATCCGCCGGCGCGTGATCGCCAACATGGCCTCCTTTTGGAAGCATGTGCTGCCGCGCGGCCACGAGCGTCGCGCGCCGGGCCTGCCTGATTTGTTGGCCCGCTTCACCATGGCAACCGCCGATGGCTTGTTCGTGGCGGCGCAGATCGACAGCGATTGCGACTACGACCGGTTCGCCGACCTTCTCGCCGACATGCTGGAGTCCGCTGCTGCACGGCTGGGCTGATCGCGAGTCGGGTCTGGGCGCGATGTCTTAAGGCGCGGGAACGGGCGCTGGCGGTGCTAAGAGCTGAAACTCAATTAGCTTGCCGTTAATAAACACGCCGGAATATTCGTGGCCGCCCGCTTCGTATGCTTCCCTCACATCGGCTGTCGGTGGTCCCATCAGCCTCTCTAATTCGCTGGGCGACATCCCCCGCTTGACGCCTTTGTCGGTTGGAGCGGGATCAGGCCCTGAACGAGAGGAAGGCATCGAGGTGGGCAAATCGCGCCAAACCAGCATGTTCACGCGGTTACCAGGAAGATATTCCTCTCTTTGGTAGCCAATGACCTTCGCGTTCTGAAAACATACGCCCTCGAAAACATTCTCGTGCCGATAGGTCCAACACGTTTCGTGACTCCGGCCCATGAGCGCCTCGACTTCTCGACCGGACATACCCGCTGATACGCGGTCAGGTCTTCGTTGACTGTCAGGTACGTCGGCCTGCGCGCAGGCGGCCAGTCCTATCGCGACCAGAAGCAATCGAGCAAATGCGCGAGATGGTTTGGACAGCAAAGTGTGAGTTCCGGAAGACCGTCGTTGCTGCTCTCGTGGACAGATGACCACGTTCGCAGTACGCGTATATATAGAAGTCTTGTCGCACGATCTCTCAATAGTTGATACGGCGATTCCGTATCAACTTTATCTGTGGGATAGCGCGTCACCGCCGATAATTCGCGCGGCGGCCTTTCCAGGGGAAGGGGGCGAAGGTGTCGTCCTTGCCGTTGTAGGCCCAGTGCCAGGCCGTGACGTGCGGCTGGCCGAACATGTCGTCGTAGTCGACGCGGCCGAACAGCTTGGGGAAGACATTGCCGCGATGCACCTCGGCCACCAGCTCCGAGTCCGCCGGTTGCGGATCGCGCAGCTCGACCACGTGTTGCTCGCCCGGCCGCAGGATCAGCTCCGGTCCGACCTCGAGGCGTGGATAGGCCGACTCGGCCGGCATGGGCGGGCTGTGGTCGGCGCCGCAGGCGAGGCGCCGCACGATCGCGGGCGTGCGGCCGTAGTTGGTGAGGGTGACGGAGTAGCAAAGCGCCGGCGTCTCGCCGAGTTCGACGCGCATCGCGATCTCGCCGAACGCTGCCGTCATTGTGGCTGTTTCGAACAAGTAGGCGCGCTCGAGCTGCGGCAGGATGGCGGCACCCTGCTTGGCCGCTTCGGCCGAGCGCCAGGTCGCATGGGTGAGGATGAGCGCCATGAGTGCGAGCAGCAACGTCGCATAGGTGGTGGCGCGCTCGAGCGTCAGGTGAGACGCACAGACGACCAGCCCGATCGATTCGCAGTCGCGAACGAGCACAACGCCGCCCACGAGCCCCAGCACAAGGGCAGCGATCAGTAATGACAGCCTCATGATCGCTCCCTCGATCTCCCCTAGTTCCCTCTGAGCGGTTGCTTGCGAGCGCGATCCGGGGGACAGCTTACCATCCTTGAGCCCGCCGCCAAGCCGGTTGACGGGCCTGTTTCGCCGCGCCAGACACCTATCGGTGGTGGTATTCGCTCCATTTTTCAGGGGCTCGACACTTCATGCAGTCTCATATCTACGTTGGAATCGTCACTCTGCTCGCCGTGCTCGTCTATTTCTGGATGGCGACGCAGGTCGCGCGCACGCGCTACAAGGTCGGGATCTTCGCGCCGGTCATGACCGGCGATCCGCTCCTCGAGCGAACCATTCGCGCCCATGTGAACACGCTCGAGTGGCTGCCGATCTTCCTGCCCTCGCTGTGGCTTGCGGCGCTCTACTGGAGCGACCGGATCGCGGCCATCGTGGGGCTGGTCTGGGTCGTCGGGCGGATCATCTATTTCGTCGGCTATCGCATGGATGCGTCCAAGCGCAGGTATGGCTTCTTCATCCAGGTGTCCGCCGTCACCGTGCTTGTGCTCGGCGCGCTCGGCAACATGATCTATCTCGCGGTGATCGCTTAAAGCGCGGGAGAGGCGTCAGCCGGCGGTACGTGGCCGATCTACGGCCAGGCCGGCGGCTTTCCACTCGGGAAAGCCGTCCTGCAGGCGCTTCGCCTTGAAGCCCTGGCCGCGCAGGAGTGCCACGGCCTCGAACGCCAGCACGCAGTAGGGGCCGCGGCAGTAGGCGACGATCTCCCGGTTCCTCGGAAGTTCGCGCAGGCGGCGCCTGAGCTCGTTCAGCGGGATGTTGACCGCTTTCGGCAGATGCCCGGCGGCATATTCATCCGACGGCCGCACATCGAGCACGGTCACGAGGCCTGCCTTAAGACGCCGCGCCAGCTCGGTGCGTGACACTGGCTCGAGGGCGTCCCGCTCGCTGAAATAGCCGCTGATGACGTCTCGTACTTCGGCGAAGTTACGTTCGGCAACGCGGCGCAGCGCGGCGACAAGATCGAGCACCAAGGGATCTCTCAGCCGGTAGAGGACACGCTTGCCGTCCGGCCGCGACGCCAGAAGGCCGTTGCGCCGCATCAGCCGCAGGTGTTGCGAGACGTTGGCGACCGGCAAATCCATGCGTTCGGCCAGCGCCTCGACGCTGCGCTCGCCCTGGGCGAGCAATTCGAGGATTTCCAATCGTTGACCGTGGCCGAGCGCCTTGGCGACCTCGGCGAAGCCTTCGAACAACGCGCGTTTGGGATTGTCGCTTGACATGCTCCGACCTGATGAAGAATCATTCAACATAATTATTGAATGATCGAATTTACGCAAGAGGAGGCGTCCATGATCCTGCGCCCGTTCCTGCATGAGTATCCGGTGGCAATTTCCTACCTCTTCGGCTGCGGTGGCAAGGCTTCAGCCGCCGTGGTCGATCCGGTGGACAAGATCGCGCCCTATCTCGCGGCAGCGGCTGCCACCGGCATGCGCATCCTCTACGTCATCGACACGCATCTGCATGCCGATCACCTGTCGGCCGGCCGCCGGCTTGCCGAAGCGGCCGGTGCCGAGTACCTGCTGTTCGCAGATGCCGAGGCTGCGGCGCCGTTCCGCGGTGTCCGCGACGGCGACGTGCTTCCGCTCGGCAACGTCACCGCCAGAATCCTCCACAC
>Ga0081455_10001556_pt1 | contig 28173 bp, 30 predicted proteins | sample TabmetS3T2R1_FD_70207 | JGI IMG/M metagenome (GOLD analysis project Ga0081455, IMG submission 70207) | Tabebuia heterophylla rhizosphere microbial communities from the University of Puerto Rico - S3T2R1 | ecosystem: Host-associated > Plants > Roots > Rhizosphere ... | reverse complement strand
TCTGACTCCAGCGTGACCGGCTCACAGCCCACCACCGGCTCTTCGGACAAGTCACTTCCCGGACCCGCCACCACCCAGCCTAGAACGCCTCTACCAGCCACCACTTGACACAGAAGGGAGCCAAGAGCGGGCGAGTTAGCCGCCGATGCCGGTCACCCTGGTCTCGGCGGCATGATCACTCGGCGGTGTAGGCGGGGAGGGGTGGGTCGAAGGTCAGTGTTGTGTTGGGCGCCTCGTGTTGCTTCTCATCGCGCGGCCAGACCGCGGTGCCAACGTATTGCTTGCCGTCCAGGGTGAGCAGAACCTCGTAGGTGAATGGTGGGGGGCCGAGCTGGGCTGCTTGTTGGGCCGGATTCTGGTCGCCTCGGAAGAACAGCGAACCCTCGGCGTAGCACTCGCCGTGGTCCTCGAGCTTGGTGTCGAGGGTCATGGAGCGTCCGTTGGCCGCGGTCGCGGTGATCTCGGCGTCGGCCTCCTGCGGCTGGAACGCCAGGTCCTGCACAGTGACCTCTGGCGGGTAGGCATACAGCTGGTCGCCGTCCCCGGAGACGAGGGCGATGTCGGCCGCCGGCTGGTCGGTCGGTCCGTCGGTGGGGGTGGTCCACAGGAAGCTCGCGCTCACGCTCCCTTGGCGTCCACGGCCGAACAGATCGACGCGGTAGCGGCCGGCCGGACCGGCCGGATGGAGGCGGAACGTCTGGTCGCTGATATGCGTGGCCGGTACGGTGTTCTGCCGCGGGCAATCGACGCCAAGCTCGGTGAACGTTGCCTGGAAGTGCCAGTCCTCGATGCCGAACCAGAAGTTGACGGAAGTGGGACTGCCGACACCATCAAGGTCGCTGGTCTGTGCAAACCCGTCGGCACAGAGGCCTCGCGCGGTCCCTTCCCGGTTGGGTGGGCCGTCCCAGCAGTAGGACCAGGGCTGCAGTTCGACATCTCGGTCGGCAAGTCGCAGCACCACCGGCGAGGGCTGGTTGCTCCACTCATACGTCGGTTCTGGCCGCTGCGTCGCGGTCGGGGAGGGGCTGCTCGTGGCGGGGCCGCCGGAGACTGTGGGGCGGTCCGATCCCGGCAGTTGAGTGCTAGCCGTGATGACGGCGGCCGCGACGACCGCCGTACCGCCCACGGCGAATGCCTGCCGACGTCGGCGACGCCGCGCACGCCGCGCCACAACCTCTCCGAAAGGCGCCGGCTGCTCCGGTGTCAGATTCGCGACGTGCCTGCGCAGGCGATCTCCCAAGTCGTTCATGTCGCCTTCCGTTCCTCGTCGGCCAGCAACGGAGCGAGGGCCACGCGACCGCGCGACAGCCTCGACTTCACCGTGCCGGTGGGGACGTGGAGAATCCCGGCGACCTCCTCGACCGAGAGGTCGTGCAGGTGGTACAGCACCACGACAGCCCGCTGGGACACGGGGAGCCTCGCGAGGGCCTCCGCCAGGTCCATGTCCTGCCCTAGCCCGGCCGCCGGTGCCGCTGTCGCAGCGCGTCGCCCGAGCAGGCCCAACCCGCGGGCCGCCACCTGGCGCCGACGCTGGCGCGACACGAGCAGCCGCACCGCCACCGTGCGCAGCCATGCCTCTGGGTCGGCGTAGTCGCCTACCTTGCCCCAGTGCTCGAGCAACCGGACGAAGGCGTCCTGCGCGACCTCCTCGGCGTCAGCCCGGTTCCCGCCGATCGCCGTGAGCAGGCCAACCAGCGAGGGACACGATTGCGCGTACAGAGCGGCCACTGCGTCCGTCTCCACGCCCCAATCACGCGGCAGAGCCCGATCCGGTTCCATGGTGGTTAAGACGCCACGGAATCACGGGGAGTTCCGGGCCTAGCACCGTGCACACGGCAACCATGAGTCCAGCCACAGACTGCCCTGTCATGGGCATGTGCGCGCACTTCGGGCCCCACCCTTGTCGTCCACCGATGCCGGGGTGCCGCAGGTATCAGCGCCCGGGTTCATGGTGCGGTTTGTGGCGCGAAACGACGGCAACCGATGGGGCTGGATGCTGCCGGAGGGGTCTGCCACCGAAGTCCTGATGCCTGGAGGCAACCCGTGGCTATGGTGAGCGACTCACTCGTAATGCGTAGGTCGTCGGTTCGATCCCGACAGGCGGCTCCAATAATGGCTAGGTAGGCGACCGCAAGGTCAAGCTAGGTCCCGGTGGCGCCCGACTCGGCCGCGGATTCCTTGTCGATCGCTCGCAGCAGTGCGGTGAGCCCGACGGTCAGCGCGTCCTGCTCATGGGCGGTGAGTGCGGCGAACCATCGGGCGTGTCTGCGGTGGAAGACATCGGCTACCTGATGGGCGACCTGCTTGCCTTCCGGGGTCAGGCGGACGATCTGGTAGCGGCGGTTGTGGGGGTCGCGTGACTTCTCCGCCCATCCCTTGCGGATCATGCCGTCCACGAGTCGGCTGATCGTGCTCTTCTCGAGGCTGAGTCCGGCCCCTAGGTCCTGTTGGGTTTGCGCTCCGTCGCTGAGTTGCCGCATCGCCATCGCCTCGGACATCGAGAGGCCGAGTCCCGGCACGGCCTGCGTGGGATCGAGAACGCCGCGCATCCCGAGGAACCGGCCCATGGCCGCATCGAGGGTCTCGTACGGGTCGGGCATGACCACCTCAACAGTTGTGCGATGCAACTATGTTGTCTACGCTAGGACAGTTGCATTGTACAACCAAGGGAGAGACATGCTCAGCTGGTGGGGCCAGGTCGTGGTCAGGATTCGGTGGCTGCTCGTCGCCGCGGCGGTCGGAGTCGTCGTGGCCGGGGTCGGTTGGGGCAGCAGCGTCTTCGACCGGCTCATCAGTGGCGGATTCGATGATCCGAACAGCGAGGCCGCTCGAGCGACCGAGCGGATCGCCGCCGAGTTGGGACGGCAGGACGTCGACGTGGTGGTGCTGTACTCCAGCGACGACGCGACCGTCGACGACGCCGCGATGCGAGGCCCGATCACCTCGACGATCGACGGCCTGCGCGAGAGCCCGGACGTCGCCGGTGTGACGAGCTACTACGACACCGCGACGCCCGCGCTCGTATCGGAGGATCGGCATTCGACGTATGCCGCTATCACTCTGGACGCGGTCAGCGACGACGCCAAGCTCGACGCCTACGACGAGATCCGCTCCGAGCTGGACGCGCCAGGTCTCACCACCGAGGTCGGCGGCGTCGTCGCCCTACAGGCAGCGGCCGACGAGCAGGTGGAGCGCGACCTGGCCCGTGGCGAGATGATCGCGATGCCGATCGTGCTGGTGCTCCTCGTCTTGATCTTCGGCGGCGCCGTGGCCGCGGCCATGCCCTTGGTGATCGGAGGCCTGGCCGTCCTCGGGGCGCTGACGACGACCCGGGCGATCACCGAGGTCACCGACGTGTCGGTATTCGCCGTCAACACGATCATCCTGCTCGGCCTCGGTCTCGCAATCGACTACTCGCTGCTGATGGTGAGCCGGTTCCGCGAGGAGTTGGGTCGCGGACTCGAGCCGCGTCTTGCAGTGGTGCGGACGATGGCGACCGCGGGGCGGACGGTCCTCGTGTCGGGCCTGACGATCGCGCTCGCCCTGGCCAGCTTGTTGATCTTCCCGCAGGTCTTCCTGCGCTCGATGGGCTTCGGCGGGGTGGCCGCCGTCGCCGTCGCGACGCTCGGTGCCTTGACGGTGCTGCCGGCGCTGCTGGTCATCCTCGGACGCCGGATCGATGCGCTGCGGGTACCGCTGCCATGGCAACGGCGCCGATCGCACGACGCAAACGCCGGCGCCTGGGCCCGGCTGGCCCGGAGCGTGATGCGCCGGCCACTTCCCTACCTGGCCGGAGTCCTGATCATCCTGGTGACCGCCGGGCTGCCCTTCCTCGGTGCGCAATTCAGCGGCGTCGACGAGCGGGTGCTGCCGGAAGGAACGGAGGCCCGGGACGTCGCCGAACGAGTCGCCGACGAGTTCCCCAACGGTTCGGAGGCCCCGATCCAGGCCTACGTTGAGGGTGCGTCCGTTTCGCAGCTGCGTGGGCTGGCGGCGCGGATCGAGTCGATGCCAGGTGTCACCGGGGCCGAGCCGACCGCCCAGCGGGGCGACAGCGCTCTGATCTCCGTGGGCTATGCCGGGCCACGCACCGGCGACCAGGCACAGGATCTGGTGCGCGACATTCGTGACCTGCCTGAGCCGGTTGGAGTCGACGTACTCGTCGGCGGCCGGACCGCGGCCGACATCGACCGGCTCGACAGCATCGCCGACCGGCTGCCGTGGATGGCGCTGCTGATGGCGACGACCACTCTCGTGCTGTTGTTCCTCGCGTTCGGCTCGGTGCTGCTCCCGATCAAGGCGGTGGTGATGAACCTGCTGTCGATCGGCACGTCGTTCGGCGTACTCGTCTGGGTCTTCCAGGACGGCCACCTTGCCAACTCGCTGGGCTTCACTCCGACCGGGTACCTCGATCCGACGATCCCTATCCTCATCCTCGCGGTGCTGTTCGGCCTCGCGACCGACTACGAGGTCTTCCTGCTCTCCCGGGTCCGCGAGGCATGGGACGACACCGGCGACAACACGACGGCGGTCGCTCGCGGGATGCAGGGTACGGGCCGGATCATCACCGCCGCCGCTTTGCTGCTCGCCACGGTCGTCGCCGGGTTCGCCACCGGCGAGATCACCCTGACCAAGATGATCGGGATCGGCATGGTCGTGGCGATCGTCGTGGACGCAACCCTCGTCCGCGGGCTGCTCGTGCCCGCCACGATGCGGCTGCTCGGCCGATGGAACTGGTGGGCGCCCACTCCGCTGGCCCGGTTCTACCGCCGGTACGGAATCCGAGACACCGCCGACGGAGCATCATCCGTGCTCCAGGAGCCGGTGACGCCACGCACCTAGGTCATGGCCTTGCGCAAGTTCATCGTGTCGTACATCAGCTCACCGTGGATCAGTCACGGCCGCCGTCTGGGCCTATGGACCGAACGGCCGCGTTCGGTCCATAGGCCTCGATGGTCGGAGCGCTTACGTGGGCTGGTAGCCCTCAGCTGCGAAACGCTGGGTCGGGTCAGCCCGGTGCACGCAGTTCCTCGGGCCGCCGCCGACGGGCATCCATCCGCCGCCGGGCTCGAGCCCGGATGCTGAGATCTCGCCTCGACACCCAGTCGCGGAACCTGCACCTCGTGCTCAGGGACGCACTGCGACCAGGAGCGACGTTCGAGGACGCGGCCGAACACTACAGCGCCCTGCTCAGCCCGGAACTCTTCCACCTGCTCACCGTCGTCCGGGGCTGGGGGCCAGTTCGTTACGAAACTCGGATCTACGAGATCCTCTGCCGAGAGCTCCTCGCCCGATCACTTCGGCCCCTTCGGACTTGCGAGGGCAGCCTCCTCGATGGCGGCCAGCATGTCATTGAAGGTCGCCGTCAGCATCTTGTCGATCAATGGGCCGATGACCCGGCCGATCGGGCCACCCCGAGGTAGGTACCGGTAGTCGAACGTCGCCAACGTCCCGTCGTGGTCAGGCTCGAGCCTGAGCGTGGACTCGGCTCGCTTGAACGGCACTGACAAACTCGGCTGATTCTGTGTGTCGATCCGGCGGCCCTCCTCCCACGCGGTGACGGTTTCATCCATGCCGCCGATCGGCTTCAGTTCGACGCGGCGGCGAGCGCCCACGCCGCTCGTCTGGTCACCTATGACTCTGGTCGCCCTGAGGCCGCTCCAATGGCTCGCGAGATTCGGAAAGTCGGCGAACAGTGCCCACACCGAGCCCCGTAGACGCAGCCATGCGACGTTGCACTGCGATGTGACGTTCAGGCATGACGACCACTCCAAGTGTCCGGCTGGCCGTTGGGCAGTGCGCAATCCACCGGCCATGATCGCGCCGCAGATGCACCCCCGCAACCAGGTCGGACCGTGCGAGGTTCGGCGTTCCCCGCCCGCCAATCGAGCCACAACTCCGCGATCCGCCACTAGCCCGCTCCCACATCGACATGACCGCACACTTCGGCCCCACGCTGTCGTCTGCGAAGGCGCCGATCTGTATGCGGGGAGAAGGTCCCGGCGCGGTGCTCGGTGCACGTGAACGAGGGTGACGCCGCGCAGCAGGCGCTTGCCTGGAGCTAGCGTCCCGCGAGCCGGCGTTGTCGGGCAGCGCGCCGACCGGACTAGATTCGAGGCATGTCCGAACCGAACGCCGATATGCGCAAGGCGTGGGACGGTCCCGACGGCGATATCTGGGCGGCGTCTGCTGACCGGTACGAGTCCCGCGGGGCGGGGCATCGCCGGTTGTTGTTGCAGGCGGCTGCGATCGCCTGCGGTGAGCGTGTCCTCGACGTCGGGTGCGGCAATGGCGCTTCGACGCGCGAGGCTGCGCGGATGGCCGAGCCTGGCGAGGTCGTGGGTATCGACCTGTCCAGGGCGATGCTGACCAATGCGCGGGCGCGCAGTGCCGCGGCCGGATTGACCAACGTCACCTTCGTGTACGGTGATGCGCAGGTCCACGACTTCGAGCCCGAGAGCTTCGACGTCATCATCAGCAACGCCGGGGCGATGTTCTTCGACGACGACGTGGCGGCGTTCACCAACCTGCGGCGGGCGCTGCGCCCCGGCGGCCGGATCGCTCTGATGGCATGGCAGCGACTTGAGGACAACGAGTGGCTGACGGTGCTGCGCGAGGCGCTGGCGATGGGGCGAGACCTACCGCCCCCGCCGGTCGGGATCCCCGGACCGTTCGGACTGGCCGATCGGGATCAGGTGAGCGCCCTGCTCTTGGAGACCGGCTTCACCGATGCCGGGTTCGGCGATGTCCGCGAGCCGTCGGTGTTCGGGGCTACCACCGCTGAGGCGTACGCGTTGATGGCCGATGACGGCCCGACCCGCGGTCTGCTCGATGACCTCAGCGAGGCCGACAAGGTCACTGCGCTCGACCAGTTGCGCGCGGTCATCGCCGCGCACGAGACGCCGGCGGGTGTCATCTTCGGCTCGGCGTCCTGGCTCATCCAGGCCCGCCGCCCCTGAGCCGTGTAGATGAACCTCTCAGCGCAGAACTGTGGTCGCGTGCCGCCCCGACAAAACGACAACAGGCGTGTGCTGGGAGATTGACAAGCCGAGCCAAGCTCGGCAGAACTACCGTGACCATTGTCGTGTGCAGTCGCCGGCCCCACGAGGGCGACGCGATCAGTGAGCCCATAACTTTCGACTTGCGCTCTGTCGTTTAAGGCTCAGCTCGCTGGTTTGCACAGCGTTTGGCGGCGTCTGCCTCACAAGCAGAGGGTCACAGGTTCGAACCCTGTTGCGCCCACCGATGGCATCTGATCTGCGAAACGTCGCTCAGCGAGCGTGGCTCGGGTGAGCTCAGCGTTCAGATAGCCCGACAATCTTGTGCCCTCGAAGACTACTGGCTGTACGCGGCCATGTCCAAGGGCGGGCCGCCGCTTACTGTGTCGGCATCGAGAACCTGGCACCCGACATCGTCCGACAACGTCCGCTGATCGAGGGCATCTACACGATCGACGTCGACGAATCGGCGATCACCCGCTACTTCGACGAGGTCACCACCGCTCTTGCGCTGCGAACCTACGGCGGCCCGACGATCTTTGCACCACGCGGCGAGGGCAGCGAGGAGAACGAGGATCTGCTGGGATGAGGGCTTATCTCTCCCACGGCGATACCCTCGACCTATGACTCCGCGCACGGATCGCTCGACCCCGTTGTACGGGGCCGACCCGCGCCGCGGCGACTTCCGATAGGCGAATCGAACAACGTTCGTCCACACCTCATCCTCCGGAAGTCATGGAGTCATCGTCTTGTCCGAAACACTTGCTCTTGTTACAACCTGTTGGGGCCTAGCGATGGGCCTCGCACCGTTACTCCAGGTCCGCGTCATCGTCCACGAGCGGAACTCCAGCGGAACATCCGTCGGCTGGGTGCTCATCCTGCTGGTCGGATTCATTCACTGGTTCGCGTACGGCATGGTGAACCAAGACGTGCCGATCATGGTCACGAACTTGGTTTCGATTCTCGTCACGGCAACGCTGCTCATCGCCACCCGGATCTACCGGTCAGGTTCGAGGGAATCCGCCCAGTCAGGCTGCCGTCCTTCCCTGAAACGCCCGGTCCTAGCGAGCGAAGCCTCCGACTGGGCGCACTGAGCCTCGCCTGGTTGTTGTTCGCAGTTCGCGCGGGCGGCTCGCGGGCCTTTTGGCGGCGCGTTCCGATCGCCCACGTGCTGGAACCTCCCTCACACGGGGGAGCGGGATCGTCCGCGCGGGGGGCTCGGTGGCTGTGGTTGCTCGGCAAGGTTGTGTCATGTCCAGGGCGTCCCGATCTGATATTTGCCCGTACGTGGTCACCGCCCTGATCGGCCTGTCCGCCCGCCCACTCCCGAAGCCGTTGCCAGTGGCGCGCGGGCGGTCGATTGCGAGTGCGCCCCGACCGCCGACGGGGCGGGTGTTAATGCGGCGGAGTGAACAGACCCTCGTGGACACCGTGTTCGGACCGGTGCGGCCGCTGTGGTCCCAGTGGCCGCGATGGTCCGCTACCTTCGTCCTGGTCGTTGTCGTCGGCTACGTTTTCGCCGCCCTGGCCTGGACTGTCGGGGCGCCGTACGCCTTCGCAATGCCGGCGAATCAGGAGAGCACGTTCGACCAGCATTGGCTGGCCGCCCTACCCGCAGATGTGGTGCAGATCGCCACGATCGTGGGTGGGGGCATCCTCGCGGTTGCCGTAGTCCTGATGCGCATGACGCTCGGTGGCGCATTGCGGCCGGTGCTCCTGACGCTCGGCTGGGCATCGGCGCTGTTCCTGTCCCTCGTCCTACCCGGCCCGCAGTCCCTCGACGCCATACCGGTGCTCAACCTGCTCAACCTCAAGCGACTCTCCTGGGTGACGGTCCATCTGGTCCTGTTGGCCTACACCGGTCTAGCGCTGGCAGCGGCCACGACCGCATACGCCCGGGCCACCCGAGGTGCATGCGTGAGCTGCGGACGCAACCGCCGGCCTGACTGGAACCGGGACAGATGGGCAAAGCTCGGCCGGATCGCCGCGCTCGCAGCCTTCGTCGTGCCGCTCGGCTACGCGGTCGTCAGGATCTGCTGGGCGTTCGGCATACCGGTCGGCGCCACCGATGCATTTCTGGACCGGCTGAATGCGGCCAACCCCGGAAACGCGACGACCTACATGGAACTCGGCCTGGCCTCGATGGCAATGGGCGGCGGTCTGCTGTGTCTCGGGCTGACCCGGCCCTGGAGCCAGATCTGGCCGCGCTGGGTCCTTGGTCTCGCCGGCAAGCCCGTTCCGCACTGGTTCCCCATCGCCACGGCGACCGTGTGTGGCGTCGGCCTCAGCGGGATCGGGACACTGCTGATCCCTGATCTGGTCCGTTTCGCCGCGGGCGAAACGCTCTACTACGCCGGAACCGACGTCCCGATGACATGGGTGTCGCACATCCCGGCTGTATCCGTCCTGCTCTGGGGGGCCACTCGTGCTCTTGTGTGCCGTCGCTTTCCACTTTCGCACCCGTGGACCCTGTCGACGTTGCGGGCGCGGCACCATGCCGACAGAGCCCACGGACGAATCCTGATCCTGACTCGTGCCGAGAACATGCGCGCACCGTCGAGACCTACACCGAAGCCCCTAGGCCAGCCCGGGGTCGCTTCTACTCGAGTGGGTGCTCGTGGCCGTCGGGACTGTCGGAGTGACGAATCAGCCAGGCCCCCGCTGAGTCGTAAGCCTCGGAGGTGGATTCTCCGACGACCTCGGTCGCTTCGAAGACGCGTACCGGTCCGGTCAAGTCGAGCCGTTTGGTTCTGGCCATCCGCTCCAGCAGCGCCGGGTCCGCTGTTCGGCCACCGCAAGATTCAGGACCTTGGACCCGTGGGCAAGAATTCATGGTTTCGACTGAGTTCGGTGGATCCTGTTCAAAAAACTTGGCTCGAGTGACATTGCAAGAGTGCTCTCTGGGGTCTTCATGATTAGCACGCGGAGAGGGAGCACGGTGGACGCGCAACTTGCGGACTTCGTCCGCGCGAAGTACCCGAAGTTGCTGCGGCGCGCGTACCTGCTCACCGGGGAACGTGGCTCGGCCGAAGATCTTGTTCAAGAGGCTGTCGCCCGCGCCTGTCCCGCCGGGAAACTCCAGCGGCGCCACCATGTTCACCGGAGGCGGCCGGGGGCCGCGCACCGTGTACGCGGCGGACGGTGCGCCCGTCGTCCAGGTCGTGATCCATGCCGGCAGCCACATCACCTTCCGCGACAGCAACGGCACCTGCCACTAACCGCCGCAAGGCGCCGCCAGGTCGCCGAGGCGAATCCCAATGAATATCGACCTAATGAACTGATGCGTAGTGAGGTGCGTCGATCATGAAGCGATTGCACGCGGTCCCGGTGGTGTCGTCATTCACGCCGAGCTGGACGAGGAGGTCCGTGAAGCCCCTGGCGATCTCGACTGCGCTTCTCACGGTGGCTTTCAGCCTGTCTCTCAGCGGCAGCCCGGCCGATGCGACCTTCAATGGGAGGAACGGGCGGATCGCCTATTCCCTGGACAGGGGGAGCGGGGCAGAGATCTACACGATCAGCCCGGGCGGGACGGATCGACGTCGGCTCACGAGCGTGAACGGAAGCGCTCTGGAGCCAGACTGGTCACCTGACGGTCGCAGAATCGTGTTTGAGGTGGACCACCCGGACAGCTGTTCGGTAAAGATCATGGACCGCGATGGCAGCCATGCGCGGGACCTGACGGGGCCGGCGCATCCCTGCGATATCAATCCCGCCTTCACGCCCGGCGGCCACCGGATCGTGTTCGTGGCGCGCGGGGGCGACGGCCCGATCATGAGTATGAGCCTTCGTGGCGGGGATCGCCGTGTGATCTTCCGAGGCCGGGGGCTCTACAAGAAGGAGCCTCAGGTCTCTCCCAACGGCAGAAAGGTCCTGTTCCTGGTGGAGAAGGACCTCGGCGTCATCGGCGGCATCGAGGACAACGTCAAGGCCCTTTACACCGTCCGAATGAACGGCACCCACCTCAAGAAGGTCGTTCCCTTCCGCTTCGATGTCTGTGCTTGCGGCGGTGATTGGTCCCCCAGCGGCAAGAGAATCGCCTTCAGCAACAACGCCGGAGCGGCCGACGAGCCACAGACCAGACCCACGAACCTCGCCACCATCCGTCCGAACGGATCCCACCTGCGGTTCGTGACGCACTTCACGAGCGTCCACGTCTACGTCAGCAACGGGACCTACTCACCTAATGGTCGATGGATCCTGTTCAGGACGACTCGGGACGACAAGAACGTGCTGTGGAAGATCCATCCCGACGGCACTCACAAGACGCCGCTGGCCAGGTTCGCGTTCAGCCCCGGCAGCCGAGACTGGGGACCACGACCGAACTAACCGGTAGAGCCAATCAGTCGTCGTGTCGTCGCCGTTGTCGGTGCAAGCGTCAGCCCGATCCTAGTTCGTGACTCCCTGGACTGGCGTCGCTTCAAGGGGTGTCAGTGCGCCCATGACTTTCGACTCGCGCTCGGCGGTTTGACGCTCGATTCGCTGGTTCGCACAGCGTTGGGCGGCGTCTGCCTTACAAGCAGGGGTCACAGGTTCGAACCCTGTTGCGCCCACCAACGACCCCTGACCTGCGCAAATGCTGAGCACGGCGTTCAGCCTGCCCGGGTCCCTTCTACTCGAGTGGGTGCTCGCTGTCGTCAGGGCTGTCGTGGTGACGGATCAGCCAGGCCTCCGCTGAGTCGTACGCCTCGGAGGTGGATTCTCCGACGACCTCGGTCGCTTCGAAGACGCGTACCGGTCCGGTCAAGTCGAGCCGTTTGGTTCTGGCCATCCGCTCCAGCAGCTCAGGGTCCACACCGCTGAGGTACAACCGGCCACCAACGGCTTCCAATCGATGCGCATAGTCGGCCATCGTGACGAAGAAGGTGGATCCGAGTGAGGTACGACCGCGAAGCCGCAGGACGACCGCGGGTTCGGTGGCCCCACTAGGGTCGGGCAGCCGGGCCTGGAGAGTTCGGGAGCCGCCGTAGAGCAGGCTGCCGTAGACGTCGAGGGCTGTAACCTGCCGGCTCGCTAGTACTTTCGGTGGCGGCTGCTCTCGCATCCGGCCACCCGGCACCGGCACGAGTTCGACCACCTTGAGGTCGAGAGCTTCGGTCCGCAACTGGAGGAGTAGGGACACGGCTACGCCGATGCCAACGGCAGCCTGGATCGGCAAGAACAGGGTGCCGAGAAGCGTCGCCGTGCAGGCGATCCGGGAGTCGAGACCGGTTCGAAGAATGGTGACGATCTCCCGCGGCTGGAGCGAGCTGACGGCGGCGTAGAGAAGGACGGCGGCCAGGGTCGGCATCGCCACTTTGCCAACCGCTCCGGAGAAGATGACCAAGATCACCAACAACCACAGACCGGAAGTGATCGCCGCCCATCGGCTTCGAGCACCTGCGCTGATGTTGAGTGCAGTGTTGCCGACCGATCCGCCGACTGGCAGCCCACGGAAGAGCCCGGTGGTGAGGTTTGCGATTCCTTGGGCGCGGAAGTCGACGTTGGTGTCGCTACGGGTGCCGTCGGGGTTTGGGGCGCTCTCGGCCACGCCGGCGCCTTGGACCAGGACGATGACCGCCACCGAGAGCGACGCGGTGACCAGGCTCAGTGATATGACACCGAGATCGGGGAGTTGGGGAATCGGAAGACCGCTGGGGATGCTGCCGATGTCTTCGACGAGCAGGACAGATCCGAGGTCGGCGACGAGGACGATGACCGTGGGGACTATTAACGCGATCAGCGCGCGGATCTGAGCCAGCCGGGTGCGGGCCAGCAAGATCATCAGGACGAGGGCGGTGCCGCCGACAAGCAGCGACGCGGGATCGATACGGCCAGGGTTCAGCAGAACGTCGATTGCCTTAGCGAGTGCGAACGGACCTTCGGCGGTCGCGCCGAGGAGATCCGGGATCTGCCCGACAACGATGTTGATCGCCACGCCGGTGAGGAAGCCGACCATCACCGAGTGCGACACGAATCGTACATAGCGCCCCAGACGAACGACGCCGGCGAGCACCATGACTGCCCCAGCGATCAGCGTCAGCAGAGCGAGCGCCTCGTCGCGCTGGCTCGGTTCGATGTCGGAGAGGACCGACCCAGCGGCCAGTGCAGCGGCGCTCGTTGGAGCGATCACCATGAGCCTCGTACTGGCGGTGAGACCGCCGAAGAGGCGACCGGCGAAGCTCGCGTACAGGCCATAGATCGGGTTGACCCCGGCCAACACGCTCGTGGCCATGCCGTCGGGCACACTGCCGATCGCTCCCGGCAGGCCAGCTGCGACGTCCTGCCGGAGGTCCGACCGCTTCGGACGCACGGATCGCAGCCAGATTCGGGTCGCGCGCACAAGACCGATCACGCCGGCGACTCTCCTGTGCCGGTGGGGATCGAGCTGGCTGTGACGAAGTCAGACGGAATGGATGTGGCGCTGCGGTGGCTGTGAGCACGCACCCCGACGGTGACGGCTGCGAAGATGAGGGGCTCGAGTCCAGCATCCATGCGACTAATCCCTCCGCATCGCCATTGCCATGACAACATCCCGCCGCGTGGGTCGTCCTCCCCCACGTGAGGTGATCGCCGGATCGCTCGGTGCCAGGCCATAAGACTCTGTACCGGCGCGGGACACCGTGAATAAGGTCGAGTGGTGTCCATTGGACAAGGGACGCGAGTGGGTCGGCTGAAAATCCGGGTCGATCGGCTGATCTACACGACGATCACATTGATGTCGGTCCTGATCATCTACGACGGTTGGAACCGACTGAGCTTCTGGGGTGTGCTGGCCGTCATCCTTGGGCCGATACTCGCGATTTTCCTCAGCCACCTGTTTGGCGCCGAGCTCGGAACCCGCGTTGCCAAAGGACGCCCGCTGACCTGGCGCGAGCGTCGCAAGGCCTTCGTCGAGGAGTGCCGATTCCTGATCCTCATCGTCCCACCGGTGCTGATCTTGATCGTGCTGAGCCTGACAGGTGTTTCGTATGGCCGCACTATCCAGGTGATCATCCTGGCCGGAGTCGCCTCGCTCGGTGTCTGGGGCGGCCTGGCCGGGTACAAAGCCGGGTTGACCGGCTGGGGCCTGGTCGCTGCGACCGGGTACGGCCTCCTTCTTGGCGGCTTCATCTTGGGCCTTCAGACGCTGCTCCAACCTGGGCAGGAGCCGTTTCTGCAGTAGTCGGAGAAGCAGGGCGCAGCCGCCAATGTGGCGGGAGCGCAACGGCGCGATCTGCCTGTAGGCGGCTGAGCCCCACCAGGCCCGGGCTTCAGCGATCCCCGGGAAGCCGATCATCACCACCGCCCCGGGCCTGCTGCCCTCCTTCGTCTCGTGCTGCGTGCCGTGCACGAGGTAGCGGCCGGCGGAGCCGTCCAATGCCGCTGTGAACTGCAGGCCCGTAACTCGACGTCGGCCAGCTCGTTGTGAGCGGCGAGACGCATGAGCCGCTGCAGGCTCGGCGAGGAGTACGGCACGATGATCGACTTACAGAGCGATGAACTCCTTGATGACCAGCTCGGGGGACCGCGGCGCGAGTGGGTCGCCGCGTACTGGGCATGGACGCAGCTGGCGGATGACATTGCGCCGACTCGCGGCCATCTCAACGTCCAGCAGCGGTCGGCGTTCCGCCGCTATCGTGCCGCCGAGACGGCCTACCTCATGCGACTCCGCATGATGACCGACACCGTCTCGAACGCCACGACTCGAATCGATGTCGGTGATGCCTCGAGCGGTCTTGATCGGATACGTGGAGATGACCTGGGTTCCGCCCCAGCATGACACCGGAGCTCGCAGACGGCAGCCGGATGGCCGGCCGCCGCCTGCTGACGGTGGTTTAGGTCGTCCAGGTGGCTGGTGGCTTGCCCGGGTCGTGCAGCCAGGTGTCGAAGAAGTCGTCGAGGTTCTGCCCGGAGACCTCCTCGAACACGGCCTGGAAGTCCTCTGAGGTGGCGGCCGAGTTGTCGTAGCGCTGCATCCATAGCCGGGCGCCGTCGAAGAACGCCTGGTCGCCGATCTCGACGCGCAGTGCATGCAGGGTCGCCGCCCCGCGGTCGTAGACCTGGTCGAGGAACAGTCCGAATGGTCCGGGGTCGCCGATCGGGAGCGACCAATAGTCGCTGTGCTTCTTCTCGGCGGCGTACCAGTCGTCGTAGGCCATCTGTGCGGTCTCGCCGCCGCGCTGTTCGGTCCACATCCAGGTCGCGTAGGTGGCCCAACCCTCGTTCAGCCAGATGTCCTGCCACCGTTTCGGGCTGACCGCGTCGCCGAACCACATGTGGGCCAGCTCGTGCGCCACGGTGCCCTCACTCGCTCGGCCGGAGTAGACCGGCCGGGTCTGGGTTTCTAGCGCGTAGCCGACGCTGTCGTCGTCGACGATCGCTCCGAACGAGTTGAACGGGTAGGGACCGAACTTGCTCTCGTAGAAGCCGATCATGTCGGCCTGAAGGTTGAGGCTCGCGTTTGTGGTGTCGAGTCGGGTCGGGCTGAGGTCAGCGTCGACGGCGTCGACGATCGGCACCCCGCTGCCCGAGTAGTACGTGTCACGCAGCTGGAAGTCGCCGATCGACGCTGTGGACAGGTAGCTGGCCATCGGGTCGGGCGCGTTCCAGAACCAGGTCGTCTCACCGTTTTCTGTGATCGCCTCCTTGGACTGCAGGCCGTTGGCCACCGCGGTCTTGCCCTCGGGGACGGTGATCGCGAAGTCGTAGGTGGCCTTGTCGGTGGGGTGGTCGTTCACCGGATACCAGGTCATCGCGCCGTCGGGTTCGTTGACCACCATGGCGCCATCGCGGGTGGTGACCCAGCCATAGGGCACGCCCTCGATGTCGCTCGGCACACTGGTCGTCCCGCCGTAGTTCACCACCACATGGACGTTGTCGCCCTGCTTGATCTTCGGGCGGGGCTGGACGGTGAGTTCCCACATGCGGGCGGCGTCATCCTGCACCTGCCAGTACGCCGCTCCGTTCACCACGGCACCCAGGCCGGGAAGCGGCACCTCGGTCGCTGCCACGCCGTTGACCGCGACCGATTGGACGTCCAGGTCACGCAGGTCGAGGCTAAATCGGTCCAGGTTTTGCGTCGCGACCAGGTCGATGGTGGCGGTGCCGTCGAGTTGTCCCTCGAGCGGTGCCGGAGCCGGGGCAGGTGGGGTGTAGTCGAGCTTCAGGTCGTAGTGCATGACGTCGTATCCGCCGTTGCCGGCGTTCGGGAAGTAGGCGTCACCCGTGCCCGCTGAGCCTTCCACGAAGTTTGACCCGCCAGGCGCGGCGATGGCCCCTCCGACAAGGCTGAGCCCGGCGAGGGCAGCGAGCGTGGCTGTTGCGCCACCGAGAATCCTGCGGACACTGATCACAACGGCTCCCTGTATGCAGTAATCGCAGAACGCTCCCGCTCCCGGTTGGCGCCCACCCAGGGCCGAAGGCCCCAGCTGCCGGGGGCCGAACGACCCTGGCACGGTCGTGAAGGTCGCCTTCGTCTGCGTGTGGGCGGAGTTGGACAGCGACACTCCGGCTGACGTGGCCTGAGCCTGGCGCATGTGGATCGGATAACCAGAGCCTGCCCACACCGTCAGATCAGGAGTTGGGCCTGGGAGCGTCTGCCGGTCCGCTTCGGTCTGCTTCCGCGTCCAGTCGTGGCCTGGTGGAGACAGTGCACATGGCCAGTCAATGGCATGCACGAGCTTCGATGCGCGTTCGCGACGGGAGGGTAGCGGGTGTGGCGCCTGTCGTTTGTGCCAGCTGGGCCGCGCTCATGAACGGGTACTCCGTCCCAAAGCAGGGGCCAGGGGACGGAGTACCCAACTCCACAACGACAAGAGGAGCCGAGCCCTCGACTGATGACAGGTCAGTCATACGTTGTCGTGAGTCTTCGATCGTGTTGGCGGCCCTGGACCGATGCGGTTTGGCGTAGTGACACTGCTCGCGGCGTGTGCCCTCTGGCACTGAGACTCGGGACGAACGGCTCCAGACGCAAGGGCTCGCACTTGTGAGTATGCGGGTACCTTGCCGGTCACGGTGAGGAGATAGCGGTGGAGCCACTCACCCAAGCCAGGAGGCGACATGGCTGAGCTCTTACACTTGGTCCTTACCCCTGTCCACGCGGATCGTGCCGACGACTTCGAGCGGTTCCTCAGTCAAGTCGTCACACCTGCCGCCCGTGCCACGCGTCCAGATCTCGACACGCGCTGGCGGGTCATGCGCTCGACTGAGCCGCATGACGGGGTCGTGACGTACGCGCTCATGCTCGAGGGCGGCTCTCTCACCGAAGACTGGGACCTCGAGGTGGTCCTTTCCGCCCACTACGGCCAGGAGAAGGCCCAGTCGCTCATCGACGACTGGGTTGAAACCCTCGCCCCCATCGGTGCCTGGGCTGAGGCAGCCGCAACGGCCGGCCAGGAAGACAACCAAGCCGTCTGGACCCTGGAGCCGGTCGCCCCCGCGTAGCTCCCCAACGCCCGCACCAACAGGCATACCCGAAGACCCTCGACCGTGCGCCAGGCGACGGTCAGCTGAGCAGGCGGCGTGGTCAGTGAGCCCAGGACGGCCAGCCAGGGTCGGTTGACTCGTAGGCGAATTCTCGGTCTCGTCCGGTGCGTCGATGTGGTCGCTGGATCAATCATCCGCGGGAATTGGCGGGACTTTCGACTCACGCTGAATCCCGCTGGCCGTGGTTGGCTCGACGTACGGGCGCACAGATGGCACCACCCCGCTGCTCGGCGCGATGCTGTGGCGGGAGTCGTGCCCGGTAGATCTGAGGAGAGCGACATGTCCGCCGAAGAAACTAAGGGCACGATTCGTGAGTACCTTGACGCTTTGCTGAATGGTGGTGACTTCGCCGGGTTCTTCGCCGATGACGTCTTGTGGACCACGATGGAGACGGGAGACCAGATCCGCGGACGTGAAGCGGTCAGGGATTTCATCATTGCCCTCCACAGCCAGCTGTTCGACGCATCGCCCGAGCTGTTGAACGTGACGGTTGCCGATGGTGTCGCTGGCCTTGAAGCGGTGTTCGTCGGCACGCATGTCGCCGAGTTCGCAGGCGTCTCGGCGACCGGTACCGCGGTCCGCCTTCCTTACTCCGTGTTCTATGACGTCTCTGGTGGACAGATCGTCGCGCTGCGCGCGTACTTTCCGATCGCAGCACTGGTCCAGCAACTCAGAGACGCTGCCGCCGCTCACGCGTAGCCCAACGCCGATCTAGCGACGGCTGAGAATTCCTGGGGGCGGCGGCGAGGCGGCGTCAGACGATGCGGTCCGTGAGCCGATAATGCTGACTCGCTCGTCGGCGTCAGAGGTCGGGCTGTGCCCGCGGTTGGTCTGATGGGCGATGGTGTGATTGCCGAAATCGATTCAAGGAGTAGGTGGGTGGCGACGAAGTTCATAGAGCCCCGCAGCGACCCGTTCGGCGCCTCGCGGGCAGGTGGGATGTGACCGAGCGACCCGATACCGTGGCCGAGGTTCCCCCGGTCTCCGCGGCGGAGGGTACCCGGCCTCCGTGGCGATGGATCGCGGTTGGCGTGTACGTCGGTGTGGTTGTCTTCTGGGTGATCCGGGTCGACCTTCCGACTAACCCGATCACCATCTTCGGTTGGCTGTGGCTGCTCACGATCGCCTGCCGAATCGACGCGCCGCCCCGGGAGCATCTGGCCTTCGCCCGGGACTGGTGGCCCGCGCTCGCACTCCTGGTGGGCTACATGTACAGCCGCGGCCTCGCCGACAACCTCGGGGCCCCGGTGCATGTCACGTCGGCGATCCGGTTCGACGAATGGCTGTTCGGCGGCACCCTGCCGACAGCCGCGCTCCAGGACGCGTGGTGCGGCGATCCTTGTACCTGGGGCTCGCACGGCGCGTGGTACGACACGGTCTTCGCCACGATCTACTACTCGCACTTCTTCGTCGGGTTGAGCGTCGCCGTCGCACTGTGGCTGCGCAATCGAGACCTCTGGCTGTCGTACATGCGTCGCTACATCGGCGTGATCCTGCTCGGACTGGCGGGCTACATCGCGTATCCGCTGGCACCGCCGTGGTGGGCCAGCGACCACGGCTATCTCGACGAGCCGGTCGAGCGGATCACGTCGCGGGGCTGGGACGGGGTCGGATTGCAGGGCGCGCGAAACGATCTCGGCCGGGACATGCTCCTCGGCAACCCGGTCGCGGCGATGCCGTCCCTGCATACGGCCGTGGCGACGCTGGTGGCGTTGTGGGGGATCAGCCGGCTACGCCACCCGGCGCGATGGCTGCTGCTGGCGTACCCGGCCATGATGGGGTTGACGCTGGTCTACACCGGCGAACACTACGTCATCGACGTACTCGCGGGGTACGTCGTTGCCGGTGTCGTCATGGTCGCAGCGGCGGCGTGGGAGCGGCGGCGGACCGCTCGAGTTCCGACTTAGCATCGGTGCGCACGGGTCCGGTCCGACGCTGAGCCGGAACTCGAGGTCGCCAGCGAGAACGTGAGAACGCACAGCCCGACCGCGGAGACCGCTGACCTGGTGGCACACCATGCTGCTCGGAGTCGTCGGGTCGTTCATCGGCGGGTTCGGGGCGTACTCCTGTTTGGTTGGGACGAGCGGCGTTCCGAGACACTGTCGTCGGTCGCCGAGGTGCCAGGACCTGCTTCCCGTGGTTAGTTATGGCCCGTCGCTCGCAGAAGGTCGCGTCGCAGGTTCAGGCCTCCGTGCTTGACAACGAGGTGTTGCGCCTTCCAACCGGTGAGGTGCTCGATCACCCGGATGCGGGCGGCGGTTCGGATGTTTTGGTCGTCGCTTGCAAGTAGGTCTTCGGTGACCCGAAGGCAGTGCCGGATCGTCGGCTCGTCGTCGGATTCGATGGCGGGCTCGAAGCTGCCCGCCCAGACGACCTCGCCTATGTAGGTGTACGCGTTGAGTGCGGGCGTGTCAGGCTCTGCGCTTCGGATCCGTTCGATGACGGCCAGGGCCTCGGGGAACTGCCTGGCCAGGTATGCGGGAAGGTTCTCGGATATTACGGACGTCACGTGGTGCTCCCGTCCTCCGCATCGGCGGGTCGCCCGGCCTGGCGCCCAGAACACTGACTCCGCCCGCCGGTTCCGGGGCGACGCGTACGTTGCTACGGCAGCTAGCTGGAGATGCCGACTTGGTTGCGAATGTTGTCCAGACAGGTCACCCGGCCGCGTGCACCTGGGCCCTCAAGTCACACGCCTTCCGCCTTCAAAGTGAGACCGGATGCGGTGTCGGGCTAGAGACTTTCGACCCGATCTGATGGGTAATTTGAGCTCGATACTGCCAAGCCGCGGGCGTCTCGGCGATCGCGATTCGCCGGGGATCGGCTTGGGCCTTCTGGCCCCACGGGGCGAGCGGGCGCCGGTGGACGGTAGTGGTATGCCTTGCCGCCGGTTCCGCATGAGCGGAGCTGAGCTGGCCGAATCAATGGGGCGGCTTCTGGATCTTGGCGACGCGTTTCGCACGTCGCGTCCCGGGCCTACGCCTTCAACCATGGCCTCGACCAGCAGGAGGGAAACGCGATGGTCAGTCGGATGCACCGCGCGGATCGCTGCCTAATGTTTTGTCAAGCGGCTGTTGTGGTGTTGGGCCGGTGGCCGGGTTGGTAGGGCTGTCGGGTGCGGAGGATGGCGTGGAGGACGTTGATGCGGCGTCGGGCGAGGGCGATGAGGGCTGACGACCGCTCATCGGCAGAACCGCGCGATCAGTGGCACGAGCGTGCTTCGAGGATGACCTGAGCGGGCAGTACTGCCGGACTCATTTCTTCAGTCCGATTCGCAGACGCAGAGCTGGATCGCCGCATCCCCGGTGAACGGTCGACCGGACCAGTCGCCGAAGCGCTCGACGAGCCGAAGCCCGCCCAGGGAGAGCAGCAGTGGCAACTCCTGAGGGAAGATGCTCCTGAGCTCAAGCGGTGCGACGACGAAGTCGGGCTCGAAGTCGGCGGAGAAGTGCCACGTCCCGCGGGTGACCTGCGCGGCAGCATCGTAGGTCTCGGCGACGTCAACCCTCACGTTGCCACGGTCGGGATCCACGAACGACAACACATCGCGGGTGCGTCGAACGCCGTCGGCATCGGCAAGGAAACGCACGTTCGGGTTGAACACGTCGAAGATGAAACGCGCTCCGGGTGCCAGGTGCGCTCTCACGGATCTGAAGCAGCTCAGCAGATCGGCAGCCTCATGCAGATGGAGCAATGAATTGGCCGCGATGAATACGAGGTCGAACGTGCGGCCGAGGTCGAAGTCACGCATGTCGCCCTGCACCCACTCCACGGCTAGCGCGCGCTCGTCCGCCTTGCGCTGAGCTTCGGTGAGCATGTCCGACGAGAGTTCCAGACCGGTGCACGGATGCCCATCGGAGGCGATGGGGATCAGCTTGTGTCCGGTGCCGCACCCGAGTTCCAGGACACACCCGCCTTGCCGATCGGCCTCGGCCCTGTAGAAGTCGACGGCCGGCTCGCCACCCGGAAACAACCGGTCATACAGCCTCGCATCCGAGTAGAACCGTTCACTCATGAAGCGACCCTCCTTAGCCGGGTTGGACCACGCGAGCGGCCATGCCATCCCATGCACTTGCGCCATTGTCGTGATCCGGCCGGAAGTCCGCCACGGCCCTTTGTCGACACGTCCGCACATCGGCACGATCCCGCGGATCGCGGCAGGTCAGGACGTTTTCCCGACACCCGCTCCGCAGTCTGCAATGGTTCATCCATGGCGGTGGAACCTGCACGCAGCACCTTGGGGGTCGGCAGCCGAGCAGTGCGGTTCGCCGTCACGGTCGTGACTGCTGGGTTGGCTATGCCGGTAATCCCGCTCAGCGTCTACATGCTGGCGTGGTTCGCTCCAGTGGTCACGGCGCCCGGCTGCTGGGCTGGATCGGGTTGGTTGCGTGAGCACGACAGCACGATTCTGTGGCTGGGTAGCGCGGCGGCGGTTGGGCTGGCGTCGACGTCGGTCATCGTCGGGCTCCGTCGGATGTGGACGCGACGGTGGTGGGTGTGGCCACTCACAACCCTGGTCGCAACGGCGTTCATGGTGTTTGCGATCAGCACGATGGGCTCGGCCGCATGGTGTCCGCCGGAGCCCGGGATGTATGGGACCCCATCAACATCACCCGGGACGACCGGGGTTGCCTGATGGACGAGTTCGTACGCACGGACTCCCGCGGTCTCTCAGCCCGCTTAGGGCGGACGGCGCCTGAACGCAAGACGGCAACTCTCGACCCCGGCGGCCTCGTCACGACCGCCAACCACCTCCTCGCCGCGCGGTTCCACCACGAGGACTGAGGCCCGAACGGTCGAAGCCGCAGCTCCGCGGCGGCGGGGCGGCGTCGCCGCGTCATCGGAGGTCGAGGGCTGGCACCGCGAACAGCACGCCGCCGACCGCAACGATCAGGGCGACGATGAAGTGCCAGACGTACGCGTTCTTGCCGCGGCGCCCGGCGCACATGGCGAACGCGGCAAGCGCGGAGCCGATCGCAACCATGAGATAGGTCCTGAACCGGGACACCTGCTGTGGTGTCGGCTGCGGCACCTCTCCCCAGAGGACGAAGTACGCGTCGGCACAGTTCAAGAACAGCGCGACGACGAAGACCAAGGCGCAGCCCGACAAGGCGACTTCGAGTGATCCGATACATCTGCGGAGCGTCATGGCACCCATCCTGTTGGCGGGCCGCCTCGCTGGCATCGGTGCAACTACTCACCCGAACCGGCCGCGCCGAGCCCATCGGCGGCCGCGTCGGCGCAGTCTCCTGCCGGTTCGTTTCGGAACCGCGAGCTCGCTGCGGGCGTCACAATGGGGTCGGTGGCGGGGCCCGGGCAGTGTGAGGGGAATGCCGATGGTGGTGAGGCTTGGTGCGGTGTGGCTGTCGGTATTCGTCGCGATGGCAGGGTGTGGTGAGACCGAGCTGGGTACGAGTCAGCGGCCCGGGCTGATGATGGTCGATGGCGAGCCTACGGTGGCCTGCGGAAACATCCGTCCTGCGTTCGCTGTGGCCGCGATGGATAACGGCGTAGCCGATCTGGCCGATGAAGCCGAGGTGGCCGCCGCGCTTGACGACCTGCGCGCGGAGGCCGGCATCGACGCGCCGCGGGAACTCCAGCGGGCTTCAGCGGCGGAGGCCGAGTGGAAGGTGCTCGGCGGGGACCCGGTCGACGATGCCGAACGCCTACTGGTGGGAGTTGGGCGTTGGGCAGCGGCGTCCGGAACGACCCACGGGCAATACGTGGTGCTGGAGCGCGCCGAACACGGATGGCAGGCGTCTGGATGGGGTGACTGCAACCTCGCCCCCGTGCTCGTCGAAGGCGCGTCCTGGGCCGAGATCGCTGCAGCCCCGGGAGGCGTAAGACCCGGATCGTCCGGCGTTGAGGTCCTGGTCTCCGAGACCGAGTGCGCTTCGGCACGTGATCCCAGCCCGTACCTGCATGAGCCTGTCGTCATCGAGCGCGGCGATTCGGTCACCGTGTACTGGACCAGTGACACCCCAACCGGAGCTCAAGACTGTCCAAGCAATCCGCGCGTGCGGCGGACTGTCGAACTCGACAGACCGCTCGGTGACCGCACGATCTTCGACGGCTCGAGGTGGCCGCCCAGGCCAATCAACGGCTCCTAGCCGGCACTAGCCCGACAGCCATCTCACCACTTCTGGCCGAGCTTGGCCTCGGGCAACCTGGTTGACGGCCCATGGAGTCTCATCAGGTGCCGCGACGCAATCGTCCGGGACATCGGACGTCGCTGGCGCGGCTTCGACAGAGCGGAGACAGATCATGGCATCGATCAGCAACCCCAGGAGGCTCGCCGGATACCTCACGATGGTCGGGATGGCGGCGGCGGCGGCGCTCCCGTTCGCAGCATGGGCGGTGACGACGGCTCCGGCCACCGCGACAGCCACGGCCGCGCCCACCTGCCAGAGCGACTACCACAACTACCGCAACCTCAACGTCCGCCACGACTGGTACGACGACGGTGCCGGCGGGTGCGAGGACGGCGGTTCGGCCGCCTTCGTGAGCTACATCCGGGTCGCGCACCGTGCACCCGATACAGCGACGACCAAGACCAGATGGAAGTCGGCGTTCGGCTACGCGTGGATCCAGGTCACGGCCGACGCATCCGATGGCGGCAAGCCCCGACTGGTCGGCAAGACGGTCCATCTGGTCGGTGGCGGCACCCGCGAAGTCAACGCCGCATGCCTGGTCAACGTCGGCCCCAACACGACCTACATCGCGTGGCCCAACAAGAACGGCATCGGCACCCGCTGAGACGACAGCCGACGCACCGGCAAAGGCGGCGAGCACGGAAGACCAGGCCCGATCTATACCTGATGCATCTCGCCACCTGATACGCGACAGTCCGTGGGGCTGCGCGACGTCAGGGTGTCGGCGCGGATCGCGGGATGAGCGTGCGTTTCCCTCGTTAGGCGCGGCTGGGGTCGAGAAGTGACCGGAGGATGTCTTCTATCTCGTCGAGGCTGTCTTGCTGGCCGTCGAAGCCGGTCATGTGGTCGCGTCCTGCCTTGTCGCGGAACACTAGTCTCCAGTTGAACGTCGTCACGCCGTCACGTTCCTGCAGCTCCATCGTTTCGACTGCCTCGACATCCGGCCAGCAGTTGAAGTGCCACGTCTCCACAGTTCGGACCGGCGGCTCGACCTCCAGGTATGTCCCGCTGAACGAGAAGACGGTTCCGTCGCCGGTCACGAAGGAGGAGCGGTAGTTCCCACCGACCCGCAGGTCGATCGAGCACTCCGTCATCCGGTCCGGGGGTGTCGCGCCCCACTTGCTCACGTGCTCGGGCTTGGTCAACACGTCGAAGACGAGAGCGATCGGAGCGTCGAACTCTCGAGTGATGACAACCTCGAGTTCGTTCGGGAATGTGATGACTGCAGAACCATGCCGATCAGGTGTCACGGTCGTCCCCTTGTCGTTGCAGCTCTTCGAGGTAGTCCTCGATCCGATCCAGTCGGTCGTTGATCGCCCGCTCGTACTTGGCCACCCAGTCCTGCATGGGCTGAAGCTGCTCTGGGGCCAGGCGGTAGAGCCGGCGACGGCCCTCGGCCCGGCACTTGACGAGCCCCACCTCACCGAGCACCCGTAGGTGCCTCGAGACCTGGGGCTGAGACATCGAGACGTCGCCGACAATCGTCCCGACCGCCTTCTCGCCTGTGAGCAGCACATCGAGGATTGCGCGGCGGTGGACGTCGCCGACGGCGTTGAAGACATCCGACGTTGTCGAGGCTCGAGCCACCACTCGAACATATCTCCATATGGATATGTGTCAAGAGTGCCGACGCCGAAACGCCACCCGGTGGACGACCGCTCATCGGCACGAGCGCGCGCTTCAGGGGCTTGGTTTGGTCGCCTCGTTCGCGACGCCGTGCACACCACGTGGCGCTGTTCGATTCCTGGCGGCGGGCTTGCTGAGCGGCTCTGTCGCCTCGTGCCGCGCTGCCGAAGCATGATGGTCGACATGACCGACAGCACGGCGACCACCACTGCGGCAATGGCCAAGGCAGCCGCGGGGTTCCTGGCTGCCCTGACCCGGAAACAGCGGCAGGCGGTGCGGCTCCCTCCCGACGATCCCCACCGGCACACGTGGACATACCTGCCGGGCGACCGTCCTGGCCAGCCGGTGGAGGAGCTGACCGCGGAGCAGCGCGGGCTGCTCGACGATCTGGTACGCGCCGGCAGCGGCGTCGATGAGGTGACGCTGGGCGCCGTCCAGCTGGAGCGGGCTCGACGCGCCTTGGTGCTCGGGGCCGTCCCCGACGGAGACAAGTACTGGGTTCGGATCGGCGGCGAACCCGGCGACGGCCCGTGGTCATGGCGGATGAACGGACACCACCTGGCGATCCACGTCGAGGTGCGCGACGACCGCTACACCGTCACCCCGCACTTCATCGGCGCCGAGCCCGCCCGGCTGCCCGCGGACGCCGCCGGTCTCGCCTCCGGCTACCGACTGCTGGCACCGGAGGAGGATCTGGCCCGTGCTCTGCTCGCCGCGCTGGACTCCGACCGCAGAGCCGTCGCTGTGCCCGCTGACGTCGCGCCCCACGACATCCTGACCCGGTTCGACCCGGTAGCGGATCCCACCGTGCTCCCCAGCGGCATCGCCCGGGGCGATCTTGACGACGCGCAGCGCGACCTCTTCGACCGGCTGCTGCGCCGCTACCTGCATCGCGCGCCAGCGGACTACGCCGCAACGTGCTGGGCTGAGGCTCGTGTGGCGGGCCTGGACGCGATGGAGTTCACCTGGCTCGGACCGCTCGAGCCCGGCCACGGCCACTACTACTGCTTGCGCGGCCCGACGCTGCTTATCGAGTACGACAACACGCAAGACGGCGCCAACCATGCGCACTCAGTCTGGCGACACCTGACCGACGACTGGGGCCCCGATCAGCTCCGCGAGCATTACAAGGACTGCCACCGCTGACGTGCCTATCGACGGAATCTCGCTCTTACTGCGCGCTGAGAACAAGGCACTCGCACCGTCGAGACCCACACCGAAGCGGTCAGTCAGTTCGCCGAATGGCTCGCGCTGCCGGCCGGACCGAAATCCGCAGTTTCATCGACAGGCTACTTGTAGGCGACCCCTGCGCTCGCAGGACCCGTGAGGGGCAGAATCTCAACCTCGCGGAAGCCTGCCTCCTGGCACCACCCGGCGAAATCGGCGCCGGTGAAGTCGAACGCATCACCGAACTCAATCAGCATGTTGAGTGACATCATCAGCCCGAATGCGTTCTCGCGCCGGGCGTCGTCGATCAGGTTCTCGATGACGATGTAGGCGCCGCCATCGGGGAGCGCCTCATAGGCCGCCCGGATCAGGTGCAGTTTCCGCTCAAGGTCCCAGTCGTGGAGGATCAGGCCCATCGATATCACGTCCGCCTTCGGCAGCGGGTCGGCAAAGAAATCGCCGGAGGCGACGCTGACGCGGTCGTCTAGGCCGGCTGCAGCGACCGCCCGCTCTGCGATCGGCGCCACGACCGGCAGGTCAAGCGTCGTCAACCGCAGGTGTGGGTGATGGCTGGCGAGCACGGTGCACAGCTGCCCGGTTGCGCCGCCTACGTCGCAGACGGTCTCATAGCGCGAGAAGTCGAACTTTTCGGCGAGCGAATGGAAGTTGCCGAGCGAAATGCCCGTCATCCCCTCCATGAACTGCTCGAGTCGCGCCGGGTCGCTGTAGACCTCCTCGAACATCGGCTTGCCAGTGTGCTTCACCTCGTTCTGCGGCTTGCCGGTCTTGAGCGCCTCTGTCAGGTCGCCCCAGAAGCCGTAGAGCCGAGCGTTTGACATCTCGAGGATGCCGCCCACGTACGCGGGGCTTCGCTTGTCGAGGAAGGCGGCGGTCTCGGCCGTGTTGCGGTAGCGGCCCGCGCTCCCTTCCCCGTCGCGTTCGAGGAACCCGAGCGCGACGAGCGCGTCGAGGAAGTCGTGAATCCCACGCGGATGAAGGTCAAGCGTGTCGCGGATCGCCTCTGCGGTCATTGAGCCGTCGCCGAGCTCGGTGAAGAGTTCGAGCTCGACCGCCGAGAGGAGCGTCTTCGATGGCCAAAACCCCATGCCCACTTGCATGACGTGAGAGGGGTCGAGTTGCGTCTGCGTCATTGGATGTCCCCGTTACTGGTCAGCGAGCAGTAGGAGGCAGCCGCCGCTCGAGGATGTAGAACTCGTCCTGGCGGCGGTTGATGGGCTGAGCATCGCTGCCGCCCGGCGGACACCTCCAGGCCCGTTCGCTACCGCCGAACGGACCGAGCGATCCGTTCGCCGGCACCAACGATCGCGCGCGTGTACTCGTCACGTCGGGCCTGGAACCGGTCACGTGGGGCGCACAGCGCGAGGGCAGCGGTCGCCGGCCCGTCGCTTGTGTGTACCGGAGCGGCGGCGCAATCCACCCCTTCGAGGGCGCGCTGCGGCCCGACCGCGTAGCCGCGTCGGCGCGTGCGCTCGAGCTCGCCGGGTTCGAGCCAGTCGCCGCTGCCGCCGACTCGCTCAGCGAGCAGCACCGTGCCCGGTGGAGTCAGCTGCGCGGCAACGGGCTCCGCCGGCGCGGCCACACCGCCTGGCGGGCGTTCACTGACGACGTACAGCACGCGGCCGCGCTCCCATGCCGTGATGTGGACCGTCTCGCCGAAGTGGCTCGCCAGCCGGCGCGCAGTCGGCGTGACTTCCTCGCCATCCCCGCTCGTGGCCAGTTTGGTCCGCGCCAGTCCCAACGTTCGCCAGCCGAGCCGGTAGCGCCCGCAC